>Ga0209712_10000010_pt1 | contig 351219 bp, 304 predicted proteins | sample ArcOceMetagenome_FD_187443 | JGI IMG/M metagenome (GOLD analysis project Ga0209712, IMG submission 187443) | Marine eukaryotic phytoplankton communities from Arctic Ocean - Arctic Ocean - Greenland ARC118M Metagenome (SPAdes) (version 2) | ecosystem: Environmental > Aquatic > Marine > Oceanic...
ACCAATAACGAATAAGCCGAGCGCTAATATTGTACTTTCTACTTAATGCTTCAGAGTTTTCCTGCTCAGCAAGTTGTGCGAGCTTTAACTTAAATATTCTTTTGTGCTTGGACATAAAAAGACCCCCAGTAATTGGATTGTCCAACTATTGGGGGTCACTTCATTTATATGCGGTTTTTTTGTGTCCTAACTAGGCCAAGTAACAGGCTTATAAGTAAGCTTAATCAGCATTTAAATGTTGCGCTATCATGTTACGGTCTTTTTCAGGCATGTTTTCCACGACTAAATTAAACGAATTATCAATCATGCGTTCAATTTCACTTTGGGGGATTGAACCGTCTAAAATAACCGTATTCCATAAACGCTTATTCATGTGATAGCCGGGGATAACCGCGGGGAAAATATCGCGTAACGAAAGTGCCTCATCGGGATCACACTTTAAATTAAGCCACCAAATCACTTCACCGTTTTCGTTTGTTTCACCATCGTTACCAACAGCAAGTGTGGCGAACATTTTATGATTCACTTTATAGACATCAACCTCTTGAGCAAATGGTTTTGTAACCAACACAAGTGGCTTTTTGATTAAATACTCATGTACTTTTATTTGATCCATGATCCATTCCTTGAAGTCATACTAGGTAGATACACCATAGCAGTTTTTTAATGAATTGATTATATGTATTTTAGTATAAATATAGATTTTACAAGTCAATACAAGGTATAAGCCGTTTTAGCTCACTTTATTGTTGAACAAAGTTCAGTTCGTGGTATGTTTCTGGCAATTAAAAAAAATAATAGGATTTACACATGCCAAAGGCGAGTGAAGTAAAAAAAGGCACAGCTATTGAGTTTAATGGTCGTGTATTAGTAGTAAAAGATATTGTGCGCTCTGTTCCTCAAGGCCGTGCTGGTGGAAGCTTATACCGTATGCGTTTATACGATGTAGTAACCGGTGGCAAGGTTGATGAAACGTTTAAAGACAGCGATATGCTAACGCTTGCTGACTTAATTCGTCGTGAGGCTATGCTGTCGTATATAGATGGCGACGAATACGTGTTTATGGATAGCGAAGACTACACGCCGTATAACTTGAATAAAGATGCCATTAGTGAAGAAATTTTGTTTATCAATGAAGAAACCCAAGGGGTGCACGTTATTGTCATTGATGGAGCGCCAGTAGGGCTCGATTTACCTTCAAGCGTTGAGCTTGTTGTAGAAGAAACTGATCCATCTATTAAGGGCGCTTCAGCCAGTGCTCGTTCAAAACCAGCACGCATGTCTACTGGCTTGAATATATCTGTTCCTGAGCATATTTCAACGGGCGATCGCATTCGTATCAATACGGTTGAAAACAAATTTATGGGGCGTGCTGAAAAGTAGCGCTCATCAAATTATTAATTAAATTAAAAAGCTGCGGTTTAGCTAGGGTCTGTTGATCCTTCAAGGTTAAATTTGCAGCTGTCTGTTTGGTATGTAGGTAAGGCAGAGCCTATGTAGTGTGGTTATTCCCCATAAACTGGCGATAAGTCGCATTAATACTAAACAGCTGCAGCCCAAAGGGTTCTTCCTAAGGGCTATTGACTCTTTGTTACTCAGTTTTTACTTAATCTACTAGGTCACAAACCTCGCGCCGCGGTTAAATAGCCGCTGGTTTGAACAAAATTCAACCCGTAAAGATTAACAGGCCTAAATACGCTGCCTTTTTGTTAAAGGTATATTGCTTTAAATTTAATCGAAGTAACGCTAAACTGCGCGCCAATTTAATTAGATAAGGTATGTGGTTTTGTGGTTTGTTTTACTTAGCAGTTTGTTTATCCCGCTTATGTACTTAGACACAATACAAAAAGGAATGCCCGTAAAGCGCTGGCTTGTGCTCAGTGCGCTGCTTGGCCCCTTGGCTTGGTTTTTATTTAACGTTCATTACAGGCGAGCCTGGGTAAGATATGTCGGTGTTAATACCTGCATGTGGCGCGCTTAGCTTATAGACGCCACATTACTTTTTTTAGAGCTAATTAAGCTTGGCGTTGCTTTACTTTGTTGTTGTTTTAAAAACTCAGTAAATTCGTCTTTAGATAACGGTTTTGAGTAATAATAACCTTGTACCGTTTCGCAATTAAGCGTTTTTAAAATGTCTATTTGATGTGCTTGTTCTACGCCTTCGGCAACGACATGTAAGTCAAGGTTGTGAGCAATCGTGACGATTGAATCGACCATATTTCGGCCGCGCTCGTTTTTCATATCATCAATAAATGCTTTGTCTACTTTTAGTGTATTTAGCGGAAACTGTTTTAAATAAGCCAAAGAAGAATACCCAGTACCAAAGTCGTCCATGGCTAAATGAATACCTCGGGCGCTTAACGAGCGCATAATATTAATGGCTTCGTTTGGATCATCCATTACTGTGCCTTCAGTGATCTCTAATTCTAAAAAGTACGATGGCAAAGCATTTTTTTGCAAAATAATATCAATACGCGACGTTAAATCAGGAAGGCTAAATTGTTTAGCAGACAAGTTAACAGCAACGCGCCCATTAAACAGTCCATCGTCCAGCCATTTTTTTACATCGCGACAGGCTTTGTTTAGAACAACTTCACCAATATCTATTATTTGACCTGTTTCTTCAGCAATAGGGATAAATACGCCCGGACTTATTATTCCTTTTTTAGGAGTAATAAAACGGACTAACGCTTCCATGCCTGTCAACTTGCCCGTGCGTATATTCATTTTTGGCTGATAGTAGACTTCAAAGTGATCTTCTTTCAAACCAAAACGCATTAGGTTTTCAATTTGTAAGCGTTTAACTGCTTGCCGGTTCATTGTGTCGTTAAAAAACAGGTAGCTGTTACCTTTCTTTTTAGCATGATACATTGCGGTATCGGCATTTTTAAGTAGTACCTCGGGTGTGTTTCCATCTTCAGGAAACAATACAATACCGACGCTTGAGGTAATAGCCAGCTCGTGCCCTGCCATTTTAAATGGGGTGGAAATAGCCGCTAAAAACTGTTTTGCAGTGCGAGTGATTACATGAAGGTCGTTCGTATTTGACATTACAAGTGCAAATTCATCGCCTCCCAAGCGATAAAATATATCGTTTTCGCGGGTGAGTTTATTTAATCGCATAGCAAGTTTTGCCAGTAAACTATCACCTAGTTGATGACCTAATGAGTCGTTTATTTTTTTAAAGTTATCTAAATCAAAAACAAGTAATGCATGGTGAGCGTCTTGCTGAACCAGTTTATGTAAGTTAGTAAAAAATAAATTACGGTTAGGCAGGCTTGTGGTGCGATCTCGATTTGATAAATTATGCAGCTGCGATTCTGCTTTTTTTCGCTCTGTTAAATCGGAATAAACAACCACGTAGTTAGTAATTTGGTTTTGCTCGTTTTTAATTTCATCAATTGATATTTCTATTGGCAGCAATACACGCTCATTATTGCGCAGTTTAATTTCTTGCTGAATATGCTCAGTTTGGCGCACTACATCGATAATGTTTTCAACGTAACTTGTATCGTATCCAGGCAAATTAAAATCTTTATTTAGGTATTGTTCGCGCATACCACCAAATAACGTTAAAAAACTGGGATTTATATCGACTAATTTAAAGTTCTTATCGTAAATTGCCAGCGCATCAGTAAACGACTCAACACATTTAGCAAACAGATTTAATCGTTCTTCGGTTGATTTTAACTGTGAAATATCGCGAACAGTGCCTGTCATTCTGAGCGGGGCTAGATTTGCATCTTTTTCGATAACCTTGCCGCGGTCAAGCACCCAATGCCACTTGCCAAATGTATCTTTGACCCTGTATGTGGCCTCAAAAAAAACGCTTTGCTCTGCAAAATGTTTTTTTAGTAGATGCTCAACATGAGGAATATCTTGTGGGTGTATAAGTCCTTTATTTGGTGGGAAACCCATAATAGTGGGGGAGTTCATCATGTATTTATCGTTAATACGAATAACTTCGCCTGTTTTTATATTCCAATCCCACAAGGTGTCACCACTGCCTTCAACGGTACTTTTTAAACGTTTTTCAGAGAGGCGAAGTTGGCGACGAGAGCGCCTAAGCTTGTATATAACAAATAATAGGTATGGCAAAGCGAGCGCAATAATAGCGCTCGACAATAACAGCAGAGTGTCTGAATTGTATTTAAATGAAGACTCAAAGGCGTAAGTATCAAACGAGTAAGCAAGTAATACAGCGAATAGGTTTAGTTTTATTGTTTTTATTATCATTTTTTATTACTACTAATTTACTAATGACAATTTAAAACAAGGACATTCAAGAGTCAAAGAGAATGCGAGTAAACCGGTGTTTTTTGAGATTTATTAACTTTAGCGTTACTTAAAAGCTCGTATCTTGGCCTATCTTCATCAAAAAGTACCAGAGCATAATCTTTAATTTCTTGTAGAGTCAGCATGTTAAGTGCACAAAGCAATCGTTTTTGCATATCAAAATTATGATCTCTGTTACCTATGGCAAGCCATAAGCGTTGTGAGCGCAAACGTAAGTTTTTATCTTTTTCTGCAATATGCGTTTTTAAACCATGCTTTTGTTGCTGCCAGCTATGCTCGTCTAGCTCATTGATATTACTTAAATATTGATTCACAAAGTGAGTATGGCGATGTAGCAAGGTTTTTGAGTCAAATTTAGGGGACTGTATATAAAAAGCAATGCCTGCCCGGGTGTTAAAAGGCGCGTAACCCGCACCAACCAAATAACCTAATTGTTGTGTTGTGCGCAACTCGTTAAAGTAGTCTTGGTTCATTAAATGATTTAACGCCATCATTTTAACTTTTTCGTTCACGTCATTGGTTTGTGCCTGGTAATACACAACCATGGCATGATCGTTACACGGTAACTCAATTTCATAACGTGTTGCTTTTTTTATTTCAAATAAAGGGCGTCTTAAATCGTCGATAGTTGTGGCATTCTGCAAATGTGCAGCTACCTTTTTTTGAAATTCTAAAGCATGATTTTCTTGCCAGTTACCATGTAAAAAAGACTCCACATGTAACGCCTTAAAAAAGTCTTGTCTAAATTCATTAAATTGCTGAAAGCTTGTTGCTTTTAAAGCGTCTGCTAAATCGTTAGGCTGTGGATTCCAAGGCATTAGTTTTGCACCTAAAATACTAAACAACTCACTAACAGGTTTGTTTTGGTTGCTGTTACGCCAATGCCTAACAAGTTGTTTTTTATACTCGGCAAAGCGCTTTGCACATATATCTACATTAAATAACGCATCTAAGAGTTCATCGACGAGTTCTAATTGGCTCGATGATAACCCTGCAGTATGTAGTGTAAGTCCCCCTTGGTGGGAGGTTAAATGATAACTTAAACCAGCCAGTTCTGCTGGGTAAAACTGTTCGCCAACACTATCCATAAATAAATCGGTAAATAAGCGTGTTAGCGCCATGTGCTTTACGTCTTTTACCGCAAAGTCAGAGTCCATAGCTAAATAAAAATGACCTTTCGCTACTCTAAATGTGCTGTCTTGTTTAAACCAAAAATCAAACCCCGGTACTTTTACCAAAAGAGTGGGTTGCTCTTGGGGCTTTTCTATTTCGAAAAGCTCAACCTCTTTAGTGAGATATGGGTTTGCAGTGGGTAGGTACATATCTTTAAGTGGTTTATTGATATCACTAAGGGCATCAAGCCAACTAGGTGATACTTTTTCTACTTTATAGGGTGTGTTGTACCACGCAGTTTTATGCTCGGGTTCTACGTCAGGGTGAATGAGTACAATACGCATATTGTTAGGTTTTAACCATTGCATCGCCATTTCGTGCGTTGCTTTATTAAAGCCTTCCATTAGGTAGTCACCTTGTACATAGTTGCATTCGTCATAATGCTGCATATTGATGCTCAAACTACTTACCCAATCAATAAGTCGTGATTTTTCTTGGTTATCAAACGCAATTTGTAAAAGATTTTTTTTGTCTTGATATAAGCGGGGCAGCTTTTCTGTGTTGGCATTAATTAAACATATGTACTCGAAAAGCATTTCGATAATATCTTCAAAATATTCTATACCCTCATCGGTAAGCGCCATGCTGACATTAAAATCTTTAAAGTTACTGCCGTTAATGCCCCCTCCCGCTGAAAGGGCATTTATCCAACCTTGCTCCTTTAAAATAGAATACAGTGAGCCTTGTCCTTCATAACCGAGTAAATGTGCAATAAAACTGACGGTTTTATGTCGGTAAAAGTCATCAATATTAGGCATTGCAAAACTAACGATTAGTTTTTGCATGTGTTTGTGTGGCTCTATGTGTAAAATTTTCCCTAGGTCTTGTTTTCGATAAAGTGGCTCGCTGATCTCAGGTTTTACAGATGCTTTATTTCCTAAAATTTGGCTAAAGTGAGCTTTTACCCAGGTTTGAAGAGTGTCTAGCTTTTCGTTTGCACATACAACTAATGTCATCCATTGTGCTTGGTAATGCTCATTAAAAAAGTCACAAAGTTCGTCGCTAATGCAGCGTTCTCTGTCTGCGAGTGTTTGCAGGTTACCAACAGAAAACTTAGCGAAAGGATGCGCAGGGTTAACCGTTTCTTTATGGGCCTGATAAATGCGACGGGCATCGTCCTTAATTTTTAATTTAAATTCTGCATCTATAGCATTACGTTCTTTTTCTGTTTCATTAGCACTTAACAGAGGGGCAATAAAAAAGCGGCTAAATTGTAATAATGCGTGTTCAAACTCTTGATTGTTTATATCAAAAAAGTAGCAGCTGTGTTCTGTACCGGTCCACGCATTTGTGTTTCCGCCTGCTTGCGAAACAAAATTATTAAAACTTCCAGAGTCTGGAAATTGGTCTGTGCCTAAAAAAAGCATGTGCTCTAAAAAGTGAGCAAGACCTTGTCTATCAGCAGGATCGTCAAAGTGGCCCGCATTTACAGCCATTGATGCTGCAGCCTTTGTTGAATCTTTATCTTGCACAAGCAATACTTTTAGACCATTGTCCAGTGTAAGGGCGCGGTATGCTCTATTATCATTGCGGCTGATATTCAAATGGTGCTCCTGAAACTAAACGTTTACTTGATAACAACAGAGGATAACTTCAGGGCAGCAAGGGTGTGCTAAAAGATTTACCTGAATGTCGTGAAAGAACTATTTTAGAAAAAATAAGTTTATGTTGTTAATATAGCTGACAAGTGAGCAAACTGGCTACTGTTTATATTCTTTAATCGGTTGATTTTTTATGAAAACAATCTTAATAATGCGCCACGGCGAAGCTGCACCTATGCAGGCCGATGATGCGGCAAGAAATTTAACCCAAGTGGGTCATTTAGAAGCAAAAAAAATGGGGCAGTGGCTTGCCAATACGCAAAAACCGGATGCATTGTTAGTTAGCCCTTACGTACGAGCTCAACAAACAGCAAACGGGGTCGCTGAAAGCATCACGTTTAAATATAGCGAAACGTGTGCCGATATTACCCCGGAAGGCAAACCGCATGTTGCAGCTGATTACCTTGAAACACTCATCCAAATGTACCCCGAGTGTAATAGCTGGTTAATTGTAGCGCATATGCCAATAGTGAGCTATTTGGTTGATCAGCTTTGCCCAGGAAACATGCCTATATTTAATACAGGTGCTGTTGCTATCATTCATTACAACGAAAATACGAATCGTAGCGAATATATAAATATAAACGCTCCTGCCGATTTATAAATTAAGAGACTAATATGACCATTGAACGTCTTCAAACCGGTGCGCGAATGAGTCGCATTGTAAAGCACAACGGCACTGTTTATTTGTGTGGACAGGTATGCGCTGATGCTGAAAAGGAAATCACAGAGCAAACGCAAACCATGCTCGATAAAGTAGAAGCACTGTTAGATGAGGCCGGTAGCTCAAAAAAGCATATGTTAAGCGCAACAATTTATGTAAAAAGTATGGAGTATTTTGCCGATATGAATGCTGTGTGGGATGCATGGGTACCAGAAGGTTATGCACCGGCACGCGCTTGTGTAGAAGCCAAAATGGCACGCGATGCGCTATTGGTCGAAATTTCGGTAGTGGCAGCGCTAAAGGACTAATTTTGTATGAACAAAGCGCGGGTGGTACTCATAACCGGTTCTAGCCGAGGTATAGGGGCAGCCACCGCTGTTTATTTTGCGCGCCACGGATATGATGTATGTATTAACTATAAGACCCATTTAACTCAAGCAGAATACGTTGCCGATAGAGTAAGAAGTTATGGTGTACGAGCCGAACTAGTAAGGGCCGATGTATCTCAAGAGAGCGATGTTAACGATTTATTTTCACGTATAGATAAAGTATTTGGCCGGCTCGACGTACTTGTAAATAATGCCGGTGTGCTTAAACCTCAAATGCCGCTGCTAAACATGGACGCACAGCGAATTAACGAATTACTCACTACAAACATTACCAGCACATTTATATGTAGCCGAGAAGCCATAAAGCGTATGTTGCCCGGTAGCAGTATTGTTAATGTGTCATCGGTAGCGGCTAAAACAGGTTCACCTAATGAATACATTGATTATGCAGCGACAAAGGGCGCTATTGATACATTAACCATTGGTCTCGCTAAAGAGGTTGCTTGTAAAGGCGTGCGCGTTAATTGTGTTAGGCCTGGCCTTATTTACACTGATATGCACACAGATGGTGGTGAAGAGGGGCGGGTAGAACGGCTTAAAAGTAATCTTCCTCTGCGTAGGGGGGGGCAACCTGAAGAAGTGGCTGCTGCAATATACTTTTTAGCCTCACATTCTGCTTCATTTACTACAGGCACCTTTATTGATGTAGCTGGTGGCTTATAAATTAAAGTAAAACCGCTAACCAAAACGTTAAACTCACTACACTTAAAATAGTAGATAGCACCACCGCTCCTGCAAGCGTTGCTTCATGTTGTTTAATTTGACTCGCTATTAAATAGGCGTTTACGCCAACAGGTGAGGCACTTAATAAAACTAGTACGGTTAGTATTTGCGGGTCGAGCTTAAATATATACGACCCAATAAATAGTACGCCTGCCGGCAATATAATAATTTTTAAAATCGAGGCAATTAAAGCAGGTTGCCAGTTTGCTGCTATTTTATAAAACGCTAGGTTTGCGCCCAATACAAATAGCGCACAGGCTATTGCAGGGGTTGCTAATAATGCCAAACTGTCCGTTAAGTTTTTAAATAATACAATGCCCGAAACGTTAATGATTAAGCCACAACCAATACTTAAAACAATAGGGTTAAGCACCATGCTTTTACTAAACTGTGACCACGAGAACGAACTGCTATTGCCCTTTGCCCCAATTAAATAGGTCAGTGCAAATAATAAAGTGCTGTGAAAGGTGATGATCATAAAAGCAATGGCTATTTTCTCTTTGCCCAGCGATGCAATAATGATAGGAATACCTACCAACACCATGTTTGAGTAACTAGCCGCAAGACCAAATACGCCGTGTTTTTGGTAATTTTTACTATTATTTTTATTCAAATAAAATCGGTCGACTAAAATACCTAATCCAAAAATACACAACACCGGGATATAAAAACTTAAAAATGCAGAAAGACTAATGCTTTGCTTTAAGTCTATTTGTGACATATTCAATAATAAAAAAGCCGGCAAACTTATGTAAAAAGTAAATTTACTCAGCCCTGTAATATGCTGTTTGTTAAAAAACGAAAGCCGGCAACAGCTATAACCCAATGCGACAATGAATATAAGTGGAAAAATAATAGAAACAATATGCACGTAATTACTTCCTAGTAATATGTTGGGTTAGCGTCTAAATTCATCGCTTTGTGGTAAGTTTATTAAAATAAGTACCGCGCCTTTACCACCGTATTCAAGTGGCGCTTGATGCATTGCAATTACGTCTGGGTGCTGAACTAGGTACTGAGGAATTTTATGTTTAAGTATGCCACCACCAATTCCGTGCACAACACACGCACAATAAAAATGTTGTTTTTTACATTCGTGAATGAGTCCTGCTAATTCATCTTTAGCAATTTCTTTGTTTAAGCCATGCAAATCAAGCGTTAAATCAGGTGCAAAGTCGCCTCGTCGTAATTGCTTGGGTAAATAAGTGTCGTGCCCCTCTTTTACATAATGGACAGTACCGTGGGTGTCTATATCGGGAATATATTCATCTGAGAAATAAAATTCAGATTGAGCCTGCTTTTTTTGCTGGGCAAATTGCTTTGCTTGTGACACCTTAGGCTTTGTATCAAAACGATGAGTATCTTGTTTAAATACTTTAGCGCCTGTGATCGTTTGGCGAAATAAGTCTATGTCGTCATTGCTTAGGGACGATGGTGATGGAGAGTCTTTTTTCATAACAATTACCTAAACAAAAAAACGTAAAAACGCAGCGCAAAAGGCGGTACAATACTTAAATGAGAGGCAATTGTAATTTGCTAAGCCAATATAGGCAATGCAATCGTCTTAAAGACTCAAAACAGTCAGTAAGCTAATACAGGTAAAAATATATGAGCGATTTACAAATTGAAGAAGCAACACTCGAAGAAGCTGTTGCAGAACTGTCAACTTTACATGACTGGTTACGTTGGACTACAAGCCAATTTGCAAGTAGTAGTATATTTTTTGGACACGGAACAGATAACGCGTGGGATGAAGCTGTGAGCCTGCTTTTACCAGCGCTTAGCTTACCCGTTGATGCACCAAAAGAATTAATGCATGCGCGTTTAACAAGTACAGAAAAAAACCGACTAGCGAGTCTTATTGCTGAGCGTATAAACGACTGCACTCCAGTTCCTTATTTAACTAACATTGCATGGTTTGCAGGTATGCCGTTTTACGTAGATGAACGTGTACTAATTCCTCGTTCACCATTTGCAGAACTTATTAGCAATCGTTTTACGCCTTGGCTTGTTGAGCCAAACTCGGTAAATCGTATTTTAGATTTATGTACAGGGTCGGGTTGTATAGCCATCGCACTTGCACAAGCATTTGAGCAAGCGCAAGTAGATGCTGTTGATATTTCGTATGAAGCGCTTGAAGTAACTGATATCAACATTAATGATTATATGTTAAGTGATCGAGTACTGCCTATTCAATCAGATGTATTTAGTGGCGTAGAGGGCCAAAAGTACGACTTAATTGTGGCTAATCCACCGTATGTGGATGCTGAAGACATGGCAGACTTACCGCGCGAATTTCACCATGAGCCAGAGCTAGGCCTTGCATCAGGGCACGATGGTCTTGATGTAACGCGTACTATTTTAAGCGAAGCCAGCAATCATCTAACCGATAACGGTTTGTTATTTGTAGAAGTGGGGAACTCTATGGTACATATGGATGCTTTATATCCAAATGCGCCATTTGAATGGATTGAGTTTGAGCAAGGTGGTTTAGGCGTATTTGTTATTAGCAAAAAACAGCTAGATGAGTATTTTTCAAAATAACACGACTTGCTTTAGGTTAATATGAACTAACTTAAACGCGAGTGAATACATGGCTGGGCATATTAGCCCAGCTAATGGTCGTCATTAGGAATGAGGAAAGTTAATGGCAGGTAATAGCATTGGACAGTTATTTAAAGTGTCCACTTTTGGAGAGAGCCATGGCGTTGCTTTAGGCGGCGTTGTTGACGGCACTCCCGCAGGTCTTGAATTAACAGAGGCCGACTTACAAATAGATTTAGATCGCCGCAAACCAGGCCAAAGCCGATACACCACGCAGCGCCGCGAGAGCGATCAAATAAAAATTTTAGCAGGCGTTTTTGAAGGTAAAACAACGGGTACAAGTATTGGTTTATTAATCGAAAATACCGATCAACGTTCACAAGATTACGGCAAAATTAAAGACGTGTTTCGACCTGGCCATGGTGATTACAGCTATTGGCACAAATATGGCCTTCGTGATTATCGTGGAGGTGGCCGCTCGTCTGCACGTGAAACCGCTATTCGGGTTGCAGCTGGCGCCATTGCTAAAAAATATCTAAAGCAATTTCATGGTATTGAAGTAAAAGCATGTTTAAGCCAACTAGGTCCTATTAAAGCAGAAAGTTACGATTGGGATGAAGTTGAAAACAACTTGTTCTTTTTTCCTGATGTAAGCAAGCTAGAAGCGCTCGATGAATATATGCGTGACCTAAAAAAACAAGGTGACTCAGTAGGCGCTAAAGTTAAGGTAGTGGCAAGCAATGTACCTGTAGGGTTAGGTGAGCCTGTCTTTGATAGGTTAGATGCTGAAATTGCGCATTCATTAATGAGCATTAACGCAGTTAAAGGTGTTGAAATTGGTGATGGCTTTGACGTTGTTGAACAAAAAGGCTCAGAGCATCGTGATGAACTAACACCTGAAGGGTTTACTTCAAACCATGCTGGTGGTGTGCTTGCAGGTATTTCTACAGGGCAAGACATAGTAGCGTCTATTGCGTTAAAACCGACGTCAAGTATTACTATCCCTGGTAAGAGCATTAATACAAGCAACGAAGCGGTTGAGATGATCACCAAAGGTCGTCACGATCCGTGTGTGGGCATTCGAGCAATACCTATTGCTGAGGCTATGATGGCTATTACATTAATGGACCATTTACTGCGCCAGCGCGGGCAAAACCCGCATGTAAACCACGAACACGGGCCTATTAACGGCTCTGTATAATGGTTTAAATTTAGTCACTATAAAAGCGCGTTTTTCGCGCTTTTTGTTTATGTAAAATAGTTAATGTAGTTTAAGGCGCAGTTCAACTTTACCGTTATATAATTTTCCACAGAGGTAAATTATGCAGAATTCAATTCAAACACACAGTAAATACGCTAAACAAAAAGCAACCCTTGCGCGCCTTGCGCGTTTTAGCCAATTAACCGACAGTAGTATTCGTTTTCCTTTCACAAACTTTAGGTTTGGTATTGAGGCGGTGATTGGTTTTGTGCCCGTTGTAGGGGATGTGATAGGGCTTATTTTATCTAGTTACGTATTATTTGAGGCTCAAAAGTTAGGTATTAGCTGGCATGTTAAACTGCGGATAATTATTAATATGCTGATAGATTTTTTTGTCGGATCAATCCCTCTTTTTGGCGATATATTTGATGCGTTTTTTAAAGCTAATACTCGAAATACGCACATACTGAAAAAGCATATTACTAAGCAACTAAATAAAAACAGTAACGGGTAATTTTTAGTATTTATTTTTTGGTTGATTAATGTACAGTTGGAGAGTTCACTTTTAACAAGGAATAGGTAATGGAACTATTTATTGGCAATAAAAACTACTCAAGCTGGTCATTGCGCGCATGGTATTTAATGAGTAAATTTGAATTGGAGTTTGATGAAATTCAGCTTGTACTCGATACTCCAGACTTTTACAGCGAGTTAAAAAAACATTTTACAGTTCAAAAAGTGCCAGCATTAATTGATGGTGATTTACATGTGTGGGACTCACTTGCTATTTGTGAATACATTAACGATGCGTACCTTTCGCAAGTTGCTTGGCCTAAATACGTAACGCAGCGTGCAACTGCACGAGCTTTAAGCGCTGAAATGCACTCAGGCTTTATGGCTCTTCGAAGTGAAATGCCAATGAATATAAGGGCAAAGCGAAAAATTACACTTTCAGATGATGCTAAAAAAGACATCGCCCGCATCGACGACATATTTGCTAAACAGCAAGAAGTTTACCCAAACCAGTGGATGTTTGGCGATTTTAGTATTGTTGATGCTATGTATGCCCCCATTGTACTGCGATTGAAAACCTATCAGGTAACCTTGTCTAAAGCCGCTAATAGTTATTGCCAACATGTATTAGCATGCCCTGTATTACAAAGCTGGATAACTCGAGCACTGCAAGAAACCGATATTGTTGATGCAGATGAAGCTGGGGTTGATTTATAAATATAGGTCAGTAAGCGACTTTTACTTTAGCTATAAAAGCCCGTACAATTCGTCTCGTTTTTAGTGCGCCAAAAGGCGCTTTAACCGAGACGAATTAGTCGTATTATATGCATCAAATCGCTGATCTTATTTCTATTTTCGAAAACACATTTTACCAAAGCCATAATACAAGGCTGATAAAAGGTGATTGTGAGCCCGTGTACCTTCCCGCAACACAAGACATTCCTTATCATCAAATTGTGTTTGCACATGGTTTTTATGCCAGTGCCTTACATGAAATAGCCCATTGGCTGGTTGCGGGCATTGATCGTCGACAACAAGAAGATTACGGCTATTGGTATTGCCCCGATGGCCGCGATAAACACCAGCAGGCTGAGTTCGAAAGTGTAGAAGTCAAGCCACAAGCCATTGAATGGCTATTAAGCACCGCAGCGGGTTTTCCCTTTAATGTATCGGTAGATAATTTAAATGGTGAGCAAACATGTCGTTTTGATTTTCAAAAGCGGGTTCACCAGCGCGTGCTTACGTTGATTGAAAGTGGTTTTAATGCACGAACTCAATCATTATTAATCGCGCTTACTCGTTTTTATCACACACCATGGCCAATGACTGCAAATCAGTTTGATTGGCAACACCCTCAGGAGTTTTGTGATGCAGTTTAAATTAGGTTTAATTATAAACCCTTTAGCAGGATTAGGCGGAAGTGTCGCCCTCAAGGGAAGTGATGGGGCGCAAACCGCAGCAAAAGCGATTGAGCTAGGTGCACAACCTAAAGCAAATAGCCGTACTAAAGCCGCACTAGAAATACTGTTACCGTATAAAGAGCAGCTTGTTATTTATACCGTAAATGGCGAAATGGGCGAACAAACAGCAAAAGCTTTAGGTTTTAATGTTGAAGTTGTATACAACACAGACGCAGTAACAACGCCGGATGATACCGAGAATGCCGCAAAGGTGTTAAAAAATGCCGATGTAGATTTAGTTTTATTTGCAGGTGGCGATGGCACCGCACGTAATATTTGCCATGCCATTGAAGATACTGTCCCAGTGCTTGGCATTCCTGCCGGATGTAAAATCCACTCTGGCGTATATGCCATTACACCAAAAGCTGCAGGGCGAGTTGTTGAAATGCTCGTAAAAGGCGAGTTAGTGACGTTAGCTGATGCCGATGTAATGGATATTGACGAAGACGCATTTAGGAAGGGTACAGTAAAAGCTAAACGCTTTGGCGAAATGCAAATACCCAGTGAAGTACGTTATGTGCAAGCTGTAAAAAATGGCGGTAAAGAAACAGACGAATTAGTACTTTCAGATATAGCTGCTTACGTTGTGAGCGAAATGGACGAGGACACACTTTACATTATGGGTAGTGGTTCAACAGTCGAAGCTATAATGGAAGAAATGGGCCTTGAAAATACTTTGTTGGGTGTTGATTTAATAAAAGATCAAACACTTGTAGGCCAAGACCTAACAGCCGCCGACTTACTTGAACTTACCCATAAGAAAAAGACCAAACTTGTGATCACTTTAATTGGTGGGCAGGGTCATATTTTTGGTCGCGGAAATCAGCAGCTAAGCCCTGCGCTTATCCGCGCTATTGGCAAAGAGAATATTATTGTTGTTGCAACAAAAACCAAGCTACAGGCATTGAATAACCGCCCGTTAATTTGCGATACAGGCGACAACGAACTAGACGACGAATTAACAGGTTACATAAAAGTAACCACCGGATTTAACGACCATATTATGTATGCAGTAGGGCACCAATACCAAGATGAAACGGGTGCTATACAAAATCAGGAGATAAACAAGTGACCTTAGTAAACTATATTGACGCGGCTCAACAGTATTATGATGATTTAGTTATCAAAGCAACGGATGACGAATTATTTGCAGGCGGCTACTTACGCGGTCATTTTGATCTTGCTGTAGGCTATGCTGAAGTTGAGCAACTTACTATCAGTATTGAGCAGTTAAACGAAACAGTAGAGCAAAGTCTTGTAAAAGCGTACCGTAACGGAGAACTTAACGAAGAAGACAAGGCACTAGTTGTTCGCTTATGGGAAGAAGTTAAAGCGCTCGCTTAGTAACCAAATGAACAAAAAAAGCACGATTATCTTTGGTAATCGTGCTTTTTTTGTTTAACGTTCCTAAAATAGCTTTTTACGTTAATTTACTGTTGCGTATTAATGCGATATTGTTACTTAAATAAATTTTAATGAGCGAAATACAATGAGTAATAATCAAAATGCTTTACCTTCAGGAGTTGTTGCGCGCTTTTTGAATGTAGTTGAGCGGGTTGGTAATAAGCTACCTGATCCAGCAATTATATTTTTGTTTGCTATGTTATTAATATGGGGTTTGTCGTGGTGGTTTTCTGGCGTAAGTTTTGATGCAATTGATCCGCGTACAGGCGAAGCAATTATAATAAACAACATGCTTGCAAGCGACTCGTTGGCCACTTTTTTATCTTCAATGGTAAAAACATTTACCGGCTTTGCTCCTTTAGGCGTAGTACTTGTTGCTATGTTAGGTGTTGGTGTAGCTGAGCACTCAGGCTTTATTAATACTGGCCTTAAGCTAATGCTAAAAGTAACGCCTAAAAAGCTGTTAACACCGTCAATTATTTTAGTTGCTATTGTAAGCCATACAGCGACGGACGCAGGTTACGTGCTTGTGATACCGTTAGCTGGCGTAATCTTTTATGCAGCAGGAAGGCACCCATTAGCGGGTATTGCAGCGGCGTTTGCCGGTGTAAGTGGTGGCTTTGGCGCCAACTTTATTCCATCTGGAATAGACCCATTACTCCAAAGTTTTACACAAAGTGCTGCCCATATTATTAATCCTGATATGTCTATAAATCCATTAAATAATTGGGCGTTTGCCTCAGCATCAAGCATGTTTATTGTATTACTGGGTTGGTATATTACCGATAAGATTATTGAACCTCGTTTACAAAATACGCCACTTGATGGAAACAGTGAAGACTTACCTGTTTTTGAAGATGCGCGTAGCGATGAAAAGCGCGCATTCTTCATAGCAAGCAGCGTAATGATTGCAGGCATTGCTTTACTCGCTTACGTGTCTGCGCCGGTAGATTCAGCCATGCGAAGTAGCGATGGCTCCTTAACTAATTTCCGTTCACCTTTGATGCAATCTATTGTGCCGTTGATCTTTTTGTTATTTTGGATCCCAGGCGCAGTATATGGCTTTACAGTAGGTACATTTAAAAGCTCTAAAGATATGATAGATGCCATGAGCAAGGCAATGGGCGGTATGGCTTACTACATTGTTATGGCATTCTTTTGTGCGTTATTTATTGCTGCCTTTAGCAAATCTAACTTAGGGGCATTACTTGCAATCGAAGGGGCACAGTTATTAAAAGCAATGGCACTTCCAAGTTCGGTAACGGTGGTAGGTATTATATTTTTAACCGCATTTGTTAATTTATTTGTAGGCTCTAGCTCGGCCAAGTGGGCATTACTAGGGCCGGTATTTGTACCTATGTTAATGCAACTGGGTATTTCACCTGATTTAACGCAAGCGGCTTATCGTGTTGGTGATTCTAGCTCTAATATTATTACACCGCTTATGCCTTACTTCCCATTAGTTGTGGTTTATTGTCAAAAGTACGTTAAAAGTACGGGAATTGGTACGCTAATAGCGATGATGCTGCCATACTCGGTTGCATTTTTAATTGGCTGGAGCTTGTTTCTACTCGGTTATTGGGCATTGGGTATTCCGCTAGGGTTAGATGCAAGTTACGTGTATCCAGCAGTAGCGCCTTAACATAGAGCATTCGGTACAATACAGTAAAAGCCTCACTATTAATAAAGTAGTGGGGCTTTTTAGTTTTAATTGAATGATTTACACAGAAGTTTATAGTCGCCGTGCTTAGAAGATAATCATGGCTTGCGGTTGTGAGTTACGCAGAACAACTTGAACCATTACTTAAATTTTAGACACAAAAAAACCTTGGCACTTTCATACCAAGGTTTTTTTATTAAAGAACTGTTGCTTACTTAGCGGTAAAGCTAACTGGGCGACGTTCTTTACGAGGTCCGCTACGCTTATCACCGCGTGGGCCATCGTTACGTTTTCTATCACCAGATGGGCGTTCGCCACGTGGTTCAGCTGGGCCTTGATCTTGTGTAATTGTCATACCCATTGGGCGTTTACAAATAAACACTTTTTGGAAATGATCCAGTACATCTTTAGGCATGTTTTGTGGTAACTGAACAGTGCTGTGTTGATCGTGTAAACGAATGTCACCAATAAACTTACTTGAGATATCAGCTTCGTTAGCAATTGCGCCAACAATATTCTTAACCTGAACACCATGCTCACGACCTACTTCGATACGGTAAGTATCCATAGGGCCTGCATCACGGCTGTTACGCTCGCGCGGTTTACGTTCAGAACGTTCACCACCACGTTCGTTACGACGTCCGCGATCACCGCGGTCATTACGTGAATTGCGTTCATTACGCTCACGTGGTTGAATCTTAACTTCTTCAACTTTAATTGGCGACTGTTGCTGTGCCAAACACAGTAAAGCACCAGCTAAGTTTTCAAGAGGAAGGTCAAGCTTTTCAGCCATGTTAGTAGCCACTTCGTTAAAGAACGTAATGTCTTTGTTTTCAAGCGCAATACTTAATTTTGCTTGTAACGCAGCGATACGTTTTTCTTCAACAACTTTAGCTGTTGGTAATTCAACCTGAGCAATTTCAGACTTGGTATGACGAATGATATTTTTAAGTAAGTAACGTTCGTTATGCTTAACAAATAAAATTGCTTTACCAGTACGACCTGCACGACCTGTACGACCAATACGGTGAACGTAGGCTTCAGAATCTTGTGGAATGTCGTAGTTGATAACTAAGCTTAAACGGTCTACATCAAGACCACGAGCTGCTACGTCTGTTGCAATAACAACGTTCAGCATGCCACTTTTTAAGCGGTCAACAGTGCGTTCACGTGCTTGCTGGTTCATGTCACCATTAAGCGGAGCTGCAGAGAAACCTTCGCGCTCTAATAATTCAGCAAGTTGAACGGTATCGTTACGTGTACGTACGAAAACAATAGCACCTTCGTATTGCTCAGCTTCTAAAAAGCGAACAATCGCTTTGTTTTTATGTACGCTTGCGTTCCAAAACACTTGCTCAACAGACGATACTGTCGAGTTACGCGCAGAAATATGAACCTGTTCAGGGTTATTCATATATTTGCTGCTGATGTTTTGAATTTGCTTAGGCATGGTCGCAGAGAAAAGACATGTTTGCTTTTCGCGCGGTGTTTTTTCCATGATGTTTTCAACATCATCGATAAAGCCCATACGTAACATTTCATCGGCTTCATCAAGTACAAGTGCTTGAAGAGCATCAAACTTGATAGTGCCACGGTTAATATGATCGATTAATCGACCCGGAGTAGCAACAATGATTTGAGCGCCACGACGAAGTGCGCTTAATTGAATGCTGTAGCTTTGGCCACCGTATAGTGCTAATACTTCAACACCACGAGTACCTTTTGCATATTGTTCAAATGCCTCAGCAACTTGGATCGCAAGCTCACGTGTAGGTGTGAGTACAAGGATCTGTGGCTGTTTCACAGACGGGTCAATATTGTTTAGTAACGGCAGTGCAAATGCTGCGGTTTTACCTGTACCCGTTTGTGCTAGTCCCAGTACGTCCTTTCTTTCTAGCAATAACGGTATACATTGAGCTTGGATTTCAGATGGTGTCTTGTAACCCAACTCTTCAACTGCCTTCAAAATTGCAGGAGAAAGATTTAGAGATTCAAACGTGACTGGTTCTGACATTAATACGCCTCAACGAATTTAAAGAGGCGCGCATTATATAGGATTAGCGAGGCAAATGCTTGTATAAATTAAAACTAATTTGTATGTGCTTGATGTTGGTTGAAATTTAACCAGCTCAATTGTGGGATTATTGAACTGGTTAACAAATTTAATACACGACTACTTGTACAAGCCTAGGTTTTCTTTTGCATAAGCTTCAAATTCTGTAAAACCGCCAATGTGACTTTGATCAACAAAAATTTGCGGGACAGTAGGGCAAGGTTTACCTGCTGACTTTTCTAAATCGGCTTTGCTTATGCCTTCTTTTATGATGTCGATGTAACGAAATTTAAAATCATCGCGCTCATTGGCAAGTTGCTCTGCAACATCTTTAGCACGAACACAAAATGGGCAGCCTTCACGGCCAAAAATTACTGTAAGCATAGTGCTCTCCTTTATTTGATTGAATTTAGTTTAAATGATTAAAAAATATAATAAAGCGCAAAAAAGTGATTGTGCCATTCTATTATTGCGATGAACATTAATTTGACCGAGTCATGAACGGCATAATTCACCACGTTCTTGCCGCTATTCCTAATTGGGTTGAATAGCCCATTGCGTTTGCTGTTATCTGTAAATTTGCATTTATTACGTAGTAAGTTGGAAAAGCGCTTACTTTATAATTTGATTGGGTATATTGATTACCAAGAAGTATGGGCATACTTAGGTTTAAGTCATCAATAAATTGAGTAACTTGTTGCTCATTTTTATAATCAAGGGCAATACCAATTACATTAATGTCTGAGCTTATTAAGGTGCTTTGTAAGTTGGGCATGCTGTAGCGGCATATTGTGCACCAAGGAGCAAAGAAATACACAATGGTTGTTCTCCCTTCAAGCTCTGCAATACTAAATCTTTCGTTATTTTTATTTAAAATAGGCAAGTTAAAATAAGGGGCAGGAGTATGGTTTGTTTCAAGTAAATTACGCGTTTGGTAGGCACTTGCTAAGTAAAACACGAGTATTGCTAAACTTAAATTTATTAACGTGCTACGTATTAATGCCATTGATTTTATCTGACCTATTTATAATTAAAAGCCAACCCTAACATAAATGCTAAGCAGCCACTGTTATTTGATAAGCAGAGCTTTAGCGTTTGCTTGTGTATCAAGCCCAGTTGCTAATAAAACCTATGTTAAAGTTTCACTGCTTTACACAAATCAGGCCTTTAGCTAATAAGGTCTGCTGATTACGTTAGAAATTTCCTGATTACATTTTAATGGTTGAATTTATAACTTTAACCCTAAGCTCTATATTTGAGACGAACATATAGAATATGTTTTTTAACTGCAAAGGAGATCAAGAGCATGAGCAATTATTTACAACCAGCAATGAAAATGCCTTCACTTAAAGTTAAAGATAATGAGAACAACCTTGCTGACGTGTCAGCTCGACAGACAGATTTACCCTGGAAAATGATAGTAATCTATCGCGGAAAGCATTGTCCATTATGTACTAAACAACTTAATGCACTTGCTAAAATGAATGATAAATTTAAAGATGCAGGGGTAGAGATTGCCGCTGTTAGTGGTGACAGTCACGCACAATTAACAGAGCATCTAAACGATTTACACGTTAATTTTCCTCTTTATAGTGGGTTATCATTAGCTCAAATGACTGATTTAGGCCTGTATATTAGTGAACCAAGCAGTGAAAAAGAAACCGATCACCCATTTGCTGAACCTGCTATTTTTGTAATTAACGAGCATGATCAAATTCAGATACTAGATAAATCAAATGCACCTTTTTCACGCCCTGATTTAAATGATTTGTTGGCTGGCATTGAATTTATTCGCGAAAACGATTATCCAATTCGTGGCACATTAACACACTAATTAGCGATGAATACTTAGCGCTAATCTACAATACTGAACAACCATTTTGAGGAATTAAAAGCATTTGACTTTTTAATGCCTAAAAATGGGTTACTAATTTCACTAGTTTATAAAATGAGGAATTTTTTTAAATATTTTAATTTATTTACTTGAAAACATTTTTACCGTCCATATATAGTTTAGTAGGACGCCTGATGGGTCCTAAACTAAACTTAAAAAATTGAAATTTATATTATTAATTTATATTTGTTAGCGCTTGTTCAAATGAAAAGTGTAAACAAAATATCGCTTAAATATGAGGATATTATTATGCGTACAGTAGACTTATCACCACTTTATCGTTCATTCATTGGATTTGATCATTTAGCGTCTTTAATGGATGCTGCGGCGAATACAGACAAACAGCCGAGCTTTCCTCCTTACAACATTGAAGCACTCGATAAAGACAGATACCAAATCACTATGGCTGTTGCCGGATTTAGCGACAACGAGCTAAGCATTGAGTCAGAAAATAACACATTAAAAGTAGCGGGTATAAAAGCTAATAAAGATGAAAACAAAGAACGTAAGTTTATTCATCAAGGAATTGCAGAACGCAATTTCGAGCGAAAGTTCCAGCTAGGTGACCATGTTAAAGTACTTGGCGCCGACTTAGCAAACGGCTTACTTACTATAGAGCTTAAGCGCGAAATACCTGAAGCATTAAAACCGCGCAAAATTGAGATTGGCCAAGGACGTTTATTAGAAGATAGCTAATCTGGTTTTAACAACATTTTTTCCCTGATTATTTGGCCGCCTCTTCTGAGGCGGCTTTTTTGTGTCATAAAGACTCAATGTTATTTATGTAGTGTGTAGCTTGATTAAGTGTGTCTTCGCGTAATTCATCGCTTTGCTTATCCCAATTTCTATAAACCATGCCTATGCGTGGATTTTTCTCTAGTTTTTCGCGGTGTGTTTGCATAAAACGCCAATATAAACTGTTCAGTGGGCAAGCTTTACCCCCCACTTTTTGTTTCACGTCGTATTGACAGTTTTTGCAGTAGTCGCTCATTTTATTAACGTAATTACCACTTGCAGCATAGGGTTTGGTAGCAATAATTCCATCGTCTGCAAATTGGCTCATTCCACGTGTGTTGGGCATTTCAACCCACTCAATGGCATCTATATAGACACCTAAGTACCAGTTATCAACTTCGTTAGGGTTTATTCCGCTGAGTAAACAAAAGTTACCAATGATCATCAAGCGCTGTATATGATGAGCATAGGCAGTATCTAAGCTTTGCTTTAATGAGTGGCTCAAACAGTTCATTTTTGTATTACCATCCCAAAAATATTGAGGGAGTTTATTATTGGCTTTTAGTTGATTTTTAGTCGCGTAGTCGGGCATGTTTACCCAATAAACAGCACGAACGTATTCTCGCCAACCGAGTATTTGTCTGGTAAACCCTTCAACTTGTGAAAGAGATATTTCGTCAGGCCGTTGCTCGAATTCAGATATTACACGTTTGATTACATACAAGGGGTGAAGAAGTTTAGTATTTAGGGCAAAAGAGAGCCTGCTATGGTATAGACTGGTATTGTCTTTACTTTGATCTGTCATTGCATCCTGAAACTTACCAAAATTGACAAGTAAATGCTCACAAAAGTATTCAAGAGATTCTTTGGCTTGCTTACGTGACGTAGACCATTCGAGTTTTCCTTCCTTAATTTCTCCAAAGTAAGCGATGTTGTGTTTTTTTAAACGAGCGAGGATATGACTTACATCGTTTTTAAATAATTTAGGCTCTGGGATAGATTTTAAGTCTTGCTTAGAGAATTTATTGCGGTTATTACTGTCGTAGTTCCATTTACCGCCAGCTGGCTTATCGTCCTCCATTAATAAATCATATCGTTTACGCATAGCACGATAAAAGTGCTCCATGGTCACGTGCTTATCTTTTTTGAATCGATCTTTAATTTCGTTAAAGGGTAGTAAAAAATGCTCTGAGTCATATGCTGATACATTTATTTCGGATGATTGTTCAAAATCAGCTAATTGCGATTTTAACCTAAACTCGTCTGGGTATAAGTATTCTATGCAAGAGCAGTTATATTCCTTAACAATACGATTTAGCAGTGCGGGTAGGTGTTTATCTTCGTGTGTGTCGTCTAGGGTTAAGTGCAGTACATTGAAACCTGCAGATTTTAACGCAGTTGCAAAGTTTTCCATCGCATTAAAAAAAGCACAAAGCTTTTGCACATGGTGTTTAACGTAATTGGTTTCTTGTTTTAATTCTGCGATAAGGTAGAGAACATCGTCCTCTTTACTTTTAAACCAAGAATGAGAAGGATTGAGTTGATCGCCTAAAATGAGTCTTAAGGTTTTGTAAGTCGCCATGATTAAACCAAAATTGAAACTTGTACGAGGGTGTCTGCTTAATCGATCGCTGTAATTTTAATAACAAATTGTATAATTTGAGCTTTATTTAAAAATTCGTTAATGAGTGTATAAACACTCATTAAGCATCAAATTTGATATGAGTAGGCTCAATTAAAAGCGCCTTAGTTATTATTGCTTTGCTTTTGCTTAGAAAGTTGGCTTAAGCACACCACGTTAGAGACGTTAAACAGCGTATCATTCGTATAGCGTTCAAAGTAAGTAAGCACTTTGCGCCATGCTAAATGACTTTCTTCATTAAAAAACCGACCTAAATGTTCAACTAATGTTACATAAAATATATCAGTCAGAGGTTCAATATCACTCTGCTGAATATTTAATTTTTTTAAAAACTGTAAGTGATGGCTCAGAAATGGCGCAACCGATGATGGATTATCAATATTTTTGATTATGCGCTCTAAGGTACAATATAAAATATAACTTTTTTCGTTAAACTGTTCAGCTGTTAGCGTGTTCATCGAAATATCTGACTCTACAAGCTTTCTATGAAAACGCGCGGTAAATGCATGAAAGTTTGGTTTTATGATGCCAATACTTTTTAATAAAACAGATTTATGTGAATTCATCAGAGCCTCACAGAAGATTAAAAACTTATTTTTATTATTTTTATTATTATAGCTCGCGTAACAAAAATTACACGTTTTTTGATATAAAAGTATTAATTCATTGATAACTTTTTGAGTTCTATTGTTTTTTAAATAAAAGTGAGAGTAGTTATTAATTCCATTATTGTGATTTCACTAGGCTTAACTAGCAAATGATTAGCCGTTTAAAATAAGTTTATACCCATAATAGGTATAATGTTTTATTTCCTTATATCTGATTTGAACTGCATTTCCAAAGTTATTGGTTATTATGGTTGCTAATTATCCCCAACATCCCTATAATAGCGGCCATTGTTTAGTCTGTTTTAAAACAGCTAACAGCGATGTTAAATCAAGGTTTGATATCTATTGGCGCGGGATGGAGCAGCCTGGTAGCTCGTCGGGCTCATAACCCGAAGGTCGTCGGTTCAAATCCGGCTCCCGCAACCAATTCTACTAATAAGTGAGAACTTATTATTTTATATCGCGCATTCTATGTAATGCGCGTTTTGCGTTTAAGCTAATGTAGTTTAATTTGGTCAGTTACTGACTCGCAACCAAGCTCGGCCCTAGGCCACACAGTTTTATGCTTTATTGGTGTGACGCCCCGCTTGGTTCGGGGCGTTGTTGTATCTGCACCTTTCTTAATTTATGGCGGTTGTCATTAAATTAAAACTTAAACTCAGTATTTTAGGGCTATAAGCCCTTTTTTTGTTTGTATGGAGGATTTTCGTGACAAAACTTGAACAAGATTTAGTAACCATGTTAACGCCTGCGGTAGAAATGTTAGGCTTTGAGTTACATGGTCTTGAATTTGTACAAGCGGGTCGCCATTCTACCTTAAGAGTATATATTGCTCATGAGGATGGGATCTCAGTTGATAACTGTGCGGACGCTAGTCGCCAAATTAGTGCGATTTTAGATGTCGAAGACCCAATTACAAATGAATATGATTTGGAAGTGTCGTCTCCTGGTGTTGATCGTCCATTATTCAAACAAGATCACTACGAGCAGGCGCAAGGAGAGGAAGTACGCGTGCGTACTAAACTTCCACAAGACGGTCGTCGAAATTTTAAAGGCGACTTAATAGCAGTTAGCAGCGATATGATCACACTATCTAGTGATGGTGTAGAGCATTTGATCATGCTTAGTAATATAGAACGTGCGAATTTAATCGCAAAGTTTTAAATTCGAGTGCGAAGGAATAGGGCAAGCGAGGCATTACCCATGGCAAAAGAGATATTATTGGTTGCTGAAGCCGTTTCCAATGAGAAAGCGGTTCCAAAAGAAAAGATTTTTGAAGCATTAGAGTTCGCATTAGCGACTGCGACAAAGAAAAAACACGATGGTGAAATTGAAGTACGTGTATCAATTGACCGTAAAACAGGCGATTACGATACGTTCCGCCGCTGGCAGATTGCTGAAGTATTAGAGGATGGTTCATTAGAAAATCCTTACAGCGAAATAACATTAGAAGCTGCGCAGGTTGAAGAGCCTGACTTACAGCTAGGTGATTTTGTTGAAGAGCAAATTGATTCAATCAAATTTGACCGCATCACAACACAAATGGCCAAACAAGTAATCGTACAAAAAGTACGTGAAGCTGAGCGCGCTTTAGTCGTTGACGCATATAAAGACCAAGTGGGTGAGTTAGTAACGGGTGTTGTTAAAAAAGCAACGCGTGATTCAATCGTACTTGATTTAGGCAACAACGCTGAAGCAGTTATTTACCGTGATGACATGCTACCACGCGAAAACTTCCGTCCAGGCGACCGTATTCGTGGTCTTTTATACGAAGTTAAGCCAGAAGCACGCGGCGCACAGTTATTTGTAACGCGTTCTAAGCCAGAAATGCTGATGGAATTATTCCGCATTGAGGTGCCAGAAATTGGCGAAGAAATGATTGAACTTCGTGCAGCTGCACGTGATCCAGGTTCGCGCGCTAAAATTGCTGTTAAGTCAAACGACAAGCGCATTGATCCAATTGGTGCATGTGTTGGTATGCGTGGAGCTCGTGTTCAAGCTGTTTCGTCTGAACTTGGTGGTGAGCGTGTTGATATCGTTCTTTACGATGACAACCCTGCACAATTTGTTATCAATGCAATGTCGCCAGCTGAGGTTGCTTCAATAGTATTAGATGAAGACACTCATTCGATGGATATCGCTGTAGAAGCCGATAATCTAGCACAAGCGATTGGTCGTAATGGTCAAAATGTTCGTTTAGCAAGCCAGTTAACTGGTTGGGAACTAAACGTTATGACTGTTGACGAGATGCGTACTAAAAATGAAGCAGAATCAGATAAGTTACTTAACTTATTTACTGAAAATTTAGATATCGATGATGAGTTTGCAACCTTACTTATCAACGAAGGTTTCTCAACACTTGAAGAAGTGGCGTACGTGCCAGCCTCTGAGTTTTTAGAAATTGACGGTCTTGACGAAGAAACGGTGGATGTTTTACGTTCACGCGCTAAAGATGCATTAACAACTAAAGCACTAAAAACGGAAGAAAGCTTAGAAGGCGCAGAGCCAGCTGAAGACTTACTTGCGCTTGAAGGCTTAGAGCGTCATCTAGCATTTGTAATGGCAAGTAAAGGTGTTGTAACACTTGAAGACTTGGCTGAGCAAGGTATTGACGAGCTAGTCGATATCACAGAGCTTTCATCTGAACAAGCAGGTGAGCTGATTATGGCTGCACGAAACATTTGTTGGTTTGCAGACGAGTAATTTATTAACGGAGGTATTACACACTATGGCAGAAGTAAATGTTGAAAAACTAGCCGGCGATATAGGTACAACTGTTGATAAATTGCTACAGCAATTTTCGCAAGCGGGTATCACTAAGCAGGCAACTGATAATGTAACTGAAGCTGAAAAAGCAACGTTACTTGATCATTTAAGCAAATCACATGGCGGCACGGGCTCTGAAGGCCCTGCACGCATGACTTTACAGCGTAAGAGCAAAAGCACATTAAATGTGACTGGCTCTACAGGTAAAGCGAAGGCGGTTCAGGTTGAAGTTCGCAAAACACGTACATACGTGAAGAAAAGCGCGATGGAACAAGAGCAAGAGCAACAACGCTTAGCCGCTGAAGAAAAAGCCCGTCTTGAAGAGCAGCAAAAAGCTGAACAAGCTGCAGCTGAGTTAAAGGCAAAACAAGAGGCAGAACGTAAAGCGAAAGAAGACGCTGATCGTAAAGCCAAAGAAGAAGCTAAACGTAAAGCAGACGCTGAACGTAAAGCGAAACAAAAGCAGATGACCCCAGAGCAAAGTGCTAAGTCTGAGAAAGATCGCATCGAAGCTGAGCGTCTGCAAAAAGAAGCAGAAGAGGCCGCATTGAAGAAAGCTGAAGAAGAAGCGAAACGTCAGGCAGAAGAAGCAAGAAAACTAGCTGAAGAAAACTCGGCTCGTTGGAAGAAAGAAGAGGAAGAGCGTAAGAAGCGTGAAGAAACAGCAGATCACCACCTTACGACTTCAACTTACGCACGTGAAGCAGAAGATGTAGCTGATGCTCGTGAAGAGCAAGGCTCTCGCCGTGCTAAGAAAAAGAAAAAAGCGCCAGCAAAAGATAAGTTTGCAGCGTCTAAGGGTAAAAAAGGTAAGCTAAAAGCACCTGCATCATTACAACATGGTTTCCAAAAACCAACAGCTGATGTAAAAAATGAAGTACGTATTAGCGAAACAATTACAGTTGCTGAGCTTGCATCACGCATGGCTGTTAAAGGCGCTGAAGTTGTAAAAACAATGATGAAAATGGGTGACATGGTTACAATTAACCAAGTTATTGACCAAGAAACTGCGCAACTTGTAGCAGAAGAAATGGGCCATAAAGTTATCATCGTTAAAGAAAACGAATTAGAGCAAACAGTACTTAACGACCGTCATGAAGATGGTAAGTCAGAGCCTCGTGCTCCAGTTGTTACTGTAATGGGTCACGTTGACCATGGTAAAACATCAACGCTTGATTACATTCGTTCAGCAAAAGTTGCTTCAGGCGAAGCCGGTGGTATTACGCAGCATATTGGTGCATACCATGTTGAAACAAATGGCAACATGATCACATTCTTAGATACTCCGGGTCATGCCGCGTTTACATCAATGCGTGCTCGTGGTGCTAAAGCAACTGATATTGTAATCCTAGTAGTTGCAGCCGATGATGGTGTAATGCCACAGACTAAAGAAGCGGTACAGCATGCTCGCGCAGCGGGTGTTCCTTTAATCATTGCTGTGAACAAAATGGATAAAGAAGGCGCAGATCCAGATCGCGTTAAGAACGAGCTAGCACAGCTTGACGTTATCCCAGAAGAATGGGGCGGCGACACGCAGTACGTTCATATCTCAGCTAAAACAGGCTTGGGTATTGATGAACTACTTGAAGCCGTACTTATGCAATCTGAGCTATTAGAACTAACTGCGCCAAGTCAAGGTATGGCTGCAGGTGTTGTAATTGAATCACGTCTTGATAAAGGCCGTGGTCCAGTAGCGTCTATCCTTGTTCAGTCAGGTACACTTAACCAAGGTGACATTGTATTATGTGGTCTTGAGTATGGCCGTGTTCGTGCTATGCGTGATGAAAACGGTAAAGATATCAAGTCTGCAGGTCCTTCTATTCCAGTAGAGATTTTAGGTCTGTCTGGTATCCCTGCAGCCGGTGATGAAGCAACGGTAGTTAAAGACGAGCGTAAAGCGCGTGAAGTTGCATTATACCGTCAAGGTAAATTCCGTGATGTTAAATTAGCACGCCAGCAAAAAGCGAAACTTGAAAACATGTTTACTAACATGGCTGAAGGTGACGTTTCTGAAGTTAACGTGGTACTTAAAGCAGACGTTCAAGGTTCTATCGAAGCGATTTCTGATTCACTAACTAAGCTTTCTACTGACGAAGTAAAAGTGAAGATTGTGGGTTCTGGCGTTGGTGGAATCACAGAAACAGATGCAACGCTTGCTGCGGCATCTAACGCGATTGTTGTTGGCTTTAACGTTCGTGCTGATGCATCTGCACGTAAAGTGATTGATTCTGAGAACCTCGACTTACGCTACTACAGCGTTATTTACGCCTTAATCGAAGAAGTTAAGCAAGCGATGTCAGGTATGCTTGCACCAGAATTTAAGCAAGAAATTATTGGTCTTGCTCAGGTTCGTGACGTGTTCAAATCACCAAAAATTGGCGCAATTGCAGGTTGTATGGTGACTGAAGGTGTTATTAAGCGCAGCGCGCCTATCCGTGTACTACGTGATAACGTGGTTATATACGAAGGCGAACTTGAATCACTTCGTCGCTTTAAAGACGATGTGCAAGAAGTGCGTAATGGTATGGAATGTGGTATCGGTGTTAAGAACTACAATGACGTACGTGTTGGTGACCAAATCGAAGTATTTGAAACAGTTGAAGTACAACGTACTCTATAATTGTTAGCTCACTAAACAAATAAATGGGGGCTTAGCCCCCATTTGTGTATCTATTACTTAATTAGCTTATTATTAAATTTCAATAAGTTACATTTTTAGGACAAGTTTCATGAGAGAGTTTTCTCGCACTGATCGTGTTGGCCAGCAAATTCAAAAAGAAATTGCTGTGATTTTACAACGCGAAATTAAAGATCCGCGCTTAGGCATGGTGACAGTGTCTGCGGTAGAAGTATCGCGCGATTTATCTTATGCAAAAATTTTCATCACTGTGTTTAACACAAAAGATGAAGATGCAGCAAAGCAAAGCGCAAAAGTACTTAACGAAGCTACGGGCTATATTCGTTCGCTTTTAGGCAAACGTATTCGTGCTCGTATTATGCCAGAGCTAAAGTTTGTGGTTGATAATTCATTAATGGAAGGGATGCGTATCTCTAACTTAGTGGACACAATCATCAGAGAAGATAACGCAAAACACGTCAATGAAGACGATAGTAGTGTTGATGATGCGTCGAACTCAGGTGACAACATTAAACAAGCAGATGATAAAGATAGCTAAGAAGGCATATAGCGATGGCAAGACGCAGTAAAGGCCGTGCAATAGACGGGATTTTGTTGTTAGATAAACCCAAAGGTATTTCGTCAAATAAGGCATTACAGCAAGCAAAAGGTATATATTTTGCCCAAAAGGCGGGGCACACAGGTGCACTCGATCCGCTTGCTACCGGTATGCTGCCAATCTGTTTTGGTGAAGCGACTAAGTTTACTCAGTTTTTACTTGATACCGATAAAACCTATGTTGTGCGTGCTAAGTTAGGTGAAAGAACAACAACATCTGACTCTGATGGTGAAATAGTTCAGACACGAGATGTAAACGTAACTGTTGATCAACTAAAGCAAGAAATTTCAGCGTTTTTAGGTGAATCTGATCAGTATCCATCGATGTATTCTGCGCTTAAGTACGAAGGGAAACCTTTGTATAAATATGCGCGTGAAGGGATTGAAGTTCCTCGAAAATGCAGAAAAATAAATGTATTTAGCCTAACGCTTGATGAGTTTGATGAAGCGAATAATGAAGTACAAATGACAGCTCACGTTTCTAAAGGGACTTACATTCGTACTATTGTTGATGACTTAGGTGAAAACTTAGGCTGTGGTGCCCATGTGATCATGCTTCACCGCTCGGCTGTTGGCCATTACCCCGCAGATAAAATGGTATCGATAGAGCAGTTAGAATCGTTATTAGCTAAAGCAAAAGACGAAGAAACCGTTCCGTCAACCTACCTTGACGAACTGCTTTTGCCAATGGACACCGCTCTAGTTGATTTACCGGTTGTGGAAATCACTAAAGAGCAGGGTGTTTCATTTAGCCATGGGCAAGCTGTAGTTCTTGGTAAAGAATTACCTGATGGTGCAATAAAGGTATTAGCCGATGGTGTGTTTATAGGCACAGGCGAGAAAAACCCTGATGGCCATTTAAAATCAAAACGCGGTCTATCAAACCAGCAGGCAGAGTAAAGTTTAACTTGTAGTTATTATTATACTTGGTAGAATACGCCCGCTTAATCGTTTTGGCTGAATTAGTGATCGGCTAAGACACCTTTTAAATTTAATTTTTGGAGTTACTATGTCACTAAGCAATCAAGAAAAAATCGATATCATTGCTAAATTCGCACGTGCTGAAGGCGACACTGGTTCACCTGAAGTACAAGTAGCATTACTTACTTTTGATATCAACAAGCTTCAAGGTCACTTTGCTGATCACAAGCATGACTTCCACTCACGTCGTGGTCTGCTTCGTAAAGTAAGCACTCGCCGTAAATTGCTTGATTACCTTAAAGGTAAAGATATCTCGCGTTATACTGCACTAATCAAAGAACTTGGCCTACGTCGCTAAGAACTTGATTACGAGAAAAGGAGCTTTTTAGCTCCTTTTTTTGTGCCTGAAATTTAACAAATTGCATCGCAATGTCATCTTTAAAGCTATCTGTAGTCGCTCTCATTAATTCGAGCCAATTAGATGCCAAACACACAAACTAAAACTGTTTGCTGGACTCGCATTTTTACGTGGCTTTGGTATATACTGTGCGCGTAGATAAAAAGGTTTATCTACGGTTATTAACATCATTGCCAATTGTAGTACTTAATTGATTTCCAACTGAATACAATTATGTACTGTAATTGGTACTTTGATGGAACACTTATTTAGATTTAAAGGATATTTTAAGTGCAAGCAATTATAAAAGAATTTCAACTAGGTCAACACACTGTAACCCTAGAAACAGGTGCAATCGCACGTCAAGCAGACGGCGCAGTACTAGCAAGCATTGGCGATACGTCAGTACTAGTAACGGTTGTTGGTAAGCGTGAAGCACAGCCAGGTCAAGACTTCTTCCCACTAACAGTTAACTACCAAGAGCGTATGTACGCTGCAGGTCGTATCCCAGGTGGTTTCCTTAAGCGTGAAGGTCGTCCTAACGATGGCGAAACACTAATTGCACGTCTTATTGACCGTCCAATTCGTCCACTTTTTCCAAATGGTTTCGTAAACGAAGTACAAGTTATTGCAACTGTTGTATCTGTAAACCCTGAAATCCAACCTGATATGGTTGCGATGATTGGTACATCAGCAGCACTTGCTATCTCTGGCATCCCGTTCAGTGGTCCAATTGGTGCAGCTCGTGTTGGTTACATTGGTGGTGAATACGTTCTTAACCCAACGTTAAAAGAACTTGAAGAGAGCCAACTTGATTTAGTTGTTGCTGGTACTGATAACGCAGTACTTATGGTTGAATCAGAAGCAGACGTACTTGCCGAAGACGTAATGCTAGGCGCGGTTGTATACGGCCATGAGCAATCACAGTCTATCATCAATGCTATTAACGAATTTAAAGCAGAAGCAGGCAAGCCTACTTGGGATTGGACTGCACCTGAGAAAAACGTATCTCTTGAAGAGAAAGTAGCTGAACTTGCTGCTGATAAAGTAGGCGAAGCTTACCGTATTACTGATAAAGTAGCGCGTAAAGAAGCACTTGGCGTAGCTAAAGATGCAGTTATCGAAGCACTTTCAAGCGAGCTTGCTGAAGGCGAAACGCTTGATAAGCAAGAAGTGGGTAAAGTATTCGGTTCACTTGAGAAGAAAATTGTTCGTGGCCGTATCGCTGCAGGCGAAAAACGTATCGATGGTCGTGAACCTGATATGATCCGTGCACTAGACGTAATGACTGGCGTATTACCGCGTACTCACGGTTCTGCTATCTTCACACGTGGTGAAACACAAGCATTAGTAACAGCAACGCTTGGTACAGAACGTGATTCACAGTTAATCGACGATTTAACGGGCACGCACAAAAACCACTTTATGCTTAACTACAACTTCCCTCCATTCTGTGTAGGTGAAACTGGTTTTGTTGGTTCTCCTAAGCGTCGTGAAATTGGCCACGGTAACCTAGCTAAGCGTGGTATCCAAGCAGTAATGCCAACATTGACTGACTTCCCATATTCAATCCGTGTTGTATCTGAAATCACTGAATCAAACGGTTCATCTTCAATGGCATCTGTGTGTGGTACATCACTAGCGCTTATGAACGCGGGTGTTCCAATTAAAGCATCTGTTGCAGGTATTGCTATGGGTCTAGTTAAAGAAGACGAGAAATTCGTTGTTCTTTCTGACATCTTAGGTGACGAAGATCACTTAGGTGACATGGACTTTAAAGTAGCGGGTACTACTAACGGTATCACTGCATTGCAAATGGATATCAAGATTGAAGGTATCACACAAGAAATCATGCAAATTGCGCTTAAACAAGCAAAAGCAGCACGTTTACACATATTAGAAGTGATGGACGAAGCGATTTCTGCTCCTTCTGAAGAGCTTTCAATGTTTGCTCCGCGCATTTACACAATGAAAATTCCACAGAAGAAAATTGCTGAAGTTATTGGTAAAGGTGGCGCTACTATTCGTCAACTTACTGAAGAAACAGGCACAACAATTGAAATCGGTGATGACGGTACAATCAAAATTGCCGCTACTGACGGTGAAAGCGCTGCAAATGCAATCAGCCGCATTGAGCAACTAACAGCAGAACTTGAAGTAGGTACTATCTACGAAGGTAAAGTTGTACGTATTGTAGATTTCGGTGCGTTTGTAAATATTCTTCCAGGTAAAGATGGTTTAGTGCATATTTCTCAAATTAGCACAGAGCGCGTTAATAACGTTGCTGATCACCTTAGCGAAGGTCAAGAAGTTAAAGTTAAAGTACTAGAAGTAGACCGTCAAGGTCGTGTACGTCTTAGTATTAAAGAAGCAATGGAATCAGCTGCACCAGCGGCAGATGCGTCAACTGATGCTTAATTGCTAATACTTAATCCAGATATTTTCTGGATAATATAAAAGGGGGCTGTTTAGCCCCTTTTTTTATGCTTTAATGAGGGACTTGAATTTAAACAAAGATTATTCAAGGAAGCTAAACTACTTACGATGATACACAACAGTGTATGTGCAACTATGAACCAAATCATTCGTCGTCAGTCATAAGGCTACCAACCTTGGTATTAAGGATTTTAATGATTTTCAAACACATTGCTTTGGCGTCTTTTGCTATTTTGTCTTTAAGCGCTTGCCAAACAACAACCCAATCAGAATCAGCACCTGTAGTAAACGTGCCTTTCACTGCGCCCTTAGCGTCTGATTTTCGCAGTGAAATAGCTATTGCACGTTATTCAGAATTACTTAATAGAGCTGATTTAACGCCAGAGCAACAAGCAAAGTTATATTACGATCGCGGAGTGCTGTTTGATAGTTTAGGCATGACCACTTTATCGCGCATTGACTTTAACCGTGCGGTAAAACTTAAGCCTGACTTAGCTGAGGTGTATAATTTTTTAGGTATTCAACACACATTAATGCAGCAATATGAAAAAGCATATGAGCTTTTTGATTCTGCGTTAGAGCTAGATGAAGAACACGAATACGCTTACTTGAACCGCGGTATTGCGCTTTATTATGGCGATAGGCCCAGTATTGCAAAAACAGACTTCAGTCAATTTTTAGCGCGTTCTCCTAATGACCCTTATCGCGTATTGTGGGTGTATTTAGCACAAGCTAAATTAGACAAAGATTCAGCAGTTGCTGAACTAAAAACTAACTCTAAAGCGCTTGATGACTCGCAATGGGCATATCAGTTAATCTCACTTTTTGCGGGTGATATGAGTGAGCATGCATTTTTATCTGGTGTAAGTGATGGCGTGAAGTCAGAGCAAGAATATGCCCAGCGTTTGTGCGAAGCCTATTTTTACTTAGCAAAGCTACACCAAGCAGCGGGTGATACCTATGTTGCCGCTGATTATTTTAGATTGGCACTATCTACTAATGTACATGAGTTTATAGAATATAAATATGCTCGCTTAGAGCTTGAACTTTTAATGGAAGCAGACGCAAGTTAGTGTGTTAAGAACAACATTAGCATTACTTTTTAGCTTTTTGGTTGCAGGGTCGAGCAACAGCTATGGTGGTATTGGCTTTTGGCAGGTATTAAATGCCAAAGCCGAACCGCTACAATTATATTGGCAGTTTCCTCGCTACTTTTTAGCAAATATAAATAAACTGCCTAAAAAGACTCTTGGCTTGCTTGCTAGGCATCACATACCTTCTGCTCAATACGAGTATTCTTTACACCTGATCAAAAAAGACCAAGCTGAAGCAGCGAAGTTATTTTGGCGACTTAGTTTACCAAAAATAAGTAATTTTCAGCTTGCCAAGTTAGCCCAGCAATTACTTGTTAATAAGCAGTGGGACGATCTTAAATTATTAAACACGTTAGGCTACCTAGAGCCTGGTTTTGTATTAAATCACCTTAACTTACACAATGGTGTTATTCACACACAGATCCCCGAACCATTTTTGCACTCATTGGACTTTTTATCGTTAAATTCTACTATTGCGGTAAATAGAAAATGCCAGTTTAATGTTTTAACGATGAGCGATCATCGAAGTGGACTTTATAAGTTATCGGCATTAATCAAAACTTATAATAAAAATCCGGAGCCAAGACCGGACGCTTTTTGCTTTAGTAAGCCCGTGTATGTGGGTGGCGCTTTAAAGTGCAACAATAGCATGAGCAAAGCGGCTAATTGTGATTGGCAATCTACTTTAATAAATAAACAATTTTTAAGAAAATTCGATTTTGTTGTGATGATGCCCAAATATGGAAGTGCTAATGTTAGCCGAGGAATTATGCAATTAAATTCAGATGCCAATTATGGGATTTTCTTGCATGAGCTAATGCACTTTAATGGCTTTGAAGATGAGTATGTTTTACCCAAAGCTAAGCAGGCTTGGTTGTGTAAAATGAGAGGCTTAGTTGCTCCTAACTTGTATATTGCACAAAAAGATGAAAAATCACCAAAAGGTTGGCATAGAAGTAAAAGCTGCCAGAGTGGCGGTGTAGCCTACAAACCAAGTAAAGACTGGTCAATTCTAGAATATCAACAGATAAAGCTCTCTGATCAATACAGGGCCCTTTGGTTAGCACATATAGATAAAATTAAGCGTTAATATGTCTATAACCATTGGTTTTTAAGTCCCTATTTTCTCACTTAAAATTAACTCAACATGCTTCGCTTTTTATAGACAAAATATCTGTTATTGAGTATAACTATTACCATTAATGTCGTTTAAAAACAGGCAGTAAAAGCATCACTTAATGTATAAAAGTGGCGCCCTGATAAACTTATGATTATAAAAGGCCCTACATTATGACTTTGCTCTGGATACCCTTGTTATCCTTGATTGGCAGTGTTATTTCTGCATTCACAGGCAAACTTTCTCGCAATCAAAGTACATTTGCTACTGTGCTTGCACCGTTAACCGCCTTGGGGATTACTTTATACCATGCACCTGCGGTTCTTGCTGGTGAAACTATCCGCTATTCCTTAGCGTGGATCCCCTCTATTGGTCTTGATTTATCGCTTCGTATAGACGGTCTAAGCCTCTTGTTTATGTTTATGATATTAGGCATTGGTTTGCTTGTTATTGTATATACACGTTATTACCTCAGCGCCAATGACTCAATGGCTAAGCTTTACAGCTACTTAATGTTATTTATGACAGCAATGCTAGGCATTGTTATGTCTAATAACGTTATACAGCTATGGCTATTTTGGGAATTGACCAGTATCAGTTCTTTTTTATTGATAAGTTATTGGTGGCATAAATCTGAAGCGCGTAAGGGCGCGCGAATGGCTTTAGCCGTAACAGGGGCGGGTGGTTTAGCACTACTTGGCGGGTTAATGTTGCTAGGTGATATTGTTGGCAGTTATGACTTGGATGTTATTTTGGCAAGTAAAGCCATTATTCAATCCCATGATTTATACGAGTTAGCACTTGTTTTAGTATTGCTGGGTGCATTTACTAAATCGGCTCAGTTTCCGTTTCATTTTTGGTTACCTCATGCAATGGCAGCACCTACGCCCGTTAGCGCTTACTTGCACTCAGCAACGATGGTTAAAGCCGGTATCTTTTTACTTGCGCGCTTTTATCCAGCTTTAGCTGGAACCGAAATGTGGTTTTTATTAGTTGGTTTAACTGGTTTAGCTACATTGTTATTTGGTGCTTACATAGCGTTATTTAAGCACGATTTAAAGGGGTTACTTGCGTATTCGACAATTAGCCATTTAGGTTTGATCACGCTATTGCTTGGCCTTGATACCGAGCTTGCAACGGTTGCAGCCATATTCCATATAATTAACCACGCAACATTTAAAGCGTCGTTATTTATGGCTACCGGTATTATTGACCATGAAACAGGCACACGTGATATGCGTAAACTCAATGGTATGTGGCGGTTTATGCCTTATACCGCAACTCTTGCAATGGTTGCTGCTGCAGCTATGGCGGGTGTACCTCTACTCAATGGTTTCTTATCTAAAGAAATGTTTTTTGCCGAAACACTACATCAGCAAGTACTTGGATCTATGTCATGGTTAATACCGGTACTTGCAACGGTGGCAGGTGCATTTGCAGTAGCTTATTCAGCACGCTTTATTCACGATGTATTTTTTAACGGCGACCCAATAGACTTACCTAGAATACCGCATGAACCGCCACGTTATATGCGTGTGCCAATAGAAATACTGGTTGTGCTGTGTATTTTGGTGGGTATTTTCCCAAGCTTTACTGTTGATAGTATTTTATCTGCGGCGTCATTAGCGGTGTTAGGGGAGGCGATGCCAGAGTACAAGTTAACAATTTGGCATGGTTTTAATCTACCGTTACTGATGAGTGCAATGGCCGTTGTAGGTGGTTTGTTTATTTACGTGAATCGCAAATATTTATTTCAATTTCAGGCTTCACTGCCCACATTAAATGCTAAAAAAACCTTTGAACGTGCAGTGCTGAGTGTAGTTGCATGGTGTCAGAGCAAGATCAACAGCACTGAAAATGGTTCTTTACAGCGCTATTTGGTTATTATGCTGGGTGTCGTATTACTTTGTGCCGGTTGGCCATTATTTGAAATGCAACAATTAGCTGGCAGTATGCCGCGCACACCTGTTGATGTGCATAATGCGATTGGTGCTGGTTTATTAATAATTGGCGCAATAGCCACCGTTATTTGGCACAGATCGAGAATGGTCGCACTGTTGATGCTGTCTATTGTAGGCTTAATGGTGTCGGTTTTATTCACTCGTTTTTCTGCGCCAGATTTAGCGTTAACTCAGCTTACTGTTGAGGTGGCCACAATTATATTGCTTATGCTTGCGTTGTTCTTTTTACCTCAGCATACGCCTAAAGAGTCTAGCTCGTTGCGAGTACTTCGCGACTTAGGAATTGCCTCTACTATTGGTGTAGTGGTTGCGAGTATTTGTTATGCGATATTAACGCGTCCGTTAAATTCTATTTCTGATTACTTTGTCGCTAATGCCAAAACAGGTGGTGGCGGTACAAACGTGGTTAACGTTATTTTGGTCGACTTTAGGGGATTTGACACCCTAGGTGAAATAACTGTACTGGGTATAGCTGCATTAGGTATATTTAAAGTGCTTTCACGTATTCCATTATTTATGCCTGCCAGTGATAGCGAAGGACGTCCATGGGCGCGTGAGCGTTACCCAATATTACTTGCAAGTATTTCACAAAGCTTATTGCCGTTGGCGTTGTTAGTATCAGCGTATATATTCTTGCGTGGTCACAACTTACCAGGTGGTGGTTTTATTGCTGGTTTGGTTACGTCAATTGCTTTCATATTGCAGTACATGGCACATGGCTCTAACTGGATCACCGAGCGTTTTGACATTAACTACCGTAAAATTATTGCCTCGGGGATTGGTATCGCTATGTTTACCGGTGTAGGTAGCTGGTTCTTCGGTCGACCATTTTTAACCACGTGGTTTGATTACTTTGATATTCCGTTTGTAGGTAAAACAGAACTTGCTAGTGCAATTGTGTTTGACCTTGGCGTGTACCTCACCGTAGTAGGTGCAACATTAATGATTTTAGCTAGTTTGGGTAATATGACTTCCGATGCCCCTAAAAAAGAGGTGAATATTTAATGGAGCTATTATACGCATCGTGCGTTGGTGTATTAGTTAGCTGCGGTATATTTTTACTGTTGAGAGCACGGACGTTTCCTGTAGTGCTGGGTCTTACCATGATTTCGTATGCAGTAAACTTATTTTTATTTTCATCGGGGCGTTTAACTATAAATAAAGCAGTGGTACTTGGTACCGGAGCAGATTACGCCGATCCACTTCCTCAAGCCTTGGTTTTAACCGCAATTGTAATTGGTTTTGCGATGACAGCATTTGTGGTTATTTTGGCTATTCGTGGACGTGCTGATCTAGGGAGCGATCATGTTGATGGAAGCCCAGTTAAATCAGCTGCTGTAGTTAAGGAGCAAAAATGATTCAACATTTAGCATCCTTACCTATTTTATTACCTATGCTTGCCGCGGTTATTTTGTTACTTCCACCGTGTGGTAAAAGTGTAAAAATTCGTCGTTACGCATCAAATGCTATGGCGCTTATTACGTTTGCCGTTAGTGTGTTTTTATTAATGCATATTTACAATACGGGTATCAGTGTTTATGCCATTGGTGATTGGTCGGCCCCTTTTGGGATAGTACTTGTGGCCGATAATTTATCAACATTACTCGTAGCGCTAACCTCGTTTTTAGGACTTGGGGCCATTTTATATGGCAGTGCGGGCGATGATGAAAAAGGGAGCTTTTATCACCCCCTAGTTCATTTTTTAGTATTGGGTGTTAACGGCGCTTTTTTAACGGGGGATTTGTTTAACCTGTTTGTATTCTTTGAAGTTTTACTTATTGCATCGTATGCATTACTTATGCACGGTGGCGACAAACAAAACACACGTGCAGCGCTACAATATGTCATTTTAAATTTAGTGGGCTCAAGTGTATTTTTAATAGGTTTAGGTGTTTTATATGGCGTATTAGGTACATTGAATATAGCTGATATGGCGCAAAAGGTATCACAGCTTGATGGTGACGATGTATTTATTGCTAAAGCCGGTGGTTTATTACTACTTATTGTATTTGCTTTAAAAGGCGCATTATTGCCCCTACATTTATGGCTTCCCAATACGTATGCAAGCGCTAAACCTGTTGTTGCAGCCTTATTTGCTATTATGACTAAGGTGGGCGTTTATGCCATGCTGCGTGTTTACACCGTTATATTTGGTGAACAGGCGGGTGCACTTGAGCACATGGTACAACCTTGGCTTTGGGGATTAGCAATTGCCACTATTATCGTCGGAGCTATGGGCGCAATAGCCGCGCAAGACTTGCGTAAGTTAACTGCTAATTTAGTGTTAGTGTCGGTAGGTACATTAGTTGCGCTAGTGGCTTTACAAAATGTAAATGCAACGGCTGCATTATTGTATTACCTAGTGCATTCAACATTAGTGAGTGCTGCGTTATTTTTATTAGCTGACTTAATTGCTAAGCAACGTGGTAAAGTTGCCGACAGGCTTGTTGGTGGGCGTGCAGTTAAACAGCCGCTTTTACTTGGGGCATGTTTTGTTGTTGCGGCTTTAACAGTAGTAGGTATGCCGCCGTTATCTGGCTTTGTTGGTAAAATATGGATACTAAAATCGACTTTAAATAGTGAGCAGGCCTTAGTATTTTGGCCCGTTTATTTAATAACAAGCTTTGCATTGCTAGTTGCACTTTCTCGTGCAGGTACAAGCTTGTTTTGGGAAAGAAAAGATAAACGCAGCGAAAGCCCAGACTGCGCTGATGCAAACCCGTTACAAGTTACGGTAATTATAGGGTTACTCGCATGTTCGCCATTATTAGTTATTTTTGGCGGGCCGATTAGCGAATACATGGTAGGTGCTGCTACGCAATTACATGATATTAGCGGTGGCATAAATGCTGTACTAAAAGGAGGCATGTAATGAGACTGCAAGCCCGTTTTCGTTGGTTACCAACACCATTTCGTAGCTTATTTTTGTTTATAGTATGGTTGTTGCTCAATAATAGTGTGTCGGTTGGTCATATTGTACTGGCAACATTTTTTGCTATTTTTATTCCTATTTTAAGCTTCTCGTTTAGAGATCCTCAGCCGCTTATATTAAAGCCAGGGCTAGCTCTAAAACAATTTTTAATTGTACTTTACGATATTATTGTAGCTAACTTACAGGTTGCGCTATTAATTGTTGGGCCTTCCAAAAAATTACGGCCCGCATTTATTAAAGTCCCCTTAGACTTAACACACGATATGCCGATTACAATTTTAGCAAGCAGTGTGTCGTTAACACCCGGTACTGTAAGTGCGGAGGTGTACCCTATTCCTGAATCGTTAGCACAGGGCGAGGAAATGACACAGCGTTATTTGCTCATACATGTACTTGACCTTGATAACGAAGCCGAGCTTATCAAGCATATTAAAAAGCGTTACGAAGCTCCACTAAAGGAGATATTTCAATGTTAGATACCGTATTACTTATCGTTTTTGCCATGATAGGGCTCTCTTTATTACTTAATTTGTGGCGCCTTATTATAGGGCCTTCGATTCCTGATAGAGTTTTAGCCCTTGATACTATGTATATTAATGTTATTGCACTTATTGTTTTATACAGCATAAGTATGGGAACCGGCTTGTATTTTGAGGCTGCATTGCTGATAGCCATGTTAGGGTTTGTAAGCACTGTTGCGGTGTGTAAGTATTTACTACGTGGCGATATAATTGAATAGGGTGGCAAGATGATTAGCGAGTGGGTTGTATCAATTTTATTGTTATTTGGCGGCACGTTTATTTTAATTGGCTCGTTAGGCTTATTAAAACTGCCCGATTTTTTTATGCGTTTACATGGCCCAACAAAGGCCACCACTTTAGGTATGGCAAGTATATTAATTGCCGCCATGGTATTTTTTGCAAACTCTGAAACGGGTTTAAGTGTTAAGGAAATATTGATCACTATATTTCTATTAATTACCGCCCCAATAAGTGGCTATATGTTAATTAAGTCGGCTATTCATCACAAACTTAAGCCAAAAGAGGGAACCAAAGGCCTAGACAACATTGAAGATGATTAAGCTTTATTAATTATTACACTATCTGGGTAGTGTAATACCAATGAGCGTTCTTAAACCGAATAAAGAAATTTATTCGGTTTTTTGTTATTAGAGAAGTCGTTAACGCTTTTATTTAAGAGTGATTAATTGAGCTTGAGAACATAATTGCACGTATTAAGCCTTACAAATTGACAAGAAACTTTAAATTTTATGAATAACATAAACCCAAAAAAATTACTCAATAGCAAATGGACTGCAACGCCTGCCATTAATAAAGAAAAGCATTTTGTAATTGTGGAGGTAGAGTACGATGAAGATGCTAACGTGATAGCGTGTGTTACTGAGTCTGTGTTTTCTAAAAACCAATACCCCATTAGTTGGCGCGATCTTAAAAACACAGAAAAATGGCGTCAAGGCTGGAAATAATTTTAATAAATTTATATAAATCAATAGATTGAACTTTAAATATATAGTTAAAGTAGTTTAAAACCATCAATTTTAGGGAAGATGAGATTGATAAAAAGTAATACCAACAATAAAAAACCAGCATTTAGCTGGTTTAAAAATGTGTTTAGCTAACAGCTATTTTTCATCTGCGTATTTTACGCGAATCTTACTTTTATCAACGGTTAATTGATTAAGTGCTTTAATAGCGCTTTTGCTTTCAATATCGTTTGGCATTTCTACAAAGGCAAATCCTTTAGATTGGCCGGTTTCTTTATCGAGTACTAAGTTACAGGTAGTCACTTTGCCGTGCGCTGAAAACAATGTACGAAGATCTTGCTCTGATGTAGTGCGAGATAAGTTACGAACTAATAATTTCATATTTAACCTAAATAATGGTATCGGTTAGATTATCTCAAGTAACTTGGTTTTAACCTAATTATATTTTTAGCATCGTTACTTCTATTAGTTTAAAACACTTAACTAGCCCTAACAGCGAATAATGAGTTATTGGTAATAAATAACTAGTTATTAAAATTAATAATTGGTAAGTTATATTTTTAAAAGTTTACTTACCATTAATGTGTTGGGCTGGTTTGTTATGTCGATATTTCGTTTGAGTGTATTAAATATCTATACTGTGTGCTTTTTAAGTTTTTCATTATTGGGCTGTGGGAGTTCAAGTTCGAAAAATGAGTTAGTCAGCACTGAGCTGTCGGTACAATCTGCCGCAATTATCAGTGGGGAAATATCAGCAAATATAGAAAGCAATCGTCAAAGTGCAGTCGTGGGTGAGCTTTCTATAACAGATGAGCAAGCTGGTGAGGCGGTGTTTATTACTCAGACGAGCAGTCAAACACGTTATGGTATATTTAATCTTTCAAGTAATGGTAGTTGGTCTTACACTTTGGACCTCGCTGACACAAACGTTACCGCTTTAGATATAGGGGACACATTACTTGATGAAATAGTCATTAGCTCTGCTGATGGAACTAAAGCGACAATAAGCATTACCGTTGTTGGCGTAGTACAGCCAGGTAATTTTGTAGTAAGCGATGAAACAACCCTAAATGCTGATGGCGTTAATTTAGGGCTAAGCGCTTATACCTTGATAGAAAATGTATTTAGTGAAGGTTCAATTGAATCGCCTGATATGTATAGCGGTAATCATGAAGGTGTTATACATATAGTGGAAGATACAGACGCTATTGTAGGTAATCACTTTGTATTTTTAGCTCATCGCGATGAAGACCAAGATAAAGACAAAGGCCCAAGTGATCGTCAGCGTAACGAAATTAAGTCCTATGATAAATCCCCCCCGGCAACGCTTGCTTTTGAAAATGAAACCGTACAATACAACTGGAAGTTTAAAGTAAGTAGTGAGCTTGAGTTAACGAGTAAATTCAGTCACTTTTTCCAAATCAAAGCCCGTAACGATACCAACGACAATACCAATGGCAACGACGATCAACCTATCATTACGCTCTCTGGTGCTCAAAAAAACAGTACAGGGAACCAGTTACAAGTAAGATATAGCGCAGGTTTTGATGAAAACGGTAACAGTACAGGGCTTGATAAAAACCTTTTAGAAACAGATTGGTCACTTATAACCGATGAGTGGATACAGGTTTTTGTTCAAGCCACATTTAGCGAGGAGGGGCAATTTGAGATGACCCTTACCCGCTTAAGCGACAATGAAGAACTATTGAATATAAACGAGCAAAACATAGATATGTGGCGAGGCGTTAGCGATGATGACTTTGCACGCCCTAAGTGGGGGATTTATCGCTCAATAGTAGAGACCGATAGCCTTCGCGCTGAAGAAGAGCAGTTACGATTTGCTGATTTTGTGATTAAGAAAGGTTCTTTAATAAAGTAATCGACATAATACAATTATAAAATCCACAAAAAAGCCCTTAGTAATTTAATTACCAAGGGCTTTTTTAATGAATTTTAAAAGTAATTATTTTACTTCTTTACCCGCAGCTTGTTGGTCAGCGTGGTAGCTTGAACGAACGAATGGGCCAGAGGCTGCATGTGTAAAGCCAATTTCATCAGCGTATTCTTTCAACGCGTCAAACTCTGCAGGCGGCACGTAACGTTTAACTGGCAAGTGATGCTTAGAAGGTTGTAAATATTGCCCAACGGTTAGCATGTCAACGTTATGAGCACGTAGATCACGAAGTACTTCTTCTATTTCGCTAATCTCTTCACCTAGACCAACCATTAAGCCAGACTTAGTTTTTACTTCTGGGTGTGCTTCTTTAAAACGACGAAGTAATTCTAACGACCATTTGTAATCGGCACCTGGGCGCGCAAGTTTGTATAAACGCGGTGCTGTTTCTAGGTTGTGGTTGAACACATCAGGCGGTGTCTCAATTAAAATTTCAAGAGCACGGTCCATACGGCCACGGAAATCGGGTACTAAAATTTCGATGGTAATGGTTGGGTTGTGCTTACGAATTTCACGGATACAATCGGCAAAGTGCTGTGCGCCGCCATCACGAAGATCATCACGGTCAACCGAGGTAATTACAACGTAGCTAAGCTTCATGTCTTTAATAGTTAGTGCAAGCTTTTCAGGCTCTGCTGCATCAGGTTTTAATGGGCGACCATGAGCAACATCACAAAATGGGCAACGACGCGTACAAATAGCACCTAAAATCATAAAGGTTGCTGTACCGTGGTTAAAACACTCTGATAGGTTTGGGCACGATGCCTCTTCACATACTGAGTGTAAGCCGTGCTTACGCATTGCTTGTTTAATACCGTCTATACGCTCTGTTGACTTTGGTAAGCGAATTTTAAGCCACTCTGGCTTACGCAACATTTCAGTTTTTTCTGTTGGCAAAACTTTAACGGGGATCAACGCCATTTTTTCTGCGTCGCGTAGTTTTACACCTGGTTCCATTTTGACTGGTTTATTCATTCGTTTTCAAACCCTTCAGTATGCTTAACCTGTGCTGCATTAAGCTTTTTAATCATGTGTTTTACGAGTCCTTCACCTGCGCTTTGTAGGTTTTGAGGACCCTCTAATTCTTTTGTTTGCACCATATTCATACCGGCATAACCACACGGGTTAATGCGTAAAAATGGACTTAGGTCCATGTTAACATTTAATGCTAAGCCATGAAATGAGCAGCCGCGGCGAACTCTTAAACCTAATGATGCAATTTTGCTGTCGTTAACGTAAACACCAGGGGCGTCGGCTTTAGCGTATGCTTCAATATTGTATTCAGCAAGCGACTCTATAATGCACTCTTCGAGCCAAGTAACAAGTTCACGCACACCTATCTTTAAACGACGTAGGTTAAATAATACGTACATCATTTGTTGGCCAGGGCCGTGGTAGGTAACTTGGCCACCGCGATCAACTTTAATTACTTCAATGTCGCCAGGGGCAAGTAAATGCTCGTCTTTTCCTGCTTGGCCTTGAGTAAATACACTTTCGTGCTCTACAAGCCAAATTTCATCGGGGGTGTTTTCATCACGTGCATCGGTAAAGTCTTGCATTTTTTGCCAAATAGGCATGTAACGCTGGCGACCTAATTGGCGTACGATTAAAGTGTTTTCGCTCACATCAAATCTCAACTATGGCTTAAAGCATATGGCGTACGTCATCGATATTACTGATCACGTTGTAAATTTCTTCAATGTGTTTACCACTTGTAACCGTAGCTACTAGCGTAACAGACTCATAATTACCTTTACTGCTTGGTTTTACTTTTGGTGCGTAGTCGCCCGGAGCAATAGGTTGTAATTTTGCTAATATTTGATCTGTTAAATTAACGTTGGCTAAACCCATAATTTTAAATGTAAATGGGCAAGGGTACTCTAGGTACTCATCAAATTTAGTATTTTTAACTGGTTGAACCACGTTAGTGACTCCTCATACAAAAGTGTGAACTCTATGTAAAGCACGAAGCTTAATACAGATAGGCGTTTAGCAGTGATGCATATATGGGGCGCATTCTAGCATTTTTCAAGCAAAAAAAAACGCCCCACAATGGAGGCGCTTAAATTATATATACTTAGTCATTTACAAGTTATTGCATGATCTGTAAACGTAAGTAGTCATAAATTTTACTAAAGAAGCTGCCTTCTTCCACTTCTTCAAGTGTCACTAGTGGGTATTGCGCAATGTCTTCCCCTTCTAGTTGCAAGAATAAAGTGCCTACTTTAGTGCCTTTAGCTAATGGCGCTTCAAGGGTGTTGTCTAGCTCAAAGTTAGCTTTTAGGTTTTTATGCTGACCACGTGGAATAGTGATAGGTGTGTCTTCTAAAATACCTAACGATACATTTTCTTTGTTACCCATCCAAATGCGCTGCTCTGCAAAGCTGTCGCCCGCTTTGTAAGGTGTAATTGTTTCAAAAAAGCGAAAGCCGTAGTTAAGTAGTTTTTTGCTTTCTACTTTACGTGCACGCTCGCTTGAGGTGCCCATAACAACAGCAATTAAACGCATACCATTTTTAGTGGCTGATGTAACTAAGCTGTAGCCAGCTTCAGATGTGTGGCCTGTTTTTATACCATCTACGTCTAAGCTTTCATCCCATAATAGTGAGTTACGGTTGTATTGCTTAATACCATTGTAGGTGTATGATTTTTCTTTATAAATAGCATACTCTTCAGGTACATCTCTGATAAGTGCGGCGCTTAGCGTGGCCATATCACGTGGTGTAGTATAGTGCTCATCAGTATCAAGGCCATGGCTATTAATAAAGTGGCTGTTAGTCATACCTAACTTAGCAGCGTGAGCATTCATTAAGTCGGCAAAAGCACTTTCACTGCCTGCTATGTGCTCAGACATAGCAACACAGGCGTCATTCCCTGATTGAATAATAATGCCATGATTGAGCTCATCAACACTAATTTGCTTACCCACTTCGATAAACATTTTTGAAGATTCTGGGAAGTTTTTTGCCCATGCTTTTTCGCTAATTGTAACCATGTCGGTAGGGGCTATGTTACCAACTTTAATTTCTGTACCAATTACATAACTGGTCATCATTTTAGTTAAGCTTGCTGGCGCAAGTTTAGTATCGGCTTCGCCTTCAGCAATAACCTTACCTGTTGTAAAGTCTACTAAAAAATAACCCTTTGCATTAACTTGAGGTGGTGCCGGAATAATTTGGGCGCTGGCTGAAAATACGGCGGCTGAACAAACTAAGCCACATACACCTTTGAGGATTTTATGTTTAATTGATTTCATCATACTCATTAATGGTTAAAGTTAAAAATTCGCGTTACGCCATTCTATACCCAAACACCCCCGAGATGCGAGTGTGGTTAGGCTGGTTTGGGTATTTGTCTTACTGAGTGTAAAGCAAGAACGCGTTTTGAAATTGATTTTGTTTTAATTTTTTTAATACTTTTTCTGCATGTTGGGCGTTTTGTATTGGCCCCAAATGCAATCTGTAAATAGTGTCTTTTTTTACAATGTTTGTTGGTAATTTATATTGTTGGCGTAAGCGTTGTGCAAGGGCTTCAATATTTGCCAATGTACTGCCTGCAGCTACTTGAATATACGTTTTATTAGCAGCAGAATTCGAAAGCGTAACCGCTTCAAGCTTAACCTTTGCTGTACCGTGTGTATAGTAGCCTAGCTTGTATGCAGCCGCATATGACAGGTCAATAATTCTGTCATCATGAAAAGGCCCACGGTCGTTTACGCGTACAATTACTGACTTGCCATTTTGCGTGTTTGTAACGCGAACAAAACTAGGTAAAGGTAATGTTTTATGCGCCGCGGTCATGGCAAACATATCGTATATTTCACCATTTGAAGTGTGGTAACCGTGAAACTTTCTGCCGTACCACGATGCAATGCCTTCTTCTTTGTAACCCGTTTCGTCAAGCATTGGGGTGTAACGTTTACCTAGCACCTCGTAGGGGCGAGAAGCACTAGCACTTTTTTGCACCTCAGTAACAATAGCATCCTGCATTTCAAGCGCTGTGGGTGCTCTAAGAGGGGCTGAATCATGGCGCATATGGTAACGCCCACTCGAACCACTACTACAGGCACTGACAGTGATAGCGATTAAGATGATTATTAGAGTCTGAGCGAAACGTTGCATTATTTTAAAAGCATCCTTTTGTCTGTCGCAATCGACATAATAATACCAAAGCCGGCCATTAGCGTAATCATCGATGTGCCACCATAACTTATCAAGGGTAAGGGCACACCAACAACAGGTAGTAGTCCTGATACCATGCCAATATTTACAAATATATAAACAAAAAAAGTTAAAGTCAGTGCGCCAGCTAACAGCTTTCCAAATGCGTCTTGTGCATTTACTGCAATATATAAGCTGCGGCCAATTATAAACAAGTACAAGCTAAGTAAAATGCAGACACCAAATAAGCCAAACTCCTCACTTAATACCGAAAAAATAAAATCGGTATGCCGTTCAGGTAAAAACTCAAGTTGTGACTGTGTACCTTGCAACCAGCCTTTACCTTCAACACCGCCAGAACCAATGGCTATTTTAGATTGAATAATATGATAACCCGAGCCAAGAGGGTCGCTCTCCGGATCTAAAAATGTTAGTACGCGTTGTCGTTGATAAGCATGCATACCGTACTGCCAAAATGGCCATGCTGCTAAGGCAACCGCTGCACTTAAAAAGCTAATTAATCGCCAGCTCAACCCTGATAAAAAAAGTACAAATATGCCAGAGCTTGCAATCAGTATTGATGTTCCTAAGTCTGGTTGCTCTTTAATTAATAATGTTGGCAGCATTACTATCGCAAAGCCAAAAATTAAGTGTAGTGGTCGTGGTGGTAAATGTTTACGGCCAATATACCAAGCTACCATCATAGGTACTGCTAGCTTCATTAATTCAGAGGGTTGAAAGCGAGTTAACCCTAAATCAAGCCAACGTTGCGCGCCTTTAGAGCTCACTCCAAATAACAACACACCAACCAGCATTAATAACCCAACGCAGTACATCGGTATAGTGAGTCTTTTCAGTGTCGCGGGAGGAATTTGTGCAAGTACTACCATGGCAATGATGGCCACACCCATCCGCGTCATGTGTCTTATCATCATAGCTGACTCTTGGCCACTTGCGCTGTACACAACCGTGATGCTTCCAGCCATCATAAGTAAAATGGCAATAAGTAAAGGCAAGTCTAAATGCATGCGCATCCAAATAGAGCGCTTGTCATGCAGGGCGGTCATAGGGTGTTATTCCTTGCCAGTTCAACAGGGTTAGCTGCAAAGTAATAATCCATTAACTGCCTGGCAATAGGTGCGCCAACCGTGCTGCCACCACCATTATTTTCAACAACAATAGACACAACTATTTGAGGATTATTGTAAGGGGCAAACCCCACATAAATGGCATTATCGCGTTGTCGCTCTTTAAGTGATTTTGCATCGTATTTTTCACCTTGTGCAATGCTCACAACTTGTGCCGTGCCTGTTTTACCTGCAGGGTCGTAGTTTACGCCCTTAAACGCTTTGTGGGCGGTACCTGTGACTTTAGTTACGGTATTGTGCATAGCATCAATGGCTATACGCCAATTGTCAGGATTGTTCAGTACTACAGGTGGCTTTTCTTCATTATTTATTTGGGTCACATCGTCCTCTTTTTTAGCCACTTGCGCTAAGTGAGGAGGGTGGTTAATCCCTTTGTTAACAAGTATGTTAGTTGCATTAGCAATTTGAATCGGTGTTGCGGTCCAATATCCTTGGCCAATGCCTACAGAAATTGTATCGCCACGCCACCATGACTCTTTAAATCTGTTTTCTTTCCATTCTTTTGAAGGCAATATCGCGGTGGTTTCTTCGTGTATATCTATACCCGATAGGTCGCCAAAACCAAAGCGCGCCATAAAATTACTAATTTTTGTAATGCCTAATCGGTACGCGGTATCGTAAAAGTACGTATCGCACGACTCTTCAATGGCTTTGTATACATCCACATGGCCATGGCCCCAACGTTTCCAGTCGCGCCATTTGTGCTCTACATTTTGAATTTGGAAAAAGCCCGGGTCCCACATGGTTGTCCCTTCCGTCACCATGTTTTCTTCAAGTGCTAAAATAGCCATATGCGGTTTAATGGTGGATGCTGGTGCGTATCGGCCTTGGGTAGCTCTATTAATGAGTGGGCGATCTGGGTTGAGAAGTGCTTTATAATTTTTACTGCTAATACCGTGTACAAATAAATTGGGGTCGTAGCTTGGGTTCGAATATAGCGCAAGTATACCGCCATCTTTTGCATCCATCACAACGACCGCACCGCGCATGTCTTTGAGTGCATGTTGGGCAATTTGTTGCAGGCCGATATCGAGCGTTAACACTAAATCACTACCTGGCTGTGGGGGAAGCATACTCAGGGTGCGGATAACACGACCACGGTTATTAACTTCTACACGTTGCGAACCGACTTGACCATGCAAGAGTTGCTCGTAATATTTTTCAATACCGAGTTTGCCAATATCGTGGGTTGCACGATAGTTTGTGGCTTGCTCTTCTTGTTCGAGCTTGTTTAGCTCTTTTCGGTTTAGCTTTGCAACATAACCTAGGGCATGAGTAAGCGTGTCGCCGAATGGGTAATACCGTGCTAAACGGGCTTCGATACTAAACCCGGGAAATTTATGCTGGTTAACCGAAAATGTAGCAACATCGGCTTCATCAAGGCGCGCTTTAAGTACTTGCGATTTAAAACGGCGCGTGTTTTTTATATCTTTTAAAAAATCTTGTTTTTCTTGTTCTGTAATCGTGATTAGTTGGCTTACTTGCTCAAGTGATTTTTCAAGGTTATCAACCTCCTCGGGGATCACCTCGAGATTATAAACGGGTTTGTTCTCAGCAAGCAGTACACCGTTTCGGTCGTAAATTAAACCGCGATTAGGTGCAATAGGAATAACTTTAATACGGTTGTCGTTGGAGCGGGTTTGATAATCTTGGTGGTCTTTTACTTGAATATTGTAAAGATTAGTAATTAAAACAGCTACTAACCCTAATACAAAAACAAAACCCACAAATGCACGCCGTGCAAACAAATTTGCTTCTGCGGAGTGATCGCGAATAGTGGGTCTTTGTTTTAGCATGGCAAGGCGTTACTCGCGATGATAGGGATGATTATTATTTAAGCTCCAGCCTCTATATAGGCTTTCTGCAACAATAATTCGCACCAAAGGGTGTGGTAATGTTAGGTTCGATAACGACCACTTTTGCTCCGATGCAGCAATGCATTCTGGAGCAAGTCCTTCTGGGCCGCCAATAAGTAAACTTACATCGCGGCCATCGAGTTGCCATTTTTCCATGTTTTTAGCAAGTTGGTGAGTATCTAGCGCTTTGCCAGTGACTTCTAGCGTAACAATACGATTGCCTTTAGGAATAGCGGCTAATGTTTTTTCGCCTTCAATATGTAAAATACGCTTTATATCGGCATTTTTGCCACGTTTACCGGCGGGTATTTCAATTAGCTCTAAAGCCATATCCTTGGGAAAACGGCGCTGGTATTCAGCAAATCCCGTTTCTACCCACGCTGGCATTTTTGTACCAACAGCAATCATTTGTATTTTCACGAATAACTTCCAAGCGTTGCTTTTAACAAGTGGGTGGTTAGCCCCACAGTTTTTCTAGATCGTAATAGCTACGTGCTTCAGTTTGCATCACGTGTACAACCACATCGCCTAAATCAACCAGTGCCCATTCGCCGTCATTTTCGCCTTCATAGCCTAATGGCTCTGAATCTGCATGACGTGCTTCTTTTGCTAAGTGGTCGGCGATTGATTGAACGTGGCGTTTAGACGTGCCAGTACAAATTACCATGTAATCGGTAATGTCTGATTTATCAGTTACGTCTATGTCAACGATGTCACGCGCTTTCATATCGTCAATTTTATCCATTGCAAAGGCGAGTAGTTGTTTTGAATCCAAGGTTTTGTCTCAATTTAAAAATTTAATGGCGCGTATTTTAACACGCTAGGCATTTTTAAGCATCAATTTGATATAGCTGATGCATTTGTATGTAATGACTCACGGCATCGGGTAATAGTTCATTCTTTTTGTTACTTTTTTTAAGATCATCACGAATAGAACTAGAAGCTGCATCAAGCATTTTACCCGGTAAAAAGTAAAGTTTACCACCTAAATGCTCTGTAATAAGAGCGGGGTCATCCACGAGGGCATGCTGCATGTAGTGTTTAAGCTCACCTGTTACCTGACAACTCTGCGCTGGTCGTTGATATACCACAATATGGCAAAGCTCAGTAATTGTTTGCCATTCAAACCACTTATCAAGAGAATTAAACGAATCCATTCCAATCAAAAATACTATAGGTGTACTTGGGTACTCTTTACGTAGTTCTTGCAGGCTAAGTAATGAGTATGATGGGCCTGAACGATCTAGCTCTCTTAAATCGAGTGCAAAATGAGGGTACGGTTTAATCGCCGCATTGAGCATATTAACACGATGTTCTGTGCTTATACCTGGTGCCGCTTTGTGGGCAGGTAGTGCGCAGGGCATAAAATACAATGTGCTTAAATTAAATGCGCTTACACATTGCTGAGCCATATTAATATGGCCTAGATGAACGGGGTCGAAGGTGCCACCAAAAATAGCAATCATTTTTTTGTCCAACAGGTTAAGCAACTAATTAAGGCTGTGACACGGCATAGGAATATCGAGCGGTTGACAAAACTTAATACAAATATGTGCAAGTGCCTGATAAGGAGCAATTAAGTTGCCTTGTTTATAGCTTGCATCAAATAAAGCAATGTCACTATTAATTTGCTCAAGTACAGTAATATTTAGGCGATTAACTGCATTTTGCACCGGCCCTTGCTGATTTTTCCAAATGGCATTTTGTTTAAATAAGCTGGCGATTGGCTCACCATTTAACAATCCCAATTGCACATTCATCAAGGTGTTGAGCTCTTTTGTAATCGCCCACAATATACTCACAACTTCAGTGTTGTCACTGGCTAATTTGTTTAAAACTTTAATGGCTTGCTTGGCATGACCATTTAATAAGGCATCGCTTAAATCAAAAATATCAAATTTGGCTTGATTTAATAGCCCTTGCATAACCAATTGTTGGGTAATAAGTGCGTTGCCATGCAGTAAGGAGAGCTTTTCAAGTTCCTGAAAACACGCTAAAAGGTTACCTTCTGTAGCATTGATAAGGCTTAATTTGGCATCATTTTGCATGTTAAGAGCCAAGCGTTGACATTGCTCATCAAGCCACCGTTTTACGTGCGAGCCAGTCAGTGGGTAACAAGGTACAAATACACCTTGTTTGTCGAGCGCTTTAAACCAGGCACCGCGTTGTACTTCTTGGCTCGCTTTTGCACCTTTTATAATTAGTATCGTGTCGGGGTTAACAAGCTCAACGACACGCTTGAAGGTGTTACTACCAATTACACCGGGCTTTTGCTGGTTTAGATCAAACTCAATAATAGTGCGTGCACTAAATAACGACATGCTTTGATATTGCGCTATTATTTCTTGCCAATCAAATCCCTGCATTAAAGTAAATTTAATGACTTCATCAAAGCCTTGTGCTTTGGCGGTATCGCGTATTAGCTGAACACACTGTGCTTCTTGAAAAGGCTCTTCACCAAAAACTAGGTAAAAAGGTTTTAAGCCTTTGTTTAACTCGTTAGGTAATTGATTAGCGTAACAGCGCATTACAGTTGCGACAGCTCTCTAACAATACGGCGACTTGCTTGCTTACGAATTTCGTTAATTAGCAGCTCTAGCTCTTTGGCTTTGGCAAGTGCGTTATCTGGGTCGTCTTGATAATTTCTATAAAGCTCAAAGCGCTTTTCTATAGCATCTTTATTGGGGTGTTTTAGAACATATGAAACGCCATAGGCAAGTTCGTATTCAGCAACCTGGCCATTTTTAAATAACGACAACGTTTGGCGTTCTATGGTTTCTTTACGTAAATACAGCTGCGCTACGTTTTTAGATGAAGAGGTAAGTTCAACTTCACTTGCTAACAGCTCTTTTTGTAGCTGTTCAAATAAAGCTGATTTTTCGTCATCACCAATAAGCGTAATGAGTTTTAGATTATCAGGCAGGCTTGACGCTTGCTTTAAGTGAAACCCACAACTAGATAACAAAAAACAGACTAGCGCTAAGGCTAGTCCGTTTTTAATGGCCTTAAATACAGCCATATTAGTTAGCAACCACGTTAAGTAGTTTACCTGGCACGTAAATGATCTTACGAATGGTCTTACCATCAGTAAATTTAGTTACGTTAGCTTCTGCAAAGGCAAGTGTTTCTACTTGTTCTTGTGTTGCATCTGCTGCCACAGTTAGCTTAGCGCGAAGTTTACCGTTTACTTGAACGATGATGAGCTTTTCATCTTCAACCAGGGCTGATTCGTCAACTGTTGGCCACGCTGCATCTAAAATATCACCGTCTTTACCTAGTTCTTCCCACAACTCATGAGATAAATGCGGTGTAATAGGGGCAAGCATAATAATTAACGCTTCAAGTGCCTCGTTTGCAATGGCAATGTCTTGTGCATCGTTAAGTGGCGCTTTAATTAACTTATTAGACAGCTCCATGATGGCAGCAATTGCCGTGTTAAACGTTTGACGGCGTTCAACATCATCGCTTACCTTTGCAATGGCTTTGTGTAATTCGCGACGAAGTACTTTTTGTGGGTTAGTAAGCGCAGACTTTTCAAGTGCTTGGTAACCTGCCGCTTTCACGTCTACTGCGTATTTCCATACACGTTTTAAGAATCGGTGTGCGCCTTCAACGCCAGAATCTGACCATTCAAGTGTTTGTTCTGGTGGTGCAGTAAACATCATGAATAAACGCACTGTATCAGCACCGTATTGAGCAATTACTTGTTGTGGGTCTATACCGTTATTTTTAGACTTAGACATTTTGCTCATGCCTGAAGAAAATACTGGTTCGCCATCTTCCTTGTGCCATGCTTTAGTTACGCGGCCTTTTTCGTCAGTTTCTGTTTCAACATCGCTTGGTGAAATCCAAATATCACCACCTTTCTCATCTTTACGATAGAACGTTTCAGCCAATACCATGCCTTGACATAGTAAGCGGTCAAATGGCTCGTCTGAGTTTACTAAACCAAAGTCACGCAATAGTTTATGGAAAAAGCGTGAGTACAATAAGTGTAAAATTGCGTGTTCAATACCACCTATGTATTGGTTTACAGGTAACCAATAGTTAGCGGCAGCAGGGTCTAACATGCCTTCGTCGTAACGTGGGCTACAGTAACGTGCGTAATACCAAGACGATTCCATAAAAGTATCGAAGGTGTCAGTTTCGTGAGTAGCAGGTACGCCGTTTACTGTGGTTTTAGCCCACTCAGGGTCTGCTTTTATTGGTGATGTTACACCATTCATTACCACGTCTTCTGGTAAGCGAACGGGTAACATATCTTCTGTTGCAGCAAGCTCGTTGCCGTTTTCGTCGCTCAGCATTGGAATTGGAGAGCCCCAATAACGTTGGCGGCTAACACCCCAGTCACGTAAACGGAAGTTTACTTTACGCTCACCCACGCCTAGTGCTTCTAGTTTGTCGGCAATCGCATTAAACGCTGCTGAAAAGTCTAATCCGTCAAATTCGCCAGAGTTTACTAATACACCTTTTTCGGTGAATGCTTCTTGCGCTAGGTTTACTTCAAGGTCTGAGCCTTTAACTGGCGCAATAACTTGTTTAATATCTAGGCCGTATGCATTTGCAAACTCAAAGTCACGTTGGTCGTGTGCAGGTACTGCCATTACCGCGCCTGAGCCGTAATGCATAAGTACAAAGTTAGCCACCCAAATAGGCACTTGCTCGCCTGTTAATGGGTGTGTTGCGTAAAAGCCAGTTGCAATGCCTTTTTTCTCCATTGTTGCCATATCTGCCTCGGCTACTTTGGTGTTTTTGCATTCTTCAACAAACATTGCTATCGCATCGCTGTTTTTAGCGGCTTCTTGGGCAATAGGGTGGCCACCGGCAACGGCAAGATAAGTTACACCCATAAAAGTATCTGGGCGAGTGGTGTATACGCTAAACTTTTCGTTGTTATCGGTACGCGTAAATTCAATGTCTAAACCTTCAGATCGGCCAATCCAATTGCGCTGCATGGTTTTAACTTGCTCAGGCCAGTCTTCTAATTTGTCTAAATCGTCTAAAAGCTCTTGTGCGTAGTCGGTAATCTTAATAAACCACTGTGGAATTTCTTTTTGCTCAACCACAGCGCCAGAGCGCCAACCGCGACCGTCAATAACTTGTTCGTTAGCAAGTACAGTTTGATCAACCGGATCCCAGTTTACGGTCGACATTTTTTTGTACACTAAGCCTTTTTCGTAAAGCTTGGTAAAAAACCACTGTTCCCACTTATAGTACTCTGGGTGACACGTTGCAATTTCACGATCCCAATCGTAACCAAAACCTAATTGCTTAAGTTGGTTACGCATGTAATCAATGTTTTCGTAAGTCCACTTTGCAGGCGCTGTTTTGTTTTTAATAGCGGCGTTTTCTGCAGGTAAACCAAACGCATCCCAACCCATAGGCTGCATTACGTTTTTGCCTTGCAGGCGCTGGAAACGAGAAACAACATCACCAATGGTGTAGTTACGCACATGACCCATATGCAGTCGACCACTCGGATAAGGGAACATAGAAAGACAGTAATATTTTTCTTTGCTCTCATCTTCAGTGACTTTAAATACTTGGTTTTCTTCCCAGTAGCTTTGTACTTTTGACTCTATATCTTGCGGGTTATATTGCTCTTGCATCTACGATTCCAGACTTCTTGCAAACTAATAAAAAATTGCCGATAGGATAACTCAAATAAAGCACTATTCACAGCGTCAAAAACACCGTTTTGCTAAATTGTAACCTTCATGTCAGGTTAACCTATACTTATCTATGTTAAACGTCAGGCGTGTTGACCTGTGTAGATTGAAATTTGCTCAGTTTAGGGTTCACTAATCACACTATAAAATGTCACTTAGTGGCCTGAGTAAACATGAATAAATATTGCGTCAATCCAACTCGTTTATTAGCAATTTTGAAGGAGTACATAATGGCAGATTATAAAGCATGGCTTAGTGATTTAAGCGCGTGGCTAAAAGACATCAAAGATCATGAGGTAAAAGATGCGGTAACTCGTTTTGTTGAATCAGAGCAAGCACTTAAAAATTTAGGTGAGGAAAAGTATCAGCTCTACCGCAACTACTTAAAACGTGACATAGCGCACCTTAGCGAGAACGATTCCCACTATAATTCGCTTGCATGGCAAGAGCTTAAAGAGTCTTTATGGTTTGAACTTTCACATATAGAAGACAAAACTCAGCTGGAATGGCAATCCTTAAACCAAGATTTTAAACATAATGGGGTGTATCACGCAGGTGAATGGATAGCCATGGGCACATTAGTATGTAAGAATTGCACTCATAGTTACGATGTTTATCACGCCACACAAATTTTACCGTGTATTGAGTGTGATGGAATCTATTTTAGTCGTAAGGCATTGCACCCTTAAGCATATGTATTAAGTGGCTGCTGGCCACTTAATATGCCCAAAAGCCAGCGATTATGCTGGTATATAAAGAAGTTAGAATGACGAAAAAACTGCTGCCACTACCTGTATCAACGCTTGCACCTAGTATTTCTACTAATCACGTACTGACGTGCATGAATAATCCCTACCCAGAGCAACTCAATTTTATAGGGCAACAACGTGCACAAAGCGCACTGGATTTTTCGCTGGGGATGGAATTACCTGGTTATAACGTTTACGTTATGGGCGAAGCCGCACATGGGCGTTATACATTAGTAAAAGACAAGCTAAAACAGCATGCCAAAGGCCGAGTAACCCCAAACGAATGGTTGTATGTTAATAACTACGACGACCATCGCGAGCCAATAGCATTGTTTATGCAGGCAGGGCAAAGCAAACAATTGAGTGACGACATAGACTCGTTTTTAGACGAAGTGCTCGACACGTTTCCAGCCGCATTTGATAACCCTGCTTACCAGCGAAAGAAAAAATCAATTGATCGTGAATTTAATGATGCTTACGACAGCGCAATTACTGCCGTTGAAGTGGCTGCGCTTGAGCAAAGTGTTGCACTTGTTGAAGAAAAAAGCTCAGTGGGCTTTGCGCCACTTATAGATGGCAAGCAGTTGAGTGATAGCGAGTTTGCAGAACTAGAAGATGAACTTCGCGAAGCGTTTTTTGAGAAAATAGAAAAACTAGAAGATGCGTTAATTGAAGCACTGATAGAGTTGCCGCGTTGGAAACGTGAATCAAAAGAAAAACTCCGCAACCTTAAAAAGTCAACCGCTGAGCAAGCAACTAAACCACTGTTAAAAGATTTAGAACATAAATACGCCACACATATTGGCGTGCTTCGCTATTTAAAAGACATACGTGTAGAAATTATAGATGCTGTACTTGAATGGCTAGACGATGAAGACGAAAACGAAGAAAATAAAGAAGACTTTGATCGTAAAGGCATGCTCACTGACTTTTTTGCACCCAATATTTTAGTCGAGTTTAAAGAAGACGATGCAGCCCCCGTGGTGTACGAACCTAACCCTACCTTTGGTAATTTATTTGGCAAAATAGAGTATGCCACTTCACAAGGTACACTAATCACCAGCTACCGCTCAATTCAGCCCGGTGCATTACACCGTGCAAATGGCGGTTATTTGATAATGGATGCTGAAAAAGTAATGGCTAACCCGCAAGTGTGGGATGGGCTAAAGTTATCGCTGAAAATGCACCAAATTAAAAATGACTTACCATATCAAGATAGTACAGTAGGCACGAGCTTTACGCTTCGCCCGCAATTGATCCCACTTGATGTAAAAATTATTTTATTAGGCTCGCGCGATTTGTATTACACCATAGGTGAATACGATGAAGAATTCGCAGAGCTATTCAGAGTACTAGCAGACTTTGATTACTATTTACCAAGCAGTGATAAGTTACAGTATCAGTTTATTACTAAAGTGACAGAGTACTGCGAAAAAACGCTTAAGTGCACCACAACGCAAGCCGCTATGGTGAGATTGCTTAAATTTAGTTATCGCCAAGCTGAGCATCATAACAAGCTTTCAGCGCGTTTTGCTGATGTGTTAGAGCTGGTGGCTGAGGCAAGTTATTACGCAAAACAAGATAAGCTAACGGTTATTGATGCGCATCATATTGATGAAGCCATTGAGGGTAAGCAATACCGCACCGGTCAAATTAGTGAAAATATGCTCAGTGATATCAAAGAAGGCCACACGTTAATTGCTACAACCGGACAAGCCATTGGTAAAGTAAATGGCTTAACGGTACTGCACATTGGTGATACGTCGTTTGGTACACCGGCGCGAATTACTGCCACGGTATACGCCGGCGCTGATGGCGTAATAGACGTAGAGCGCGAAGCAGAACTGGGTAAAGCTATTCACTCTAAAGGCGTGATGTTACTTACCGGTTATTTAGGTAATAAATATGCCCAGCAGTTTAGCCTTACGCTCAGCGCAAACATTGCAATAGAACAAAGCTATGGCTACATAGACGGCGATAGTGCCTCGTTGGCTGAGCTTTGCGCGTTAATTTCGGCTATTACAAGTTTACCAATAAGCCAATCAATTGCGCTTACCGGCTCTATAAACCAACATGGTGATGTACAAGCTATTGGTGGTGTAAACGAGAAGATAGAAGGCTTTTTTAAGTTGTGTAAAATGCGCGGCTTAACGGGTGAGCAAGGCGTTATTATTCCTAAGTCAAACCAAGTTAATTTGGTTTTAGACGACGAAATACTCAATGCAGTAGAGCAAGGCAAATTTAATATTTACGCAGTAGAGACGGTCGATCAGGCGCTAAACTTACTGATGGATATTGAAGCGGGCGAACTCATCGACGATGTATACCCTGAAAGTTCAGTAAACGGCATCGCACTTGCGCGTTTAAAAGAAATTGCCGATATTGTTAATGGCGATAACGAAGACGATGCGGATGACGAGCTAGAAAACGAAAAACTAGAAGACGAGAAAAACTAATTATGATCAATATTATTTTGGCGGTTGTGATCGCTATTTTGTGCGTTTTAATATTTAAAAACAGTAAAAAGGCCAAACAACAGGCCATTGCTAATGCGCAAATTGAAAGCGACTATTTAGTGGCAAACGCTAAAGTAGATGGTGTATTCGAAACTGCATCTGGCTTGCAATATAAAGTATTACACAAAGGAGAAAACAGCAACACACCAAGCCCAACAAGTATGGTCAATGTGCATTACCACGGTACACTCATCGACGGCACTGTGTTTGATAGCTCAGTAGAGCGCAAGTCACCTATTAGCTTTGGTTTACACCAAGTAATTAAAGGGTGGACCGAGGGGTTACAGTTAATGAGCCCGGGAGACAAATTTCAGTTTTACATACCGCACCAATTGGCTTATGGCGAAAAGCGGGTAGGGAGCATTCCACCAGCATCACTGCTTATTTTTGAAGTAGAATTGCTTGCAATAGAGTCGTAAACTTACCGTGTATGCTCACTTTTAACCGATTAAAAGTGAGCATGACGTACTAACCTGCAAATTCAATGTGTGCTATTTCAAGCTTAAATTTTCCCGCCTGTTTTCCTGCAATCATAAAACCAAGTTGTCTAATATCACTAAAATCAATCACCGGTTGCTGCATTAGCGTACGACCACGAAAAGTAAGCGTAAAATCGCTTGGGGTAAAATTAATGTTAGTCCATTCATTTTCTATTGTTTTAAATGAGTGTGTATACGCAGGTCCATCAAGGTAGTTGGATGTACGCAGCCTCAGTTGATACGTTTGACCGTCACCTTTAACACGTAAATTAATAGTATTTGCGTTTTGGCCCTGTGTGTTGAGCTCAGTGCGGATAGAAGCAAACCCTCCGTTATTTTTAAGCGATACATTACCTTCAAATACCAGTGCCTCTTTTGTATGGCTTACTTGGCTATTAGACACGCCCCCCATGACCGAATCGTTTACAACGTACCAACGCTGATTGGCGTTAACCTCTGTGCTTAGCAGCAAAGTATTAAATATAAAAAGAGAGGCTAATTGTTTAGTAGTCATTGGGGTTGCTCCTAAAGGCTTTGATTAACTAATACGATCACATATATAAATTGTTCACTTATTTAAAGCTAATTATTTTTACGGCTCCATTTTTTCATGATTTATCCAAGCATAATTTCTTTATCAATTTTATCCTCAGGACATGGCCTACCGCTACCTTGAGGCATGTCATTACTCTCAAATAAGCTTGAAGTATCAATTAAATAGCATTTACCGTTAAATTTTTCTAATTGTCGTGTGCCTGTTGTATTTTGGGTAATAACTTCTGAGTTGTCAGATTTTATTGGCGTTTTAATAGTGGGCTTATTGTTTATCTCATCATTTTCAGAGCTTTTATCTCCACCAAAGAAGACAATTTCTTTATGAGTCATATTATATACAGGTAAGCCAAATAGCGGCGCATATGGATTTAGCTTTTTAAATGTTTGAGAAGATTTTTTTGGAGGCTCTGAAGGCGCAGCTGACTCGGGTTTAACAGGTTTTTACAGGGGCTTTTTTAAGCTCGGTTTGTGCCTTTTGTAACGTGGTGGTTTTGGCTTGCGTTTTTAGTCACCTCCGATTATCCAGTTACAAATTAAATTTATATAAATAAGGAGCTGTATGTTACAGCTCCTTATTTCTTTTAACTGCAGAGAGAGTGCTTACTTAATTGCAGTAATAAACTCTTGGTCAGAATACAAATTCTTAAGTAATTTTTGAACAAGCTCTACATAGCTTCGTTGACCGTTTGGGATTGCAATTGCTCCGATAAATGAAGAGTCGAAATTATGTTCAGCTGAAATTACTTTCTCAAATAAAATTGCATCGTCTTCTGAAACAACAAAATTTACTTTTATAAATGAATTCCCCTCTGAGAACCCTGTTACATCAATATCTTGATCAATAACCTTGCCAGTCACTTGCTTTTTAGCAACACCAGACCAAAGTTTAGCCAGTTTTAATTCTTTTATTAAAGCGCTCTCGATATATTCTCCATAGCTGTTGCCTACAGATGAAACAAGAGGAGAGCCTCGAAGTGATATCTTATTTAATTTTTTTTCAGATTCAATTTTTCCGACTGAGATGGGTGTCTTAGTCTCTTCTTTTAGTTTAGAAACGTTGCTGATATCTGCACTGTAAGGTGGAACTTGAATGGTACATGCACTTAAAAATAAAGCCGCGATTAAACCTAGTGAACTTTTATACTTCATTTTATTTCTGTCCTTATTTATAAATTTGATTGATCAAGTTCTACAATTAGTTTGTTAAATGCTTCTTCCGTTGCACGTTTTGCAGATAAAGAAAAATTATTTTTAAACTCATCAAATTCAGCTTTGCCAAAACCTTTAACTTCACTATTCCATACTATATCACCATTGTTATTTAAAGTTTTACAGTTTAGTGTGAAGGTAAATTCTGTAGGAGGCCATGTGAATAAGCTATCTGAGCTAGATTGCGTGGTTATTGTCGGTATGAATACATACTCAATTTTTTTATCTTTCAAAAATGTACTATCAGTTAATGATTCAAGCTTATAGACGTTTTCAAATTTATTAGAAAGTACAGTATACAGCGCAGCTTCTGTGTCTTTATAAGGTTTGTAACTAACATTATCGCCACCCCCGCCAGGTGTTTTTACTTGTTTTTTTATATCATCTTCAGAAATATAATAACCTACAACTGATGCTGATTTATTTTCTGTAACCTGAAGTTTTTCAGTGTCTGGATTTAAACTTATTTGGTGGGCACAGCCACTCAAAATAAGGACCGAAAACAAGAAAAACATGTTAGTTAATAACTTCAAAATATACTCCATATATTTAATTTTTAATGTGAAAGCAGTTTCAGCACCAATATATGTTTAATAGTTACTTTTGTAAATTATGTTAACTTTATATTTGTAAACGGTTGTAACCTTTAGTATTTGTGAGTTCGGTTTTCTTCAAAATAAAGCAGAGTTAATCTTGAGCAAAAAATAAAAAGCGCGTAAGTTAAACGCGTTACCTATTTTAATAACAAGAATTAAAATGAAAGCAAAAGAAATAGAACAATTAGAATTATCTAAAACCGAAACTAGAGAAGTCATTACCCCTTATGCATTTAAGGTTGATAACGCTCTGTTAGGCATACCTCTAGCAACACCTCTTAAACGAGCTTTAGCAATAGTAATAGATGTTGCCCTAATATTTGTAGCTGCAAAGCTTAGCGCCACCTTAATTGCGTTTGTTGCTGCTATGGCTTTTTATAAAGGCACCGCGCAGCAATACCTTCCTAAAATGTCGAGTGTATGGCGAAGAATATTAAAAATAGTAGCCGCCGGTATTTTATTTGTAAGCGCTCTTGCGGTGCTTTCAATTGGTATAGACTACTTAGAAGGCGATAACAGTGAAATCGCCTCAGTTATTCAAGGTGTAAAAATAGAAGACGAAATACAGCTTACTGAGTCAGAAAAACACCGTGTATATGCCTATTTAATTAAAGTAGAAGACGAGAGCTGTGAGCAGTCTTGCCAACAAAATGCGCTTGATAATTTGATAGGACAAGTACCCAAGTTAGCAGAAATGGACGACCTTCAAAGCCCACAACTTGCTAGAGCACTTTTACAATTATTAGTGCTCAGTGAAAATAACGAAATAAAGCCTGTACAGTTAATAGAAGAAAAACCTGCGCAAACAACTACAAACAGTATTTTGCAGTGGGGTAAAGGTATTATTCAAGACTTAGGCCTAGGTTTTGGGTGGGCTGCTGTTTATTTTACGCTATTTTCATTACTTTGGCGTGGCCAAACTCCCGGTAAGAAGGTGTGCAATATACGTGTTGTTGCCTTAAATGGCGAACCACTTGGTTTGCTTGATTGCTTTGGCCGCTACGGTGGTTATGGCGCGGGTTTTGCCACTGGGTTGCTAGGCTTTTTACAAGTGTATTGGGACCCAAACAGGCAAGCCATTCAAGATAAAATATCAGCGACTGTGGTTATTCAAGGTAGCGTAAAGCAAATTGTGAATATAGAAACAGTAGAAGAAACCGTAAAAGCTAAATAATTAATAGTTATAGGTAATAGGTACGCTAGTGAAGTTTTTAATGTTGACGATTATCACTTTATTTTTTGCAATCAGTGCAAGTGCTTCCGAGTCGGTTGTGTTAGCAAAGAATAACCATATTGAGTCTCGAATTTTAAAAGAGAGGCGATTTTATAGCGTTTACTTACCACCTAGTTATAGCCAAAATACTGATAAAACATACCCTGTAGTTTACTTACTTGATGGTGATAGCACACATTTAAAAGCAGTTGCAGGGCTGGTGGAAGCGTTAAGTACAGAGCGTTTAGAGCAGCAAATACAGCAAGCAATTATTGTAGCTATTCCTAACAGCCAAAACGCAATAAGAGAGCGCGACTTTACTCCAACCAATGTTGACTGGACGTTTAACGGAAAATTATTAGAAAGGTTTGAAAATATCGGCAATGCCGCAAACTACAGTGCATTTTTTGAAAAAGAACTTATTCCACTGATTAATCAAAATTACCGCACATCAACTAAACGGGTATTAATTGGTGAGTCTTTTGGTGGCTTGTTTGCAAGTTACGTACTGTTGACTAATCACACATTATTTACAGATTACTTAATAATTGATGCTACCTACATTTGGGATAATAATTATTTAAACCGTTATTTTAAAAATAACCAACTTGAAAACAAACAGATGTCAGGAGATGTGTATTTTACCTTTGCGAATAACGCAACAGCATTTGGTGATATAGGTAAAACAAATTATCAGTGGGGATTGGCGTTTGCAGATAAATTAAGGAATCACCCAAGTAAAAAATTAACAGTGAAACAGCGTTATTTTGAAAACGAAACACACGGTACCGTTGCAGCACTTAGCTGGTATTATGGATTGAAGGAGTTGTTGGTTTATTTATAGATCAAAAATGATGGCTGACTACTGACAGCTATTACGCTTATATTAATTTCTAAACCTTACCCCAATTCCACCAATCCCCAGTAACGTCACAATTCCCCATACAAACACATTGCCATATTGGCTATACACACTATTACCTTGTATCAATTTTACATCGGCTTTTAATATAGCGGCTTCAAACTGTGGCATGGTTTGTTGTGTATTGCTTAGCGGGTCGTATACGGCGCTTACACCGTTGTTGGTAACACGTACCAGCGGGCGTTGTAACTCAAGGGCACGCATGCGGGCAATTTGCATGTGTTGCAATGGCCCAATTGATTGACCAAACCACGCGTCGTTACTGACAGTAAATAATATATCTGAGTTAGTTTTATAATTGCCACGTACTAAATCGGCAAATACTATTTCGAAGCAAATAGCAGGGAGCAGATTAAAGCCATTGGCGCGCAAGTTGTTTTGTATTCTGTCGCCACGCGTAAACGACGACATAGGTAAATCAAACAAAGGCGCGATTGGGCGCAGAATATCTTGAAACGGTACAAATTCTCCAATCGGTAGTAACTGGTGTTTTTGATAGCGATTTTTACCGAGGTATTCATAATGGCCGTGCTCGTCGTCGCGCTCTTTGTTACCCAGCACTATAAGCGTATTAAATATGGTTTTAGTATCGATTTGGTAGTCAACAATGCCCGTTATAAGGGCGGTTTTATTAAATGAGGCTGCGCTATCGAGCCCAGCTAAGTAGCTGTCGGCAAGGGCTTCTATTTCAGGAACTGCAGCTTCAGGCCAAACAATTAAATCAGCATCCCAATGTGGGCGAGTCATGTCTTGGTATTTGCTCATGGTGGTCCAAAACTCGCTCGGCTCAAAGCGAAGGTGCTGCTTTATATTGCCTTGTACTAGTAAAGTCGACATTGATTTACCTGAGTACTCAACGGTGCTTGTTGCATGCGAACCAATACATAAAACAGTAAATACAGTGAGCGTAACCAGCGGGGTCTTTATGTCTTTTTGTGTTAATCGGTACAGTGCAAAGCCAGTGGCAATACATACTAAAGTCAATCCAAATTCACCAATGTATGGGGCCAGTATATTTAATGGTCCATCGGTTTGAGTATACCCAAAGCTTAACCACGGAAATCCGGTAAGGACCACCCCCCGTAAGTATTCACTAAGAGCAAAAAAGCTAATAAGCAGCAAACCAAAGCTATTTGGGCTGGTGGCAAAACGAGTTGTTAAGTAGAACGCTAAGGCGGGATAAAGCGCTAAGTAGCCGCACAATAGTGCCATTAACGAAAAAGAGGCTATAAGCGGCATACCGCCAAAGGTAGCTATAGACACATGTACCCAACTAATACCTGCACCAAACCATCCTAAACCAAATATAAAACCATATTTAGCGGCACTCTTCGCATGGGTTTTTCCGGTATTGTTTGGATTAATACAAAAAATGACAGCTGCAATACTAATAAATGCAATTGGCCAAATTTCAAAAGGGGAGTAGCTAAAAGTTAAAATAAGGCCCGCAATAAATGCGAGCCATGATTTTATATCTTTTGCTAATAGGGTCAGTCTAGTTAGCAGTTTCTTCACTGTCGGTGTCATCAGCCTTAGGAACGGTGACTTGCAGTTGCAAGATACGACGATTGTCGGCATTGGTTACTTTAAATTGGTAACCATCTATGTCTATTGTTTCACCACGGCTAGGCATATGGCCAAATGCATGTAAAACGGTGCCACCAATAGTGTCGGCTTCTTCTGTGCTATATCCTGTGCTGAAGTGCTCGTTAAAGTCATCTACTGGCGTTAAGGCCTGAACAACATGAACGTGTTTTGCAAGTTGACGAATGTCTTGTTGTTCTTCTTCTTCGTCGTGCTCGTCTTCTATTTCCCCAACAATGGTTTCAAGAATATCTTCAATTGTAACGAGTCCCGATACGCCGCCGTATTCATCAATAACGACAGCCATATGATAGCGTTGCTGACGAAATTCATTAAGCAGGGTGTCAACACGTTTGCTCTCAGGTACGACCATGGCAGGGCGTAAATAATCGCGTATTGAAGGTAAATGCTCGTCTTTATTTAAGATAAGCGGGAGCAAATCTTTAGCAAGTAAAAAACCTTCTACGTGATCTTTGTCTTCAATCACCACAGGGAAGCGTGAGTGAGTTGAGTCAACCATCATGGGTATTAGCTCTTCAAGCGGGCTGTCGATCTCAAGAGTGACCATTTGTGAGCGCGGGATCATTATGTCTCGCACTTTAAGCTCAGATACACTAAGCACACCTTCAATCATTTCTTTTGTTTCTGGATCGATTACGTCTCGTTCTTGCGCATCGGCAATCACTTCGACCAGCTCTTCTCTATTCTGGGGTTCCCCTTGCAGCATTTGGGTTATTCTACCCAACCACGTTTTGCCAGAAGAACCCTGGCTAGATTGCGAGTTACCGTCGCTCATTGCGTCTAATTGCTCCGTTAATTTAAATTTCGTCCCGGTATGGGTCTGCTATATTTAGCTCTGCAAGTAATTGCTTTTCGATGCTTTCCATTTGCAAAGCGTCTTCACTCTTTATATGGTCAAATCCAAGTAAATGCAAGCACCCATGAATGACCATGTGGGCAAAGTGGTCATGAAATGACTTCTCTTGCTCCACTGCTTCAGCCAATACAATGGCTGGGCAAATAACTAAGTCACCAACAAGGGGAAGCTCTATTCCTGGTGGCGCTTCAAATTCAAACGACAATACGTTAGTGGGTTTGTTTTTACCCCGGTAGTCGTTATTAAGCTGTTGTGATTGCGCTTCGTCGCTAATTACTATGGTGAGTTCAGACTCATCACGATATTGGCTTAACGCTTTATCAGCCCATAATGCAAATTGGGCTTCACTAGGGAGGTTGTCAAACTCACAGGCTATTTGTAAATCAAGTTCGGTTGTCAAAGTATTACTCTTTAGTAGTAGAGTTAAGTTGAGCAGCTAGCTCGTCTTTTGCTTTTTGCTTTTCAATTCGCTTCAAACGCTCGCTCTCATCGTTACGCTCGTAGGCTTCAACAATACGCGCAACAACAGGGTGGCGCACTACATCGTGTGCTTTGAAGTAATTAAAACTAATTTCATCTACGCTATCGAGCACTTCAATAGCATGGCGTAGGCCAGAGCGTGTGCCGCGCGGTAAATCAACTTGGGTTATATCACCAGTGATCACCGCTTTTGAATTAAACCCTATACGGGTTAAAAACATTTTCATTTGTTCTGCTGTGGTATTTTGACTTTCATCTAAAATAATAAACGCATCGTTTAATGTACGACCACGCATATAGGCAAGGGGGGCAACTTCAATGATGTTTTTTTCTATTAGCTTTTCGACTTTTTCAAAACCGAGCATTTCGAATAGCGCATCGTAAAGCGGGCGCAGGTATGGGTCAATTTTTTGGCTTAAATCACCAGGTAAAAAACCAAGCTTTTCACCAGCTTCTACAGCGGGACGCGTTAACAAAATACGACGAATTTCTTGTCGTTCAAGAGCATCAACTGCGGCAGCTACTGCTAGATAGGTTTTACCTGTACCAGCAGGGCCTATACCAAAAGTAATGTCGTGGTTTAATATATTGGCAACGTAAAGGCCTTGGTTGTCGTTGCGAGGCTTAATAACACCACGGCGGGTTTTTATAACCATTTCTTTGCCGTATGCACTGCTTGAAGCATCTTGCTCTAGGGCTTTAGATTCGGTAATTGCCAAGTGAACATTATCAGGTTCTATTTCACCAATAACACCGCGCACAGGTTGAGTATCAACATATAGATTTTTTAAGATTTCGACCGCAGAGGCACTATTGAGTAGCTTTCCCGTTACTTTAAAAAAGTTGTCGCGGTGAATAATTTCAACAGCTAGGCGGCGTTCAATTTGTTTGATGTTTTCGTCAAACGGGCCACATAAAGAAGAAAGGCGTTTGTTATCGGCAGGTTCTAAATAAATCTCTAATGTTTTTAACTGATTACTCAAAATTGCTTCCTATAGAACGGCGCCAGTATTTACTGGCGCTAGGTGTATTGACTAAGGAACGAAAGTAGCTACGCCAATTTCGTTAACAGTCTCTGGTTTTGGCTCACTGCTTGCTGCTTTGGTTAAAATAGCTGATGGAGCGATATCGCGTCGTAAGTTCATTTCTGATTCTGTACGAATTAAGTCACCACGTAAAGAGTTAGGCAGCGCTTCAGTAATACGTACGTCAACGAACTGGCCGATCACCGAATGTGGACCAACAAAGTTAACAACACGGTTATTTTCGGTACGACCGCGTAATTCCATTGGATTCTTTTTCGATGGACCTTCAACCAAAATACGCTGTTCTGTATCAAACATTTGGCGGCTAATGTGCTGTGCCATTTGTGTAATACGGTTCTGTAACAGGTATAAGCGTTCTTTTTTCTCTTGCTCAGTTACGTCGTCTGGTAAATCTGCCGCAGGTGTACCAGGGCGTGCGCTATAAATAAAGCTAAAGCTCATATCAAACCCAATATCGTTGATAAGGTTCATAGTGGCTTCAAAATCAGCTTTACTCTCACCTGGGAAACCGATGATGAAATCTGACGACATGCTTAAGTTAGGGCGAATTTTACGCAGCTTTCTAATTGTTGATTTGTATTCAAGTGCTGTATGGCCGCGTTTCATTAGGTTTAGTATACGGTCAGAGCCACTTTGTACCGGTAAGTGTAAGTGATCTACAAGCTCTGGTACGTCAGCATATGCATCAATAATATCTGGTGTAAATTCTACTGGGTGCGATGTTGTATAACGAATACGGTCAATACCATCAATTGCAGCAATTAATCGAATTAAATCTGAGAAGTAGCAAATGTCGCCATCGTGAGTATCACCACGGTATGCGTTTACATTTTGCCCTAATAGATTTACTTCACGCACGCCTTGCTCTGCAAGTTGTGCCACTTCAAGGAGCACGTCATCAACTGGGCGGCTAACTTCTTCGCCACGAGTATAAGGTACAACACAAAAGGTACAATACTTAGAACACCCTTCCATTATTGATACAAACGCAGAAGGGCCCTCAGCTTTTGGCTCAGGTAGGCGGTCAAACTTTTCAATTTCTGGGAACGAAATATCAACAACTGACGAACCTTTATTACCTTGCACTTGCTTAATCATTTCAGGTAAACGGTGCAGTGTTTGTGGGCCAAAAATAACATCTACAAATGGAGCTCGCTGGCGAATAGAATCACCTTCTTGAGAGGCAACACAGCCACCTACACCAATAATTAGCTCAGGCTTGTCGTCTTTTAACAACTTCCAACGGCCTAATTGGTGAAATACTTTTTCTTGTGCTTTTTCACGAATTGAACAGGTGTTAAGTAAGATTACGTCGGCATCTGTTGCATCTTCAGTTAGCTGGTAGCCATTGGTGGCATCTAAAAGTTCAGCCATTTTCTGAGAGTCGTATTCGTTCATCTGACAACCCCAGGTTTTGATATGCAGCTTTTTGCTCATTGAAATTTAGCCTCGTGTTCAATTCGATAATGGCACAAATATGTGCTTGAAACAGAATTAAGGAGCAAGCTTGCTCACTTAAAGGACGCGTATTTTAGCTGGATACCCGCCCAGATCCAAGTATAGTTTTCATGTTTGTGATCTCAAATCAAACTCAGACGAGTTTAATAGCTTGATAGTTATATACTCTCGCACTATAGCGGCGAGTTACGGTACAATTAAAATAGATTAACGTATTAACAAAATGATGAAAAACATGACTCAAAATAATGTGATAGTGGTTGGCGGCGGCATGGTTGGTGCGGCAATGGCAATAAAGTTAGCACAACAGGGAAAGTCAGTGCGCATTATCGAAAAACACCTAATTGATCCGCCTCATGTTTTGAGTAATGACAACGTTGATATAAGAGTATCGGCTATTAATCGTTTTTCTGAAAAGTTACTCGATGGTTTAGGGGCTATGCCCATTTTAAGAAATGGCCGGATTGCACCATACCAACAGTTAGAAGCTTTTGAGCGCGGCGACGATAAATTGTTATTTGATTGCGCCGACATTAATACCACGCATTTGGGCCACTTAATCGAAAACAGTTTAATACAAGCCAGTTTATGGATGCAGTTTGAGCAATACGATATTGAAGTCATCGAGCAAAAACAGATTGTTAGTAAAATTGAACAAAATGCCGATTCGATTACCTTGGTATATGGCGAGCAACGCTATACCGCCGGCTTAGTGGTTGCAGCCGATGGCGGACAATCGCAATTACGAACTAAAGCAAATATTGGTGTAACCGGTTGGCAGTACCAGCAGCAATGTATGGGCGTACTTATTAAGTTGGACGCACCTCAACAAATAAAGACATGGCAGCAATTCACGCCATCAGGCCCGTTGGCTTTTTTACCTATGCAAGCACCTTACGCTAATTTAATTTGGTACGACGATGCCAACACATTAAACACATTTAAAGGATTAGATGGAGCACAATTAAAAAGTCATATTTTGGCTAAGTTCCCAGGCCTTGCAGGCGATTTTGAAGTGCAAAGTCATGCAGTGTTTCCAATTACTCGTCAACATGCTAATAATTATTCTTGTGGTCGTTTGGTGTTAATAGGCGATGCTGCGCACACTATTAACCCACTGGCTGGGCAGGGCGTTAACTTGGGTTTCCAGGACGTGGTCGCTTTAGCCACTCAATTAAATGATGCAACCGACGTAGGATGTGCGTTAAAGCTGCAAGAGTACGAACGCGCCCGCCGAAAAGCTAACTTATTAATGATGAGTATGATGGATGCCTGCTATTTTGGTTTTTCAAACCAAATAGCGCCACTAAAATGGGCGCGTAGCCAATTTTTAAAAATAGCTAACAATACTGGGGTGGTAAAAAACTGGGTATTAAAGTACGCAATTAGCGGTGAATTTAGCTAAGAATATGCGTTTACATTTAAGATATGTATTTTACTCATTAAACCAATTTGTAATCCTTTGACTATTCAGCCCTTAAAATGAGAGCTTAAAAGTTATTTTAAAGCTCTTAATCCTAATTTTATTTCCCTTTTACGTATATTTGCCATACTCAAGTAATAAGAAGTCTTTAGCTTGAGGGCCTATGGAAAGTTTTTTAATTGTAATCTTATTAGGTATTTTGCTTTTAGGTTTTAGCATTCAGCCAATAATAACAATATGCAAAAAGACTAAAAATATGGCATGGAGTTTACTTCTTGCTTTAGTTGTCTTATTTATTTTTGGGTATTGTTGGATATTACATTACTTTGCAAATAACACTTTAGATAACTTGGTCTTAATCAGTATCTCACTCATTTTATTAGGAGGGGGGATTTTTGTATTTCTAATAATGCGCCTTAGCTTAAAAAGCATTTTAGAAATAGAGAAATCTGAAAATCATCAACGATTCCTAGCAGAGCATGACAGCTTAACAAGCCTCCCTAATCGCAAGTGTTTTTTTAATCTATTGATTCAGCATATTAATAATGAGCAACCATTTAGTTTATTTTTATTTGATTTAAGTAATTTTAAACGTGTAAATGAGCTCTACGGTAATAGCTTAGGAGATGAATTGTTGTGCATATTCTCCAAAACGTTAAATCTAAATTTATTAAACATAGGTGAACTGCACCGAATTGGCGGTGATGAATTTGCGTTAATTTTAGATTCAGCAAATGAGCAAGATATTTATGATTGTATAGACGTTATAAAGGGCTCTGTTGAAGAGCCTTTTTTCATTAGTGCGCAAAAAGTATGGTTAAAGCTAAAAGTCGGCGTTAGCTCATATCCTCAAGATGCGTTTTATGCCAATGAGTTATTTAAAAATGCAGATTTAGCTTTACTTGAAGCTAAAAGCACACAGCAATTATTTGTTAATTATTTTGAAGGATTGAGTGAAAGGGCTGATAACTTTCTTGATATGACTACAAAAATAAAAAACGCTCTTATAAACCATGAGTTTGAGCTTTATTTTCAGCCAATATTTTGCACTCGTTTTGACGAAATACATGGTGCAGAAGTATTAATTAGGTGGCCGCAGAAGGACGGTTCGTTTATTACTCCTGATCAATTTATCAAAGTGGCTGAGCGTACGGGGATGATTCTTAGTATCACTCAATGGGTTGTAATTGAAACAATAAAAAATTTACAGCGTCTAAAATCGTTAGGTTTTACTGGCACCATGCACGTAAATTTATCAACACGAGATCTTGAAAGTGAGAGTTTTGTGGAGTTTATAGAAGAGCTCCTTAAAGAGGACCCTACGTTAAGTAACTACATTGTTTTTGAAATTACAGAAGGTGCAATGATGACTGATTTGGAGGCTGCTCGAGCAATGATGTATAAACTTAACCGTCGTGGATTTGAATTTAGTGTAGATGATTTTGGTACTGGATTTTCTTCCTTATCTTTACTGCGAGAGCTACCTATAAATCAAATAAAAATAGATCGGTCTTTCATTAATAATATGCTTACTAAAATAGCTGATTATGCAATTGTAGAATCGACGTTATTTTTAGCACATAGGCTCAATTGTAATGTGGTTGCAGAAGGAATCGAAACGAAGGAGCTACAAGAAGCCCTTAAATCAATGAATTGTGAATTTCTTCAAGGCTATTATTTTAGCAAGCCACTACCTTTAGGGCGTTTCATAGAAAAATACTTAAATAAAGGCAGCTAAAGCATTATGTAGTAATAGCAATGCGTAATAAAATTTATGAGACTAAACTTGATGTTAGTAGTATTGAGATTTTTAATAAAACGACTAAGTAACTCAATTTTCACTATGAATCAGCAGTGTTTTTATTTACAGAATTAAATTATTAAACGTATTATTTTTTCAATCAGCTTCAGTACATTTAAATCACTAGGTGTTTAGCGACTGATCTTAAAATATTAAATTAGTTGGATAGATTTTATAGAAGATGATTTATTGGATGGTAGAGTTTATTTTAGATAGTACAAAGGAGAACGGTTAGAAAATTGGCTGGGATACCAGGATTTGAACCTGGGAATGCCAGGATCAAAACCTGGTGCCTTACCGCTTGGCGATATCCCAACTTTAAATTTGGATGAGTTTTAGTTCTAATTAAGAACGTGGTGCGGAAGGAGAGACTTGAACTCTCACATCCTAAGATACTGGAACCTAAATCCAGCGCGTCTACCAATTCCGCCACTCCCGCAGTTCTATTCTTTAGCAACATTCTTTGGTAGAAGAAGTTGGCTGGGATACCAGGATTTGAACCTGGGAATGCCAGGATCAAAACCTGGTGCCTTACCGCTTGGCGATATCCCAACAAAGAAATATTTGATTTTTTTAGTTCTAATCAAGAACGTGGTGCGGAAGGAGAGACTTGAACTCTCACATCCTAAGATACTGGAACCTAAATCCAGCGCGTCTACCAATTCCGCCACTCCCGCATATAGTTTTATGTTTATACTCATAACAGAGTTATTCTTTAACAACACTCTTTGGTAGAAGAAGTTGGCTGGGATACCAGGATTTGAACCTGGGAATGCCAGGATCAAAACCTGGTGCCTTACCGCTTGGCGATATCCCAACAAAGAATTAGCTGATAATTTTAGTTCTAATCAAGAACATGGTGCGGAAGGAGAGACTTGAACTCTCACATCCTAAGATACTGGAACCTAAATCCAGCGCGTCTACCAATTCCGCCACTCCCGCATTTTTAACTTTGAATAATCAAAGAAAGGTAGTTATTTTAAACTCTTCATTGAGTTGCAATTTAACTCTTGCAGAGCCAATTCTTAAAAAGAAATGGTGGCTAAGACGGGATTTGAACCTGTGACCCCATCATTATGAGTGATGTGCTCTAACCAGCTGAGCTACTTAGCCATTGTTGGCTGGGATACCAGGATTTGAACCTGGGAATGCCAGGATCAAAACCTGGTGCCTTACCGCTTGGCGATATCCCAACAATAAACAACTGATAGTTTTAATTCTTATCAAGAATAATGGTGCGGAAGGAGAGACTTGAACTCTCACATCCTAAGATACTGGAACCTAAATCCAGCGCGTCTACCAATTCCGCCACTCCCGCACACAAGGTAGTTATTTTAAACTCTTCATTGAGCAACAAAAAATAAATGGTGGCTAAGACGGGATTTGAACCTGTGACCCCATCATTATGAGTGATGTGCTCTAACCAGCTGAGCTACTTAGCCATCTTTTTTGTTAGCACTTCATCGCTGAGTGCGGGGCGTATTATGCTGACATGACCCAAATTCGTCAACACCTTTTTTGCAAAAAAACGCTTAACTGTGTTTGTTTGCAGGAAAATTAAGCTAACAGGCTAAATTTTATTAAAAACGCCGTTTTTTTAACACCGATTAAAGAGGAAGTATAACAGGTTACGCTTTTTTAAAATTAACTTAGTGTTATTTATCCCCAAAAGCTAACAGTGTATATACGTTTAAAAAACAAAAAAGGCTCGTAAAAACGAGCCTTTAAAATTTATTTCCCTAAATAGAGGGAATAAATACTTATACGTTAAACAGGAAGTTCATTACATCGCCATCTTTAACAATGTACTCTTTACCTTCTTGGCGCATTTTACCCGCTTCTTTTGCACCACTCTCACCTTTGCAGTTAATGTAGTCGTCATAAGCAATGGTTTGTGCACGGATAAATCCACGTTCAAAATCGGTATGAATTTTACCAGCAGCTTGTGGCGCTGTCGCACCTACAGGAATTGTCCAAGCTCGCACTTCTTTTACGCCTGCGGTAAAGTAAGTTTGTAGCTTGAGTAATTCGTAGCCGCCTCGAATTACAAGGTTAAGGCCTGGCTCTTCTAAGCCAAGGTCAGCCATAAATTCGAGTTTGTCTTCATCATCAAGTTCAGATAACTCAGATTCGATTGCTGCGCACACAGGGACAACCACAGCACCTTCTGATTCAGCTATAGCGCGAACGCGGTCAAGTAGTGGGTTATTCTCAAAACCATCCTCTGCTACGTTTGCAATATACATAGTTGGCTTGATAGTTAAGAAGTTAATAGAGCTGATAGCTGCTTTTTCTTCTTTAGTTAATTCTAACGATCGAAGTGTAAGGCCTTCATCAAGGTGTACTTTTACTTTTTCAAGCGCCGCATTTTGTTCTTTTGCCTCTTTATCGCCGCCTTTCGCTTTTTTAGCATTACGGAACATCGCTTTCTCAGCGCTGTCCATATCAGCAAGTACTAACTCAGTATTGATCACGTCAATATCGTCAGCAGGGTCAATTGTACCCGCTACGTGTATTACATTTTCGTCTTCAAAACAACGTACTACATGACCAATTGCATCAGTTTCACGAATATTCGCTAGGAACTGATTACCAAGGCCTTCACCTTTTGATGCGCCTTTTACAAGGCCTGCAATATCAACAAACTCCATACTTGTAGTAAGAATACGTTGTGGGTTTACAATTTTAGCAAGCTCGTCCAAGCGAGGATCTGGAACAGGTACCACACCTGTATTAGGCTCAATGGTACAAAAAGGAAAATTAGCGGCTTCAATACCCGCTTTAGTTAATGCATTGAAAAGCGTTGATTTACCTACGTTAGGCAAGCCAACGATGCCACATTTAAAACCCATAGTAAGATACCTTGTTTAGAATTCGTTTAACCGTGCACTTGGACTCAAGTTTATTAGGGTTTAAACGAATGAAGTCTGTTTTGTGCTTTTAGCACGCCGTCTTTTGCAAGTATTTCCATACAACGAACTGCTTCATCTACAGCAGCATCCATTTTTTCTTGGTCAACCTTTGGCGCTTTCCCAAGCACCCAGCCGGTAACCATTTCACGATGTCCTGGATGACCTATGCCAACACGTAAACGCATAAAATCTTTTTGATTTGCCATTTTTGCCATAATGTCTTTTAAGCCATTGTGACCACCGTGTCCGCCCCCTTTTTTTAATTTGGCGACACCGGGCTCTAAATCCATCTCGTCATGTGCAACTAAGATATTTTCAACAGGGATTTTGAAAAAGTTGGCTAAACTACTGACCGCTTTACCACTTAAATTCATGTAAGTAGTGGGGATCAATAATTTGAATTCTTGGCCTTGGATTATCACTTTGCCAGTAAGGCCGTGATATTTAGGATCGTGTTTTAGCGTACAGTTGTAGCGTGCTGCGAGTTGCTCGATGAACCAAGCACCTGCATTGTGGCGTGTATTTGCGTATTCGGGGCCTGGATTAGCCAGGCCCACAAGCATTTGAATAGAATTCAAGGTGCGAGACCTTAAATATTATTCTGCAGCGTCTGAAGCTTCTTCGTCTTCAGCTGGAGCTGCTTTGTTTGCTTTGATTGTAACTACTGAAAGGTCATGGCCTTCGCCTTTACCTAATTCAACAGACGCAACGCCTGCAGGTAGTTGTAAATCAGAGATGTGGATTGAATCACCAGCTACTAACTCAGAAACATTTACTTCAATGAATTCTGGTAATGCTTTTGGAAGACAAGAAATTTCAACATCAGTTAACTGGTGAACAACAGTTGCGCCAGCTTTAGTTACGATTTCTTCACCGATGAAGTGAAGAGGAACTTTAGTTGTTAATTTATGAGTTGCGTCTACACGTTGGAAATCAAGGTGAGTAAGCTTAGGCTTGAATGGGTGACGTTGAATATCTTTTAAGATAGCTTCAACTTTCTCGCCGCCTACATTAAGTGTAAGAATATGAGTGTAAAAACCTTCGTCTTCTTGTGCTTTGATCATATCTTTGTGAGCAAAAGTAAGAGATAAAGCTTCTTTGTCAGCTCCGTAAAGGATTGCAGGAACTTTGTCTTCGCGACGTAGGCGGCGGCTCGCACCAGTACCAGTTTCTACGCGAAGTTCAGCGTCATATGTATAAGTTGTGTTAGACATGATGTCTCCAATTATTTAAAAGTTTAGGGCCTTTGCGACCAAGGTCCCTAGCCAAAAGGCGCGCTATCATACCACTGTGATTCAGTAAAATATACATAGCATACAAAAAAAGCGCCAAAAGGCGCTTTTGTTTTCAGCAAATACCTGAGATTAGTGCTCAAACATCGCTGAAATAGATTCTTCGTTGCTAATACGACGAATAGTTTCTGCTAACATATCAGCAAGCGTTAGCACTTTTACTTTATCAAGCGCTTTAAGTTCATCAGATAATGGAATTGAGTCGGTTACAATAACTTCGTCAATAACAGAATCACGTAAATTTTCAGCTGCTTTACCTGATAAAATAGGGTGAGTTGCATAAGCAAATACGCGTTTAGCACCATGTTCTTTAAGTGCTTCAGCGGCTTTACATAACGTACCGCCAGTATCAATCATGTCATCAACAATAATACAGTCACGGCCTTCTACATCACCAATAATATGCATTACCTGAGAAACATTTGCCTGTGGGCGGCGTTTATCAATAATAGCCAAATCAGTATCGTCTAATAGTTTTGCAATTGCACGTGCGCGCACTACACCACCAATATCTGGAGAAACAATAACAACATCATCAAAATGACGCTCTTTCATATCTTCAAGTAATACAGGGCTACCAAATACATTATCTACTGGTACATCAAAGAAGCCTTGAATTTGCTCTGCATGTAAATCAACCGTAAGTACACGGTCTACACCTACACTCGATAAGAAATCGGCAACAACTTTAGCAGTGATTGGTACGCGGGCAGAACGTACGCGACGGTCTTGGCGGGCATAACCAAAATAAGGAATGACGGCAGTAATACGACCCGCAGATGCGCGACGAAGAGCATCAACCATAACGATAAGTTCCATAAGGTTATCGTTTGTAGGGGCACAGGTTGATTGCAAGATAAAAACATCCGAGCCACGAACATTTTCATTAATTTGAACACTGATCTCACCGTCGCTAAAACGGCCAACAACAGCATCGCCTAATTCAATATATAAACGTTTTGCAACTTTTTGAGCTAACTCAGGTGTTGCGTTACCAGCGAAGAGCTTCATGTCAGGCACGGTAGGGTTCCTCAGGCACTGAAATTTTGGACTAACGAGCAATGATAAAAATCATTACGAGTTAACTTATGATTACTTTTACGTTACTTCATTGATCGAAAATGGCGGTTAACTCCGTATGAGCAGGGGAGATATTAGCATTTGACGCTACAAATCCCTGCCAAGTATGGGGGAGGTTAGCAAGTACATGGCTAGCTTGAGCTTGTGTATCAAACTCTACAAAACAACATGAACCTGTTCCGGTCATCTTCGACGGAGCGTATTTTAGCAACCACTGGAGGGTTTTTTCAACCTCGGGGCATAGCTTTTTAACTAAAGGCTCACAATCGTTGTGCAAAGTTTGCTGTTTCCAATCACCTGAGATTTTTGGTGTATCGCGTTTTAAGTCGGGGTGAGTGAATATTTTAGCGGTGCTTACATGCTGGTTTGGGTGCACAACACAGTACCATTTTTGCGCAAGTTCAACACGGTGTAGTTTTTCCCCAATGCCTTGCGCAATGGCGCTTTCACCACGTATAAATACAGGCACATCAGCCCCTAATTGTAACCCTAAATTAGCAAGTTTATTAATGTCATAATTAATATTCCACAATTTATTGAGCGCTAATAGTGTTGTTGCCGCATCAGACGACCCCCCTCCAACACCTCCTCCCATAGGTAGTCGTTTTATCAAATTTATTTTTACACCGTGCTTTGTTTTAGTATCAGTTTGTAACATTAAAGCAGCTTTATAGATGAGATTATCTTCAAGTGGTATGTCTTTAGTATCACCAGTGATTAAAATTAATGATTCATCTGTTAACTCAAAAGAGAGCTCATCGCCGAAGTTTAAGAAGGTAAATAAGGTTTCTAATTCGTGATAACCGTCATCTCGGCGCGCATTAATATGTAAAAATAAATTGAGTTTTGCAGGTGCAATAAGTGAAAAAAAGGTTTTGCTATTCATAGTTAATTAAATTGCCAGTCATATAGTTGAATTTTAATTTTAATTTTTTGGTGTTTGAGCGTCAGTTTTGTAGGCAACCAATAACCAGCGGTTTGTATATAATCTGCATAGTTTATTTGCCATTGTTTACTTTCATTATCTAACCAAACTACTTGTTTCGAACGGCCAAGTTCATCAACTTGCAACGTTTGTGAATCAATAGTGCCTTTGAGCCAGTTATCAGCATTATTAACAGGTAAAGCAAAGCCAGTTAAGCGCTTAAGCAGCGCAGATGCATTGGTATCTACATAAACTTTATCGTCAAATTCAAGCTCAGCAACATTGCGCGACTGTTTTAGTTGTAAAATGCGTGTGCCAATAAATGAAGTCAGTACTAAATTATTGTTATTTTCTTGTTGCTGCCAATTTAAGTTTGCAGATTGGCGCTCATCGGGACTAATAAAAGCAAGTTTCCCCTCTACATGCCAAGTTTTTTGATTGGCGAGTTTACCTTTCCAGTTGTCGTAAATTGCTGTTTTATTTGGTAATTGTTGCGCGCAGCCACTTAAAAACATAAAAGTTATAGCTAATATTAAATAATGTCTAATCAAATGTTGTTCCTTACTTTCCATATTCCGCTGATTTTTGGTAAAATTGCCGCCTTTAAAGTAGGGCTCAGCAATATTTGGCAAACATGACCATAATAGCACTAGGTATAAATCACAAAACTGCTTCCGTAGAACTGCGTGAAAAAGTGGCTTTTTCGCCTGAGCAAATGTCAGAAGCGTTGCAGCAATTAAGTGGCCATGCCGACTTTAATGAAGCTGTGATCGTGTCTACCTGTAACCGAACAGAAATCTATTGTAGCCTTGCTCAGCAAAATTCCCAAACACTGTTAGCATGGCTTGCCAGTTTCCATGGTTTAGATGAACAGGAACTGAGTAATAACATTTATTGCCACGAGGGCAATCAAGCAATTAACCATTTAATGCGCGTTGCCTGCGGTTTAGATTCGCTTGTGTTAGGTGAACCGCAAATTTTAGGGCAAATTAAACAAGCCTATAATAGTGCTAAAACCCATGATGCAGTGGGTGTTACGTTTGATCGTTTGTTTCAAAAGACATTTTCGGTTGCTAAAGAGGTCCGAACTGAAACTAACATAGGCGCCAGTGCAGTTTCGGTAGCGTTTGCGGCTGTTAATTTAGCTAAGCATATTTATGGCAAGCTTGATAAAACCAATGTGTTATTAATAGGTGCAGGCGAAACAATAGAACTGGTTGCTAAGCATTTGTATCAAAATGAGCCACAAAATATAACAGTAGCCAATAGAACGATTGAACGAGCCCGCAATTTAGCCGATGAAGTGTCTGCAGATGTCATTGCATTAGCGCAGTTGCCAGAGCGTTTGCATAACGCAGATATTATAATAAGCTCAACGGCCAGTACACTGCCTATTATTGGTAAAGGGGTTGTGGAGCAAGCACTAAAGCAGCGTCGTAACAAACCGATGTTGTTTATTGATATTGCGGTACCGCGCGACATTGAAAGCCAAGTAGGTGAGCTAGATGCGGCTTATTTATACTCGGTTGACGACTTACAAACGATTGTAAGTGAAAATATGGCAGCGCGAGAACAAGCTGCACAGCAGGCACAAATAATTATTACTGAGCGCACCAAAGAGTTTTGTATGTGGATGCGTTCACTCGATTCTGTGGGGTTAATTCGTCACTATCGAAACGATGTTCAAACAATTAAGTCTGAATTAGTAGAAAGAGCAGTTAGCCAGCTTTCTAGTGGTAAAGACGCAGAAAAAGTAATTTTAGAATTGGCCAATAAGTTAACCAACCGCTTAATGCACGCGCCTACCCGTGCAATTCAAGATGCGGCTAAAAAAGGTGAAGTGGCTCAATTAAATCAGTTGAAAAAAATGTTAGGTATTGATCAGGAATAACCGTTAAATGAAAGAGTCTGTTTATAATAAATTAGAAACGCTAGTAGAGCGCTACGAAGAAGTACAAGCACTGTTGAGCGACCCGTCGGTTATTAGCGATCAAAATCGCTTTCGTGGCCTTTCAAAAGAATACTCAGAGCTTGAAGAAATAGTTAAAACTTTTTTAGCATATCAACAAACAAAAGAAGATTTAGCAAGCGCTGAAGAGATGCTGAAAGACTCAGACCCTGATATGCGAGAAATGGCACAGGAAGAGTATAAAGAAGCTAAAGCACAAATATTAAGTCTTGAAGATGAAATTCAGGTATTAATGCTTCCTAAAGATCCAAAAGATAATAACAATGTATTTTTAGAAGTCCGCGCAGGTACAGGGGGTGATGAAGCCGCTATTTTTGCCGGTGATTTATTTAGAATGTACAGCCGTTTTGCTGAAACGCAAAAGTGGAAATTAGAAGTAGTAACTACCAATGAAGGTGAACACGGTGGTTACAAAGAAGTCATTGCTAACATTAGCGGTGAAGGCGTATACGGTAAGCTTAAATTTGAGTCTGGCGTACACCGTGTACAACGTGTACCAGAGACTGAATCGCAAGGTCGTGTTCATACATCGGCGTGCACCGTAGCGGTAATGGCAGAAATACCAGAAGCTGAAGCAATTGAAATTAACACCGCTGATATAAAAGTAGATACTTTTAGAGCATCGGGTGCAGGTGGCCAGCACGTAAATAAAACTGACTCAGCAATTCGTATTACGCATTTACCTACTGGTGTGGTTGTTGAATGTCAAGATGAGCGTTCGCAACATAAAAACCGTGCTAAAGCGATGTCAGTACTTGCAGCACGTTTACAGCAAGCTGAAGATGAGAAGCGTCATGCAGCAGAAGCCTCTGAGCGTCGTAACTTAGTTGGTAGTGGTGACCGTTCTGAACGTATTCGTACATATAACTATCCGCAGGGACGTATAACCGATCACCGTATCAACTTAACGCTGTACCGCTTAAATGAAGTTGTAGCAGGTGATTTAGGTGCCATTGTAGACCCATTAATGCAAGAGCATCAGGCTGATTTACTTGCCGCAATGGGCGATGAGTAATAGTGAATCAAACTCTCGATCAAGCTGTTGCTGCTGGCGCTAATTTATTAGCGCAAAGCAGCGAAAGTGCGAAATTAGACGCACAGGTATTACTTCTTCATGTTCTTGATAAACCACGTAGCTATCTTTTTACTTGGCCCGAAAGGTTGCTCAGTACAGAGCAACAACACTCCTTTGATACTCTTTGCGCTAGGCGATTAAACGGCGAACCTGTAGCGCATATTACAGGACAACGTGAGTTTTGGAGCTTAACCTTAGAAGTCAATGCAACAACGTTAATTCCGCGGCCAGATACTGAAACATTAGTTGAGGCTGCACTTGGTTTAGGAATTTCGGAAAATGCAAAAGTTCTGGACCTGGGAACAGGTACTGGCGCCATTGCATTGGCATTGGGTAGTGAAATGCCTTTGTGGAATATTACAGCGGTTGATAAAGTGACTGACGCTGTAGCGCTTGCAACTCGGAATCAACAGCGTCTAGGACTTGGTAATGTGCGTGTTAAACAAAGCAATTGGTTTAGCTCACTTGATAATGAATATTTTGATCTTATAGTGACCAACCCACCGTACATAGAAAGTAGTGACGAACATTTGGCTCAAGGCGATGTGCGATTTGAACCTTTATCTGCCTTAGTTGCTGAAGATTCAGGAATGTCTGATATTAAACAAATAATTACACAATCACGTGACTATTTGCTATCTAGTGGCTATCTTCTAATAGAGCACGGTTATGACCAAGGTTTTGCTGTTCGTGAATTTTTTAAAACGATGGCCTTTGTTAATATTAAAACGATAAAAGATTTTGGTGAAAATGACCGTGTAACGCTCGCACAGTGGCCATAATAAGCTTAATTATTACTGCATCCGTGTGTTAAATGTGTCATGTAGGAATTCTAATTATGATGGGTGACTTTTTATTTTCAGATGAGCCAGATACACCGGTAGATAACACCGATTTGGGCACCTGGAAAGTACTAATCGTTGATGACGAACCTGAAGTTCATGCAGTTACTAAATTGGCATTGAGTGATTTTGAGTTTCAAAATAAACGTTTAGAATTTATCAGTGCGTACTCTGGCGCTGAGGCTAAAACTTTAATTGATGAGCATCAAGACGCAGCAATTGTTTTACTTGATGTTGTAATGGAAACAGACGATGCAGGCCTGCAAGTTGTAAAATATATTCGTGAAACCGCAAAAAATAACCACATTCGTATTATTTTACGTACCGGCCAACCTGGTCAGGCACCAGAACGCCAAGTAATAGTTAATTTTGATATTAACGACTACAAATCAAAAACAGAACTCACCGCACAAAAATTGTTTACAGTTATCATGTCGAGCCTTCGTTCGTACCGCGATATTATTTCAATAGAACAATCTCGTGTTGGCCTTGAGAAAATAATAACTGCATCACGCAATATTTTTTCTGCACATTCAATAGAGCATTTCATAGAAGGAGTAATGCAGCAACTTACATCATTGCTTGGTATTTCAGATCAGGCTATGTACGCGACCACCCTTGTTGCACAAAACCCAGCATCTCAGAACAATAAAATGATTATTTGTTCAGGTACCGGTGAGTTTGAAAAAAGTGAAGGTAAAGACCTTGAAGAGGTGCTACACGCAGATCAACTAAGCGCATGCCAAGAAGCGTTAAATAATCAGTCTATTATCTACAAAGATAATTACCTATTTGCTTATTGCAGCAGTGAATATAACCACAGTTCAATGCTGTTTATCACAGGCATTCCAAATACACTCACCGATACACAACGCAACCTCGTTGAAATTTTTGCTCAAAATGTACAATTAGCCTTTGAAAATGTTCAGTTACAATCAGAAATTGAGGCCACGCAACAAGAGCTTGTTTACAGATTAAGTGAAGCGGTTGAACAACGCTCTACTGAAACAGGGAATCATGTAAAACGTGTTGCACATATTTGCCATGCTTTGGCGCTTGGTTATGGTTTATCTAAACAGCAAGCTGATTTGATTAGATTAGCTGCGCCTTTGCATGATGTAGGCAAAGTAGGTATCCCCGATTCGGTATTAAATAAGCCCGCAAGGCTTGATGCACCAGAGTGGGAAGTAATGAAAACCCACACTGATAAAGGCTATGGGATTTTAAAAGGATCAGCACATGAAATTGTCAGTGCAGGTGCCACTATAGCCAAAGAACATCACGAAAAGTGGGATGGTTCTGGTTACCCTGAAGGTTTAGCAGGGAATAAAATTAATATATTCGGCCGCATTGTGGCATTGGCTGATGTATATGATGCGTTAAGGCACAAACGCTGCTATAAAGATTCATGGACGCTCGAGCGTGTTGTTGAAGAGATAAACGCACAAAAAGGCACGCATTTTGAACCAAAGTTAGTTGATGTTTTTAACGCAAACCTTGATGAACTTGAAATAATTATCAAACGTTACCCAGATTAATTTTATATAAATAGAAGAACAGAGGCATATGGATTATTTAGCAGTAAAGCACTCACACATGGCAATAGCAGCATTGAGTGTAGTTTTATTTTATATTCGATCTTTTTCACGAATGGGCAGTGGCAAAATTGCTCGTAATAAAGTTGTGTTTATTGGTAGTCATAGCATTGATACATTACTTTTAATTTCTGCATTTACACTCATGTATATGGGGAAGATAAACCCGTTTGAACAACATTGGTTATTAGAAAAAATTATATTAGTGGTTGCTTATATTGCTATTGGAATTATAAGCGCTAAGCAAACTAATTTTTTGGCTAAAATATCTTACCTTATTGTAAATACGTTTGTTATTTTAGCTATTGGTTATTTGGCAACAGCCAAGTCAGCATTACTACTTTAAGCCTTAAATAAATTTACCGAGCTTTAGTATCTCTAAAGCTCGAATATTCCCTCCATGCATTTGATCAAGTACATTTCGTTATTGGAATATATGGGTAGAATTAGGTAAACTACGCGTTCGTTTTCTAGAAATGTTGCAGTATTGATGACCACTTTTGGGTTTGATGAACACGATGACTCTTATATTGATGATGCTTACGATGACTTTACCCCTGCGGCAATTTATCGTTGTATTAAGGCTGAATCGAAATGGGATCCACAACTAGACTTAACAGCCGCTTTTGATGTTCTTGCTGATTTTGAAAAACAAATTAATGCATTATGTATTGTTGTACCCGACTCTCATGAACGCTTAGATAAGTTGCTAGACACCTTTTACAGTACATGGCTATTTAGCGCTTCGAGTTTAAAAGTACCTGAGCATAAATTAAATAGCCTAAGCTACACCCTAACTATGCGTAGCGGCTCGCCAACTACTCTGGCAATTTTACTTTGTCATTTTTTACAACAGGCTAACCTCGATGCCAGTATGAGCCTAAATCAAGGTGATATAGGTGTTCATATTGCTATGAGCGATGAAGAAGGCTATTTGGTTGAGCCAAGTAGCGGTCAGCAAAGTTGGTATATTATTCCTGAAAATGCTGATGAAGCTGAAGGGCAAGAACAAGAGCCCTTAGAACTTATTTTTGACGATGAAGTTTATAAGCTTTTCTTAGCGCAGCAAAAGTGGTCTTTCATTAGTGAAAATAAATTTGGCCACGCATTAACATGCGTTGAAATGTTAATGGAATTAATTGGCGACGACCCCTACGAAAGGCGTGACAGAGGGTATTTATTAAATCAGCTCGATTGCCCTAAAATGGCCCGAGATGATCTACAATTTTTTGTAGATGAATGCCCAGATGATCCAGCAATAGAAATCATCCAGCACCAAATTGAAGAATTAGAAGATAATAATAAAACTCACCATTAATAATAGGGAATACCATGGTTGAAACACAAAGCGCATTAATCACCAATGATGCAGTTGTGCTTGGTTTACTCGCAGTTATTTTGGGGTTTATATTTAAAACCTCAAACAGCGAGCGCCCAGCATTAAAAACGTTCTATAAATATGTACCGGCTCTATTACTTTGCTACTTTTTACCTTCTTTGCTTAATACGTTTGGGATTGTCGATGGTAATAAATCGAATGTTTATTACGTTGCTTCACGTTATTTATTACCTGCCTGTTTGATACTTTTAACTATTAGCATTGATTTAAAAGCGATTTTAAACTTAGGCCCTAAAGCACTAATTATGTTTTTAGTGGGAACGCTCGGTATTGTTATCGGCGGACCTCTGGCTATATTAGTTGTGAGCGCGGTAGACCCTACAATTGTAGGCGGGCATGGGCCAGATGCTGTATGGCGCGGCATGACCACCGTAGCTGGAAGCTGGATTGGCGGTGGTGCAAACCAAGCCTCAATGAAAGAAATGTTTGAGGTGGGCGGCGATATTTTTTCAGTGATGGTCACCGTTGATGTCATAGTGGCTAATATTTGGATGGCAGTTTTGTTACTAATGGCAGCTAACCATAAGAAAATTGATGCTGCTACAGGAGCAGACACCAGCGCCATTGAAGATTTAAAGCAGCGTGTTGAAAAATACCATGCAGAGCATGCGCGCATGCCAACGCTGAATGACTACATGACATTGCTTGCTATTGCATTTGGTATTACTGGTTTAGCCCATTTTTGCGCAGACTTTTTAGGGCCGTTTTTCGCTAATAATTATGCGTGGGCAAAAGAGTACAGCTTAACCAGTAAGTTTTTCTGGTTAATTGTCATTTCAACTACCATTGGTATTAGTTTGTCTTTTACTAAAGTAAGACAGATTGAAGCATTTGGTGCATCTAAAGTAGCCTCAAGCTTTTTATACATTTTAGTTGCCTCAATTGGCTTACATATGAATGTAACCGCTATTTTTGATAACCCGGGCTTGTTTTTAGTGGGCGCTATTTGGATGCTAGTACATGCTGGTTTAATGTTGCTTGTTGCAAAATTAATTAAAGCACCGCTTTTTTATATGGCAGTAGGCTCGCAAGCTAATGTCGGAGGCGCAGCGTCTGCGCCTGTTGTTGCGTCAGCATTTCACCCTTCGCTTGCGCCTGTCGGTGTTTTACTGGCTGTATTAGGTTACGGAGTGGGTACATACATGGCTTATATTTGTGGATTAATGTTGCAAGCAGTTGCACCTTAAGGAATTAAAATGAAAGATCAAATTATCAAAATTAATGATATTGAATTGGCAAACAACAAACCGTTTGTTTTATTTGGTGGTATGAACGTTTTAGAATCGCGCGACTTAGCCATGCGCATTGCAGAGCATTATGTAGAAGTGACAACTAAACTAAACATACCATATGTTTTTAAAGCATCATTTGATAAAGCTAATCGTTCTTCAATCAACTCGTACCGTGGTCCGGGAATGGAAGAAGGGTTAAAAATATTTGAAGAAATTAAAAACACCTTCAATATTCCTCTTATCACTGACGTTCACGAACCGCATCAAGCGGCGCCGGTTGCTGAAGTGGTTGATGTTATTCAGTTGCCTGCTTTTTTAGCCCGTCAAACAGACCTAGTTGTTGCTATGGCAAAAACAGGTGCGATTATCAATGTTAAAAAGCCGCAATTTTTAGCACCACATGAAATGCGCCACATCATTACTAAATTTAATGAGGCTGGTAATAATAATATTGCACTTTGTGAGCGTGGCTCTAGCTTTGGGTATAATAACCTGGTTGTTGATATGTTAGGTATGGATGACATGAAAGCAATGGCGCCAGTTATTTTTGATGCAACGCATGCGCTGCAACGCCCAGGTGGTCGTGCAGATTCAGCTGATGGGCGTCGAGCTCAAGCGGCAGAGTTAGCCAGAAGTGGAATGGCTTTGGGGATCGCTGGTTTATTTATCGAAGCACATCCAAACCCGAATGAAGCAAAGTGTGATGGACCATGTGCATTAGCCCTAAGCAAATTAGAAGGCTATCTATCGCAAATGAAAGCGGTAGATGATTTGGTTAAGAGTTTTGCGCCGTTAGATACCAGCGCTAGCGACTTATAAAAAGTAACCGCATAATAAAAAGCGACATTAGTCGCTTTTTTTACACCTTAAATATACTCTTTCTCGTCATGGGTATATAATTCATGCATAAGAAAAACTAATTCAAAGCTTGGTTATTATGTCAAGACGAGTCCCCCCATTAAACGCACTCAAAGCATTTGAAGCTGCAGCACGGCATTTAAGCTTTACAAAAGCCGCAGAAGAGCTTTATGTAACGCAAGCAGCTGTCAGCCATCAAATAAAAACACTCGAAGAACATTTAGGTTTAAAGCTATTTTTACGAAAAAATCGCTCGTTATTATTAACGGAAGAAGGCCAAGGTTATTTTTTAGATATTAAAGAAATTTTTACGCAACTGATTGATGCTACAGAAAAGTTACTTGCGCGAGGGGCCAAAGGCTCATTAACGGTAAGTTTAACCCCTAGTTTTGCAATTCAATGGTTAGTGCCTCGTTTAAGTTTATTTAATGAGTTACACCCTGAAATTGATGTAAGAATAAAAGCACAAGACCAAGACGAAAATTCGTTAAGCGACGATGTCGATATTGCCATTTACTACGGGCGTGGCCACTGGAATGGAGTGCAAGCTTATAAGTTACATACAGAGTATTTAGTGCCATTGTGCAGCCCTATGTTATTGAGTGGCCCCAAACCACTTGATCAACCCAGTGATTTAGCACAGCACACCTTATTGCATGACACTACACGTAAAAATTGGAAAACGTGGATGAAAACTGCGGGTGTACGTAATGTACAAGTAAATCAAGGGCCTATATTTAGCCACTCTTCTATGGTGCTGCAAGCTGCCGTTCATGGTCAAGGCGTTGCAATTGGGAATAGTGTGTTAGCTAAACCAGATATTGATGCGGGGCGATTAGTTATTCCATTTAGCCACAGTCTAGAAAGTAAAAACGCTTACTATTTGGTGCTTCGTGAATCACAAACTGAATTGGGAAAAATAGTGTCATTTAAAGAATGGATGCTAAGTTTGGTTGAACAAGAGCAAGAGTATTAATCATGATTGAATGGTTCAAAAGTCAAAGCCAACCCGCAATTGCACAGTTTATTTTTGCCCATGGTGCTGGTGCTGGCAGTGATTCTGACTTTATGCAGCACGTGGCTGCACTGATAAGTGAGCAGGGTGTTGATGTTGGTTTATTTGATTTTGAATATATGCAAATTGCAAAGCAAACCGGCAAGCGACGCCCGCCAGAGCGTGCTCCCAAGTTGCTTACATACTATGAGCAAGTATTAACGCATGCTCAACCTAAATTACCCTTGTTTATTGGCGGTAAATCAATGGGTGGGCGAATGGCGTCAATGCTTGCATGCACAACTAAGCAGCCAATTAAAGGCGTTATTGCATTTGGTTACCCATTTCATCCACCAGGTAAACCAGACAAGCTTCGTACAGAACACTTTGCTGATATTCCTTGTCCATTTTTAGTGTTGCAAGGTGAGCGAGATACATTTGGTACGCGTGAAGAACTAAAAACGCTGGCAATGCCAAAACAGCCCGACTATGTATGGCTGGCTGATGGCGACCATTCGTTAAAACCACGTAAAAAAAGTGGCATTACTGAATTAGAAAACCGCCAAATAGCAGCTTCTAGTACAGCACAATTTATAAACAAAATGTTGGGTAAATAATGACAAAACTATTTTTAATGGCAGGCAGTTTATTTTGTATGTTTTCGGTTATGTTGGGGGCTTTTGCCGCTCACGGACTAAAAAGTCGTCTATCAGAGTATTCGATAGGTGTGTTTAAAACAGCCGCTGAGTATCAAATGGTGCACGGTTTAGCATTAATTGCAGTAGCTTTACTCTTAAAATGGGGTATTAACCTAAATTGGGCTGGCCATTTTTTTATAATAGGTACATTGCTTTTTAGTGGCAGCCTATATTTATTAGCACTGACAGGAATGAAGTGGTTAGGGCCAATTACTCCTCTTGGTGGGGTGTGCTTTATTATTGGTTGGATTGTTATTTTAGTGCAAGTTGCACGATTTAAGTTTTAAAAAGTTTAAGGGTTATTATGTCTAGTGTTGTGATTTATTGTCGCAGTGGGTTTGAAAACGATGCAGCTGCTGAAATAACATTTCATGCTGCTGAGCAGGGTTTTGCAGGGTATGTAAAAGCAAAACCTAATACAGGTTACGTTATATATGAATGTTTTGAAGCGCAGCATAGCGACGAAATAATCAAAAAAATCGATTTCAAAAATATGGTGTTTGCTCGCCAGTGGTTTGCCGGCACATTATTAGAAGATATGCCTTTAGAAGACCGTGTAGGCGCAGTTGTGCAAGCAGCTAAAGATTTTCCTTTATGCGCTGAACTACGAGTAGAGACGCCTGATACAAACGAAGGGAAAGAACTGCTTACTTTTTGTAAAAAAATCTCCACACCGCTTAAAAAAGCACTAGAGAAACAAAACACCGTGTTGCGTGAGTCAAAGGCAAATCGGCCTGTGATGCATGTGTTATTTTTGGAAAATAATACCGCATATGTTGGCTATTCATACAGCTATAACAATTCACCCAACTTTATGGGGATTTTACGTTTGCGTATGCCAAGCGATGGTCCTAGCCGTTCTACACTTAAACTTGATGAAGCGTTTAATGTGTTTATACCAGAGCAACAAAGAGAAACACGTGTTGCTGCAGGTATGCGATGTGTTGACCTAGGCGCATGCCCAGGTGGTTGGACATATCAGTTGGTGCGCAGAGGCATGTTTGTTAATGCAATAGACAATGGACCAATGAATGATAACCTAATGGAAACAGGGCAGGTTAAGCATTTTAGAGAGGATGGCTTTAAATATCGTCCAGAGAAAAGAAACATTACTTGGCTTGTATGTGACATGGTAGAAAAACCAACCAAAGTAACCAGCCTAATGATTGACTGGGCAGTTAACGCCTATGCAAAAGAGCTTATTTTTAATCTTAAGTTACCAATGAAAAAGCGCTTTGACAGTGTATATGAGTGCTTAGCAATGATAAAAGAAGAGCTCGCTAAGTATGGTATTAGCTACGAATTACAAGCTAAGCATTTATACCATGATAGAGAAGAGATAACGGTACATTTAAATGTGACTAAAGTCCCTCAAAGCTTATACAGCTGATTGAAGACAAAAAATGGGCCGCTAGGCCCATTTTTATATACACACTGTTACTAAAGTAATAACTTCATTTAAGAGTTAGCTTCGATATTTTGGTCGGTAATTATCTACCCACAAACGCGTAGCACCGCATACGGCAACAGGCATAACAATTAGGTTCACAAATGGGATGGCTGTTAATAGCATAACAGCAAAACCAAACCCATAAGAAAGCCCCTGTTTAGACTTTAAGTCGTTTTTCATCTCTTTAAAACTAATTTTATGGTTATCAAACGCATAATCTTTATACTGCACCGCATACATCCAGCAAGTAAATAATACCCATAGAATTTGCCCTATTACCGGTAATACCCACAGTAATATAAAAAAGCCAATAGCACGTGGTAAGTAATAGCATAGCTTGGTCCACTCACGGGCAAGCATACGTGGTATATCTTTTATTAAGTCAGCAAAGCCATCATCGTTAATTTTTTGACCCGTTAGGTACAATTCTACTTTTTCGCTTAAAAGTGCATTAAATGGAGCGGCAATAAAGTTTGTAATCACTGTAAACACCATACTATAACTAAATAGCACGACTAATACTGCAATTGGCCACATTAACCATTCTAACCAGCTTAGCCATTCGGGAAGCATATTGTTGATATAATTAAAACTGTCACTCAGCCACCCATATAAGAAAAATAATGAACTACCGAATAATAAAATATTAATCAAAAGCGGGATGAGCACAAAGCGCTTTAATCCTTTTTGGCTTATTAATTTAAACCCTGAAAAAAAATATTCCATACCTTGTATGATCTGCACAACAACCTCAATCAATGTTTACAACTAAAGTTAGTATAAATAGCTTAATAATTTTGAACAGCTATTTTGCGTAACAAAGTGTTTAAAGCAAGGTATACGCATTTTTTATCAGTTCCTTATTTGAAAGTACTGAGTCTGAATCATTTAAAGCTGTAATTGTGTTAAAACACCATGCAGAGGTTGTTCATTTGTTACAATTCGGTATAGTTTCACAACATATAATTAATATAAATTTGAGATACTCAATGCAGTTAGTTGATTTAAAACCGAATGACCAGGATGTGATTAATGTTTTTGCTGATATCGACCGACTTATAAATTCTTTATACCCTGTAGCTACCGCGCAATCACTTACTTTAAGCGAACTAGATAAACCTAATGTTTATGCCATTGGGTTAAAAAATGATGATGGGATTGTTGCTTGTGGAGCAATTGTAATGCAATCAGGGGAACCATCTTACGCAGAAGTAAGACGCCTTTATGTAAACCCTAGTTACCGTGGGAAAGGGTTATCTCGCAGAGTTATGCAAATTCTTTTGCACTACGCAGGCGAAGAAGAAATACCATTGATTAGATTGGAAACCGGCCCTAAACAAATAGAATCGATTAAACTATATGAAAATTTAGGGTTTAAACGTTGTGGTTGTTTTGGTTCTTATCAAGATAACCCGCAAAGTGTGTTTATGGAGCTTGGCTTAAGCCAATAACAAGCAGATTTTAAAACACCTATATTTTATAGGCTAACGCTATGCTGTTTATTATTGTATAAAAAACAGCAATTAGCAGTAAAAGTCGTTTATTTAAAGCTATACTTTATGTTACCTAAGCGAATAATTTTATTCGGTACAGAATACGTACTGTTTTTAAAAAACATCTGTAAGCTAAAAACAATAATGAAAGTGTGTGGTGTCAAATGGAAACAGTTAGATTAAATAAGTTGTTATCCCATCAGCAAGATATTTTATCTAAAATAGCGCTTGGGCTCCCGTTTGAGGATGTCCTTGACGAGATATGCTTATCGATAGAAGAACTTATTGATGAAAAATCCGCTAAATGTTCTATTTTGTCACTAAACAAAGGGCAATTGCTGCACTGTGCCGCGCCTAACATTGAGGATGGTTATTGTCAGGCAATCAATGGGGTTCATATAGGTCCAAATGTTGGCTCGTGCGGTACTGCTGCTTATTTAGGCGAGCGCGTTATTGTTGAAGACATTGCTAATTCATCGTTGTGGGCTGATTTTAAAGACGTCGCTTTACAGTTTGGATTGCAGTCGTGTTGGTCTACCCCTGTTATTTCAACTAAATCTAGTATTTTAGGCACGTTTGCCATTTACCACGATAAGCCCAAAAAGCCTTCATCTTTCGAACTTGAATTAATCGACTATTTTGTAAATTTCACAAGTATTGCACTTGAAAAAAATGCAGAGTACATAAAAGCTAACCAGCTCATCACTGATTTAGAAAAAAGTAATGAAAAATTTGCAGCTTTTACAAAGGTTATGCCCGATTTAACACTTATTATTAGTGAAGAGGGTGAATATATGGATATTTATGGCACCACCGACGCGCTTTTATACAAGTCACAATCTGACTTAATAAATAAAAAAATTAATGACGTAATGCCTGCTGAAGATGCCACATCAATAATGGCGGTAATAAATAAAACATTGCTCACAAACGATGTTCAAGTATTTGAATACGAATTAGATATCGACGGCAAAATAATGGTTTTTGAAGGCCGTACATCACCCATTAAAGATTACCAATCAGATAACCCATCTCAGCGTTATATTGTTTGGGTTGCACGCGATATAACAACAAGAAAAAAAGCAGAGCTAGAAGTAGAAAGGCTTGCCTTTTATGACCCATTAACAGGTTTGCCAAATAGACGAATGCTGAATGATAAATTATCAGCCTATGTTGAGAATATAAAGCAAAGCGATGTGATCGGTGCGTTATTATTTCTAGACTTAGATAACTTTAAACGAATCAACGACTCAGTAGGCCACAGCGCGGGTGATGAAGTTCTTGTAGAGCTTTCAAAACGATTTAATGGTGTTGTTAGTGAAAAAGATACATTAGCGCGTGTTGGTGGCGATGAGTTTATTATATTGCTTGAATATGTTGGTGATAATACAGAAAGTGCAATTTTAGAGTCTGAAAAAATAGCAAAAATAATACAAAGTGTTTTTTATGATAAATTTGAAGTGGGCCGCTTAGCCTTTCAGGTCAGTTGTAGTATTGGTATTTGTTTAATAGATAAAAGCAACCATTTAACCGATAACATTCTTAAATTTGCTGATACGGCTATGTACCGTTCTAAAATGAAAAACGGCAACAGCTGCAGCTTTTATGATCCCGAGTTACAAGCATTGCTTGAAAATCAGGCCGAACTTGAAACCGACATTGTAAGAGCCATTGCACACGATGAGTTTAGTGCGTATTTTCAGCCGCAAATAAATGCAAATGGTAAAATTACTGGGGCTGAGGCTTTAATTAGATGGCATCACCCAAGTAAGGGGCTAATTGCGCCTAATGACTTTATTCCAATCGCTGAGCAAAATGGGGTTATTCAAAAGCTCCAAAACACCGTTCTGCGTGATATTTGTATTTTAATAAATGAGCTTAATAGCAAGCAGCTGATTGATGATTCATTTAAAGTGTCAATCAACATCAGTCAAGTCCAGTTCAATTCAACGACGTTAAAAACTGAATTATTAAATGTTGTTAATGATTATAATGTTAATCCATCGAATATTAAGTTAGAGATCACAGAGTCTATGCTTAGCGGCGATATAGCCAGCGTAATATCGCAAATTGATGAGTTAAAGCAGCAAGGTTTTATTTTCTCAATAGATGACTTTGGTACAGGCTATTCGTGTTTAACGCATTTGAGCTCGTTTTCAGTGAATGAATTAAAAGTAGATAAAAGCTTTATAGATAAAATATTAGATAAAGGCACAGGGTTTAGTATTGTGCAAACCATTATTAATTTAGGTAAAAGCCTTAACTTAACAGTTGTTGCTGAAGGTGTTGAAACCGAAGAACAATTTACCGTACTTAAAACAATGAGCGTTGACATGATTCAAGGCTATTTAATTGCTAAGCCTATGAACTTCGATGATTATTTATGCTGGCATCAGTCTTATTAAAATGTAGACACCTTCAATTTTAAATTAACATGCTTTCGTAATTTGGCTGGAGTCTGTCGTAGTATCAAAACGACTAACAAGAATCCTGTTCTTGTTAATCACATTCGTATAAAATTCACCACCTAACGTCCTATAGTTTTCACAATTAACGCAATACAGAGCGAGACTTCCTTATCCTTTCTAATAAAGACACCAGTTCAGTGACCGATTTAACAGTAGTTACTCATAACGGTAATTTTCATGCCGATGATGTATTTAGCATCGCGGTGCTTAAACATGTCTACCCTTCGTTTAATTTAGTACGTACACGTGATAAAGCGCTTATGGACAGTGCTGATATAGTGATTGATGTAGGTGGGCAATACGATCCAGATGCTGGGCGTTTTGATCACCACCAACGTGGTGGCGCAGGGGAACGTGAAAATGGAATACCGTACTCGTCATTTGGATTGGTGTGGCAAAAGTATGGTTTAGCACTGTGTGACAATAATCAAGCAGTTGCAGACAGAGTTGATGCAGGATTAGTTTCAACCATTGATGCAATTGATTGTGGTCATGTTGAGGGTGTTCAGCAGGGTATAAGTTTAAGTCAAACAATTTCAATGTATAACCCAACATGGGAAGAGAGCCCTGAGTTTGATAAGTGCTTTGATGAAGCTGTCGAATTTGCTTCTCGTATGCTGACTCGATTTATAGCGTCAGCAAGTGGCAGTGTCAATGCAAAAGCAATTGTCGCTAAAGCGATAGAAAGTGCTGAAGATCCTCGCGTTATTGTGCTTGAAAAGTACACGCCATGGAAAAAAACAGTCCATATTTTGTCAAGCGAAGCGTTATACATGGTTTACCCTTCACATTCAGGTCAATGGATACTTCAAACAGTCCCTGTCGAGCCCGGCTCGTTTGAAGATAGAAAGTCGCTTCCTAAAGCATGGGCTGGTTTGTCTGATGAAGATTTCCAAGCAAAAACGGGGTTAGATGACGCTGTTTTTTGTCACAATGGGCTATTTATTGCTGGCACTAAATCATTTGAGAGCACAATGAAGCTTGCCGAAGTGGCGTTAGCTGAATAAATGATTTAGCTTCAATAGTTAATTAGCCTGATTCTGAAATCAAATCTCTAAAGCAGACTTCAGGCTAAGTAATTAATTTGCTCCTACGCAGTTGTTTAAACCACACCTAACATTACCCCTCAATATATAAGTGTGTTACCAATCTGAGCTTTTCTTAAAGCTAGGCCCAATAAAATAAAGGCTTGTTGGTCATGCTGTTTACTATTTACTGATAATATTAAAAATCACTCGTTACGAGTAAAAATACTTGTTGGACTTAAAGGTCTATTTTTCTTTTAATGCGCGCAATTAGCCGAACCGGCATTCATTAAATAAAAGAGAAAGATAAATGAAAGAGACAACATCACTAGAACAAGCTCGCACGAGTTACAATGTTCGTCATTGGAGCCAAGGTTTTTTTGGTATTAATGATCAAGGTGATGTGTATGTTGCGCCAAAGGCTCACGCCCCAGAGCAAACTATTGCACTAACAGATATCGCAAAACAACTTCAAGAAAATGGCTTAAGCTTACCGGCTTTAGTGCGCTTTCCACAAATTTTACATCATCGTGTGCACAGTTTATGTGGCGCATTTAATACCGCGATTGAAAACTATGGTTACCCAAAAGACTACTTATTAGTTTACCCAATTAAAGTAAACCAACAACGTGAAGTGGTTGAAGAAATAGTAGCAAGCCAAGCCGAATTAGAAAAAAAACAATTAGGACTTGAGGCGGGCAGCAAACCAGAGCTATTAACTGTTTTGGCAATGGCAGAAAAAACCAGTGCAGTAATTGTATGTAATGGCTACAAAGACAAAGAATATGTGCGCTTAGCACTGATTGGCGAAAAGCTAGGCCACAAAGTATACATAGTGCTTGAAAAGCTCTCTGAGCTCGACATGGTGCTTAGCCAAGCAAAAGCGCTAAATGTTAAACCGCGTATTGGTATTCGCGTTCGTTTAGCATCGCAGGGCAAAGGTAAGTGGCAAGCAAGTGGCGGTGAAAAATCTAAATTTGGTTTATCAGCGTCGCAAGTTTTACATGTAGTAAACCGTTTAAAAGAGGCAGGCCAACTTGATTTAATGCAACTTGTGCATTTTCACTTAGGCTCGCAAATGGCAAACATTCGTGATGTGCGTTTAGGTGTAAGTGAGGCCGCGCGTTTTTACTGTGAGCTACGCAAATTAGGTGCAAGCATTGAGTGCTTAGATGTAGGGGGCGGTTTAGCTATTGATTACGATGGTACCCGCAGCCAATCGCATAACTCAATGAATTACAGCTTAGCTGAGTATGCAAATAACATTGTGTACACCATAGGTGATACGTGTAAGCAGTACGCGCAGCCCATGCCGACGATTATTTCTGAGTCGGGGCGTGCACTAACGGCGCATCATGCGGTGCTTATATCAAATGTTATAGGCACAGAAAGCTACGTACCAGAGGAGCTAAAAGCGCCTGCTGGCGATGCACCGCTTTTATTAAATAATATGTGGGCCTCGTTTGTGCAGTTAACAGATTTAACTGACGACCGCGCGCTGATTGAAATTTACCACGACAGCCAAGGGGATTTAGCGGAAGCGCATAACCAGTTTGCTCTTGGGCTTTTAGATTTAACGCAGCGTGCGTGGGCAGAGCAAGTTAACTTACGTATTTGTTATGAGCTTAACAAACACATGGATAACAAAAATCGTTTTCATCGCCCGATTATTGACGAGTTAAATGCGCGTTTAGCTGATAAGTTTTTTGTAAACTTTTCGCTTTTTCAATCATTGCCTGATGCGTGGGGGATTGATCAAGTGTTTCCGGTATTGCCATTAAGTGGCTTAACCGAAGCACCAAAAAAACGCGCTGTATTACTTGATATAACCTGTGATTCAGACGGCGCACTTGAGCACTATGTTGATGGCCAAGGCATTGAAAGCACATTACCTGTGCCTGAGTACAGTGCAGATAAGCCTTACTTAATGGGCTTTTTCTTAGTGGGTGCGTACCAAGAAATTTTGGGTGATATGCACAATTTATTTGGCGATACGCACAGTGCAATTATTAATATGGATGATCAAGGCGTTGCCAGTATCAGCGAAATAAATCAAGGCGATACGGTGGCCGATATGATGCGCTATGTGCATTTAGATGTTGAGAGCTTTCAGCAGTCGTACGCGCAGTTAGTGTCTGCAAAAATAGATAAAAATGAACAGCAAAGCGTTTTAGACGAGTTGCAAAACGGCCTTAATGGCTACACTTATTTAGAAGAGTTATAAGCAATGTCTAGCTTGTTTGGTCATGTTGACCACTCATTGTATTCAAACGGGATGACGTTTTTACGTCGTCCTATGGTGCAAAATATTAATGCCATTGATGCAGATGTCGTTGTACTAGGCTTACCGTTTGACTTAGCAACATCGGGCCGTCCCGGTGCTCGCTTAGGGCCCGATGCCATTCGCAGAGCGTCGGTACACTTAGCATGGGAAGACACTAAATACCCGTGGACATTTCCTTTGTTTGAGCGTTTAACGGTTGCTGATGCGGGGGACTTTACTTATCCGGTAGGCGATCCTGAGTATTTTACGGCACAACTAGAAATGGCTGCAGAGCAAATACTTCGCCAAGGGGCAACGCTGTTAGGCCTTGGTGGCGATCACTTTGTAACGCTTCCGCTATTGCGCGCGCATGCAAAGATACATGGCAAAATGGCACTGGTTCATTTTGATGCGCACACTGATACATACAGCAATGGCTCGCGCTTTGATCACGGCACTATGTTTTATCATGCACCCATGGAAGGGCTGATTGATGTAGAGCACAGTATCCAAATTGGTATTCGTACCGACTTTGACCAATCAAAGCATGAATTTGCAGTAATTGATGCAATGCAAGCTAACGATTTGCACGCCAATGAAATAGCAGCGCAAATACGTGAGCGAGTAGGCGACTTACCCGTTTACTTAACATTTGATATAGATTGTTTAGACCCTGCATTTGCACCAGGTACAGGCACACCGGTTTGTGGTGGTTTAACATCAGATAAAGTGCTTAAAATACTGCGCGCACTCAAAGGCATAAATATGGTCGGTATGGATGTGGTAGAGGTTTCACCGTCGTACGACCAAAGTGAGCTTACCGCTATTGCCGCAGCAACAATTGCCAGTGAATTATTGCACCTGTGGACACATAAAAATAAGTACTCACTCTAAAGTGCCCCAATAATAAAAGAGGATGTAAATCCTCTTTTATTATTTAGAGGTATCGATTACTCAAGAGTTTTATTTCTTTCAGCCATATAAAGCTCAAGGCAATAAGCGGTAAGTTGGTAGTAACTGGATTAAATGCTTCTATTAACAAATTTGGCTGCATGAGCGCAACGGCCCCTAACAGGCCGCATAATAAGAAAATATTTAACCAAACTAGCTGTTTATTTTTATAAAATATAATTAGTAACAGCCCAAAAATAACCTCAGCAATACCGGCACCACGCGTAATCAAATCAGACACTTGTGCAGAATAGCCAGCACTGCCAGTCATTAACTTTTCAAGAGGGGCAACGTGATAAATCTTTGGAAAAAAGCCATGATACATCCAACTCAACCCCACAATATAGCGTGCAATTTGTATATAACCGCGGTTATTTCCTAGCATTATCTATTCGCTCCTGTGAGCTGGGGTGGCTTGATAAGTATTCGAGTAAGTTATTTACCTTTTTAAGGTGTTCATTTTCAGTGGTATGCGCACTTTGCAAAGCTTCAATTGCATCGGCAAAATCGTTGCTTAAATAGCCTAAGTTTTCTAGTTGAGTTAATGCATAACTGTCGGCTTCTCGTTCCATATCTCGCGAAAAGCCTTGTTGGGCAAACGAGGCACCAGTCCCCAAGGCAACCTCAGCTATTCCCTCTAAATCACCGAATATAACGGCAAGTACAATCGTACTTGCTGCCGATTGTGCTGTTATGCGAACACTATGCTGGTGGACGACATGGCCAATTTCGTGAAGTAATACGGCTTTTAGTGCATTGGGCTTATCGGCCAGTAAATTAGCTAATTCATCTGTGACCACAATTCGGCCATGAGGGAGTGCAAACGCATTAGCACCAAAGCTTTGGGATTTATAAAACGAAAGCCTATACACCGACTTTTCAAGTGCAAGCTCATCAAGTATGGTCTTAAAGTGTCGCTGAACTCTGGCTTGTTGTTCGTCAGGTAACTCTGTTGGGTCGAGTGCTAATTTTTTAATTACAGCAAAACTTTGCTCACCCATTTGTTCAACAACGCTATGCGGTAGAGTATCAACACTGTAAACAGCAATTGCGGGCACAACTTTGTATAGCATTAACCACATAAAAAGAGGTGTAACTACAATTGCTGCAATAATAGCCCACTTATTTTTTTCAAGCCGCTCTAATGAGTGATGATTTTTGGCGTTAAATGGCCACCTAAAATCTACATCAAGCGGAATAAACCGACCACCATCGTCAAAGCTTAGTTCGTCGGCAAGACCTGCAATCGCCGAACTTAAATTAAGTTTGTTAATTGCATAGCGGACAGGTTCTTCGTTACCGTGATTAATTTCAACGTGTGAGCCGCTAATTTTAGCGACACACAGCTGATAATTACTCGAAGCGTTTGGAAAATAATGTCCCTGAACGTTCATAATAAACTCTTATGTTAACGACAAATCAATATCAAATACGTTAGCCGCTTCCTCAGCAAATGATGATTGCTGCTCTTGCGTTGTATCTATTAAGTTTAATGCGCCAGGGTATATATCAACGGTTGTAGCTTCGGCAAGCATTTTTGATGTGCGAATTTGTGTCCAGGGGTAAGCAAGCCCTAATGAAAACACAATAGCTAACATGTTGGTTAAAAGTAAAATGGCGTAAGGAATAGGTTTAAGCTGTGATTTAAACGATGCTACATCTTCAAATTGGCTATTATTAAAAATATGATTTCTAATTGCCGCTTTCCATACCGCGGTTACTATGGCAATCATCACGACGTAAGCAATCATTAACCCACCAAACATAACCCCCATTTTTGCAGGGTCTTGAGCTGCTTGTTGGTTTTCTACATTGAGTAAATCAAGTCCAAATAGTCCTAAAATAGCCATAAATATCATCATGGTGATAGAGCTCACCACAAAACAAATAAGGGCTGTTAGGTAATAAGTTTCACCCTTAAGCTTTACGCTTAATGGCTTATTGCCATAGCTAATATTACTATGAATGTAAGTATCTATGCGCTTTAAAACATAAGGCATTAATAAATAAAGCGTAAAAACACTGGCAATCGGTAATAGAATAAAGTTAATGAAGGCTTCGCCGTAATCCCCTTTAAATGCAAAACGCACATTACGATGACGGGTCATACGCATATTAAAACGTAAGCCTTGGTTAATAATCCACGGCATTAAAAAAATAAAAGCGATGGCAAATACAAAGCCTATCAGTGGAAAAAAGCTGACAGCAAAGGTGTAAATTAAAAATACAATGACCGCTAAAATACGGCCTTTTAAAATTTGCATTGGAGTAGCTAAGTAGTCAAAGCTGTGGCCATCTATACGAGTATGCCCATAAAAATAGCGCATTGTACGCACTTTTGCCCAGGCAGAATAAATGCCCAATGTTAGTACGCTTAGTAAGATATTAACTATCCAAATACCAAAAAACTCACCGCCTTTGCCACTAAATTGCACTTTAGAGCTAGATAACGGGGTGAGTGGATTCGCGCTCGATTCGTTTGATTGTGAAGGCGTTGGGTGTATTGATTCCATTAAAAGCCATTCCATGTTGTTTTTTTGTTAATTTACCGATTTTAAGTGCAAAACTCAATATTTATCCCTGCAATCGGACTTTTAATCTCTAAGGTGAGTTCAAACTAGGTGATACATTTTTTATAGTGAACTCTGTTATACTGGGCGGATAATTTTATGGGGCTGTTATGATTTCAAAAAACCAACTCAAACTTATTCGCCAACTTGGCCAAAAAAAGTACCGAAAGCAATATAATCAATACCTTGTACAAGGCGAAAAAAACGTACTTGAGTTGCTTAATAGCACACTAAACGCAGTTGATGTATTTGCAACTTCGGCGTTTATAAATGCTCATCAAAGCTGTTTTCCAAACACCCATATCATTGAAGCTGACGAGGACGTTCTTACTAAAGCGAGCACGCTTGTAAGTAATAATGCTGCTATTGCAATTGTTGATATGCCAAAAGCCGACTTACCCACAATTAAAGGGTTAATATTGGCCCTTGATGGCGTGTCTGATCCTGGCAATTTAGGCACAATAATAAGAGTGGCAGACTGGTATGGTATTAAACACATTGTAACCAGCACAGACAGTGCAGATGCCTATAACCCAAAAACAATTAGCGCCACAATGGGGTCATTTGTAAGAGTTTCAGTTAGTCAGGTCGATTTGCCTGCTTACCTACAAACACTCAAGTTACCAATTTACGGTGCGTTTTTAGATGGCCAAAGCGTACACAAAACACAGTTTAATGGCGAAGGTGTATTGTTAATGGGGAGCGAATCTCATGGCATACGACAAGTCTGTGCGGGTTTAGTAACCGATAAAATAACAATTCCTGCATTTGGTGAGGCCGAGTCACTTAATGTGGCTATGGCAACAGGGATTATTTTAGATAATTTTAAACGTCAAGCTTAACAAACGTGTGTTCTTTGAGTTAAATTGCCCATGAATAACAACAATAATAAATTGGTAAAACAACAAGATGCGCTTAAGCACTATTAAATTAGCGGGCTTCAAATCGTTTGTAGAGCCCACTAAAATACCGTTTCCAGATCAAATGACCTGCGTTGTTGGGCCAAACGGCTGCGGTAAATCTAATGTGATTGATGCGGTAAGATGGGTGCTTGGAGAAAGCTCAGCTAAAAACTTGCGTGGCGATGCCATGACAGATGTTATTTTTAACGGCTCGACTAATCGAAAAGCCATCTCGCAAGCCTCTGTAGAGCTGATTTTTGATAACTCGTTGGGCGAGCAAGAATTAAAAAGCACCTTTGCCGATAGAAACCAAATAGCGATTAAGCGTTTAGTAACACGCGATGGCCAATCGTTATACTTTTTAAATGGCAGCAAATGCCGCAAGCGTGACATAACTGATATATTTTTGGGCACTGGGCTTGGCCCTCGCAGTTATGCGATTATTGAGCAAGGGATGATATCGCGCTTAATTGAAAGTAAACCTCAAGAACTTCGCGTGTTTTTAGAAGAAGCTGCTGGCGTATCTAAATACAAAGAGCGTCGCCGCGAAACGCAAACGCGGATTAAAAGTACACGAGAAAATTTAGAACGTTTATTAGATGTTCGTAAAGAGTTGCAAAGCCAACTTGATAAATTGGCTATTCAGTCACTTGATGCTAAAAAATACCGTGAACTTAAAGCAACAGAGCGCACATTAAAAGGTCAAGTAGCTGTCTTAAAATGGCAAAAGCTGCATCAACAACAATTAGACAAAAGCGAGCAAATCAAAAAGCTTAATGAGCAAATAAGCTTTTTTAAAACGGCTCACTCAGGGCACGATGATGTGCTTGCAACACTTGAAGGAGAAGTACAAGCTCAGCAAGATAAATTAAATGATGCGCAGCACCAGCAACATATTACTCATACCGAGTTAACTCGAGCCGAACAGCAAAAAATTAGTGTTAAACAACAAATACAGTCACTTAAACAAAGCTTAATAAAATTACAACAACGCCAAACAGATAGCCTTGAGCAAAAAGCGCAACAGCAGCACATATGCGAAGAACTTGATGAAGCACTGCAAGAGGCAATAGAAAGCAGTTTAATGTGCGAAGAGCAAGTGAGTGAATTGTCATTTGAGCTTGAGGGGTTGCAGGGTACTAAGCAGCGAAGTTATTCGAATTGGCAAACACTCAACGAACAACAGCAACACCTTACCACTCAGGTGCAGTCGCAAAGTAGTGAAATAAAGCACACGCAACAGCAAATAAATCATGTTAATGAGCAACTTAGCCAATTAAATTTACAGCTTGATGAACTAAAAAATAATAATGTAGAACATCAGCTGGCCGAGCAAAAACAGCAGCGCCAAGCACTCACTGAGGCGCTTGCAAAAAATCAAAGCGCGCTTGCGCAATGTGAAGTTAAATTGACTCAGCAAAATAGGCTGGTTGATGAAACTCAAGACAATTATAAAACACTGACACAGAAAGAAAATGAACTAAACGCCCGTATTGCTGGGCTTAAAAGTGCATTGGGGTTAGATGAAGAGGTCAGTGACTCAACTGGGGTTTTAAGTCAGCTCATAGTGCAAGATGGTTTTGAGCCATTAATAGAGCAAGCACTTAAGTCGCTCACGCATTTAAGTGTAACAGAGCAGCAATCAACTAATAGTATATGGCCAAGCAGTCAGCCTTTACTTAAGGCAAGCTTGGCAGATTATATTACCGCTGGCGTGTACCCTGACTTACTAACGCGAATTGGCTATAGCGAACACGCCGATTTAACTATGCTAAATGATGACTATTACATTGCCATAATGGATAAAAAAGGCGAATTGCATGGTCGTAATTGGCACGTAAACGCAGACAGTAACACCGACAACTCATTGCTAATAAAGCATAAGCAACTTCACGCGCACACCGATGAGGTCATACAGGTTAAAAGTCAGCTTGAACAGGTCAAAAGTGAGCTTGAACAATATACAGTAATACAAGCAGAGCTTAATACCGAACAAAAAGCACTCAAAGACGTTATTCATCAGCTTGCTCAACAAATTGCTATTTCAAGTACCCGAAGCGATATGCTCACAGAGCAGGTTACTCAACATCAACATCAGCTATCAAAAATAAAAACACAAGAGCAAGTGATAAGTGCTTCACTGGTGCAACTCAATAAGCAGCTTGATGAACAAACCGAGCAATATGAACTATTTGTTGAGCAGCAATTAAATTTAACAGATGAAACTGAGATTGCGAATAATGAGCTCATGCTCAGCGATAAAAATTATAGCCAAGCACTCAGCGCATTGGAGCAATACAAAACGCAGGCTCATCAGGCAAGCTTAAGTCAGCAAAAAGCACGTAGTGAATGGCAGTTAAGTCAAACAAAACTGAGCCATGCAGCACAAGCCTATGAAGAGGCAAAGCAAGGGGCTGAAGAATTGGTTTTGGAAATAGAGGCGTTATTTATACCAGAAGAAACACTTAGTGAATCAATTTCAACCTTACTAGAAAAGCATCAGCAAGGCGAACAAAGATTAGCGCAATTGCAAAACGATTTATCACAAGCCAAAGACGCCTTACATACAAAGCAAGCTAGCCTTAAAAATTCGCAAGGTGAGCTGCAAGGGCTTCAAGAGCAACATCAAAAATTAACACTTGAAGAGCAGAGCTTATTAATAAAGGCACAAGCTGCACTTGAGCCATTAGAAGAACTTAAACAAAGCTTAAAAGCCGTACTTGAAACATTACCTGACGACTTAACCCTAAATACAGCGCAAAACCAATTAACAGGTATTACAAATCAGCTAGGCAAGCTGGGTGCGGTTAACTTAGCAGCTATAGAAGAGTTTGATGTTGCAAAACAGCGCAGTGAGTATTTAGATAATCAGTTAGAGGATTTAACTAAAGCGTTAAACACCCTTGAAGGGGCTATTCGGAAAATAGATACCGAGACAAAAACACGCTTTAAAGCCACGTTTGATCAAGTTAATGAAGACTTTGCACAGCTGTTTCCTAAAGTTTTTGGTGGAGGGAGTGCGTATTTGGAATTAACCAGTGACGATTTACTTGAAAGTGGTGTTAGTATAATGGCACGGCCGCCAGGTAAGAAAAATTCAACTATTCACTTGTTAAGTGGTGGAGAAAAAGCGCTGACGGCATTATCATTAGTGTTTTCTATATTCAGGCTAAATCCAGCCCCGTTTTGTATGCTGGATGAAGTTGACGCACCATTAGATGACGCAAACGTTGTTCGCTTTTGCCGTTTGGTGGAAGAAATGTCACAATCAGTGCAATTTATTTATATAAGCCATAACAAAATTGCAATGGAGATGGCGGGGCGTTTAACCGGTGTGACTATGGCAGAGCCGGGTGTATCTCGAATGGTTGCAGTAGATATTGAACAAGCGGTGCAACTTGCACACGCATAAATTTTTATAACACGTGTATTAGTTTTTAATTACTATACAGGTTTTAGGCATAACAAATAATAAAAGGTGAGGGGATGGCCGAACAATTAAGATGGGTTTTAATCATTATCAGTGTGATTGTCATTGGTGGCTTATTAGTCCATGGTTTATGGTCTGTAAGAAAAAAAGAGAGCCCAGATACGTCCGTTAATGAACGGGTTGAACCACTCCAAGAAAGCCAAACAGCTTCCTCTCATTCATATAGTCAAAAAGCTGAGCCAAAAGAGCCGGTAATTAGTGAGCGTGACGAACCACAGCTAGGTGAACTTAACTTTGATGCTAATGAGCCTCAAATTGAGCCCAGTGCGCCAGAGGTTCCTATTGAAGATGACCTAAGTGTTGTTGACGATTTAGAGTCGGTTGAGCAAACTAATGAACAACCAAAAGAGCCAGTACCCGATTTTGTTATTGTACATATACAAATGCCAGAAGGGTTAACTATGCAAGGCAGCAAGTTATTACCTGCTGTGAATACGCTTGGTTTTAAATATTCTGAAGAGGGCTTTTTTAATCGTCATTTAGACCCTGCAGGCCAAGGACCAGTGTTGTTTAGATTAGTTAATATGTACAACCCAGGAACGTTCGATATAGACAATATGGAACAGTTTAGCACCGCAGGTGTTAGCTTATTTATGACCTTGCCGTGTGACGGTGACGGACTAGCAGCCTTTAATATGTTGCACAGTGCGGCTAAAAAAATAGCCGACGAATTCGGCGCGCACATATTAGACGCAGAACGCGAAGAAATGAGTGTTGAGCGTGTAAGGCAATATGTTGAACAGGTTCGTGCTTTTTCAGCGTAACAATTTGTAATATATGATTTTTACAAGCCACTGGGCGATATCGTCAAAGTGGCTTTTTTATGTTTTTTGAGGTTTAAATGTCTAGCAGCATTAGTGAGCAAATTAATCATCTTCGTACCCTATTAGAGCAGCACAATTATAATTATTATGTGCTTGATACCCCAAGCATTCCTGATGCTGAATACGATAGGCTATTACGCGAACTCAGTGCGCTTGAAACACAAAACCCTGAATTTTTATCTGCTGACTCACCGACTCAAAAAGTAGGTGGTGCAGCGCTTAGTAAATTTGAGCAAGTTGCTCATCAAGTGCCAATGCTATCGCTTGATAATGCGTTTAGCGAAGATGAATTTACGGGCTTTAATCGCCGAATTAAAGAGCGCTTAATGAGCACCGATGAGCTCACTTTTTGCTGTGAGCCAAAACTTGATGGGTTAGCGGTGTCTATTATTTATCGTGATGGAGTGTTGGTACAAGCTGCAACACGGGGTGATGGCTTTACAGGCGAGAATATTACTCAAAATGTAAAAACAATTCGTAACGTCCCCCTTAAGTTGCGTGGCGACTACCCCAAAGAGCTTGAAGTGCGTGGTGAAGTATTTATGGACAGCGCTGGGTTTGAAAAGCTAAACAATGAAGCGCAAAAGCGTGGCGAAAAAGTATTTGTAAATCCACGTAATGCGGCGGCAGGTAGCCTACGCCAGCTAGACTCTAAAATTACCGCAAAACGCCCACTGATGTTTTATGCATACAGTACTGGTTTGGTTGCTGATGGCTCAATCCCTGAGGATCACTTTCAGCAATTAGAAAAGCTAACTGATTGGGGCTTACCCCTTTGTCCAGAAACAAAGCTGGTGGAAGGGCCACAAGCTGCACTTGATTATTATGGTGATATTTTAACGCGTCGCAGTGAGCTTAAATATGAAATTGACGGCGTAGTAATAAAAGTTAATAAAAAAGCCCTACAAGAGCGTTTAGGCTTTGTAGCGCGGGCACCTCGTTGGGCTATTGCCTATAAATTTCCGGCGCAAGAGGAAGTCACTCAACTCCTTGATGTAGAATTTCAAGTTGGTCGTACAGGTGCAATTACGCCTGTTGCTCGTTTAGAACCTGTGTTTGTAGGCGGTGTAACGGTGTCTAATGCAACGCTTCACAATGGTGATGAAATTGCTCGATTAGGCGTGAAAGTCGGCGATACGGTGATTATACGCCGTGCTGGCGATGTGATTCCGCAAATAACACAAGTTGTGCTTGAACGCAGGCCCACAGATGCAAGAGACATTGTGTTTCCATCAACTTGCCCTATTTGTGACTCCCATGTAGAAAAAGTAGAAGGGGAAGCTGTAGCCCGTTGTACTGGTGGCCTAGTATGCCCCGCGCAGCGCAAGCAAGCTATAAAGCACTTCGCCTCGCGCAAGGCACTAGATATAGATGGTCTTGGCGATAAAATTGTTGATCAATTAGTGGACCGTGAGCTTATAAAAACTCCGGCTGATTTATTTATATTAAAGCAAGGTCACTTTGAATCACTTGAACGCATGGGGCCTAAATCGGCTAAAAACTTAGTTACTGCTTTAAATGAAGCAAAAGCCACTACGCTTGCTAAATTTTTATATTCACTGGGTATTCGAGAAGCCGGTGAGGCTACGGCACAAAATTTAGCGAATCACTTTTTAACGCTAGAGAATATTATTAGTGCTAGTGTTGAAAGCCTCACACAAGTAAGCGATGTAGGCGATATTGTGGCATCGCATGTACGAGGCTTTTTTGGTGAAGAGCACAATTTAGCGGTGGTCAATGCGCTTATTGAGCAAGGTGTTCATTGGCCTGCGCTAAGCGCACCGTCAGAGGATGAACAACCGTTAGCGGGGCTTACTTATGTACTTACAGGTACCCTCAATACGCTTAACCGCAATGATGCTAAAGCGCGCTTACAACAGCTAGGTGCAAAGGTGTCAGGTAGTGTATCTGCTAAAACTGATGCTTTAGTAGCGGGTGAAAAAGCCGGTTCTAAACTCACAAAGGCTCAAGATTTGGGGATAGACGTGCTTACAGAGGGTGATTTAATCGAGCTCCTTAAAAAGCATAACGGCTAGGAAAATAGTAATGAGCCAATACGGACCTCAATACTGGGATAAATACGGGAGTTATCGCACGCCTGTTGCGTTTCACTTAAGTGTAGTGGTGTTGCTGCGTGCTTATTTTATTTGGGTTATTGCGGCACTGAGCCGACGACCAGAGCTTGACTTAATGTCGTTATTTTTTAGATCTAAAAGCGACTTTTTTATTGCTATTGCCATTGGCAGTATTGCGATATTACCTACGTTGTTATTTTGCTTGCGCCGCCCTCGCGATTCACATAAAGCCACTGACAGATTAGCGAGTATTTGGCGGCATATGCGTTGGCCATTAATTGTATGCGCGCTAATAGATTTAACGTGGCTAATAGTACAAGCGGCACATAGCCATTACCGGTTTTCACTTTTTTTAGCGGTGCAAATGGTTATTGTTTTTTGGGTGCTTTGGTATTTAGTTAAAAGTCGTTATTTAACCGTGTTTTTTAAAGATTGGCCTGAGCCAACAGAAAAAGCATCAGATGACAAAAAAGATCTTAAAAAGGATTCATAGTGGACTCAGTAAACAAAAAAATAGCATTAATCATTGCACTCATCGGTTTTGTGCTTATTGGTTTAATGTTTGCTTTTGAGTTATTTGAAGTTATGTGGTTTAAAGTGTTGATAGGGGTTTGGGTGTTTGTATTTTGTTCAAGCATGTATAGGCTTACACCACTATTTAAAGCGCGAAACCGTTTAGAGCACTTTGTTCAACGCGATGCGCAGCACTTACTAGTGTTTAGCCTAATGGGCTTTTTTGATAAAAAACATGGTCCAAATTGGTTGGTTATACAAAGTATTGAGCGCGTAGTGAGTAAAGATGACGAGCTAATTATTTGTAGCAATAATGACCGGCAACTAAGTGTTAGCTTACCCGTTAAAAAAGCGGAATTAGAGGCGTTTATGCAGCGTATTTTTACTACTGCAGAAAAGCAAACTATTTCCTTTGAACAAGCTTGATCGCGGCGTCATTCATCCACGTAACAATAAAAAGATTTAGCCATATAACCTGATCTTTGTTTTATATAAATTAATTATCTAGAGGCCAGATTATACACCCTATTCGTAATACAGGTTTTCATGAGGTTACTATGTTGAAATGGAAGGATGTGATTAACTTTGCCAATAATGGCAACCCTGCACCCAGTAAAAAAGTCATTAAAACCGATGAACAATGGCGTGAACAATTATCAGAAAACGAATACTACGTAACTCGTATGAAGGGGACAGAGCGTCCTGATATGTCTGGCAGTTGTACATTACTAGAGCCCGGTAAATATGTGTGTGTTTGTTGCGATAATTTATTGTTTGATGCTGACGAAAAATTTGAAAGCGGAACAGGCTGGCCTTCATTCACTCAGCCAGCAACGATAGAAGCAATTGGCTATGTAAGCGACGTCAGCCATGGCATGGAGCGTGTAGAGGTTGTGTGCAACGTGTGTGATGCGCATTTAGGGCATATATTTCCAGATGGCCCACTACCAACGGGCCTTCGATACTGCGTTAATGGTGCAGCAATGAAAAAGCTTTAGTCTTTGAGGTTTAGCTTCATCTCTTTTGCTTGATTCATAATTTTATCTAAGCGCTGCGCTTGATCTGCTGGCAGGTCAGATTTGTCCAATAAGGCGTAGCATTTTTTAGCAAGTCCTATATTCAATGAGCTGCCACTTTGCTTGGTCGAATCAAACAAGCATTGTAATAAATTAAGTGCAATGCTTTGATTGCGTGGCATAACTCTAAACGCATGCGTAAATGCTTCAAGTGCTGTGTTTAATTGCCCTTTGTTAAATTGGGTTACAGCATGGTTATTAAGTTCTTTTGGCCCCATTTTAATGTCACGTCGTTCGCTTTGTTGTTGCTGTATATAGCGTAAGTAGGTGGGTTCGCTGGTATTTGGGTGTCTTTCACAATGATTAATTATTTGCGAAAATAACATTTGCGCCTTTTGATGAAACCCTAGCTCATGAAAGGCTTTTGCTTTATCAAGTGCGCCATCTACTGAGCGTATTATTGAGTCGTCATCTTCTAATTGTTCAATGAGCTTTTTAGCTTTTTGATGCTCATCTTTTAAATAATGAAGCCGCGCATTAAGCACATCAATTTGCGATTGATTCGTACTGTTAGGAAATTGGGTTTTTAAATCGTTTATATACTTATTTGTCTGCCTTGAAATTCGCTGCACTTGATCGGTTTGATCCGTTGTTAACGCAAAATCGATTCCTGCTCGAGCCGCATTTAAGTAAATGTCGGGATGATCGTAAATAGAGTGCTTAGCAAAGTTTGCTATATCTTTTTGTGTAAGGTAATTTTTTTCGTAGTCGTGGTTAATTAACGAGACCGTACTTAACGATTTTTGACGCGATATATTACGAGGTGCAATTGTGGCAGCTTGACTCAAAAAATCTTGTGCCAATTCAAATTGATTGAGTTTTATTTCTAACCGGCCTAGTAAGTCTAATGCAACAAGACGGGTTTCTTGACGTTCTAGCATGGTTTTTAACATGCGCTGCGCCAAAATATGCTCGTTGTTGGCTATAAGTGCTTCAACTAGCCCCACCTTTGCCCAAGCAAACTTTTGAATATCGAGCACGGATTTAAAAAAATCTTTGGCCTCTTGAGCCCGCTTTAACCGAAGAAGAGCGTCACCTTTCAGGCGAAGTAAGATAGGGCTGTAATTATTGTCTTTTCTTTCAAGTGCGGCATCAATATATTTTACTGCTTTTGAATCATTGCCATCGTCAATAAGCGTGTATACGGTTTGAAGATCGTGTTTGCGCTTTAAAATACGTTCAATTCGGGTCTTGAGTTCTTGCCCTGTAAAAGGTTTAACTAAAAAATCATCCGGTTGAAGCTCAAGTACACTGTGTACTAATGAGCCACTTGTTTCAGCTGAAATAAAGATAAAGCCAGTGGAGTTTTTTATAAGTTTTTTTACTCTTAGCTCTTCGTACAATTGGTAACCGTCTTGGTGTTTATTTAAATTAAACGAACAAACAATTAAATCAAACGATTCACTTAAACATTGCTCTTTGGCTGAATTTGCATGATCGGCAAAACTCAACTGCCGAAAGCCGAGCCTTTCTAACGATTGTTTCATATAGCTTTGAGCAAGCGGTTGCTCTTCGACTATTAGTATTTTGGCTTTTGAAAATATCTTAGTTGGCATTGGCTTAAGCGTTATCACTTTTAACACAGACTATAATCAACAGTTTAGCTGCTTACAAGAGAATTTAAATGCTAGCTGTATTTATTAGGTAATTAGGTTTAACTAATACGTTTATATGGTCATAAAGTGTCATTTTTATCCAGTACTGTAATAACGGGTTATGTACGTATCTGAATAGGTACTAAATAATAGGGCGTGGTTAATCTGTCATTACTAGTAAATAAAGGGGGGGCTCTTTTTTTAATAGATTTAATTATTCGAATAAGAATTTAATAAAAATAGGAAAGGAATTAAAAATAGATATCGAGGAAGTGTTTATATGTGGTGGGTGATACTGGACTTGAGCCAGTGATCTTCGCCATTATTTGTAAAGAAAGGCGATGCTCTTTTTTATAATAAATCTAAATATTCAAAAAGGAATTTAATAAAAATAGGAAAGGAATTAAAAATAGATATCGAGGAAGTGCTTATATGTGGTGGGTGATACTGGACTTGAACCAGTGACCCTCGCCTTGTAAGGGCGATGCTCTCCCAACTGAGCTAATCACCCACATATAATAGGTATTACTTTTTTAAAATTATCAATTAATCGGTTAGTATAATTTGGTGGGTGATACTGGACTTGAACCAGTGACCCTCGCCTTGTAAGGGCGATGCTCTCCCAACTGAGCTAATCACCCAAATTATATATTTAATATGCACCATCCTAAGAATGGTGGGTCGTACTGGACTTGAACCAGTGACCCTCGCCTTGTAAGGGCGATGCTCTCCCAACTGAGCTAACGACCCATATTAAATTTTAAAACGCGACTATCAATATAATAGATTTATATGTGGTGGGTGATACTGGACTTGAACCAGTGACCCTCGCCTTGTAAGGGCGATGCTCTCCCAACTGAGCTAATCACCCACATATAAATTAAAACGCTACTATTAAAATAAATAGTACTGGACTTTAACCAGTGAACATCAACGTTACTTGGAAGTAGCGGTAATGCTCTCTTTTTTCTAAACTGAGTAATGACCCATTTAGATTTTTGTAATATGCACCATTCTGAGAATGGTGGGTCGTACTGGACTTGAACCAGTGACCCTCGCCTTGTAAGGGCGATGCTCTCCCAACTGAGCTAACGACCCATATTACAATTTAAACTACTATTTTTATAATAGATTTTATATGTGGTGGGTGATACTGGACTTGAACCAGTGACCCTCGCCTTGTAAGGGCGATGCTCTCCCAACTGAGCTAATCACCCACATATAAATTAAAACACGACTATTAAAATAAATAGTACTGGACTTTAACCAGTGAACTTCTCTGTTACATGTAAGTAGCAGTGATGCTCTCTTTTTCTAAATGAACATAGAGTCCGAATAGAATTTAGATGCGAACACTTTTAAAAGTGGTGGGTGATACTGGACTTGAACCAGTGACCCTCGCCTTGTAAGGGCGATGCTCTCCCAACTGAGCTAATCACCCGCATCTAAACAACATCACATTGCTGCGTTGTTGTGGGGCGCTATTATAGATAGAGTTGAAAATGTGTCAACACTTGAATGACAAAAATGTACTGAATGAAGGTTTTATAAACAACAAGATATGAAGGGCGTCTATTTTATAGTCAAAACATGTTCGGTAGCGTAATTGTGTAGTGTATTTGTGGTGTTTATAACTCACATTAGTGGCTAATCTAGTTTTTAGAGGGAATATACAAGCGATTACTTTTCATTGTTGAACATTTAAACCTTCTTTAATAAGAATATATATTTTGTTACCTCTCTTAAAAGTCATAACAAATAAAATAGAAAAAGTATTTTAAAGTGCAATTATAAAAAGCATGTGTGTTTTACTGCATTTACCTAACTGGCCTGTTGATATGAAAGTACGGTGTTAGGTCGGTAATTTATAAATTATATTTACAAAATTTGAATTGCATATAAATGTATACCTTTTGAGGGTAGGGTAGTGAACTACAATTCACTGACTAGCAACGCTACATAAAATAAAATTGTAGGGGAGTCGCATTAGGGCAATGATTTTAATCAAATTGTGTTTATTAGCATGCTTGATAGCCAGTTTGTTGAAAATTAAACCATTTAAATAAAGCTGGATAAAAAACTGTTGACTTTATTTGGGGGGGTGCATAGAATGCGCCCCGCACTAAGCAATACAGGACGTAGTTATTACGGCGAGTGTTGATTAAGTTGGGGCTATAGCTCAGCTGGGAGAGCGCTTCGCTGGCAGTGAAGAGGTCTGCGGTTCGATCCCGCATAGCTCCACCAATTATTAGTGTTTGTCCTAGGGTAGCAGTTTTCTGTGTCCCCATCGTCTAGAGGCCTAGGACACCGCCCTTTCACGGCGGTAACAGGGGTTCGAATCCCCTTGGGGACGCCATCTAGCTTTAAGCTAGAGGTGGTTTTACCAAGAGAATAGCGTAACAATTAAAGCTCGAGTCTTTATTTGTATTATATGCATTACCTTAGCAACTCATGATGTGAGTCAAACTCATCAAATGTCCTAGTGACACATTTATGTGTCCCCATCGTCTAGAGGCCTAGGACACCGCCCTTTCACGGCGGTAACAGGGGTTCGAATCCCCTTGGGGACGCCACTTACTATTTTAATAGTTAGTGTAGTGTTATTAAGAAAGCTCGCCTGAAACGAGTCAAACCATTCAGTTGTCCTAGTGACACATTTATGTGTCCCCATCGTCTAGAGGCCTAGGACACCGCCCTTTCACGGCGGTAACAGGGGTTCGAATCCCCTTGGGGACGCCACTTACTTTCATAAAGTAGGGTAGTGTTGTTAAGATTTAAATATACCTCACCAACTATTTTTATTCATACCTCAATTTATTTTCCAAGTTTATTTTCATTTTAATCACAATCTAAAATATCCACTCAATTATGTCCTAGATTTAAGCAGACTCAACAAACATAACCTGTATGATCCATTCAGGGCTTATAAATATTTTACTTGTTAACCTATATAAAACTTCCAGAAAAAGAGGAGGATTTATGGCAAGTGGATGGGCGCGAGATGGCGCAATTCAAGAGCAAATAGATGCAAGTGTTAACGATGCAGTGCAATACGCAAGAAGTAACCTAATTTCAGGAGCGAGCGCTGAGATTTGCGATGAGTGTGACGAGAAAATACCACAAGCAAGAAGGTTAGCGTTACCAGGCGTACGCTACTGCATTTCATGCCAAGCAGAATTAGAAGGACTACCCAGCAATTCTAACGCGTTCAATCGCCGTGGTAGTAAAGATAGTCAACTACGATAAAGGTGCCAAAGGCACCTTTTTTTTGGGTAAAATATTACACATTATTATTTATGATTTTTTCTGAATAAGCTCAATTGCATACCCATCAGGGTCTTTAACGAATGCAATTTGGGTTGTCCCACCTTTAACTGGGCCGGGTTCTCGACTTATATTTCCACCTGCCGCTTTTATGTCATCGCACGCTTTGTATATGTCTTCAAATTCAATTGCGATGTGCCCGTAGGCGTCTCCTAAGTTGTAACTACTTTGATCCCAATTGTATGTTAGCTCAAGGACGGTTGTATCTTTTTCGTCGCCATAGCCTATAAAGGCCAAAGTGTACCGGTACTCTTCGTTTTCAGAGCGACGTAGCTCTTTCATACCAAGAACATGCGTGTAAAACGCAATGGATTTTTCTAAATCTGTAACGCGAAGCATAGTGTGTAATAAGCGCATTTAAGTAACCTTAAACTTTATTTGAATGTAGTCGGCCTTTCATTCAGACGTTTTGAAATACGTTTTTTATAGAAGGCGAATTGCTTTGTTAGTTTGAGATTATATGAGGGCAGCACATGTTTATTACAACCAATAAAACATCCATTTAGTATTTAAGTATGAATAAATAAAACATTTATTATTTATATGTGAGTTAACAACTTAAATTAATTACCAATTTTAAATAAAAATACGACTGGTCAGCCAATTTTTACGCTTATTGGTCAACCTGTCACTGATAGTTTATTTTAATATTATTTAACAATGCTTTTACACGAAGAGTTAGGTTGTGGTTTCTATCTTGTTGTAATTGCAGGGTATTTTTATTCCTATTAGCATTTGGTTGTAACTGGGTAATTTACAAAAAGTAACTTATTGGTTGACAATAAATGCATTTGGTCATAATGTTTGTGCATACCAATTGGTAACCTCGTTAACGTTGTTACTAAATGGGTTAGCAATTAATCAGAGTTACACTAAATTTTAAATTTAAATAAGAGCATAAAAAATGCAAAACCAATGAAAATTTGGTTCAACATTTTTACTTTCACAAAGTACAAAAAACTTATTTATTTAACTAAATACAGTGGCTCTACTGAATTAAATAAAAGACAGAGCGTACCTATTTTATGGGGTAAATCATTACTCATTATCATAAAAGTTTGCGCCATCATATTTAGGAGTTTTTCATGTCAAAACCTGTAATCGGTTTCATCGGTCTAGGCCTTATGGGCGGCAATATGGCCGAAAATTTACAAAACAAAGGCTATGAGCTGATTGTTATGGATTTAAGCAAAGATGCAGTTGCTGCATGTGTTGCTCGAGGCGCAAAAACAGCAAGCACGGCGAAAGAACTTGCTTCAGGTGCAGATATTGTAATGCTTTGTCTAACAACTTCAGCTGTTGTTGAAAAAATTGTTTACGCAGATGATGGTATTTTAGCTGGGATCAAAGAAGGCGCAGTGCTTGTGGACTTCGGTACATCGATACCATCTTCAACTAAAAAAATTGGTGCTGACTTAGCTGCTAAGGGTGCTGGTATGATTGACGCGCCATTAGGTCGTACACCTGCACATGCCAAAGATGGTTTATTAAATATTATGGCGTCTGGCGATATGGCGACCTTTAATAAAGTGAAATCTGTATTAGAAGACCAAGGCGAGAACGTTTTTCACTTAGGTGATTTAGGCGCTGGCCACACAACTAAGTTAATCAATAACTTTATGGGAATGACGACTGTATGTGCTATGTCACAAGCGTTTGCTGTTGCAGAGCTTGCAGGTGTAGACCGTCAGCAATTGTTCGACATAATGTCTACTGGTCCGTCAAACTCCCCGTTTATGCATTTTTGTAAAAACTACGCGGTTGATAATGTAAGCGACCTGGGTTTTTCTATCGCCAATGCAAATAAAGACTTAGGCTATTTTTTACAAATGGTTGAAGATTTAGGCACTCAATCAAAAATTGCTGAAGGTTCGTCTGCTAACTTACAAGCAGCATTTGACGCAGGTATGGGGCAAGGCAATGTGCCAGAGATATTTGATTACTTCAAAAAATTAGAAAAGTAATTCTTTTCTAGCTATAAAGCGCTTTAAGTTTATGACTTAAAGCGCTTCAACACACATGACACCAATTGACTTAAGTCTTTATGTATTGTCAGTCTATTTAACCCTGATAGCGCATTTACTTAGTCACAACGAAAAAGAGTTAACTATGCGTTTGATTAATACAATAAAGCTTAGTCTAGTTCTCATCGGTTGCCTATCAACACACATAGCGGCCAAAGATTATTTTGTAGAGGACCAACAGGCTTTCAACGATATTGCAGCAAACCTACTTGCAGGCGATAAAGTTATTCTTAAAAATGGAACTTGGTCTGATTTTGAAATTTTATTACAGGGTCAGGGTAAAAAAAATGCACCTATTACGTTAACAGCTGAAACACATGGCAGCGTTATTTTATCAGGCCAATCTAATCTTCGTCTTGCGGGTCAATATCTTGAAGTGTCGGGTTTAGTTTTTAAAGATGGTTATACACCCAGTTCTGCAGTAATTGAGTTTCGTCGTGATAAAAAAGAGTTAGCTTACCACTCACGTGTTACCAACGTTGTGATCGACAATTACAATAATCCAGATAAGCGAGAGTCAGATTACTGGGTAGCGCTATACGGCCAACACAATAGATTTGACCACAGTCACCTAGTGGGAAAAAGAAATAAAGGTGTGACAGTCGCTGTTCGATTAAATACTTCTCAAAGCCAACAAAATCATCACAAAATTGACAATAATTATTTTGGCTACCGTCCTACATTTGGATCCAATGGTGGCGAAACACTACGAATAGGTACAAGTCATTATTCTTTAACTGACTCGTATACCTTGGTTGAAAACAACTACTTTGAGCGCACTAATGGTGAAGTTGAAATAATATCTGTTAAGTCAGGTAAAAATACCCTTAAAAATAATGTGTTTTATGAAGCTCGAGGCACACTAACGCTACGCCATGGCAATGGTAATCTAATAGAAGAAAACGTATTTATTGGTAATGGTGTTGATCATACTGGCGGTATTCGCGTAATCAACAAAGACCAAATTATTAAAAATAACTACCTAGAAGGGTTAACTGGCTACCGCTTCGGGAGTGGTTTCACTGTGATGAATGGCGTACCTAATTCATCAATTAATCGCTACCATCAGGTAGAAAACGCCACAATCGAAAATAATACATTCGTAAATGTACGTCACATACAGCTCGCAGCAGGAAGCGATGCTGAACGCAGTGCAGTCCCAATGAACAGCACAATGAGCAACAATTTGATTGTAAATCAAAGTGGTAATCAGCCGTTTACAACATTTGACGACGTGACTGGTTTAGTCCTTAGTAATAATGCTGCCAATACCAACGTGTTAGATGAGCTAGCTTATGGTGTAGAAAAGCAAGATATAAAGCTAAAAAAAGCCAAAAATGGATTATTTTACCCAGTATCTAAAAAGTTAAATGTAGGCGTTAAACGCGACTTAAAAGTATTACAAAAAGAAGAGGTAGGTGTTAGTTGGTATCCTAAAACACCTGCATTAACAGCATTTGATTCGGGCAAAACAATCAATGTTAAAGCGGGTGCAGATGCTTTATTAAATGCTATTGAAAATGCTAATACAGGTGATGTATTGGTATTGGCACCTGGTCAATACGATATTTCTAAATTAGTAAAAATAAACAAAACACTTACCATAAAGGCAAAGAAAGAAGGCCAATCAAAGCTTACCTTTCAACGTTCTACCTTATTTGAAATTCATGATGGCGGCAGCTTAAAAATTGATGGTTTATCAATTTCAGGTGAGAACGCCCCTGACGCTATTGGTAACAGTGTGGTTCGTACACAAAAGTGGGGAATGATAGAAAATTACCGCTTTGAAATTACAAATACAGAAATCAATGCATTAGATATTAATCATTCATTTCATTTTTTCGTCACTGGTAAAGGGGCTATGGCCGATACCATTGTATTAAATAATAATACATTTAATGAAATTACGGGCGATGTATTACGCCTAAATACAGAAATCGAAGACTTAGGTGTTTACAACGCAGAGTACGTGACGGTTACGGGCAATAGCTTTAAAAATGTAAAAGGCAGTTTAGTAAAACTCTACCGAGGCGGGTCTGACGAAAGTACATTTGGCCCTCATTTTGAGATGAAAAATAATACGCTTAACAATGTTGGCCTTGGTAAACGCAATAAAGAAAAAGCCAGTATTTATGTTCATGGTGTGCAGGTTACTAATATTGAAAATAATGAGTTCACTAATTCTGCACCCATAGTCGTTGAGCATACTGTTGGCGAGCCAATCACAAAAGTATTAAAAAATACATTTAAAGAAACACCCGCCCCAAGTGTAAAAGAACTAAGAGTTGAAGGTCCGCATACCGCAATTCTTGAAAATAACAACGTGATAAATGAGGGGCAGTAAACTGATGAATTTTTTTAAACGAACAACACACATAAAAGCCGCTTTTTTAGGTTTATTTTCATTGTTACTGTCATCAGTAGCCAGTGCTGGGTCACATCCAAACCTTGTAATCACAATTGACGATGTAAAGCTCATGCGCCAAGCAATAAAGGGTGAGGGGCAGTTTGCAACGGCGTATAACGATTTAAAAGCGCAAGTAGATGAGCAAATAAAGCAGCCTATCACGGTGCCAGTTCCAAAAGATGGTGGGGGCGGCTATACGCACGAATGCCATAAAAAGAACTATCAGGTAATGTACAACGCGGGGATCATTTATCAGTTAAGCGAAGACGATAAATATGCTGATTATGTTCGCGACATGCTGCTTGAATACGCAGCACTTTACCCAACACTTGACGTTCATCCAAAGCGTAAAGTTAAATCACAAAACCCTGGCAAGCTATTTTGGCAAAGCCTGAATGAAGCTATGTGGCTTGTTTACACTATACAAGCTTACGACCTTATTTATGATTCATTAAGCGCAGCACAGGTTAAAACAATAGAGGATGATTTAATACGCCCTGTTTCATTGTTTACATCAGAGGGTCAACCATCAACGTTTAATAAGGTACACAACCATGGTACATGGGCCACGGCTGGTGTAGGTATGGCAGGTTATGTATTAGACGAGCCAGAGTGGGTGGAAAAATCGTTGTACGACCTAGACAAGTCGGGTAAAGGTGGCTTTATTAAGCAATTAGAAATGCTGTTTTCACCACAAGGCTACTACAACGAAGGGCCGTATTATCAGCGTTTTGCATTATTGCCATTTGTTACGTTTGCTAAAGCAATAGAAAATAACGAGCCGCAACGTAATATTTTTGAATACCGCGATGGTGTGCTACTCAAAGCGATTGATACCACTATTCAACTTAGCTACAACGGTTTGTTTTTCCCAATTAATGACGCTATAAAAAGTAAAGGTATCGACACTATTGAGCTGGTTCATGGCGTTACAGCGGCTTATGGGCTAACAAACAACACCGGTTATTTAGATATTGCGAAAAAACAAAACCAAACAATTTTATCTGGCGATGGTTTAAAAGTAGCTCAAGCGCTAGATAATCAAATGCAAACACCTTACGAGTTTAGATCTGTAGCGTTTGGTGATGGTAATGATGGTAAGCAAGGCGCGCTTGTGGTTATGAGAACGCAAGTAGGTGGTGATCAAGCTGTTTTATTTAAACCTGCGGCACAAGGTTTGGGCCATGGCCATTTTGATAAATTGACTTGGCAGTTTTATGATCGAGGTAACGAAATTGTATCTGACTATGGCGCGGCTCGTTTTTTAAACGTTGAAGCTAAGTTTGGTGGTCGTTATCTTCCAGAAAATGAAACCTACGCCAAGCATACCGTTGCACACAATACAGTTGTGGTAGATGAAACATCTCATTTCAATGCTAATGTAAAAGTGGGGAACAACAATCACCCAACACTAAATTACTTCACTACCAATGAGTTTGGTACTGTGGCAAACGGTTCAATTACCTCGGCTTACAAAAACGTAGAGCTAGAGCGAACCCTTGCTTTAATAAACTTACCAGAGCTTGATAGCACTATTACATTAGACATTTTTAATGCCAATGCTAAGACTAAACATCAATTTGATTTACCCCTTCACTATAAAGGGCAGCTCATTGACACAAGTTTTGACTTAAAAGCGAATGCATCACAGCTATCTGCTTTAGGCAGTAATAATGGTTACCAGCACTTATGGCTTAAAGCACAAGCGACACCTCAAAATGGCCTTGCTAAGGTGACATGGCTAAATGATAACGGACGCTTTTATACACAAACAAACTTAGTTTCGGGCGATGAAGAATTCTTGTTTACTCAAATTGGTGCAAACGATCCACACTTTAATTTACGTAATGAAAATGGCTTTATTCGTCGCGTAGAAGATCAAAAACAGCATACGTTTGTATCTATTTTAGAGCCTCATGGTGAATATAACCCTAGTAAAGAATATACCCTAGAGGCTGTTAGCCGTGTGTCAGCTGCCAACTATATCGAGCAGGGTAATTTATTGCTCGTGCATTTGATCATTAAGAACAAAGCCTACTTAGTCGCTATTAATAAAGCGCACAGCAAAGCAAGCAACACATTCACATTTAAAAATAAGTCATTCACCTTAAACGACCGACTTGGCGTTTATGCGTTGAAGAATAATTAGGAGTAATTAGGATGCAAAAGCAAAGTGCACATTTTTCATTTGGTGACAAAACTGAAATTGAAGATTTAGGCAATGGTTTAAAGCGTCAAATGTTAGGTTTTAACGAAGAGCTTATGGCCGTTAAAATTTGGTTTGAAAAAGGCGCAATTGGTTATAACCATGCCCATAGACACTCACAAGTAACCTATGTAGTTGAAGGTGAATTTCACTTTAACATTGACGGCGTCACTGAAATTTTAAGACCCGGTGACAGTTGTTTTATTCCCCCGTTTGCAGATCATGGCGCTACATGCCCAACAGGTGGTATTTTAATTGATACTTTTAGTCCAGCTCGTGAAGACTTTCTTGAGGAATAATTATGCAACTTAAAGGCTTACGCTGGTGGGTTATTGCGTTAATCGCGTTAGCAACCATCATTAATTATATCGACCGCCAAGCACTTAGTGTGCTTTGGCCGGATATTGTAGAAGAAATGTTTCCTGATGAATCAGCATTAGAACGTAAACAAATATACGCAAATATTTCCATCGTGTTTGTGTTTGCCTACGCATTTGGCCAAGCTATTTTTGGTAAAATATTTGACTGGGTGGGCACCCGTTTTGGTTTTGTTTTATCAATTGGTGTGTGGTCGTTGGCAACCATTGCGCATGCATTTGCACAAGGTGTTTTAAGCCTGAGTATTTTTCGTGCCATTTTAGGGGTAGCTGAAGCCGGTAACTGGCCAGGTGCTGCCAAGGGAAACGCTGAGTGGTTCCCAACTAAAGAACGTGCACTCGCACAGGGTATTTTTAACTCTGGTGCTGCAATTGGTGGCATTATCGCTATTCCTCTAATCGCTTACTTAACAGTGTATTTTAGCTGGCAAATGGTGTTTGTTTTTGTAGGTGCCTTGGGTTTTCTATGGTTAGTTCCATGGTTGATTTTAGTAAAAGCGCCACCAGGTTCTCACCCATGGATAAGCGAAGCAGAGCGCGAGTACATTTTAACAGGCCAAAGACGTGTTGATGACAACGGCGATGTAACAGGCGAAGATGAAGAAGAATATAACCCTTCTACTGGCGAGTTGCTTTCACGTAAACAAAGCTGGGGTGTAATTATAGCTTCTGCGGCGATTGATCCAATCTGGTGGTTATTCGTTTTCTGGATCCCTATTTATCTAAATGAAGTGTACGCCATGGACGTTAAATCTATTGGTATATATGGCTGGGTTCCTTATGTAGGCGCAATGTTTGGTGCATGGTTTGGTGGGCTACTTGCTCAAAATAGACTTAAATCAGGTTGGAATACGGACAAAACACGCAAGCTCACTATTACACTTGGTTGTTTAATCATGCTTCCTGCATTACTTGCAATGGCTAACCCAGGTGGACCCACAACAGCTGTCCTTATCATGGCCGTTATTTTGTTTGGCTTTCAAACTGCTATTGGTAATGTTCAAACTTTACCAAGTGACTTACTGGGTAAAAAAGCGGTAGGTACCTTATCTGGTTTTTCTGGCATGGCTGCAAAACTAGGTGCGGTAGGTCTTACGTCACTTGTACCAATATTAACCGCTGATGGTAATTATGCTCCGGCATTCATAATTGGTGCATCACTTGCCATTATAGCAATGGCTGCAGTGTGGATTTTAATCCCTAAAATTGAACCTCTTAAAAAGCCTGATTAATCTGCTTTAACTGCTATGCCAACACAGTATTGCTTGTGCATAGCAGTTAGTTACAAAGGATACTTTCAAAAATGAATACTATTTATTTTATGGGTGAATGCATGGTAGAGCTCAGGGCTATGAGCGCTGCTACGTTACATCAATCTTTTGCAGGCGATGTATATAATTCAGCGGTATATTTGAAACGCTGTTTTCCTGAAGTAAGCACATCTGTAATTACGGCTTTAGGGCAAGACAACCTAAGTAAAAAAATGCGCGAACGCTTTGAAAGTGAAAAGCTTGATACACAGTATGTATTTAGCCACGAAAGCAAAGTGCCCGGCATGTACTACATTGAGACAGATGAGCACGGTGAGCGAAGCTTTATATATTGGCGAAGTGATTCGGCAGCTAAAAAAACAGTTGAGTTTTTAAATGCCGAGTGCGTTGACCAATTATGCCAAGGTGATATGTTTTTCTTCTCAGGGATCTCTTTAGCCATCGTAGATAAAACATCACGAGATCAATTCTGGGAGGTTTTAGAGCAACTAAAAAGTGCTGGGGTTAAAATTGTATTTGATCCTAACTACCGAGCTCGTTTATGGGACAGTGTTGAGGATACTAAAGCGCAGTATCATTTAGCATTTAGCCTTGCAGATATAACTCTACCAGGAGTTGAAGACCTAACAACATTATATGATGTTCACAGCGTCGAGGCGGTAATAGAGTACTTAAAGCCATACCAAATTAATGAGATTGTGGTTAAAAATGGTCCAGAATCTGTTATTACACAACAAAACAACACACTTCAAAGCCACACAATAATACCGGTCACCACCGTGGTAGATACAACGTCAGCGGGCGATGCCTTTAATGGTGTTTATTTAGGCGCTCGACTTTCAGGTAAGTCAATTGCGGCAGCAGTTCAACTTGGCGCTAAAGCAGCCGGAGCTGTGATTCAACAACCGGGTGCAATTGCACCAAAAGATGTTTTTCAACATGCAATGGTTGAAGCTGGTATCTAATAAAATTTAAGGCCTCCATACCCCGGCCAAACTACTTAAAATAAAGGAACAACGTTATGACTCGCTTTTCTGAACTTATGTCAGGGCAAACTCTGCTACCTATAATTCAAGCTGATACCCCAGAGCAGGGTGTTCAAATTGCAAAAGCTATGGCTAAAGCAGGCCTTACTTTGGTTGAAGTTGTGCTAAGAACAGACGCCTCAATTGACGCTTTAAAAGCGATTAAAGAGCAAGTCCCAGAGCTTAAAGTTGGTGCAGGTACCGTTATTAACGAAGCTATTTTACAGCAAGCAATTGAAGCCGGTTCTGATTTTATTGTAACCCCAGCGGTATCTCCTAAATTACTAACTGCACTAACAAAATGCGGTGTTCCTGTTTTACCCGGCGTATCAAATACCGGTGATATTCTAATGGCGCTAGAGTATGGCTTTGAGGAGCAAAAATTATTCCCTGCATCGCTAGCAGGAGGGGCTCCGTTTGTGTCGGCTGTCTCGAGTGTATTTAGATCGGTTAGCTTTTGCCCAACAGGTGGGGTAAGTGAAAGTAACAAGATGGATTATCTTTCTTTAAATAACGTATTTGCTGTAGGTGGTACATGGGTTGCTAAAAAGGAATGGGTTGCACAAGAAAACTGGCAAGCTATTACAGACTCATGTATTCAAGCAATAAAATAGCAGGGAGCGCTAAAATGAACGATTTATCTCAAACTATTTTACCTGGCGTAATAGTGGGTGACGAGGTAAGTGCAATATATAACCATGCGCGTGCTAACCAGTATGCGCTGCCAGCTGTAAATGTAGTTAGCACAACCTCAATTAATGCAACTCTTGAGGCCGCGAAAGAAATGAAGTCACCGGTTATTATTCAGCTTTCAAATGGTGGTGCACAGTTTTTTTGTGGTAAAGGCCTCTCATTACCAGAACAACAAGGTGCAGTACTTGGTGCGGTGAGCGCAGCTAGGTATGTACATAGTGTTGCGGCGCACTACGAAATCCCCGTTATGCTTCATACCGATCACGCAGCCAAAAAATTATTACCATGGATTGATGGTTTGTTGGATGAGGGTGAAAGGCATTTTAGATTGACAGGTAAGCCGTTGTTTAGCTCACACATGATCGATTTATCTGAAGAGCCGCTAGAAGAGAACATAGAGATATGTGAGCGCTACTTAGCACGCATGGCTAAAATAGGGATGACACTAGAAATTGAGCTTGGTTGTACAGGCGGAGAAGAAGACGGTGTTGATAATTCTCACCTTGATAGCTCAGCGCTTTATACGCAGCCAGAAGATGTTGCTTACGCTTATGAACGCTTAAGTGCTATTAGTTCTAATTTTATCATTGCCGCTTCTTTTGGCAACGTGCATGGTGTTTATAAACCAGGAAATGTTGTCCTTACGCCTACTATTTTAAAAGATTCGCAAGCATATGTAGCGAAAAAATTTAACTTACCTAGTAATTCAATTAACTTTGTATTTCACGGTGGCAGTGGTTCAGAGGAAGAAAAAATTGCAGAGTCATTAACGTATGGCGTAGTTAAAATGAACATTGATACCGATACGCAGTGGGCATGTTGGAACGGTGTTTTAGATTACTACAACAGCAACGAGGCCTACCTACAAGGTCAAATTGGTAACCCTAACGGTGATGATAAACCTAACAAAAAGTACTATGACCCACGCGTGTGGCTTCGTCACTCTGAGCAGCATATGGTAACAAGACTCATCCAGTGCTTTGAAGATCTTAATTGTGTAAATCGGTATAGCTTATGAAAAGACTCAATACAGTATTAAAAGAAGATGGTGTAAGAACGGATCTAATTTTACTTATCCGTACTATTTTAGCCACAAGTAAAGAGATTGCGTTTAGGGTTGGTCAAGGTGAACTTGCAGGTGTTTTGGGTTCCACAATGAATGAAAACATTCAGGGTGAAGTTCAAAAAAAACTAGACATAATTGCCAACCAATTACTTAAAGATATTCTTCTTGACGACAGCTCTGTAAGAACCGTTGCCTCTGAAGAAGAAGACCATGCGGTTGGTGGCCACCCTGAAGGCACTTTTATTGTTGCTTTTGATCCACTCGATGGCTCTTCTAATATCGATGTAAATGGTCAAATAGGCACAATATTTACTATTTATTTGGCAAGAGACGACGTACCTTTTGACAGTGATGAGCAGTTTAATCAACCGGGTGTAAGCCAAGTGTGTGCAGGCTATGTATTATATGGCCCTTCATCATTGCTCGTAATGACCACCGGTGGGCCAACACGCTGTTATACCCTTGACTCAACACATGGTGGGTATTTACTCACTAATCCACAATTACAAATTCCTTCGCAAAGCCGAGAGTTTGCCGTAAATATGGCAAATTATCGTTACTGGGATGAGCCTACACAAGTGTACTTTGACAAGTTGCTTTACACATCTGAAAGCTTTGAAAAAAGCTCAATCCGATGGAATGCGGCAATGGTAGGTGATGTACACCGGATATTATGTCGCGGTGGCTTATTTTTATACCCGCAGGATAAACGCGTTGGTAATGACAATGGCAAAATTAGGCTTTTATATGAAGCCAACCCGCTTGCAATGCTCGTAGAAAATGCGGGAGGCAAAGCCACATCGCGTGGCGCTCGAATTTTAGATATAACTCCTGACGATTTACATCAACGAGTTCCCGTTACTTTAGGCTCGATTGAACCCGTTGATTATTTTAACAATTCAGCGCTAAGCTAATTCGATACCCTTCACTTCGGTTATTTAGTAACAGAGAAAGCTTTTCTCTGTTACTTTCCTTTTCAACTAATTACTCATCTTCTTGTTCTAGCAATTCTATTAATACGCTCATTAGTTAAATAGTCATTTGTATTTTAGTGTCATTATTGTAAAGCCAATTGGTAAAGGTTTATTTTTTGTCAATGCTGATTTTTGTACATTTATGCATCCTTTAAATAGGTTGGTGGGTTACCAATGTGCCTTGTATAGGTAAAAAGGTACATTGAGTTCAGTAAATAAGCTGGAAATATCATTTCTATTGTGGTTATATGACCAAGTTGGTTAACAAATTGTTTTCAAGTAAAGTAAATTTGGTAACAACTAATATGATTATTTGGTAACACACACAATAGCTGGCCAAATATTTAACCTATAAAATGGAGAATAGAGGCATCATGAATTTAAAACACTTTGCACTATGCGCTATTGCAGCGGCAATAGTTGGTTGTGACACTGACGCAAACAACAATGACAACGAACTGGGCTCTATTGCTCTGTCAGGAACAGCCACAAGCGGTCAAACATTAACAACAAACGTGTCAGATCCTGATGGTATATCAGGAACTGTTTCTTATTTTTGGTATGCAGATAACGAAGTAATAGAAGGCGCTAATAGCGCATCGTTTACACTTACGGACGATCAAATTGGTTTAGCTATCACAGCTCAAGCTAAATACACTGATGATGGTGGTGTTAACGAGTCACATATTTCAGATCCGACCTCTGACGTAGCAGCCATTGCATTTCCAGCAAGCGTAACAATAACAGGTGATGCACTTATCGGGTCAGAGCTGACCGCGAATGTTGAAGACGAAAATGGTTTTGATAGTTTAACAGTCGTATACGAGTGGTTGGCGGATGACGTAGTAATTGAGGGAGAAGTTCTTTCGTCACTCATGCTTACTGAAGCACAGTTTAATAGCGTGATCACCGTTACAGCATCGTTTGAAGACGATCGTGGGTTTGCAGAGTCAGTGACGTCTGTTGGCACTGCGCCTGTTGCGCGTGTTAATGCGCAAGGTGATGTAGCAATTAGTGGCACACCCACAGTGGGTAATACGCTTAGTGCTGATATTACTGATATGGATGGTGTATCTGGAGAAATCACTTATCAATGGTTTGCTGACGATGAAGAAATAGTTGGTGCAACCCAAAGCGAATATATTGTAGAGGCTGCTTTAATTGGGCAAGCTGTATCGGTACAAGTGACTTATACAGATGACAATGGTTTTGTAGAAGATAATACATCAGAAAAAACAATTCCCGTATCGGCTGTTGCGGTTGATGAAGCGGGAAGTATTACAATTATAGGCACATCACCTTACTTAGTTAGCGGTGAATTAACAGCGCAACTAACAGATAATAATGGTATTGAAGAAACAAATGTTACCTATAGCTGGTTTGCCGATGGCGTTGAAATAGCCGATACAAACAGTAATACGTTTTCACCTGCGGCATATGCGGGTGCAATTATATCTGTGAGTGCTTCTTACACCGATAACGACGGATTTGAGGGTTCTGTAAGTGGTTCACTAGAGACGGTAATTTATTCCCAACTTGTTAGCTCACCAACAGAGCTACTAAGAGCGGTAAGTGGCGGCCTTGCTGATGGTGATGTTGTTGGCCTTAATACCGGTGTTTACGCTGATATGGATGAAGTTTTACTCACCAGTGGTGTAACGCTTCGCGCTGTTGAAGAACAAACGCCAGTTATTAGTGGCGAAGTATGTATTCACGTTGCTTCAGGTGTAGAAGGTGCAGCGCTAACAGGCCTTACGTTTAAAAATATAGATACAAAATCAGGCTCATTTTGTGAAACGCAAGAAAGTGCAATTATTTATTCTGAAGGGAATAACTTCGAGTTTACTCAAAATACTATGGATGGCGATGAAGCCGAGTTAAATAATTCGACTTACCACTGGTTAATGATCAAAGGTACGGGCGCGCTAATTGAGCGAAATACATTTAGTAATCGTGCTAATGCTGAAAATGGCTCCGTTATTAAAATTGCTTCATCAGGCAGCGACCATGTTGTTCAATACAATTTATTTAGTGGCACCAGTGCGAATCCAAATTTTGGTAACTCAAGCCTTCATTTAATTAATGCGGGTAGTACTACCGGTTCAGATGCAGCTGACGATGCAAACTTTACTATTCAATATAATCGAGTAGAAAACTTTGTAACCGGTCGTCGTTTAATGCGTGTGCAAACATCGGGTGCAACTATCAAAGGTAACACTGTGGTTAACCCTAATGGCGGGATTTCACTAGAAGATGGTGGTTTTAATAACGTGACAGACAACGTTATTATTCGAACTACTGATATTGCAAGCTCTAGCGATCGTCCTGCTGGTGTGCTAATTACACCGCTAGGCCACACAGTTAGTAACAACTACATTGCAGGTATTCGTTCTGGTAATAAAGAGGCTGGTGGAATTGTATTTACTGCAAATCCATTCTCTCAAGCTGATGGCGGTATACCAAACTCAGGCAACCAAGCTGTATTAGATGCGGCGGGTGACTTCACATTAACGGTAACTAACAACACTGTTTTGAACTCTCAGCAACCAATCGTGTTTAGTACTGAAATAGGTTCTCGTGCCCCTGTGGGTGATTGTGATGAACTTACAGTGGATAATGCTCCTGTACTCTATGGCTTAACTAAAAATGCATTTGTCATAAACTTTGATGGAAACCTTATTGCTAATGGCTTAGGTGATCAAACTGATGCAGATACCATTGAAAGTAGCGCCTTAACACAAGGATTATTCTATCCAAATACGCTTGATAGCGACCATGCTTTTGAATACGACTGTGATTTAATCAAGCATGATACATCAGTATTAAGCAACAACTTTGGTTACATGGATAGCCGTGTATCTGGTGATACAAGTGGCGATTGGGTTGCAATCAGAAACCTAAATGGTAACGGCTCATTTGATACCAATGGCGCTATTGATCAAGACCCAGCTGCAAACGGTAAAGAAATACTTGAATATGTATTCGCAGCAAGCACATTACTTGAAACCGACCCAGCAGGTTTACAAGCTGTGGCAGGTGCAAAAGGGCTTTACTACATTCAAGCGAGTGATGTAGGTGTTGGCTCAACATGGGTTGTTAATAACGACTAACCTAAGTAAACACTCTTAATTAAAAAGCCCCTTTTTTGGGGTTTTTTTATGCCTGTGAGTAAAATATGACCGAAAAATGCGTTTGCTTTTCTAATTATTTTTCATTATAACGCCGCCTGACCCCTTGGTAATACTGGTTTGTGAAAATTGGTATGTTAATTGGTAATGCTTTGGTTGTAAAATTGGTTGATCATCCGTGGTTACTTGAGTATATTAACAACAGTTGTCACATAACTTATACAGATGAATAACAAGTCAACACACAACAATCACACAACAATAACCAACGGAGCATAAAAATGTCGTTGAAGTCTTCAAAAAATAATAAAATGCGTTCAGGTCAATTCGCACTGAGCCCGGTAGCTAAATGGGTACGAACAGCCGCTATTGCCGGTGTAGCAAGCTCATGTGTATTTTCAGCGCACGCACAACAAGAACAAGCAAAAGTGACTGAGGTCGAGCCTGATGTAGAAATCATCAGTGTTACTGGTACACGCAGAACAATTCAAGATCAAATAGCCATAAAGCGCGAAGCCACAACCGTAGTTGATGGTCTTTCATCTGAAGATATTGGTGATTTACCCGCTTTATCGATAGGTGAAGCATTAGAGTCTATTACAGGCGCAGCATCGCATCGTGAAAATGGCGGTGCGACAGAAATTACCATTCGCGGCCTAGGCCCATTTTTAAGTGCAACACACATAAACGGCCGTGAAGCGACCAATGGTAGCGGTGACCGCTCAGTAAACTTTTCACAATTTCCATCAGAACTTGTAAAAAAAGTAGCTATTTATAAAACCCAAGATGCTTCAATGATTGAGGGTGGGGTTGCGGGTGTTATCGCACTTGAAACGGTTACCCCATTGGATTATGGCAAGCAGCGTTTGCAAGGTGAGGTTAAACTTAACTACAACCCTGACGAGAGTAATGTAGATAATTCACTACAAAGCGATTTAGGTTACCGTGGCACATTTAGCTATGTTGACCAGTTTGAGTTCGTTAATGGTCAGGCAGTTGGCTTTTCTTTTGGTGTGCAACGACAAGATATTTCGCAGCCAGAAGCAGAATACCGAAGCTCTAGCCCATCAGGTTCGTCGCTTTGGGCATGTTTAAATGATCCAACAAATACAAATGAAGGTTTTTACCGCAGTAGTGCAGGTGATTGTGAGGATCAAGTAAACGGAAGTAATAACCAAGGTTATGACACAGAAATTGACCCTGACACAAGCAAAGCTGTAAGTGACGGCACTCCATACGCATGGACTGGCAGCAGCCGAAGCTTTCGTCAAAACGAAACGTCAGACGAGCGTGACGCGGTATTTTTTGCCTTTCAGTACCAGCCGTCTGCAGAATGGGATATTAATTTTGATAGCCAAATTTCTGATAGAACGCAACGAGAAGCACGCCATGATTTAATTTTCTTACAAAAGCGCGCAACACCAGGTGTAACAGGCCCATCACTTGTCACTAACAATGTAGGCGGCATTTTACATTGGGAAGGTGAAGAGCGTATTGAGTCTGCTGGTGAGCAATTTTCTCGTGAAGAAAACTACCGTGGTTACGGCTTAAATATCGAACATACTGTAAATGATAGACTGACCATTGATTTAGATTTAGCGTATTCAAAAACCTCGCGTGAAGAACTGCAAATTTCTAACCGAGGCAGAACCGCTGGACGTAATTTCTTCTCGTGGGATATGGGCGATAACATTCCACATTTTACGCTTACTGATTTTGACGTAACAGATATATCTAATTTTACAGACAGCTTAAGAACGCGTATTGACCGTGAAAACGTGAGAGACAACAAAGTTGTGTCTGCTCGTTTAGATTTTGACTATTTAGTTGATAGCGGCATGTTCACCACAATTCAAGGTGGCGTTCGTACCTCAGAGCTTAGCTTTACACAATTTGGTGGAACGAACGGTAACGGCTCTCGTAATCAATTTACTTTAGGTTCAGGTGCTGAAGCGCTCGATGTGCTTCAAGGTTGTCAAATTGATTTTCCTGAATCAGGCTTTTTGTCTAGTGTGTCAGATGGAAATATCATCACGCATGTAGATAGCGATGGCAATGTGGTAGACACAGGGACAGGCTCTTCATGGGCGACTTACGATAATGAGTGTTTTTCTCAAGCCGTTGTCGCGTCTAATGAGGGTGGAGTATTTGAATACCCTGAGGTTGAATACCAAAACGCAGGAACTATTGACGTAACTGAAAAAACAACGGCTGCTTACTTAATGGCTAATTACGATACAGAAATGTTTGGTAAATTCATTCGTGGTAACTTTGGTTTGCGTATTGTCGATACTGAAGTCACATCAATTGGTTTTAGAAATAGTTTTGACGTTGTTACCAGTGATACAGGTGTGCTTGAACTTGTTGAATCAGACACAGGTACTCTTGATAGAATAAAAGGGGGCGGTGATTACACCAAGTTCTTACCTAGCTTTAACTTAGTGGTCGATTACAGCGAAGATATTTTATTACGTGCCGGTATTTACCGTGGTATGTCGCGTGCAGATCCATCTGATTTGGGATATAGTCGCTCTTTCCAACAAGACACATCTGATACGGCTACTACAATTAATGACTTGTTAGTGGGTGTAAACGGCTCTGGTAACCCAGATACGCAGCCTCTAATGTCATGGAACTACGATGCAGCATTTGAGTGGTACCCTAATGAAGATTCTATTTTTGCATTAAGCTTATACTACAAACAGTTCCAAGGCGGCTTTCAAAAGCGCACAGTTGTTGAAGACTTTGTTGTAGGGGGGGAAACCGTTTCATTGCCTATTACAAATTCAGTAACAAACGACGAAGAGAGTGAGATTTTAGGCCTAGAAACATCATTCTCATACCGTTGGGACAATGGCATAGGCGTTAAGTTTGGTTATAACTATGCTGACACTGATTTTGAATTTGAAGACAGCCTATACGGTGATACATTTGTAACAGACGTTGATGGCAATACAACTCAGCTTAAAGAAGGCATTGTTGAGCCAGGTTCTGTACCTGGGTTTTCTAAGCATGTATTTAGCAGTCAACTTTATTACCAAATAGGTGGCTTTGATACTGCGGTTATTTACAAATACCGTAGTGAGTATTTCCAACCTTATACAAGCAATGGCACACGCTTACGTTATGTTGATTCTGTAGGCGTATGGGAAATGCGTGCATCGTACAAAATTAACAAGCACTTTAGAGTTAAAGCAGAGGCAATTAATTTATTCAGTGCTCCTAAATCTCAAGACTTTTTTGTTGAAGACAACTTAGGTGAAGTAAACGATTACGGCCCACGTTTATTCTTAGGTTTAAGTTATAAACTGTAAAAGTTAGTAACTTATAAAAACCCCCAATTGGTTTAACTAATTGGGGGTTTTTTGTATCTACGTGGATGTGCACACCTTTATCACTGACTTTTCTAAACTAAACCATCTAAACTGATCGCAGATTAAATTCCATTCAACTTTTACAGCCTTTGTTGTAAGCCAAAAAAACTCCTTTTGTATTTATATAAACGTAAATGCGATTAGTCTGCTTTATGTTTGTAGCCTTTTTATTCTAGCCAAAAGTCTAATTGATTTTTAATTGGTTAACCAATTGTGGGGCTTTTTATACTTTTATAATTAAAAGATTTCAGTTTATAGCTAAATAATATAACGGAATAATGAACTTAAAAATACAATTTAACTACTACTATAGTGCTGTATGTCTGATTTAAAAACTATAAGCATTACAAGTGGTTGTATTTTTTTCCTACACATTCGTAGTTGTCAGGTGTGTGGTATTTATTTTTGGTAATAACAAATTTGTATTAACTTATAGTATTTGACTTACAATGCGGTTGACCTTTTCGGTTTTGAGTGTAAATATTCAGTTAACCTTTTGTAATACATTAATTCACTTTTGTATGAAAAGTCACAAGTAGCATAGCGTTTCACACACACAGGAAAAAACTATGAATTATAATTTATCAAAAATCACACTGGCGGTTATATCTGCAACAGCTATGAATATGTCTTTATCTGTTCATGCGCAGGAAGAGACCAAAAAGGTTAAGGATGATCTGGAGGTAATTGAAGTTTCTGGTATACGTCAGTCTTTAACTAATGCACTTGCTGAAAAACGTTCAGCAGATAGCCTTGTAGAAATTATTCAGTCAGAGGATATTGGTAAGTTACCTGACCAAAACTTAGCTGAAGTACTTGAGAACGTGACGGGTATTCAAATTACACGTCAGGCTGGTGTAGGTACGGGTGTTCAAATTCGTGGTACCGATGCAAACCGTACTGAAATAAATGGTGTTTCAACTGTGGGTTCAGGCTCTGGACGAAGTGGTATTAGCTTTGAAGATGTGTCAGCGTCGATCATATCTAGTTTAGAGGTCATCAAATCTCCTGAAGCTAAAACAATTGAAGGTTCTGTAGGTGGAACGATAAATCTTAAAACAATTCGCCCACTTCAACTAGGTGAACAATTAGCCACAATTAGGGTGCAAGGTGAAAATAGTAGTCTAAGCACTGATAGCGGTTTACAACCTCGTTTTTCTGGTACTTTTGCAGATAATTGGGAAGGTGACTTTGGTAAATTTGGTGTTTTAGTCAGTGGCAGTTATGCCGAGCAAGATGTGACTGCATTTCGCCCTCGTGCAGACAGAGACAACATTGTAACCGCTGATAGCGGGGTCGCGAGTGCACAGTCTTTCGACTTTTTGCCTATCCAGTTCTTTGTGCAAGATTACGATAACTACGAATACGAAACAAAGAACTTTGTAGGTACGCTTGAGTGGGCACCAAATGACAATACTAAGTTTTATTTTGATGCGGTTGTAAACGATCAGGAACGTCGTCAAGAGAGCTCTCGTGTTCAAGCGTCGGGTGTCAGTGCATTGAATGACATTTCGGTTCCTGATGAGTTTGAAACAATTAATCTAGGTTCTTTAGGTGGAACTAATTTAGGGTCAATTCAAGCGGCTTTACGCGGTGTAATCCCAGTTAATTTAGCAAATGATGATGACGATCCAAATTTACGTTTTTCGAGTGATACAAATTCTCGTGTTACCGATAGTAATATTTTTAGGCTAGGCGGTGAATGGCAAGGTGATAAATGGTTTGTAAGCGCTGAGGTTGCGTCGTCATCTTCTGATACAACAACACCAAGCTTTAATACTACACTTAACTTCATTAACCCTAATGCACCTTTAGATGCTGGTGGCGGTAATGATAACAGTGTGCCTTTTGAATACGACCTGTCAGGTGGAGCACTTACTTTTGGTATTGCACAAGGTGCTGAATATGCGCCTACGGTTGAGCAATTACTTGACCCTGCAAATGTAGTACTACGCGACGTAAACATTGGTCAAGATACCGTTGAGAACTCTGAAGATGCGTTCCGTATAGATTCAACATATTACACAGACTCAATAGTTACCTCTGTTGATTTTGGTTACCGTTATAGCAAATCGGCGAGTAAGCAAAACGAAATCACATCAAGTGTTGGTCTGCGTTCTATGGCAGATAGCCCAAGAGGTGATTTATTCGCTGATCTTTTAGTTGCGGGTCCTGATAACTTTAATGAGGCTGATGGTCGTTCGTTATACATAGGCGATTTTTTACTGATAGACCCAGAACTCGTGGCATCAGACCCAGATGCAGTACTTGCAACACTTCAGCAAGCATTACAAACTCATGGCTCTAGCCGTACGCTAAATGCACCAACGTCAAGTTCTTCAGGCTTTTTTGATATTGAAGAAATTACCCACGCTTTTTATGCACAAGCTAACTTTGAATACGACATGTTCCGCGGTAACTTTGGTTTACGTTATATTCAAACTGATGTTGAATCGACAGGTAACTCTGTAACGCAAGACGGCAGTGGCAATGAGCTAGTAACGCGTATTACAAATGAGTCAGACTACAACTTTATCCTACCGCGTTTAAACTTAGTTGCCGACGTCTCAGAAGATGTAGTGGTTCGCTTTGGTGCAGGTAAAGACATTCGTCGTCCAGACTATAACGACTTATCTACTTCTATTACTTATAGCACGAGCCCAAATGATGAAGTTGAATTTGGTAACCCAGCACTAAAACCAGAAGAAGTATTATCTTATGATTTATCAGCAGATTGGTACTTTACTGAGGCGAGCGTATTTAGTGTAGGTATTTTCCATAAAACGCGTAAAGAACTTCATGTTAATCAGTTAACATCGCCGGTAGAAGACCCAGTAACAGGCTATCGTGATTTAACAGACCCATGTGAAGGGGGTGGCATATTTAACCCAATTGCAGACATTAACGTGTTTGGTCCTGAAAATGGTCGTGGTGTATGTGTAGGTACTGAGACAAAAGTAAACGACACTGGCGAAACAACCCAAAAAGGGATTGAGTTTGCGTTCCAGTATGACCTATCTAGCTTTGAAAAAGATTTAGGATGGGCGTCGGGTTTTGGTGTTTTAGCTAATTACACAATTCAAGAGTTCTCGGGCGGGGAAACAGTCAATAAGGCTACTTCAAGAGCGAGTAACGTATTTGCTGCAAGCACCGGTACACCGGGTATTGAAGTAAGCGAAATACAAGGTTTGCTTAACTTGTCAGAAAATGCGTATAACTTTACTCTATACTACGAAAAGTTCGGTTTATCGGCACGTATGCGTTACACATGGCGTGAAGGTTACCGCTCAAACGATTTTGGTAGCACGTCAAGCTTCCCATGGGGTTTCCCTGTAGTGCAAGAGGACCGTGGCCAGCTTAATGCAAGTATTAGCTACGATGTAAATGAGCAGCTGAATATTGGCTTAGAAGCCGTAAATATTACTGAGTCTGAAATTAGCCAGTCTTGTGTTAACGAAGGGTCGTTATTGTGTTTCCAAGGCCTTACAGACCGTCGTATTACGTTTGGTGCTAGTTACCGTTTTTAAAATTTATGTTGAAAGTGTGTAGCCTTTGAACGGGCACAAAAAGCAAGCCACTATGGCTTGCTTTTTTATTTTTGGGTTTAAATAATGAGCAGCTTTTAAATTAAATTAGGTACTAATTGATTTCATTTTCTCTATTTGTTTACTACCTTTTTGGTATTAATATTTTTTAAATGAGATCATTCATGAATGGTATCAGTGATTTAAATTTTAAAAACTTACTTGAGCATGCACAAGTAGGTGTGATTATTCATAACTGGGATACATCAATTGTTTACATAAACCCAATCGGTTTGCAGTTACTAAATTTAGATTACGAGCAAGCAATAGGGCGAGACATTTATGACCCTAATTGGACACTCATTGACGAGCAAAGCAATCTAATGTCTGTTGATGATTATCCAGTTAATATTGTTAAAGCTACAAAAAATAAAGTAGTTAATAAAATTATAGGTGTTGTTGGCGGGGCAAAAAAAGACATAAGCTGGTTTATGGCTAACGCTTACTTTGAAGGCCACGATAATGATAAAAACTTTATTGTTGTAACCATCACTGATATTTCTGACGCTAAGCAGCAAATTTCATTTCAAGATGTGGTCGAAAATACGCAAGACATGGTTGTTATTACCGATGCAAAAAATATCAAACACCCTGAAGGGCCTAAAATAATTTACGTAAATAAGGCTTTTGAAGTACTCACTGGCTATACCTCAGCAGAAGTTATTGGTGAAACGCCTCGAATTTTACAAGGTGATTTGACCGATTCTAAAGGCAAACAAAGAATATACGCTGCGCTAGAACGTCGAGAAGAAGTAACTGAAACACTGTTAAATTATGATGTTAGAGGAAGGCCCTATTGGGTTGAAATGAATATTATTCCATTAAAGAATAAATTTGACGAAGTAACTCATTTTGCAGCAATTCAACGGGATGTTTCAAAAAGTAAATTTCAAACAGAACAGTTAGAAAAACGAAATAAAGATTTAAAAGAGTTAAAAGTTAACCTAGAAAATTTAGTACAAGAAAGAACATTTGAATTACAACAAGCTAAGTCTCAACTTGAAAAAATAGCGTTTTTTGACCCATTAACTGGAATTCCTAATCGTCGCTTTTTTTCAGATCAAGTTAATAAATTAGTCAAAGGAAGTGTCAGGCGTGGGGGTATAATTGCGTTTGGATTATTTGATGTTGATAACTTTAAAGCTGTTAACGATACCTATGGTCATGATGTGGGTGATCGCGTACTTGTTGAATTAGCAAACATATTAACGCACATATTGAGAATTGATGATGTATTTTGCCGCTTTGGTGGTGAAGAGTTTGCTTTTGCTGTTATTTTAAAAGAAGTAGACGATGCTGAACCCGTTGCCGAAAAACTTATAAATGCAATTAGAGATCTTAAAGTGCCTGTTGAAGGTGAAAACACAATAAATGTAACCGTAAGTATGGGGTTAAACGTGGTATCACCAAACAATAGCACTGACATAGATGATGAAATAAAAAAATCAGATGCGGCAATGTACCAAATTAAAAAGTCTGGCAAAGATCGTTATAAAATTATTCATGAACCATAAAATAAGTTGGGTTATGCAATGTTACTAAGCTAATAAGTATAACTTTTCACAAGTTAGGTACTCACTCTTTTACATGTATAAGCCGTTAAAATATCGCCTTTATTGTGCTAATTTTGTTGGCTCCATTGCTTGGGCGATAAGCCGTACATTCTTTTAAATTCTCTGCTGAACTGAGAACTGCTTACATAACCCATTTCCATGGCCGCAACGTTGACATTGGTACCTTGTGTTATTTTCATGGCAGCATGATTAAGCCTCATAGATTTAACAAATTGAATAGGGGACATGTTAGTTGCTTGTTTAAATTTACGATGAAATACAGCGCGGCTCATACCTATTTGGCTAGCCACTATCAAAAAATATTTCAGTTTATTTAACCTTAACAGAGAGGTTAAAAGCCACCGTTTAAATATTAAACTCACTTAATAAAGCTTCTTCAGCAATATTTACCATCGACTAAAAATTGAGAGTTAACAATGCGTTTAATACTTCAATTAAAATATTTTATTTAAATTTGTGATTATTTTGCAGTTGATGCGAATAACTAGGTAATAAATTAAGCAGATATTACTTTAGGGTTGTTGTTTACATTTAAATAGTATTTAAAACTTCTCAAAGGCATACCCGTAAATAGGGCTAGAGTGCTTTATGCTATTAGATAAATAAACTTTAACGCCTCAATATTATGAAATTAAGAAAAAGTGATGGATTTACCAGTAAATGAACACAACTAAAAAAACGCTATTTGCTCAGGCAATGGAGCAACATAAAGGCATTATTTATAAAATTGTGAATTCTTACTGCCAAAACAAAGATGACCGACAAGACTTAGCCCAAGAAATATTAACAACAATGTGGCTAGCTTATGATAATTACAACAATGCTTATAAGTTTTCAACGTGGATGTACCGAATTTCGCTGAATGTAGCTATATCTTATTACCGAAAAGACAGTCGGCGAGAAGATAAAGCAAATGAAGAGTGCATAGTGAAGATTGCTGACTTATCGCAAGAAGATGAGAGCAACGAGGTGGTAAAGCAGTTATATGAGTTTATTGGTCAACTCGATAAATTAAATAAGGCGATTATGCTCCTTTATTTAGAGAGTGAATCTTACGAAAGCATAGCGAATAGCTTAGGGATCAGTAAAACCAATGTTGCTACGCGAATTAGTCGAATTAAACACACATTAAAACTTCAATTTGAAACACGGGATTCTTAACATGCATTTAGATAACTTTAAAAGCGCTTGGCAACAACAAAGCACTGATACACATAGTGCTATTGAAATTAATCAAGCAAAGCTTGCTGAAATAAAAATAAATAAACAAATAAAAGCACTTGATAAAATGAAATGGGCACGAATAATTGAAAGCTGTGTGTTTCTTATTATTATTGTACTGTTGTGGAAGTATATTGTTGCAGGCTTTACTTTTTCAGCGCCAATCATTTCAGCCTTTATTCTCAATTTGTTTGCCATCATTGGGCTTGCAGGAAATATTGGCCAAATTGTTTTAATTTCAAACATTGACTATTCAAAACCAGTTAACCAACTACAAAAAGATTTTTACCGTGTTTGTTCTCATAAATTAGAATTGACCAAGTTGCTACTTATGTCAGTTCCCTTTTATCTTGCTTATGTTTTTATTGGGTTTGATCTACTTTTTGGAATTGATTTATATCAGTATTTAGAGCTGCACATGATTTGGTTTTACTCTTTGTCGTCAGTACTGCTTTTTATAGCTACAGCATGGGTATTTGCTAAATTAAATTATAAGAACATTTCTGAGAAATGGATTAATGCGAGTGTTCAATTTATTGTTGGTAAACGTTTGGTCACTATGGCTGAGTTTTTAAATAGCTCTGAGTTAATAGAAAGTTAGTTATCAAATGCTGTGTTTGTGTAGAAAATAGTTAATGATTTTTTTGCATAAACTCTTTAGGTAATTGATTTTTTCTGCAATTAAGCTGCCAAATTTTTACATCGCTTCTATACTATGTAAAACGCGTAGTTAATGAGTTAGAAGTAGTGCCTGCCAGTAAAAATAATCTAGAGCAAGAAAACACAAAACTAAAGCGAGCTATTGCTGAGCTTACTTATGAACGAGATAAGTACAAAAAAATCTTTGACGCTTCGGCCGACGCGTATTCAGTTATCGATTTAAGCTCAGGTAAGTTTATAGAATGCAACCAAGCAGCTATTGATATGCACGGTGTTAATAGCATGGGCAACTTTTTAAACCTTAGTCCTGCTGACTTGTCACCCGAGTTACAACCCTGTGGTAATCGTTCAGATGTTTTAGCTAAAGCGCATATAAATTGCGCCATAGAACAGGGCTTTCATAGTTTTAAATGGATACATTCGCGTTTAGATGGCACAACGTTTAACTGTTTAGTTAGCTTGACTGGATTATTCATAGAGGGCAGTCAATTAATATTGGCGGTTGGTCGAGACATATCCGATATAGAAATAGCCCAAAAACAAATCAGTACCGAAGCTTCAGAAAAGCAGCGATTTAAACAAGCGTTTTTGGGAGAAAAAGAAAAGTTTGAAAAGTTTGTTGATTTGGCACCCGTTGGTATTGCAATTAATTCAATATCTGACGGCAGCTTTGAGTTTGTGAATGAGGAGTTTGGCAGAATCACAGGCTATAGCGTTGATGAGTTAAATCAAATGGACTATTGGCAGCTCACCCCTGAAAAGTATGAGAAGCGAGAACATGAACAGCTAGAATTACTTGCTAAATATGGCCAGTATGGGCCGTATCAAAAAGAATATATACATAAAAACGGCAATGTATATCCCGTATTATTATCGGGTATAAAAATTACAGATAGCAAAGGTGAACCATTTATTTGGTCTGTCGTTCAAGATATAGCTCATCAAAAACAAAGTGAGCAACAAATTAAAACGGCGAAAGAAAAGGTGGATTCTTTTGCTTTGCGTATGCAATTAGCCAATGACTCTGCGGGTATTGGAGTATGGGAGTTAGATTTAAAAACAGAAAAACTAGTATGGGATTCTTGGATGTACAAATTATACGGCATCTCAGAGTTAGAGTTTTCCTGCACATACCAAGCATGGCTAGATAGAATACATGTCGATGACGTTGATCATAATGAACGTATGTTGGATGAAGCAATCAACGGGGTAGGCATTTACGACCCAGAGTTTCGCGTTGTACACCCTGATGGAAATATCCGGACAATTAAAGCAAGTGCAGAGATATTGAGAGATTCGCATGGCGTTGCCATAAAAGTAGTTGGTGTAAATTACGATGTAACCGAAAAAGTAGATGCAATAAGAAAATTGTTCGATGCAAAGTTAGCCGCTGAAAATGCAGCACAATCAAAAAGTGACTTTTTGGCTAATATGAGTCATGAAATTCGCACCCCTATGAATGCAATTCTAGGTGGTTTGCAACTGTTAAAAAATATTAATTTACCTGAAGAATTAAGGGCAGTACTTAAAAATGCCTCTTATTCGGGACAAAGCCTTTTAACTATTATTAACGATATTTTAGATTACTCTAAGATAGAGTCCAACCAACTACAGTTAGAAAAAGCATCATTCTCATTAACTGAGGTATTAAATTCTATAACCTATGACTTAGACTCCTTAGTTAGTGAAAAACGTATCGGCTTTACCGTAAATAAAGATGAAAGTTATAACGAATATTGGGTAGGTGATTTAGTTAGAGTTAAGCAAATAATATTAAATTTAAGCTCTAATGCGGTTAAATTTACAGATAAGGGAAGTGTTAAAATAAACGCGAGCAGTAAAGTTTTTGAAGGTAAAGAGGCTATATACCTAGAGGTTGTAGACTCAGGAATAGGGATGAGCAAGGAAGTTTCTGAGCACATTTTTGAGCGGTTTACTCAAGCAGACTCCTCTACAACCAGGAAATATGGTGGAACAGGACTTGGCATGTCTATCACTATTAGTTTAGTTAAAATGATGGGCGGCGAAATCGATATCCAAAGTAAGCAAGGGCTTGGCACAACTGTCACGATTAAATTACCATTACCTAAAGCAAATAACATAGCAGATAAAGCCCCTAAAAAATCGTTTAAAGCGCCTAATTTAAAGGGTAAAAAAATACTTATTGCTGAAGATAACAATATTAACCAAGTGTTGATTAAAGCCATGATGGCTAAAACAAATGCCGATATTACAATTGTAGAAAATGGTCAATTAGCATTTGAAGCTGTTGGTTCCGAACGTTTTGACTTAGTACTTATGGATATTCACATGCCAATTATGGATGGGATTGAGGCTAATCAACAGATAAAAACAATACTGCCCAATTTGCCTATTATTGCGTTAACAGCCAATGTAATGGATAAAGACGTAAAACATTACTATCAACAAGGTTTTATATCTCATGTTGCCAAACCCGTAGACATTAATGACTTGTTTGGCAAACTTAAACACCTGTTTAAAATATAGCCGTGACAAATATTAATATAATGAAATAGTTTTTTTGTTTTAAAACGGCTAAAAACCTCTCATATATAGAGGGGGGACACTTAAAGCAAACCGCCTAGATAGGTAATGAAGTACCTCGGAAGGTTTCCTGGTTATTTTTAATGGTTCGACTCTGTTTGTAATTGCTAAATCGTTTACCTCAGTGAACTTTGTATTTAAACTCATGCCGATATGAAGAACAGCAAGTCAGCTATCATATACATATAGCTGAGCATGATTTACATTATGCTCTGTTGTAAAGCCGTGGACTTCAAAAATGGCAGAATAGGTTTTATCAGTCAGTCTTGTCTTTAAACTCACACAAATCTTCAATAATACAGCTGCCGCATTTAGGTTTGCGAGCAGTGCACACGTAGCGGCCGTGCAGAATCAGCCAGTGGTGGACATCAACTTTGAACTCTTTTGGCACTACCTTTTCGAGCTTTTTTTCTACTTCAACAACGTTCTTACCCATAGCAAATTTTGTGCGGTTCGATACACGATCGATGTGGGTGTCGACAGCTATTGTCGGCCAGCCGAAGGCGGTGTTGAGTACCACATTGGCTGTTTTTCGACCTACGCCGGGTAGGGCTTCTAGGGCTTCGCGGTTTTCAGGCACGATGCTGTCATGTTTATCTACCAATATTTGGCACATTTTATAAACGTTGGCTGCTTTTGAATTAAATAGGCCAATGGTTTTTATGTAATCACGGAGTTTATCGTGGCCTATATCTAAAATAGCCTGTGGTGTATTTGCAACAGGGAATAGTTTTCTGGTTGCTTTATTAACACCAACATCAGTGGCTTGCGCCGACAATGTAACAGCAACAAGTAACTCGAACGGGCTTGAATATTCAAGCTCCGTTTCTGGGTTTGGGTTGTTATCGCGCAAGCGTGTAAGTATTTGGTAGCGTTTTTCTTTATTCATATAACTTAAACGTACTTACTTAAAAAGCAGTACGTTTCCCCTTAAGTTAAACTGGTAACACGTGCACGAGGGCCTTTTTCGGCTTCTGGCGGTGCAATTTGTTTTGATTTTATTTGTGCATCAATCACATTTTTAGCGGCTATGAGCAACCCAAGCCCTAAAAATGCGCCAGGTGGTAAAATAGCAAGCAAAAACTGATTGTCAAAGCTAAACACTTCAATGCGTAAACTTTGTGCCCACGGACCCAGTAATAAATCGGCGCTGTCAAATAACGTACCTTGGCCAATGAGTTCTCGCATTGCACCCAGTACAACGAGTACAAGCATAAATCCAAGTCCCATCATTAATCCGTCAAAGGCAGATAAATGAATTGGATTTTTTGAGGCGTACGCTTCGGCGCGGCCTATAATGGCGCAGTTAGTTACAATTAGTGGAATAAATATGCCCAGCGATTGATAAAGTCCAAATGTGTAGGCGTTCATCAGTAATTGAACAATGGTTACAAACCCAGCAATGATCATTACAAAAACGGGAATACGTATATCTTTTGGTACCCAGTTTCGTACAATAGACACGCTTACATTTGATCCGATTAATACCAAAAGTGTTGCAAGGCCCAAGCCCAGTGCGTTTGTAACAGTCGATGTCACAGCAAGCAACGGACAAAGCCCTAAAAGTTGAACAAGAGCAGGGTTGTTTACCCACATCCCCTCTTTGTAAAGTGTTTTTAATTCACTCATTGGGTTACCTCTTCACACTGGCTATTTGGGGCTGTAAAAATAGTATCAAACTCATTTTGCGCAAATAATACGGCGTTTTTAACTGAATTTACAACTGCACGAGGCGTAATTGTTGCCCCAGTGAACTGATCAAATTGGCCGCCATCCTTTTTCACAGCCCAGCGGTTATCGTCTTCACTGTGCACCGTTAAGCCTTTAAATGTGGTGATCCATGATGACTTTTTAATTTCTATTTTGTCGCCTAACCCTGGTGTTTCTTCGTGTTTAGTGGTTCGCACACCCGCTACAGTTCCATCGCGTAATATGGCGGTTATAAGCTTTATATCGCCACTGTAACCGTTTGGTGTTACGTGCCTAACAACAAGGGCGACTGGTTGGTTATTTTTTCGTGCACGGTAAATAACTTGCGAATTGTATGGTCCTAGTTGCTCATCTGTAATAACGATACAGTCTTTCGACAAGTCATTGTCGTAGGTATTAGGGTCAAGTACTTCGTGCAATTGTGATGTTAAGTATAGTTGCTCTTGCTCTGCAATTTTATCAGCCGTTAATGCATCAATAGTTGCCACTAGCCCAGTAGTTACAAGGGCAAACGCAGTTAAAATAGCGCCGTTTTTTGCCATAGATGAAACAATCATTTTACTGCTCCATGGCCATAAGTACGTGGCTGTGTGTAGTAGTCAATAAGTGGTACTGCAATATTTAGCAATAGTACTGCAAAGGCAACCGCATCAGGAAAACCACCAAAGGTACGAATTAAATAAACAAATAACCCAATTAGTGCGCCGTAAATCAAGCGACCTTTATTTGTGGTTGAGGCCGACACTGGGTCGGTTGCAATAAAAAATGCGCCCATCATAGTTGCGCCACTTAGCAAGTGGAATACAGTACCCGGCTCTGTGCCCGGTGCCGCTATGTAACCAATAGCACTGCATAATGCTAAGCTACCAATAAAACTGACAGGAATATGCCAGTTAATTACTTTTTCTTTTAGTAAATACAACCCGCCAGCTAAAAAACCAAGGTTAACCCACATCCAACCTTGGCCTGCCCATTCGTTAAAAATAGGCTTTTGCATGCTTTCGCTCACTGTTAAACCATGAGCTACATCTGTTTTGATAGTGTCTAGTGGCGTTGCCATTGTAGTGCCATCAACACCAGCACGTACTTGATCTAAGCTATAACCAGTAGAGGTAAAGTCCGTAAAAATAAGCCGTAATTGTTCTGTAAAGCCAATAGGGTTACTTGCTAGATCTGTGACAGGTAACCACGCAGTCATTTGCACAGGGAACGATACCAGTAGCAAAACATAAGCTGCCATAGCGGGGTTAAATAGGTTAAAACCTAAGCCACCATAAAGCTGCTTTACAATCACTATGGAAAATAAACAACCAATAATAACAATCCACCACGGTGCAAATGGTGGAATACTCAAGGCAAGTAACACCGCGGTTAACCATGCGCTGCCATCACTCAATGCAGACCAAACAGGGCGCTTACGTATTAGCATTACTGCTGCTTCAAAAGCTGTGACAGCCACAAAAGCAAGGACGAGTTGAATAAGTACACCTGTACCAAAAAAGAAAACTTGAGCAATGAGTCCAGGAATACACGCAGCAATAACGGTTAGCATTAATCGTGTTAGCGATTTATGGCTATGATTATGCGGCGAACTGGCCATGGTTAATTTCATGACTGATCATTTCCTTCTTTTTGTAACTTTTTGGCTTTGGCGCGAGCAATAGCGGCGGCCACTGCAGCTTTTTTCTTTTCGGCGGCGGTTTGTTCTGGGGTAGCTTCACTTGGCGTTTCTGGCTCAGTTTTCGCCACTTGATCAGTATCTTCATCGCTTTGTGTTTGCTGCGCCTCTTTTGCCGCTTTTTTAGCTTTAGCACGGGCAATAGCAGCCGTTACAGCCGCTTTTTTGTTCTCTGCTGGTGAGTCTGCTTCTGAGCTTTCATATTTAACATTGTCTGCTTGTTCTACAGTACTGTTTGATTCGTCCAATTGTTCTATTTTATCAGCTTCTTTAGCGGCTTTTTTAGCTTTAGCACGAGCAATTGCAGCGTGTACAGCCGCTTTTTTATCATCAGTAGATGCTGTTGTATCGGCATCACCTATATTAGCTTGAGCACCTTGTGCTTGCGCTGCCTTTTTAGCTTTAGCACGTGAAATTGCGGCGGCTACGGCCGCTTTTTTGTCATCATTAGGCGCTGCTGTATCGGCATCATCTGTATTTGCTTGAGCCCCTTGTGCTTTAGCTGCTTTTTTAGCTTTAGCGTGTGCAATCGCGGCAGCTACAGCCGCTTTTTTATCATCAGTAGGCGCTGCTGTATCGGCATCATCTGTATTAGCTTGAGCAGCTTGTGCTGCCTTTTTAGCTTTAGCACGAGCAATTGCAGCGGCTACGGCTGATTTTTTATCATCAGCTGGTGCAGTATTGGCATCATTAAGATTAGTTTGAGCACCTTGTGCTTGCGCTGCCTTTTTAGCTTTAGCGCGAGCAATTGCGGCAGCGACTGCGGATTTTTTGTCGTCAGGGGTTGTAGCGTCTTCAGAAAGCTCTTTTTGCTCTTTATATTTGCGAGCTTGCTCTTTGCGCAGTGCACGCTCTTTAGCGACTTCACTATTATCCGGCTCAATCTCTGTATTTTGGCCTTCAAGTTTTTTGGCTTTTGCGCGAGCTATTGCAGCAGCAACGGCTGACTTTTCATTCCCATCGTTCGATTTGTTTTTAACACGGGCAAGGGCATCCGCTACTTTTTGCTTTTCATCATCAGACTTAGCTGGTGCCTTGCGCTTATGACGATTTTTACGCTCTTCTTGTTCACGCTCTAAACGCTCCTTGCGCGCATCAAAGCGTTCTTTTGCTCTATCCGCTTTTATTTTTTCAGCTTGTTGTTCTTTTATTTCAACTTTAGCCACTCGGTAATATTGCACAAGTGGGATTTCGCTTGGGCACACATACGCACAGGCACCACATTCAATACAATCAAACAGGTTATGTTCTTGGAGTTTGTCGTACTCTTTAGATTTTGCAAACCACTGTAATTGTTGCGGTAGTAACGAAGCCGGGCACGCGTCTGCACACGCACTACAGCGTATACAGGCTTTTTCAGGTCCTGGCTCTGCAAGCTCTTTATGATCAGGGGCTAAAATACAGTTAGTTGTTTTAATTACACCAATCCGTACGGTGGGCAATGTAAAGCCCATCATTGGGCCACCCATTACAACACGTTGTTGTGGTACTGGCGAAAACCCTTGGCAGTCGAGCAGGTGTTTGATTTCTGTACCTAATAAAGCCCATACATTACCTGGTTTGTGTATAGTGTTACCCGTTACTGTAACCACTCGCTCTATAAGAGGTTTCCCTTCGTAAACAGCTTGTTGTACAGCATAAAGGGTACCTGTATTGTGCATGAGTACACCAATATCAGCAGGAATTCCCATGCTGGGTACTTCACGATTAGTCAGCAGTTTTATTAGTTGTTTTTCGCCACCTGAGGGATAAACTGTTGGCACGGTTTGAACAATAATTTTGTTGTTATGTTCAGCCGCTTTAGTCATTGCAGCAATAGCTTCTGGCTTATTGTCTTCTATGCCCACAATACAAACTGTTGGCTCTAAAAGTTGCTGCATTAATTCAATGCCTTGTACAATTTCAGCAGCGTGCTCACGCATTAGCGTGTCGTCAGCAGTTATATAGGGTTCACATTCCACAGCATTGACAATAAAAAAGTCTATTTTTTGCTTTGTATCGGCCTTGATATAAGTTGGAAAACCAGCGCCGCCCATGCCGCTGATACCCGCTTGATGAATTATATCAACTAACTGCGTATGGCTTAGTGTTTTTGGCTCACTTATTGGATTAAGTGTGCACCACTCGTCTTTTCCATCAGGTTCAATAACAACACTTAGTTCTGGCAGTGCAGACGGGTGAGCCGAGGGCTTTGGCGCTATTTCTGTAATAATCCCCGAACTAGGAGCATGTACTGGTACAGACCAGTTAGCAACGGGTTTAGTTAAGGCTTGACCTTTAAGTACGCGTTGGCCTTTTTCTACAAGTAATTTACCATTAGCGCCAATGTGTTGTTTTAGCGCAACTACAAGTTTGTCAGGTAGTGGAAGGCGAGCAATATTTGCACCGTTAGAAAGTGATTTTTGCTGTGGAGGATGCACGCCGCCAGGAAATTGCCAAACAGTACCTTTTTGTATTTGTTCAAGTAACTTTTCCACTCAAACCTCTAATCTATTTGTGTAACAGGAATAGCATCTAACTGCCATTTCCAGTTTTGTTTTGTTTCAGCAACCGGTAGCATATCAATACAATCTACAGGGCAGGGCTCAACGCATAAATCACAACCTGTGCATTCGTCTATTAAAACAGTATGCATTTGGCGAGTAGCACCTACAATGGCATCTACAGGGCAGGCTTGAATACATTTGGTACAGCCAATACATTCGTCTTCGCGTATGTATGCAACGGTTTTAATTGGCTCGGCTTGCTCTCCACCGGCAAGGGGTTTCTCATCAACGCCCATCAGGCCAGCAAGCTTTTTCATGGTGGCTTCACCACCAGGCGGGCACTTATTAATTTCATCCCCATTGGCAATTGCTTCTGCATAGGGGCGACAGCCTGGGTAACCACATTGACCACATTGCGTTTGCGGTAAAATGGTATCGATTTGTTCAACAATGGGGTTACTTTCTACGCGAAAGCGTATTGCAGCAAAGCCTAAAATTAACCCAAAAACCAGCGCGAGTGAGCCAAGCGCAATTAAGGCATAAAACAAGGTCATATTAAAATTTCACTAATCCGGTAAAACCCATAAACGCCATAGACATAAGGCCGGCGGTTATCATAGCAATAGAGGCACCTTTAAAAGGTGTTGGAACATCAGCAGCAGCAAGGCGTTCGCGCAGCGCTGCAAATAGTACGAGCACTAATGAAAAGCCAACCGCAGCACCAAAACCATACACTGCTGATTGTAAAAACGAGTGGTCTTCTTTTATATTAAGTAAAGCAACACCTAGTACTGCACAGTTTGTAGTGATAAGTGGTAAAAATATACCCAATAAACGGTAGAGTGTAGGGCTTGTTTTACGTACCACCATTTCTGTAAATTGCACTACAACGGCAATAACTAAAATAAAGCTCATGGTGCGTAAAAATTCTATATCCAAAGGGATTAAAATATACTGATTAACCAAGTAACTAGTTACTGAAGCAAGCGTAAGTACAAAGGTGGTAGCTAAAGACATGCCGATTGCTGTATCAAGTTTTCCTGATACCCCCATAAACGGACATAAGCCTAAAAATTGTACTAACACAAAGTTATTAACTAGAACGGTTCCAATCAATAACAATACATATTCAGTCATGCGAGCCTCGCGCTTTTAAAGTCCCGTGTATTATCCTTTTTTCTGCTCTGATTAACAACATGTGCAGTGATTATCATTTAAATAAACATTATTAAATTAACTAACAGTATTAATGATGTAATAGACCTATGAGTTAGACATACTTTTTTCTTTAACATGATGACTTTAATCATACTAATTTGAGGGGGGGCAGTGATCACCGTAGTGCTAAATAAAGGGAAAGGGCACAAACAAAAAAAAGAGCAACGAGTGCTCTTTTTTAAAATAGGGGGTTAAATATCTTTCGGCTTTTCGATGTAGTAGCCTTGAACGCCATCTAAGCACAAGGTTTCTATTATGTGTTTTTCTTCTTGGCTCTCTACACCCTCGGCAAATACACTCACGCCAATCCTGTGTGCTAGATCTACCATTAGACGCATAAAGTATTGATTATTTTTATCGTCTTCTAAACCGCGAGTGTAACTGGCATCCATTTTTATGAAATCGGGTTTTAAATCACGGAAAAACTTGAATGATGTTAAACCGACACCAAATCGCTCAACGGTAATACGTGCACCTACTCGGTGAATCATATCAATAAAGCGTTTACTGGCTTTAATATTTTGTTGTAAACCAAATTCACTTACTTCGAAAACGAGTTTAGATGCGATATGGGTATCTTTTAATAGGCGACGCTCTAGCCAAATTACAAACTGATCGTTATGTGCACTTGAGGCCGTTACATTTAAGCCAAAGAATTTCTCGGATAAGTTACGGCTTTTAACTTTTTCAAGCGATGAGTCGATAATAAGGCGGTCAATTTCTATTGCCATATCTAGTTTTTCAGCCATGGCTAAAAACGATGCAGTAGGGAGCATTTGGTTATCTTCGGTTTTAAACCTAACCTGTATCTCGGCGTATGCCTTAATGCTTTTACCCAAAGGCATAATATTTTGCATTACTAAATGCACGCGCTTTGATTCAATAACTTCGTTTATTACTTTACGCCAGTTTTGGTTACCAAAGCCTGCACTTACATTGTTAACTAAATCGGTTTCGCGTTGTACGTGCCATGCATTAGTTTGCTTAGACTGAGCCATACTCATCGCGTTATCAACCACCGAAAGCAGCTCGCCTAATGGTTTACCTTTTTCGTAACCCACAATGCCGGTATTTGCCACAGAGCTTAATTCTTGGTTTTGTTGATATTGAGTAAAGCGGGACTGTAAGTTTTCACCAAAACGCTCAGCTTCTTTAAGCGGTGTATGCGGTAAAATAACAGCAAAGTCAGAGCTGTTTAGTCTAAACAATTGGCTGCCAGTATAAGTGCCGCTCAAGTGTTTAATTATATCAGCAACACCCCTTACGTACTCGTCACCTTTTTGGTAGCCACGGCTTTGATTAATTGCTTGTAACTCACTACAGCGCACCATAGCTAACGAGCCAAACGTACTTTGCTCGCAGTTCTCGATATGCTTTTCATAATACTCAACAAACATATTTCGGTTACCTAAAGAAGTGATAACGTCTTTATAGGCTTCTTGTTTAATGCTCATTGCTGCATTTTGTATATCTTGACTTTTAGACTTTAAAAAGTGCGATAACCGGTTAAAGCTTGGAACTAAATCTTTCCCCAGCTTTTTGAGACTAGAACCATCGAGTGCAGTTTGTAGATCGTCATCAACTTGGTTTTGGTTAATATAAATATCAATGATGTCAGATACTGTAGTGCTGATATTTTTGTTCAGCTGGTAAAAAATTGACTTAAGTAAGATGATAGGAATGATCACCAACACCGCAGATATAAGTATTACTATGAAGAGGGCCGTTTGTAGCTGCGAAGCTAGTTGTTGAATGTTGAGCGTAAATTCTACTTTTACATCTGCTGCATCGTTGACAGCAAATTGGGGGCGTATAGAGTTAAATTGAGACTGAATAAACTCGGCGAATGCTGGCAACTCTTCAGACGAATTAACACTGAAAACTTCCGCGCCTTGATAATCTCTAAGCGTGAAGTTTGAAAAGGTATTGCCGTTTGCAATTGATTTTTTTAAATTTTCTGCAGAAATATCGTCTATAGACAGCTCATTTATATACTTACTAACGGTTACTTGAGCACTTTTTTGTGCTTCGCTCACCGCGTTATCAAAGCCCACTGAAATGAAGTAGCTTCCTGCTGCAACACACAATAACCAAGATATTATTTGTATTAAAATAAGTTTTTTAAATCCAGCCATTTTTTCAATCTTTTTGATATTACAGAGGAAAGGAATCAAGTCCTTGATTATTTAACTAAATGCAACATTTATTAGTTTTTTTTCAATGTTTTAGTTCTAGAGTAGAAGGGTAGTGGAAATAGTAGTAAATGTCTATGGAATTGTTGAGAATTGGCTCCCCCTCCCCGACTCGAACGGGGGACCTGCGGATTAACAGTCCGTCGCTCTAACCAACTGAGCTAAGGGGGAACTAAATTTTGACTTGTATGATATTGGCTCCCCCTCCCCGACTCGAACGGGGGACCTGCGGATTAACAGTCCGTCGCTCTAACCAACTGAGCTAAGGGGGAACTACATCATATACATAAACTTGGCTCCCCCTCCCCGACTCGAACGGGGGACCTGCGGATTAACAGTCCGTCGCTCTAACCAACTGAGCTAAGGGGGAATCGTTTATGGTTAAAAAGCTTGGCTCCCCCTCCCCGACTCGAACGGGGGACCTGCGGATTAACAGTCCGTCGCTCTAACCAACTGAGCTAAGGGGGAAGCGTCTTGCCTTTCAACGGGGCGAAATATTAATGACCGCGCTGCAAAGTGTCAACATATAAAAGTCATAAATTAAAAAAAGAGGTTTATTCGTTGTTTTTATGTGCAATCTGCGTGTTTTATAGCTTTATTTGAAACCATTTATTGGCCTTTCAATAAAACCATCAGTAGTAAATTAGCGCTAAGTGATCGTTTGCTATAGCCAATTGAGTAAATAAAATACGACTTTGAAATGATTTGGTCTGTGTAAAACACAAAATTTAAAAGTACTGACTCTTCGTTTTAGCTATTTATACTCAAAAACCTGACGTTAGGGTATTTTTAATCCTAAGTAATAAAATCTAAAGCGTATGCTTTTTAAACATTTGTAATTTTAGTACCTAACCATATACGAAAGTAAAAGCAAAGGTGCTCATAAATAATACAATCAATAACTTGCAATTATAAATGCTGAAAACAGGTTAGCTTAATAACCACATTGCAAATAAAATTTACTAACCTGATGAAATAGGTTTGTAAAGGTTATAAAACAATATAAAAGCAAATCTCATCACTTTTTAAGTTAGTAGTAAAAATGTATCTCTCTTAAACCCTTTATAAATGCGGGGTCCAATGAGTTATCCACGGTTTCTGTGGATAACTCTGTTTATGAAACTTTAAGAACATCAGCAGCACCAGTAATTTAGAGTGCTACAACGATTTCAAGCTTTTAAATCATTATTTTTATTTCATTTAAAAACAATGGTTTAAGGTTTTTGTTTTATTGTGTGTGATACGATGAGTGGAATTTTTCGTTACGATAAATCAAAAAGGAGATTTGTGCAAAAAAGCATCAGGTAACGCGTGTATTTTGTAATAAAAGTAACAATTATGTGTCTTAATTGTTTTTTGACGCGTTAAGCCGCTGTTTTAACAAAACCGTTTAAAAAGCAATGTTTACTTCCAAGGCGCACTTTAAGCAGTTTTATTGCATTAAATCTATTGATAAATCCGTGGCTTGAATTGCCCTGATGCTTTAAAATAATCAACACAGTAAAAGAGGCTATTTATTTCATGCGCGTAACACAAAATACCAAGACTCGCCCAGATTTACTAAACGATCCCATCTTGCCCACGTTGAAAACCATGACTGTTCCAATGATTTTTGGCATGATCATGTTAATGATGTTTAATATTGTTGATACCTTTTTTATTAGTTTGTTAGGTACTGAGCCCCTTGCGGCAGTGAGCTTTACATTCCCTGTTACATTTACAGTCATTAGTTTGGCTATAGGGTTAGGAATAGGTACTTCAGCTGTCATTGCAAAAGCATTAGGCAGTAACAAAATAGATGAAGCCCGATTTGACGCCAGCATCTCTATATTAGTGGGTGTTGTACTGGTGCTTGCGTTATCGCTTATTGGTTATCTACTTATTGACCCTGTATTTACATTATTGGGGGCAGGGCAGCAGGTGCTTCCGTTAATTCATGACTACATGAATATTTGGTTTATTGGCAGTGTATTTTTGATCACACCAATGATTGGTAACTCCGTATTACGTGCCAGTGGCGATACTAAAACGCCAAGTATTGTAATGGGAGGGGCTGGGCTAATAAATGCAATACTTGACCCAATGCTGATATTTGGTTTTGGCCCTATACCTGCTATGGGTATTCAAGGGGCTGCGATTGCAAGTGTAATAGCTTGGGCTGTAGCCGTTGTGATTATTTTATATATATTAACTGTAAAAAAGCGACTACTTAGCTTAAAAGCGGGCTCACAAACGGTTGTGGGGGCAATCCGAAAAATCTTAAAAATAGGTGTGCCGGCTGCAGGTGCTAATATGCTCACGCCTGTTGCAATGGCAGTTATGACTGCACTTGTTGCTAATCATGGCCCTGAGGCTGTTGCCGCGTTTGGTGTTGGTAGCAGAATAGAGTCTATTGCAAGTATTTTAGTGCTTGCCTTATCAATGACACTCCCTCCATTTGTTAGTCAAAATTTTGGGGCTGGAAAGTTATGTAGAGTGAAAGATGCATACATAGGTACCTTGAAGTTCGTCATGGTTTGGCAGTTCATAATTTATATTTTACTGATTATTTTTTCTGGCGTTATAAGTCAGTTATTTGGTAAAGAGCAAGCGGTAATAGATGTAATTAAACTTTTTATTTATATCATTCCACTTAGTTATGGTCTGCAAGGTGTGATCATATTATCGAACTCATCGTTTAATGCTTTGCATAAACCAATGAACGCGCTGTTTTTAAGTATTATTCGGTTGTTTGTTTTCTATGTTCCGTTTGCTTATTTAGGTAGTCATTTTGCAGGGTTAACGGGATTATTTATAGGTGCTGCTGTCGGTAATTTATTTACCGCATTGGTAGCGTATAAATGGTTTATAAAAGAGCTTGAGTCTTTGAGCAGTCAGTCGTTACAGGAGTGCAATAGTTGAGTGATCATTTTCAGTTAAAATCACAGTTTAAACCAGCAGGGGATCAACCCACCGCAATAAAGCAGTTGTGCGAAGGTTTAGAGGCAGGGCTTGCTCATCAAACATTGTTAGGGGCTACAGGTACGGGTAAAACCTTCACCATGGCTAATATTATTAGCGACTTAAATCGCCCAACAATTATTATGGCCCACAATAAAACGTTGGCTGCGCAGCTTTATGGTGAAATGAAAGAGTTTTTTCCTAAAAATGCCGTTGAATATTTTGTTTCTTATTACGACTATTACCAACCAGAGGCCTATGTTGTATCGAGCGATACGTTTATCGAAAAAGATGCTTCAATAAATGAGCACATAGAACAAATGCGTTTAAGTGCTACGAAAGCACTTCTTGAACGCCGGGATACCATTATTGTTGCATCGGTTTCGGCTATTTATGGTTTGGGTGACCCCCAGTCATACATGAAAATGATGTTGCTTTTAAAAGTAGGCGAAAAAGTTGACCAGCGTGACATGCTTCGCCGCTTAGCCGAAATACAATATACCCGTAACGACATAGAGTTTAGCCGTGGTACTTACCGAGTTCGCGGCGAAGTGGTCGACATATTCCCGGCAGAGTCAGAAACATACGCAGTGCGGGTAGAAATGTTTGACGACGAAATAGAGCGCTTGAGTATTTTTGATCCGCTGACAGGTGCTGTTGAAAAACATATTGTGCGTGCCACTATTTATCCTAAAACGCACTATGTAACTCCGCGAGAAAAAATTCTAGGCGCAATCGAAAATATAAAAATAGAACTAAAAGATAGAAGAGCTCAATTACTCAGTGCCAATAAATTAGTAGAAGAGCAGCGCATTGCGCAGCGTACTCAGTACGACATAGAAATGATGACCGAGTTGGGCTATTGCTCGGGAATAGAAAACTACAGTCGTTATTTATCGGGGCGTACCCCCGGCGATCCGCCGCCAACCTTGCTTGATTACCTGCCTGATGACGCATTAATGATTATTGATGAATCTCATGTAACGGTGTCGCAAATTGGCGCTATGTATAAAGGCGACAGAAGCCGTAAAGAAAACCTTGTAGAATATGGTTTTAGAATGCCCTCAGCCATGGATAATCGCCCACTTAGGTTTGAAGAGTTTGAAGCCATTGCTCCGCAAACCATTTATGTATCGGCAACGCCTGGTGACTTTGAAATGGAGCGCAGTGGCGGGGAAGTTGCAGAGCAAATTATTCGTCCAACAGGACTTTTAGACCCGCTTATAGAAGTAAGGCCTGTTGGCGACCAAGTTGATGATTTATTATCAGAAATATACCAGTGTGTTGAAAAAGGTGAGCGCGTATTAGTGACTACGCTTACTAAACGTATGTCTGAAGATTTAACCGATTACCTAAGTGAACACGGCGTAAAAGTTCGTTATTTGCATTCAGACATAGATACAGTAGAGCGCGTAGAGATAATTCGTGATTTACGCGCAGGGGTGTTTGACGTGCTAGTAGGCATTAACTTACTAAGAGAAGGTTTAGATATGCCTGAAGTGGCGTTGGTTGCGATACTGGATGCCGACAAAGAAGGCTTTTTACGTTCAACGCGCTCGCTTATTCAAACTATTGGTCGTGCTGCGCGTCACTTAGATGGCCGTGCTATTTTATATGGCGATAAAGTGACTAAATCTATGGCAAAAGCGATAGATGAAACAAGCCGCAGGCGCGAAATTCAACATCAATACAATATAGATAACGGCATAGAGCCACGTGCTTTAGCCAAAAAGATTCTTGATGTGATGGATGTAGGTGAAGAAGCTGGCCCTAAAGATAACCTACAACTTATTCGTAAAGAGTCTAAAAAGGTGCTTAGCGCGAAAGAAATTGCAGCGCAAATCAAGCAGCTTGAAACTAAAATGCACGCGTATGCGAGTAATTTAGAATTTGAAAAGGCGGGCTCTGTGCGCGACGAAATACACGAACTACAACAACAGTTGATTAATTAAAAAATGACTATAAATTTTACGCCTCTTATCACGGCACTTGAGAGTGCCCCTATTTTAAATAACGAACTGTGTCGTGTTTTTCACGGGCGAGGCCATAGTATTGAGGCATTAAGCCACTTAAATTTAGATTTTTACCCGCCAAGCTTATTTTTAGTCTCTTACGATGAAATAGACGACAACACGCTTAATCAGCTAACCGAAACACTTTGGCAGTGGGCGCAAGCGCATTACCCAGAGTTAATTACCTCGCTTGTTTATCAGCAGCGCGCAGGTGTACAAAGCCAAAATATCGTTATGTTTGGAGCGCTTCCTAACCCGCATACAGTAACCGAAAACGGAATTCGCTTTTTAGTTGATTTGCAAAGCCGCCAAAACACGGGGATTTTTCCAGATATGCGAAGCGGCCGTGAGTTTGTAATGGCGAATAGTAAGCATGGCAAAGTACTTAATTTATTTTCGTACACGTGCGGCTTTTCGTTAGCAGCAATGCAGGGCGGCGCTGATCACGTAATGAATATGGATATGAGCAAAGGAGTACTCAAAGTAGGTAAGCAAAACCATCAGTTAAATGGCTTTGACAAAGGCGTGAGTTACTTACCTCACGATATTTTAAAGTCCTTTGGTAAATTAAAAAAAGCGGCCCCGTTTGATCTGATTATTGTTGACCCACCAAGTTTTCAAAAAGGTAGCTTTATTTTAACTAAAGATTACCAAAAAGTGCTCCGTAGGCTCCCTGAGTTACTTAATCAAACAACTAAATTGCTTTTATGCGCCAATAGCCCCGAGCTAACTGAGGATGCATTTAAAGCACTTATTGCTGAGCACACACAAGGTGCGATTGAATTTGTAGCGCGCCTTGCACCTACCGCACGCTTTATTGAAATAGACAGTGATAAAAGTTTAAAAGCGCTTGTCTATAAAATGTCACATTCGCCTGATTAAATGAAGCTCAGTAAACGACTGGCTGCGATTGATGCGCTGATCACTCGCCAGCAAAACACTATTTGGGATTGCTGCTGCGATCATGGCTATTTGGGAATGGCTTTGTTAAAGCGCTCAGCTGCGGATAAGGTCATATTTGTTGATATTTTGCCCAATATCATGGCTGACCTTGAGGCAACGCTTACACGAAATAAAAAATTAAGGACGCCTGGTGATAAAAAGCCTGAATGGCAGGTCTTGTGTCAGGACGTTGGAAGTATAAAGCTTGATGATGTAACAAATCAGGTAGTGGTTATAGCGGGTATAGGTGGTGAGCTAGCGCTGCGTTTAGTGCAGCAAATAATAGCTAACAACTCGCCAGAGTCTGTAAAGCATGTGCGATTTATTTTATGCCCAATTCACCACACCTATTTACTGCGCAGTGGTTTACACACGCTTAATTTGGGTTTGCATAGTGAGCACATTATAAGCGATAAAAACCGTATATACGAACTCATAGAGGTTAGCTTTAAAAGCAACCAAACGGTAAGTAAAACAGGTGATGCCATGTGGGACTTAAATAATAAGCAGCATACGGCTTACATTCAACGACTGTTAAATCATTATAATAAAATGCTCAATAAAGATGAGCTTTATTATCAAAAAGTTATAAGCGACTATCAAAGTCTATACGATAGTTAAAAAAGCCCAATTTTGTCGGGCGGCTGTGATCTAATTACATAACAAAACACGTAATGTAAGCACAGTTAATATCTTGCCCAGTGCGAGTTTATTTGGTTTATTTATGTCAGATAAAAATAGTCACCTAAATACGTTACTCAGTAACGACAAAAAATGGCAACATAGCTACGAGCAGCCAATTCCCTATGCGCCGCTTGTGCAATTAGCTAATAATAATTGGGTCGTTCCACAGCATTTTTTACGTTACAAGCATACACTTGAAAGTGTAAATGAAGTGCTCGAAAGCATAGAGTTTTCGGCGCACTTTAGAGTTCTTGCTGCACAAAAAGGCGATGAAATATACCTACAAGTTGCAGTACTAAGCCCTGACAACTACAAAAAAAGTGGCCACCAAAATGCCGATAAGGCAAAAAAATTGCTATTTGGTAGGCGCTGGATAGTAGAAGAAAACTTGCCGACTTCAGAACTTATTCAAACTGCCTTTTTAGCTTTAAAAGTAGCGCGTGAGCACGAAGTTAGAGAGTTGTTTCAGTTAAAACAAAATGGTGCAATTAGCACACCATTTAATAATCATCACGACTTACCTGTCATGGCGCAAAACCCTGAACTAGTCATACAAGCTCGGCATAATGATGACATTAATGATTTAATCAGCCGTATTGTTTTTGCTGACTCGACTGTTGAGCTTACCAGCCATCAAGTTATAAACGAGCAGCAACACTTGTATACAGTAAAGCTTCATTGCGACAACGCTCAGCTTAATGAATTTAATAACAAAACAATTGCGTTTTTAACTACGGGTTCGTCTACTAATCACTTTTTACATGGTTTTATTACAGCCTTAGTTAATACTAGCAACGACTACGTAAATGAGCAGTTTAAGTATCAAGGTTTTTCCCGCTTCAGTAAAAATGTGGCGGTAGAAAGTATTGGTAAGTTAAGTATTGCAATGCGCTCACCAAATACAGTTGATTTGTGCTCAATGGGTAAGCAAGAAGCTAATCAATTAAACTTCGAAATAGACAGCGGGCGGGCACCTCAGGGGTGTGGACAAGCTATAGGTGGGTTTCTAGCAGCCCATGGAATAGAGCAACCAGAAAATGCCCATTTATACCCAAACTACCTTTAATAGCCTTAGCGAACAAGTAAGCGTTTAACAACGCTTACAATTTGTTGATTTCTTGCTTAACGTTAAAGCTTGAGTCAGTCACAATGGCTTCGAGTGTTTGTACACGTTCTCTTAGTGCAACCACTTCTGCTTTTGTTTCAGCAAGTTGTTTATGAGCATCGCTATTGTTGTTTTGCATTTTATGTTTAAATTCTAAATGCTTTTTATACATATCGTAAACCACACCCGAACCCACAGATATAAGCACGATTAGCACAATCATCGTAGTACCAGACATAACTATATTCCTTTTATATTTTTATTTTTAAAGTATACGCTTTCTTCTCTTTAGATAAAGCTGACAATTGTAACTTTATTTGTAAAGGGCGATGATTTGAAATCAATCAATTAACACTGTGGCTATATACATGTGCATCAGTGCTTTTTGTTTGGTGTTCATACTTTATACAGTAACAGGGTTGTTTAATGTTAAACCAATCGCCATATAGTTACTAACACACTATTTTATAAACTAATTTTATCAGAGAGTTATTATGCTAAATAATAAAATACCTCCCGTTATAATTGTTCTATTTTTTGCAGGCATTATGGCGCTTATAGCGCATTACAGTGTTATTGACTTTACTGTATTTGTTGCCTACTTGGCGGCAAGTTTAGTTATTATTGGTTGTGCAAGCTGTGTTGCGGGTGTTGTGAGCTTTAAGCTAGCCAAAACCACAGTAAACCCCAATAAACCAGAACAGGCATCAAAATTAGTTACCAGCGGTATTTACCGAATTTCACGTAATCCCATGTATTTAGGATTTGCATTTATTTTAGCTGGGTGGGGTGTGTGGCTAAGCTCTGTTTGGGCAATGTTAGGTGTTATTGGGTTTATTGGCTATTTAACGTTGTTTCAAATAATGCCAGAAGAACGTGCGCTTACTAAATTGTTTGGCGATGAATTTACTATCTACAAAGCTCGGGTAAGGCGCTGGCTATAGAGTCTGAAATGCCGTGTAATTAATTTATTATGCAATAAAAAAGGCTATGTAACATAGCCTTTCTCTTGTATCTATGTGGGTATGTATGTGTTGCTTATTCGTATTCTAATGGGTCTGTAATATTGTTTAGTGCAAATGCTTCTAAACGTTCTTGGCACGCACCACACTTACCACAGGCCTTTTCACGGCCGTTGTAACATGTCCATGTTTGGCTGTAATCTAAACCCATTTTTATCCCGTCAGTTAAAATATCAATTTTGGTGTTATTAAGATATGGGCTAAAAATTTCTACTGCATCGTAGTTTGCAATACGACATACATCATCCATTTTTTGCACAAATTCAGGACGGCAATCGGGGTAAATAGCATGATCCCCAGAATGTGCACCGTAATAAACTTGGCTTGCTTTTAGTGATACCGCATAACCAACTGCAAGCGAGAGCAAAATCATATTTCGATTTGGCACTATTGTGCTTTTCATGCTTTCTTCTTCGTAGTGGCCTTCTGGTACATCAATATTATCGGTTAATGATGAGCCACCAATAAGCTGATTAATAGCTGAAATATCAACTATTTTGTGTGGAACATTAAGCTTTTCACATACTTGCGCAGCAACTTTAAGCTCTTTTACATGACGCTGACCATAGTCAAATGAGAGGGCATATACATCATGGCCTTGTTGCAGGGCTTTATTTAATACGGTGAACGAGTCCATACCGCCGGAATAAATAACAACTACTTTTTGCGTCATATCTGTTTTGCTCTTAGTTTTAATAGAGGTTTATATCAGGGCGCGATATACTACACGGCCGCGGCTTAAATAACAATTTTTGCTCAGCGCTTTTTCGTCTTTAATAGTAGCAATGTTGCTGCTAGGTAGTAAGTGAGATCTCTTTTGTACAAAATTAATGAAGTGTTTGAAACCATTCAAGGTGAAGCAAGCTTTACTGGCACACCCTCAATATTTTTACGCCTGCAAGGTTGCCCTGTAGGGTGTTCGTGGTGCGACACAAAACAAACATGGGATGTAGACAACGTATACAAAGTGTCTCTTGACGAAACCGTAGAGAAAAAAGCCGACTCAGATCATTGGGCCGATGCCAGCGCCGAGCAAGTACTTGAGCTGTTTAAATCACGTGGCTATACAGCCAAGCATGTTGTAATTACCGGCGGCGAGCCATGTATGTACGATTTAAACCCAGTATGTAAGCTATTGCACGATAATGGTTTTACCACACAAATAGAGACCAGCGGCACGTTTGAAATACTTGCCCCGGAGCAAACATGGGTTACCGTTTCGCCTAAAATAAACATGCGCGGCGGTTATGAAGTTCTTACCAGCGCCATGAAACGCGCCAACGAAATTAAACATCCCGTTGCAATGCAAAAGCACATAGAAGAGTTAGAAGAGCTATTTGCTAAAACAGGCGTTAACCCCAAGCTTGTTTATTTGCAGCCAATTAGCCAAAAGGTATCTGCAACCAAATTAGCAATCGATACCTGTATAGCCAAAAATTGGCGCCTATCAATACAAGTACACAAGTATTTAGGAATTAGTTAAAGCGCAAAGGCGGCTTTAAGTGGTTAGCTGTAAGCGATAAGCTGCTCTGCGTTAAGTTATATTCTGTAGATAAAAGGTTGGGTTGAGTGAAACGAAACCCAACACAGCAACTTCAATGCTCACTCTTTCCAAGCACTCTTTATATCAAACTCTAACAAGCTTATTTAAACACGTAGGTCGGATAAGCAAAGCGCCATCCGACAATGTTAGTTAATTTCTTCCCTGCAGTGATAGCAATTATTTGTTGGCAGGCGATAGCTAGTAGCTGATTGCATTACCTGGTTTTTCTTACACTTTGGGCAGAAGTAATTAATAACATTCACAATTAGTACGATTGCTAAAATAATACCGCCAATATAAAACGGGTTTGCATAAAACTGATTACTTGCCGGCGAAAACTGAAACCCAATAATACATGTGATTAAAGCCACTAAATACGCTTTAAATCTAACTGCCTTTTTCAAATTTAAATCCTTATATTTAGTTTTTTATGCTCAATATATCAATAGACTATACCGTGAAAGATGGTGAGTACTAGATTAAAGTGCACTTTAAGGGGAGTTTTTGACTAAGTATTTTTTATCCAGCCAATACTTAGTATATATCGGTTACCTTTTTCTACCTTTGATACTTGGTGCTTGCTGATATCAGGGCGAAATAACTTGATCCGTTCTGTTTCAAATATGAGGCTAGAGCAAATAAACTCTCCGCCTATATCCGCTTTTTTTAACACAATATTTAGTCTGTAATGCTGACCATCCTTAACATGATCAGTGTGCGGTGGTATTTCACTTCCTTTTGGGAACTTTAATAAATACACATCAAACTTTATGGGCCAAAATGCACCACAAAGCAGCATTTTATCATAGCCCGATTTTTGCCTGCCTCGTGACCACCGAAATAGCTTTTTTACAAAAGACATACACAATCCTTGATTTAGAGACTTTAAATCGCGCTTTTAACTGTTGCTTAAAGCATTATGCACATTGAATATGAACACTTTAGGGCTTATAAATTACTCAGTACCATCTGTTTTATTTTATGAGCTTTTACGAAGTGATCTAATTGATGAGTTTGAATCCACCAAGTTGCAGCTTCCATTAAAAGTTCAGGATTGTTGTTTTTATTAGCAAAAAAAGCGTAGAAAGACAGACCTACATTATCACCTTTACTGGCAATTTTTTTATCACATACTTCAATGATTTTAGTTCTTAATTCTTGTCTCATATATGAGTAACCTAATAAAGCGTATTGGTGAAAACAAAATGGAACAAACTGTAACTTTAAATTCAAAACGAGCAATTGTTTATTTATTTTTCGAAGATGCTTTATTTAACCACGTTATTTAGTAAATAACATAAAAAAAAAGCGCTGCTCTAGGGCAACGCTTTATGTATTTTTTTGGTCGTAGTTAGCGAGCTTATTCAGCCGCTAAGTAATCCAATACCACTTGATGGTGATCTTTGGTTTTAAACTTATCAAATAGGTGTTTTATTTTACCGTCTTGGCCTACTAAAAATGTAAGGCGGTGAATACCGTCGTATTCTTTACCCATGAACTTTTTGTAGCCCCATACACCAAATGCTTCTGCAATGGCGTGATCTTCATCGGCGAGTAAATCAAAGTTAAGCTCTTTTTTAGTTTCAAAGTTTTTAAGGCGCTTAATTGGATCTGGGCTGATGCCTACAACACGGGTGTTAAATTTAGCAAGCTCAGCTTGTTGGTCGCGCAGGTTTTCTGCTTGCACGGTACAACCTGGTGTAGACGCTTTAGGGTAAAAGTACACAAGTACTTGTTGTTCTTTTAACAATTCACTTAATGTGATTGTTTCGTCGTTTTGGTTTTGTAAGCTAAAAGCGGGTGCTGTATCACCAGCTTGTAATGGACTAATTGTGTTCATGCTATTTCCTTAACGAATGCGTTTAAAAATATAATCTACGTTTAGGGTATGAGAAAGGCTCTCAAAACTAATTTTAAATTTATCTATGTCTACATCTATGGGGATATTAAATTCTACTTCACAGCGCATTTTAGTGTCAGTTTCTTCATTAAACGTATCTGACTTTAAAGAACAAATGCTGATGTGGTTATCGGCAAAAAAGCGTGTCACTTTGCTTAGCGTACCAGGGGTATCTATACCCGTGTATTCTAATGTGTAACCGGCACAAAACTCGCTAGGAGTATGGCTGGTTGTGCGTTTCATCATGGTTAACAAGCCAAGTTCCATTGCTTTGGTTGGTAACACATGTTCAATTCGGCTAATGGCCGACATATCACCCTGCAATAACATTATAAAGGTAAACTCGCAGCCTAAAATGGCAATGCGGCTGTCAATAATATTGCAGTGACAGTCGCTGACTAATTGCGTCAGTTCACTGACAATACCAGGCCTGTCTTCGCCGATAGCAGTTAACACAATTTGATGATTTGAAAATGCAGTCATGGGTTAAAATACCTAAGTTACAAGGGTTATAACAACGCAATGGATAACACTACTAAATACACTCGAGGACTTGCTCGGCGGCGAAGTTTAACACAAAACAGTGTGTAAACTACAATGCGGGCTAATTAAGCGCGTTTAAAGTACGGTGTTTCTTGTTTTTACTAGCACAGGAAAGTACCATAGTTAAAATTTGCTTATTTGCCCTTAGTTTTTTCTAAGTTGAGGTGCTGAACTTTATTGTAATTAAGCAGCCAAATAAAAATGTAAAGTTAATATTGATTTTACACTGAACCAAATCGGCATAACCCACTCATATATTTGTTAAAACAATTAAAGGGTATGCTAAGGAGAATTATCTGTGCAGTATTGGATCCCAAAAGCACTTGCAGTAAGTGTATTGGTAAGTTTATCAGGGTGTAGTGTATTTGTTAACGATGCGCATAATGAACGTAATTACCGCGCGCATGAGCCAGTAAAAGCGCCAGCGTCTTTATCTCAGCCGGCTCAAGATCCAGTTTATAAAATGGAAGTAGGTCAATATAACAATAATCCAGACGCAACCAATTATCGTCCACCAGCTCAAGTACTCACTGTAGCAAAAGGCAGCTGGGTCGAAGAGGCTGATAATTTAGCACGCGTATATTTTGATAAAAACGATGGCATTGTTGATTTAGATGACTTTATTTGGGATTCAATTAAAGCTGTTTTAGCTGAAAATAACACCGCTACTACCAAAGAAGATAAGCTACTTGGCATTATTGAAACCGATTGGTACGCAATTATTAAAACCGAAGAAAGCTGGTTGTGGGGCGATGAAAAAAACGATGACCTGCAACGTTTTAGATTTTCTATTGAAAAAAAATCGCATGAACGTACAGCTTCTTTACGTGCTGAGCTAATCGATTTTAAAGGTGATACAACACTTACAGACTTGTTTAAACAGCAATTAGAAGTGCGTGCACTTAACCAAGTTATTACTGAATTTGATTACCGCTATCGCCAGCTTGAAGTAGATATGCGCAAGCGCCAAGGTATTATTTCTTTAGAAATGGGCTTTGACAATAAAGGTAATGCAGCACTGGTTACTGAGCAGTCTTACGATGCGGTATTTGATCGTTTTTCAGGCTTTTTAGAGCGTTTGTCGTTTACTATTGTTGAAATAAACCAAGATACAGGTTTAATTACAGCTGACTATAAAGCACCGGAAAGCAGTATGTGGGATTCGATTTGGGGCGACGATGTTGCGCAATTACCAATAGATGAAGGCCAATACCAAATTTTAGTGAGTAAAACCAAGCAAGGTGGCACAAGCTTAACCTGGATGGACGATAAAGGCGAAACGCTAGAGCCAGGTACCATGAATGGTTTACAGCAAGCACTAGAAGCAGCACTTATTAAGCGCGGCATTAAAATATAAATAATAATACGTTTTACCACTAAAAGAGCGCTTAGCTCTTTTTGTGGTTTTTATAGGTTAAAAATATGTCTCAATTATCAACTTCACCTCAGTACGATTGGCGTACTTGGTTTGCGTTCCTTGTGCCTTCGCTAATTGGTGTGTTTTTGTTTATGACGCCGGTGTCGAGCGGTGAAGCAATGACCATTCCTATTGCAATGATGGCCAAAGCCATGCAAGTATTTTTTGCAGATACAGCACAAGCCATTATTACTGCCATAATTTGTATAACGGGTGCGTTTTCACTCATTGTAAGTGTTTTTAAGCCTCAAGTGATTTGCAAAGTACCACTATTAAACCACTTATTTAATGTTAGTTGGATTTGGTTGATAACGCGTTTATTTGGTACTGCATTTGTATTAATGACCTTTTTAGGCGTGGGGCCGCATGCTATCACGTCTGAAAATACAGGGGCACTCGTGTTAAACGACTTACTTCCTGTGTTGTTTTCGGTATTTATACTGGCAGGACTTTTACTTCCTTTGTTACTTAACTTTGGGTTGCTTGAGTTGGTAGGTACGTTATTAACTAAAGTAATGCGCCCGTTATTTGGCGTTCCAGGGCGAAGTGCCGTTAACTGTGTGGCATCGTGGTTAGGTGATGGCAGTGTGGGAATATTAATGACTGCGCGCCAGTACGAAGATAAATACTACACACAACGCGAAGCCGCTGTTATTGGTACTACATTTTCTGCTGTTTCAATTACGTTTTGTTTAGTGGTTATTGGCCAAGTAAAGCTTGAGTATTTATTCGCTCCGTTTTATTTAACGGTGTGCTTGGCAGGTATTACTGCCGCTATTATTGTGCCGCGCTTGCCACCGCTTAGGTTTAAAAAAGATTTACTTATTGATGGCTCAGAGCCTGACGCAAACGCAGAGCTGGTGCCTGAAGGTAAATCATTAGTGGGTCATTCTTTAGATATAGCGCTGGCCAAGGCAGATAAATCGCCGGGTGTAGTGGGGACATTAAAAGAAGGCGTACACAACGCACTTGATATGGTATTTGCTGTATTACCTGTTGTTATGGCCGTGGGTACATTTGCATTAATTATTGCAGAATATACGCCGCTTTTTCAATATTTAGGTATGCCGTTTATTCCATTTTTAGAATTGTTGCAAGTGCCTGAAGCTGAGGCTGCAGCACAAACAATCATGGTTGGTTTTGCCGATATGTTTATCCCTTCAATCCTTGCAGCTGGGACTATTGAGAGTGATGTAACACGCTTTATCATTGCCGCGATGAGTGTGACTCAGCTTATTTATATGTCTGAAGTGGGGGCGCTGCTGTTAGGAAGCAAAATCCCAGTAAACATTGTTGAGCTGTTCGTCATATTTATTCTCAGAACACTTATAACATTGCCAATTATTTCGTTAATGGCACATTGGCTTGTTGGTTAAGCTTGTTTTTTAAATTAAAAGCCCTGATTTATCAGGGCTTTTTTGTGTCTTGTTTGTTTTTTAAGTGCGAGTCTGACTTTTTAAATTCCATATTAGCACTGTGTTTTATTAAGACAATATTTCCTATTACAACACCAAATACCATCACCACAATGAGGATTACTTGCCATGTTTGCATTTTAATTTCTCAGTTTTTGTTTGCTGATTATTTTACGTTTTTAAATAGTAATTACCAGCAAACAAATCAGAGGGTATTAAAATCGCTTGGCAACCGATAAGGTCATAAAATCAAGGCCTGGATTGGGCTTTTGAAACCCCGCATTAGAATAATGAATAATTCGTAAAGCAATGTTTGTATCACCTAAGTCGGCAACGAGTCCAATACGATCTTCAAATTGATAATGGCTACTTAAATTTTTACCACCAAACTGTGTTTCGTCAATAAGTGAAACACCAATGCCTGCTTCAACATAAAACGGGGTGTTATTAAAACTAAACGCTGGAAACTGCAATACAGGCGATACCGCTAATACCAAGTTAGATTATGAGTGGTGGTTATGCGCAAATTCCCACAGGTTTACACTGGTTTCGATATAAAAGCGGGTATCTCCAACTAAGTTTTGCATTTTTGGCATATGGTATTGATAAGCTAATTTTATTCCATTTATATTACCCGTGCCTTTAAGTATGTCGACTGCGTAGCCATGGTTTGATTGCGCTAATGCTGTGTTATTAATAAAAAGTGAGGCGATTAATAAAATAAGTATTTTAAAAAAGGATTTCATAGCTGCTCGCTGATAGTTGATTTATCGAAAAAACAAATGATGAGGGTGGGGAGGTTATAAATTCAAGGCGAGCGAAAATGGGGATGTATACGGTGTGTTAATAGGTTTTATTAACTTATTGAAATTTAATTACTTAATCTATTGGTGCTTTTTGGGCATTAATAAGTTGCTTATTTGTGCCTTTTTTATTGCGTATTAATGACGTAAATTAGCCTTAACTTAATCACACAAACAAAAAATATTATGAAACTTATTAAACTATTTTTAATTGCTACCGCATTTTTAAGCACATCGCTTTATGCACAAGCTCAGCAATCACCAGATATACTTTTAGAGTCTGTAGCAGACACCCTTTTTGCTGATATAGGCAAAGTGAACAGTAAAGGTAATGCCAGTAAAAGTGAAATGTCGGGAATTGTTGAAAAACGTTTAATGCCACATATTGATATTAAGTTTGTGTCTTTTAAACTATTAGGTAAACACATTAAAGGCATTGAGCGCCAACAAGCTGTTGATTTTATTAACGCGGTTGAGCATTACTTAACTGGTACATATGCCGGTGCATTAATGAAATACACAGGCCAAAAAGTGGTTTTTGAACACAATAATGCACAAAGCGATTCAGAATATGCCACGGTTAATACGCAAATTATAGAGCCTAACGCCCCCACAATTGATTTAAGCTTTAAGTTACGCCTAGGTAAAGATAACCAATGGAAGGTGTATGATATTGTAGCCGAGGGTATTTCGCTTTTAAGTGCTAAGCAAAAAGAGATAATTCAGCGCATTTCAGATGTAGGCATTGACCAAGTAATTAGCGAGTTAAAGAATAAATAATTAATCTTTTTGTGTGGAAGAGATTAAGCCCAACTCCAACCTAAAAAGCAGCCATGTAATTACTTACTTGGCTGCTTTTATATTTTTCATTATTCATCTACTTTGTTCTAGCGTGGCGATCTGGGTGTGCTAGAATATCGCCTCTTTGATTAAGCGTGGTGTCAGCTGAAAGCTGTTATAACCTGACCACTTACCCAAGCTACACTGGAGTTGTGTTGTTTTAATGGAAAATGTACTGATTTGGCCAAAGGAATATCCGTTACTCATTAAAGGCCTTGTAGAGCAAAACGGTGCCTTTATTTTAGATGCTTTAGAAGCTTGGCCAGCTTGTCGTTCTACCAATGAAGACGATGGTGTGTGTACCACTGTTTTGCCCCCGATTTATTATTTGGCGTGGTTAACACCGCTTGAACCTTTTGAAGAATGCTATTTTCAACATATTTGTGAATACGACGAAGATGCACAGGCATACGTAGGCGCAATGAAAACCCACTTTTACGATAACGAATATACTCCAGAGAGCTTAGTGCTATTGTTGTCTCAGCGTTTAGAGAAATACGCAAGTGTTGCCGCACAAAATGCAGTTGAAACACCGCTTTCATTATTTAATTTATTTTTTAGCAAACGTTATTTTACGCTCATTGAGCATGCTTTAAATAATGGCAGTAAGCTTAGTGCAGTTGATGCGTTATCGTTATGGAAAGAAGTTGATTTTAGAGATCGCTTAAGTCACTTTATACCTGAGTCAATTGCTGACTTAGAAGTGTTAAGTGGGCTTGCAAGTGACAAAGTAGCAATGGGTAAAGACTATTTTACTTTATTGAAACAAGTATCGCCTGATGTTGATTCTGTGGTTTTACTTGAGAAAGCGCTCCTAACACATTTACGTAAAAAAACGGCCAAGCAAACAATGGCTATGCGCTTTATTGAGCAAGGTGCAACCGGCACACTAGCTGATGATAACGGTAAAACGGCATTTATGTGGGCGGCAGAGCGTGGTTTTGTAAACGTTGTGCAAACCTTGCTACCTAAGCAAGATAAAAAAGCCCTTGATAGCCTTGGTAATACTGCATTGCATTATGCTGTGCTCTCTAAAAATGAATCGTTAATGGTGATGCTAATAAAAGCAGGCTTTGATTTTAGAGCGCGTAATAACGAGGGCCTAAGTTGCTACCGATTGGCTGTGAGCATTAAAGCGCAAAACCTAGTTAAATGCCTAGAGAGTGATTTTGGAATTAAAGAGCTATCCCCAGAAGGGCAATTTGATCGTATTAAAAAAGTGCATGTTTTACATGCTATTGTGACTTTATTATTGCCATTACAGTTATTTTTCTTTTTTGATGAAGCGCTGACCATAAAAAGTGAACTGACGCTTGGTTTAACTATGGTTACGGTGATTTGTTTTTTCTTTGCTATGAGCTTAAAGCGCTGCGCTTTGTATCCACATATAAAACACCCTTGGGGTTTATTTGTATTGAGGGGCTTTTCGTTGTTGAGCTTATTAGCTCAGCTAGGTTTAGCGGGTATCGTGACGTTGGCTGCACTAAGTGAATTGGTTTAAATAGTTAATACATATTTAGAATGTATAAAAGCGCGTTTATTCAATAGTAAACGCGCTTTTTTATTTTACTTGTTAAGTTCGTTAGCGGCTTTTTCGTCAGCTAAATCTTCTTTTAGTTTGCGAATTTTTAAACCTAACTCTTGCCCGCGGTGCCTTGCATAATAAGTACACCCAATAAACATGAAAGATGCAAATAACAACTCAAGTAACACCCAAATCAGCTCATCAGGTGCAACCCAAAGCATAGTTAAGCCATGAATAAAATAAAGCATAACAACAAAGTTTGCCCAAGCGTAGGTATAAGTACTGTCTTTTATAATACCTCTGAGTGGAAGTAATAGAGGAATTATAGGTACAAACAGCGACGTAACATCGAGCGGGCCTTCTTGAGGCGGCACAAAGTACATCCATAATGGCATTAAAATGAGCAGGCCAATATAGCCAATTAAAGCAATGCGTTGAAATTTTACGGTTATTGGCTTTTTAGCAGGGGGTTGCGCTGTGTTCATTGAAGTTTACTCGCAATTTTTGCCAGGCGTATACCAACGCTTTGGCATATTTTAATTTCGTCTTTACTTAACTGGGCACTATTGTTGCTACCGGCAACGTGCGAAGCGCCATAGGGGGTCCCGCCAGTTTGAGTGCCTAATAATTCGGGCACATCGTAAGGTACACCAAGTAGCATCATTCCGTGGTGTAGTAAGGGCAATGATAAATTAAGCAGTGTGGCCTCATTACCACCATGCATACTGCTTGACGATGAAAACACACATGCGGGCTTATCAATTAGTTGGCCTTTGAGCCATAGCTCGCTGGTGGTTTCCCAAAATGCTTTGGCTTGAGAGGCCATCATACCAAATCGGGTAGGTGTACCAAAAGCCAAGCCATCACACTGTATAAGGTCATCTTTACTAATGACAATGTCGTGGGGGTTTTTAGCTACAAACGTTCTCAGTAGGGCTGTTGCGCCTTGTTGCTCTATTGACTCAGCTATTTCATGGGCCATTGCTTCAACGGAGCCATGGCTCGAGTGGTAAAGTACCACGATGGTTGTACTCATTATAAAACGCTTAAAACGTTTTCTGGTGGGCGACCAATTGCGGCTTTACCATTGTGTTCAACAATAGGGCGTTCAATTAATTTTGGATGCTGAACCATGGCGTTTATAAGCGTGGTTTCGTTTGTTTCGTCTTTTAAATTTAGCGTTTTGTATTCGGTTTCTTTTGTACGCATTAAATCACGAGCAGAGCTAAAACCAAGTTGTTCTATAAGTGTAGTAATTTGTTCAGATGTTAAAGGCGTTTTTAAATACTCAACAACGGTGGGCTCAATTGATTTACTTTGTAAGAGGGCTAGTGTTTCACGCGATTTAGAACAACGCGGATTATGATAAATAGTAACAGACATAAAAGTTTCCATAGTGTGAATTGCCTCTATTTTAGGGCAACAGCTTGCAGACTTAAAGCCTTGCAAGCTCTTTTTGTAAACGGCGGTACTGAGTAAGTAATGCTTTTAATCGCTGCTGTTTTATTAACTCTGTTGATTCTACGAAGTTAAGCGCTTTTTGGATTTCATCAGCGGCTTTCATGTAAGCACCGTATTGAGATAGCACGTCAGCGTTTGCCTCGTGATAGGCCGCCAATTTGTCTTGTTTTTTGTACGCGTCAGCCAGTAGCTCTTTACCTAAACTATGCTCTGGTTTTTCCAATAAAAAACCTTTAAGCACGTTTTCAGCAAGTTCGTATTGCTTAGCTTCTAATGCTGCATTTGCATAGTTGAGCGTAATTACTTGATTGTTAGGGCGGTAATTATGTAGTTCAGCTAAAAATGAAACGGCTTCGTCGGCTTTTTTTTGCGCTATCAGTAAATCAGTTTGCGTATCAATATAAAATAAATTCTTAGGGTCACTTTTTAATAGCTTGCTTAAAATAGTGTCTGCTTCATCAAGTTTTTCTTGATCAAGTAAACTTAACGCTAAACCGTAATTAAGTGCTGTATTGCTGTAGCTGTTTTCACGAAGGAGTTTTCTAAATAAGGCTTCAGCATTTTCTGGTTTGTTGTCGTAACGCGCAAGTACTCGGCTTTTAGCAAGGTTAAATTCGAGGCTTGCAGGTAAGCGACGCTTTGGGTACTGCTCAGCACGAAGACGTACATCAGACACTCGACTTTCTGGCAGTGGGTGAGTAAGCAAAAATGCAGGTGGTTTATACTTATAACGAATTTGTGCAGCCAGTTTAGTCAAAAAGTCGCTAGATGCACGCGCATCAAACCCTGCATTATTAAGTGTTTGCATGCCTATTCGATCAGCTTCTTGTTCAGCAGAGCGACTGTGCGTTAATTGGCTAAACGCAGATTGTGTTTGGCTTGCTGAAATAATAGCAATACCAGCGTCAGGGGCAACAATAGTTGCTAAAATACCGGCTATCATACCCGCTATGGTCATTGCGCTGTTATCTTGTTGTTGCTGAATTCTGCGTGCTAAATGGCGCTGAGTGACGTGAGCGATTTCGTGACCGAGTACAGATGCAAACTGACTTTCGCTATCGGCTTGCGCAATAAGACCTGTGTGGACACCGACATGCCCGCCGTAAAAAGCAAAGGCGTTAATGTCAGAGTTATTGATCCAAAAAAATGAAAACGGGAAACGTACATCGTTTGCGTTTGCAACAAGCTTTCTACCAATGGTAGTTAGGTATTCATCTAATACGGGGTCGTTAATAATCGGTGAACCACCACGTATTTGCATCATCATTACTTCCCCAATTGCTTGTTCTTTTTCGAGGGGAAGTACTTGTAATGCAGAAGTTCCCAAGTCAGGAAGATTAAAGTTAGTTTGCGCCTTTAATGGCTCACTTACTAGAAGGCTAAATGTAAGTACGGCACTGCATAAAGAGATAAAGGCTGATTTTAGCTGCATCTTATTCCTTGTTTATTGGCTCGCCAATGGCAATTTTGGCTATGTCTATTTCGTCACTGCTTGCACGGATGTCTTTTTCGCACAATTGGTAGAGTTCTTTTATTGAGACTCCATCTATCTTTATTACGTTCAACTCTCGCTGCAAAAAAGTAATAATTTTATGAACCACTTTGTGTGAGTGCAAAATGAGGGCTTTATCGGCTTTATCACCGCGCTCAAAGTAAGAGCCAATAAATTTATGTAATTGATTTAACCTAAAAAGTACTTTCATTGAATGCGGATCCCACACTCTAAACTCCATAAAGCGGTTATCTTTTATGTATTGGTCAACAATAATATCTTTTGCATAAGGCAGTGCCCACAATTCAAAGCCCCTGTCTGTAAATACCTGGTGTAATGCAATGCGAGGTTTATGTTTGGTATGGATCTCACCTAAATCGTCCTCAAAGCCGTCGAGTATGTCTAGATTCCAGTTACGTCTGTCGATAAGTTGTTTTACGGCGTTATCAAACCCATGCTCTAAAACACCTTCAGACTCGCTAACTGAAGAGGCAACTAAATGATAAAAAGGAGGAAGCTCCCCCCAATTTATTTGCTTTTTATACCAATTAATCTCTTTGAGTGTTGGATTACTTGGTAAATGCGCTTTATTATGTGTGCGAGACATTAATCTGTCCTTAACCTGTCCTTACTACTAACTATGTATTACAGAATAAACCATTGCAGGCATTGTTTTAAGAAAAAGTTACATTTGTTGATATTTTATAGGCTACCGATGCACATCAATACGACTTATTATCCATTTTAATAAATCGGTAAAGCGAGTATGTTACACCAAGATTTACGAAGTTATAGATGCCCTCAGCAGTTTATTCAGTTTAAATTAGGGCTACGTGAAGCATTATCCAAACAGCAAGCCATCACATTTACAATTGCTAGTGATGAGAGCATGGATGATATTGAGCGATATTTAAAAAAATATGCTTACAGTTACAACTTAGATAAACAACAAGGTTTATTATTAGTGGAGCCATTACGTGTTTGAATATATAAAAACATGGTACGAAAGAAAATTTTCTGATCCTCATTCGGTCACCTTATTATTTTTACTACTCGTTTCTGTTGCCTTACTGTACTTTTTTGGCTCGTTAATTGTGCCGGTTTTAGTGGCATTAGTTATTGCTTATTTACTTGATTGGCCAGTTGTTCACTTAGAGCGTCTTGGTTTACGCCGTTTTACAGCAACCGTGATCGTAATGCTTATATTTACAGGCATTATGCTTACTTTAATTTTAGTGATTGGTCCTGTTCTGTGGAAACAAACCAGTAACTTAGTGCAAGAAACCCCTCATATGTTAGAGCAAGGTAAGTCGTATTTAGTTGCCTTACCCGAGCAATACCCAAGTTTAATAAATGCCGACCAAGTACAGAGTATTGTTGCTACTGTCGAGGCTAAAGTTATTGAGTTTGGCCAAGTGGTTTTATCATTTTCATTAACGTCGTTAAAAGATTTAGTGGCGTGGTTAATTTACTTAGTACTTGTGCCGTTGCTCGTGTTTTTTATGCTTAAAGATAAGCTCGAGTTAACGGGCAGTGTGGCTAAATTAATTCCACAACAGCGTCGTTTAATTTTGCAAGTATGGAATGAAATGAACCAACAAATTATGAATTACATTCGCGGAAAAGTGTTTGAAATTTTAATTGTAGGCGGCGTTTCGTTTATTGCGTTTACATTTTTAGATTTGCGCTACGCAGCCTTGTTAGGTGTGTTAGTTGGTTTTTCTGTGTTAATTCCGTTTGTGGGTGCTGCGCTGGTGACTATTCCGGTCGCTGCTGTGGCGTTATTTCAATTTGGATTAGAAACTCAGTTTTGGACTATTTTGATTATTTACGGGATTATACAGGCCCTTGATGGCAACGTTCTCGTGCCATTGTTATTTTCAGAAGCGGTTGATTTAAATCCTGTATTTATAATTGTCGCAGTTTTGTTTTTTGGTGGTCTTTGGGGCTTTTGGGGGGTATTTTTTGCCATTCCTTTGGCTTCGCTTGTTAAGGCATTGATTACCGCTTGGTCTTCAACGCAAGAAGAGCTAAATAATAAACTGACAGAAGGTTAGTTCAAAAAGGCATAGAAAACGCACCGTCAGTACTAATTGATTATTACTCAATACGTCTAAAGTTATGTAATATTGGTAATAAGATATATCTTTTAGTAATAAGGTGCGTTTTTAGATGTCTGACTCTTTATTTAGCTCTGAGCAAATTTACCTCGATGCAAATGCAACAACGCCGGTGTTGCCATGCATTGCTCAGGTGGTCTCTCATACAATGCAAATTTGCTTTGGTAATCCATCAAGCCCACACATTACAGGTATTCAAGCTAAGCATTTGTTAGAGCAAACCCGTGAAAACGCACGAACAGTGATAGGCGCAAAAGAGGGAAATATTTTGTTTACCTCTGGCGCGACTGAAGGCATTCAAACCGCTGTAGTATCCACACTCATTAATGCTAAAACTCATAAAATAGATAATCCAGTGCTATTGTATGGTGCTACTGAGCACAAAGCGGTACCTAATACCTTAAAACATTGGAATGATGTATTGGGTATTAATGCCAAAATTTTAGCAATTCCGGTAGATAGTAAGGGTATTCTAGACCTTACTTTCATTGCAGAACACATTCCTAATGCGCTTATGATATGCACAATGGCGGTAAACAATGAAACCGGTGTGTATCAAGATTTAGATGCTATTGAACAAACGATTCGTTTTTTAAACCCTGACGTGTCGTGGATGGTCGATTGTGTTCAGGCATTGGGCAAAAAGCAACTTAATCTAAGCGCGACCACAATAGATTACGCTCCCTTTTCGGGCCATAAACTTTATGCACCTAAAGGCATCGGTTTTTTATATATACGAGCTGGCAGTGCCTATACACCGTTTATAGCAGGGGGCGGGCAAGAGAGCGGGATGCGTTCGGGTACCGAGAACTTACCCGGTATTGCCGGGTTAAATAAACTATTTAGCTTACTGCTAGACAGGTCAGATACCACGTTTAAACCAATCGATGTGCTCAATAGCTACCGCGCGCAAATAAAATGCGCTATTGAAGATACTTTTGGTGAGGTTACGTTTAATCATAGTTTTGAGCATTCGGTACCAACAACGCTCAACTTTGCGGTAAATGAACTAACAAGCAAAGAAGTGATTGATTTATTTGATGCTGCTGGTATTCGTGTCAGTGGAGGGTCTGCATGTAGCACGGGTTCTTCAACAAGCTTTGTGCTTGATGCTATGGGCGTTAACCAATGGCAGAGTGAAAATGCAATTAGGCTATCGTTTGGTCCCGCAGCTACAGCCGAAGAAATTGCAAATGCGTGTGAATCTATACGTGCATTAAAAGCCATTTTGCAGGCTAACTGTTTAATCGTATCTGATAGCGCAACACCTCACCAAGATGTGTGCGCGATTGGTTTAACGCAGTTTAGGCACCAAGGAGCTTGTTGTTGGTTATATGTAAGTGAGAATAAACAGGCAATTATTATAGATCCTATTGTAGAGCTCATACCGCGTTTAGAAAAAATAGCCAATACACAAAACCTCACTATTAAGGCAGTGCTTAATACGCATGCTCACCAAGAGCGCCATTGCGGCGTTACTTTATTACGCAATGTATTAGCGAGTCGATGCGATGACATTGAAATAGATAAACTGGGGTGGCCAATACATGCAGCGTATATTGACCTCAATAACCAACGATTAGAAAAAATAGCCACACCAGGGCACAGTGAAGATAGCGTAAGTTATGTTCTAAAAAATGAAGATAATCACATTAATTATTGCTTTTGTGGTGACCTAATATTACCCGCAGGTTTGGGGAACACGTCTTTAGCTGGTGGCAATGCAAAGGCCATGGCTCATTCTATTCTAGCGCTTGCTGAGCAGCTAGATGAAACAAGTGTGATTTGTTCAGGACATGATTATTTACAATGTTTTGCGATGAACTGGGAGGCAGAGCAACAACAAACACCTTTATTAAACGGATTAATAAACGGCCAAATGAGTATTGATGAATTTGTTATTAAAAAACAGCTTGATGATCAGGCTAAAGAAAAATCAAGGTCACAATTGTGTGGTTATGTCACCGCGTTGCCCGAATCATCTATTCAGCAATTAAATTTTGATAGTGCAAAGGCAATGCTTACTAAAAACGATGCGTATTTGATTGATACCAGAGAGCCATACGAGCATGGTGCCAATAATGTATCGCAATTGTTTTGCACCAAAAAAATAAAAACACTTAATATACCTCTTAGTAGAATGGCTAATGCATTGATGGAAGGTCAGCTTAGTAAGAGCGGTAAATATATATTGTTGTGTCGTAGCGGTAACCGATCAAAGCTTGCGGCTGCTAACCTAACACAACTAGGGTATCAAACAGTGTATAACTTAGAGGGTGGTTTGGCATTGAGCCTCTAATTATACGACACTAATAGGATTCAAATTAAATCGGCTCTGGTAGCCGATTTTTTATTTATTCACATAAATGTCATAACTATTAAAAAAGTACTGAACGTTTAGTAAAATTCACGAACATAGCAACTTAATCGATTAAGCTTTGTGGGTGCCTTTGAAATTGCGGGTAAAATAATTTGCAAAATATTTATGATACCGGTGTCAAAAGACAAAAATTGCGTTATCATCTGCGTATAAAATAGTAAAAGCAGCGCTTTTTTTACGTTTTTAACTATACTATCAGCGTTTTATTTTAGTGTGTTTAGCGCGGATTAAAGACTTTTACATTATAAAAAGAAACTATAAATCAACCGGTTAAAATTTTTAGAGGATATTTAAATGTCGAACCGAACGCAATTAGCAAGTTGGCAAGCCCTTGAACAAAGTGCTGCTAAGATGAAACAAACACATCTTAAAACGTTATTTGCACAAGACGGTACCCGCTTTTCTAAGTTTTCAACTCAGATCCCAGGTGTATTATTCGACTACTCTAAACAATTAATTGATAACGATGTTTTTGCTAATTTAGTGTCGCTTGCTAAAGAGTGCGATATTGCCTCTTGGCGAGACAAAATGTTTAGCGGTGAAAAAATCAACATCACCGAAGAACGCTCTGTACTGCATACAGCATTACGTAATCGTGCACATACTCCATTAATTGTTGATGGAGAAAACGTAACGCAAGCGGTTGATAATGAGCTTGCCAAAATTAAAGTATTTGTTGAAAAAGTGCGAAGCGGCCAATGGCTTGGTTATACGGGCAAAGCGGTGAAAGACGTTGTTAGCATTGGGGTAGGTGGGTCGAATCTAGGTCCTCAAATGGCAACTGAGGCGTTAAAAGCACTCGCAGACAACACGTTAAATGTGCACTACGTGTCAAATGCTGATGGTGTACAAATTGCTTCTGTACTTAAAAATATTGATCCCGAAACAACATTATTTGTTATTTCGTCAAAAACATTTACTACATCAGAAACCATGACGAACGCTAAAACAGCGGTGGATTGGTTTTTAAAAACAACAAAAGATGAAAGCACAATTGCTAAACATTTTGTTGCAGTAAGTACAAATTTAGAAAAAACAGCTGCCTTTGGTATTGCTGATGAAAACGTATTCACTATGTGGGATTGGGTAGGTGGTCGCTTTTCATTATGGAGTGCGATAGGCTTACCAATTGCGCTGTATTTAGGTTATGGAGCATTTGAAGAAATACTAACAGGTGCTTTTGAAGTTGATGAACACTTTAAAAATGCGCCGCTTGAGCAGAATATTCCTTTAATAATGGCTTTGTTAAGTGTTTGGAATACCAGCTTTTTAGGGTATACGTCGCAAGCAATTTTACCTTACGACCAATCTCTTCACATGTTACCTGCGTATTTACAACAAGGTGAAATGGAAAGTAACGGTAAGCATGTTAACTTTGCAGGCAAAGTAGTACCGTACACCACGGTACCAATCATTTGGGGTATGACTGGTATTAACGGTCAGCACGCGTTTTATCAATGCCTGCACCAAGGCAACGTGATTGTGCCAGCAGATTTTATTGCATCTGTTAAACCACAAATTAATGTTGATAAGCATCATGACATTTTATTATCAAACTTTTTTGCTCAAACAGAAGCAATGATGAGTGGCGTTGATGCAGAACAAGTTACAGCCGACTTAACAGCTAAAGGTAAATCGCAGGCGCAGATTGATGAACTACTAAATCACAAAATTCATCAAGGAAACCGTCCAACAACATCAATGTTGCTAGACACTGTTGATGCTAAAACGGTAGGGCGTTTAATTGCGTTATACGAACACAAAATCTTTTGCCAAGGCATAATTTTAGACATTTGTTCATTTGATCAATGGGGTGTTGAACTGGGTAAAGGCTTGGCATCTAAAATTGAAAGTGAGCTGACAGATGATAGTGTAAATCACGATCACGATAGCTCTACAAGTGGACTGATGGCGTACTATAAGCAACACCGTACGCAGTAACAATTTAACCTACTTAAAAGTAGGTAAACCGAGTACCTTTGAACGGGTAGCGCTGGAGTGCTTAGGGTCTGTATTTTTGTGAGAGGAGATACAGAATCCTAAGGCTCATTTAATAAAGCGTAGATGATAAAAAAATAATAATACATCATCAATTAAGAACAATTCAGCAGGCTTTTTAACACATTATAAAAGCTATCATAATCCAAGTTATAAACAGACATACCCGCGAACTTATTTAGGACGGGGTATCACAACGTAGAGAGTAGCTATGCTTAATCCTTTTGATATCATAATTTTTGGGGGCGGTGGTGATCTTGCGTTACGCAAATTACTACCTGCAATGTACAGAGCATATCAAGAAGGGAACCTACCTGAAGGCTCACGCATCCTGCCAACAGTTCGTGAAGAAAGCAAACGTGCCGAATACATTGAAACAGCGCACAAAGCACTGCAAGAGTTTTTAAGTAAAGGTGAATTTAACGCCAAAGATTGGAAAGCATTTTCTACTTACTTAGTGCCAGTGGTGAGTAATGTTACTGAAGCTGACGATAACTGGGATGTACTTAAAGAGATCTTAGATGAGCACGATAGCACTAAATCTCGCGTGTTTTACTTATCTTTACCACCAGCCGTTTATGGTAAGTGTTGTGAAATTCTTTCTACAAAAAATTTGATTACGCCAACATCGCGTGTAGTAGTAGAAAAACCAATCGGTTACTGTGGTGAATCTGCAGAAGCAATAAACGCTAAAATTGCTGAATTTTTTGAAGAAGACCAAATTTTCCGTATAGACCATTATTTAGGTAAAGAAACAGTACAAAACCTAATGGCACTGCGTTTTTCAAATTCATTATTTGAAAACATGTGGGATGCTAAATCGATTGATAATATTCAAATTAGTCTTTCTGAAACCGTAGGTCTTGAGAGCAGAGCAGGGTTTTACGACAAAGCCGGTGCACTTCGTGATATGGTTCAAAATCACTTATTACAGCTTTTATGCCTTGTTGCAATGGAAGCACCTAATAAGCTTAATGCTAATAGTATTCGTAATGAAAAACTAAAAGTACTCGAAGCGCTTCGTCCACTTTTTGATTCAGATGTTGATAGCAACATAGTACGCGGCCAATATGTACCGGGCGATTTAAACGGAAAAATAGTTCCTGGCTACCTAGAAGAGCTAAACGAAGGCGCTAGTAAAACAGAAACCTTTGTTGCTATTCGTGCACACATTGATAATTGGCGCTGGGCTGGCGTACCATTTTACCTTCGTACAGGTAAACGCATGGCAAAACGTTGTGCTGAAATAGTGGTTGAGTACAAAAAAGTATCGCACAATATTTATGAAGAAAATGTTGGCAACATTGAACCAAACCGCTTAGTTATTCGCCTTCAGCCTGAAGAAACGATTCAGCTAACGCTTATGTCAAAACGTTTGGATAACCTTGAAATGCAATTAGAGCCGGTAACGATGAACATTGAGTTATCACAAGCTTACAGTAACGGTTTCCATTCTGATGCATATAAACGTTTAATGCTTGATGCGGCTGCAAATAACCCATCGTTGTTTATTCACCGTGATGAGGTTCGTCAAGCATGGAAATGGATTGACCCGATTGTTGAGCGTTGGCAAGAAAAAGGTAAGCCTGCACTTTACCGCGCCGGTACGTGGGGGCCTGATGATGCCGATGAGTTATTAGCAGAAAACAACCACTTGTGGTTTAACACAGGTGATAAGGCATAATTATGGCGACTTTAGTTGAAAAATTTTTTGATGACAAAGATGCACTAACAAAAGAGTTATCGGCAACCTTAGAGCAATCATTAATAGATGGTATTAAAGATGATGGCCGCGCGGTACTAATGGTATCAGGCGGGTCATCACCCGCTGCAGCATATAAGCATTTATCAACCCTTGATTTAGATTGGCAGAACGTTGACGTAGCCATGGTTGATGAGCGCTGGGTTGAGCCAAATCACGAGAAAAGTAATGAAGCTTTCATTAAAAGTACGTTGTTGCAAAATTTTGGCAATGCAGCCAACTTTATAACAATGAAAAACGATGCTTCTACTGCACAACAAGGTGCTGAAAAATGTGAAGCCGCGTATAGCGCACTCAAAGCGCCTTATGATGTAACTATTTTAGGTATGGGGCCTGATGGGCACACTGCATCTTTGTTTCCACACGCAGATGGATTAGAAAATGGTTTAACCACCACTCAAACGGTTTGTGCGATTAACGCAATACAAAGCGACGTGACGGGGAGTATTACCGAGCGTATGACGCTTACTTTGCATGCAATAGCAAATTCTAAAGTGGTAAAACTACTTATTAGCGGTGAAGAAAAGCTCGCTGTTTATAAGCAAGCTAAGGCAGGGGGCGATGTTAACGATATGCCTCTGCGTGCTGTGCTAAACCATCCTGATATAAATATTGAAGTTTATTGGGCTCCATAATTTAATCAAATTTGCAGTACTCACTCAATTTTATAAAGGCAGCTAAATTAGCTGCCTTTTTGTTTGTTTAAATATTCCCCAATATGAGTAAGTTTATAGGTGAATATCTGTTAACTATTGTAAATGGGTTGCTTGGTTTTGTATGCTAAATAGCCGCGTAACGCTTTATTTTTAAGCGCATTTTAAAATTATTACGTGTATGTTTTTTGGCAACGTGCAGATTTATTTAAATTTTATTTTTAGAAGGCTTATGTCATAAAACTTTCCCTTCCTTTTTCGCCTCAAAAGCATTAGCCTTAGTGCATTAACAATGAAACTTATAAAATTAAAAACGGAGCAGTAATATGGCGGAGCAACAAGTACAGCCTTTACACAATGAAAAACATGCCAACATTAAAATTCAAAACGGCATCAATGTAGAATTTATGAAAACTCAACATTTAGTGCCTGTAGTTGCACATGAGTTTGCGCGTGTAGCAAATGAGTTTCCTATGTCGTTTGTTAAAAATAACGAAGCAGGTACTTTCCAAGCAGTTGCAATGTTTGGCCTAGAGCCAGGCGAAAACTTATTTGTTGAAGGCGACAAATGGACAGCTTCTTTTGCACCAATGGCGTCTACACGTTACCCACTAGGTTTAGTTAAACACCCAGAGCAAGACCAATTTGGTATCGTTATTGATGAAGCAAGCCCACTTGTAAGCGAAACAGACGGTAATGCGTTATTTGAAAACGGTGAAGAAACAGATTACCTAAAACGTCGCAAAGAGTCGCTAGTGTCTTTCATTGAATTTTCTCAAGTAACAGATGCGTTCACTAAATTCCTTGCTGACAAAGAGCTACTGATAGCACAAACGTTAACAGTAGACATCAAAGGCGAGAAAAAAGACATCAACGGTATTTACCTTATCGACGAGAAAAAACTAAATGAGCTAAGTGATGCAGACTTCTTAGAGCTTCGTAAGCGCGGCTATTTAGCACCAATTTACTCTTTCTTAACGTCTACTCACCAAGTAGCACGTTTAGCGCGTTTAAAAGCCAAACAAGCTTAATTTAAACACGTTTACTATAAAAAGCGCCTCAAGGCGCTTTTTTTTATGCCTTTAAACTTACTTTAGTTGAAATTTACGTTTTAACCGTTCACATTGGTTTTAATACTTTTTTGATAAGGGCCAGTCATGAAAAAAATAATCTTATTATCTATTTTAGCCAGTGCGTGCATAGGGTTTAGTCACAGTGTACTAAGTGAAGAATCTCCGCTTGCCATTGCCATTCATGGTGGCGCAGGAACAATAGATAAAGCAAAATTTTCACCTGAGCAAGAAAAAGCCTACCGTGCTAAATTATCCGAAGCTGTTGAAGCAGGTTACAGCGTACTTGAAAAAGGCGGGGAAAGCTTAGATGCGGTAACTGCTGCAATTACAGTATTAGAACAGTCTGAGTTTTTTAATGCAGGGCGCGGTGCAGTATATACATACGACGGTGGGCATGAACTCGACGCATCAATTATGGACGGGCGTAACCGCCAAGCTGGGGCTGTTGCAGGTGTAAAACATGTAGAGAGCCCAATTAAACTTGCTCGTTTAGTTATGGATAACTCAGTGCACGTTATGCTCAGTGGGCAAGGTGCTGAGGAATTTGCAAAAGAGCAAGGTATTGAACTTATCGAAAATAACATATTTGATACTAAACATCGTTACGATGCTCTGCTTAAAGCAAAAGATAAGCTCGATAAAGCCAAAGCAACAAGTAAATCATATCAAGCCGCACACAATGCGCTACCAGATAACTTTAAAATGGGCACTGTTGGCGCTGTTGCCCTTGATAAAAATGGTAATTTAGCTGCAGGCACATCAACCGGTGGAATGACGGCAAAGCGCTTCGGCCGTGTTGGAGATGCTCCTGTTATAGGTGCTGGTACGTTTGCTGAGAATGAGTCATGTGCGGTATCAGCAACCGGCCATGGTGAATATTTTATTCGCTACAACGTGGCAAGCGATATTTGCGCTCGTGTTAAATACCAAGGCAGTACAATCTCTCAAGCCGGTGATGAAGTAATAAACAAGGTATTAAAGCCAATAGGTGGTACAGGCGGTGTTATTATTATCGACACGCAGGGCAATATTAGTTTACCGTTTAATACGTCGGGTATGTATCGCGCGAGTAAATCGAATACGCAAGCAACTTATGTAGGCATTTTTAAAGGCGAATAGGAATATAGCCTGATGCATGTGATTAAATGTCAAACAACTGAGTGTTTAATGATTTGTAGGATTAACCCGAGCCGTTAACTTTGATACAATTATGGCTCTTTTACATATTTTATAAGGTATGCGGGTGGTTAACCTAGGTCAGTTGTTTGGCGAGCTAAAAACGTGCTTAAAAAAAGATCAATTCATATTCAAAAAACGCCTTCATGGTGTTAAAAAAATAGCCGACGAAACTAAACAAGCCAATGCGCTTGAAAAAATAGCCGCAGATATAACCCGCAGCCAACAATCAAAAGAAAAACGATTAGCTAACTTGCCACAGGTAACATACCCTGAGCAGCTGCCTGTAAGTCAAAAAAAACAAGCCATTAAAGACGCAATAGCAAATAACCAAGTTGTTATTATTGCCGGTGAAACGGGCTCGGGGAAAACGACGCAAATACCTAAAATGTGTCTAGAGCTTGGCCGTGGAGTTGATGGGTTTATTGGCCATACACAACCACGTAGGTTAGCCGCACGCACCGTTGCAAACCGTATTGCTGATGAGATGAAGTGTGAACTTGGCCAACAAGTGGGATTTAAAATCCGCTTTAGCGATCAGGTTTCTAACAGCACATACATCAAACTGATGACAGACGGTATTTTACTGGCCGAAATTCAGCAAGATCGCTTTTTAAATCAATACGACACCATAATTATTGATGAAGCCCACGAGCGTAGCCTAAACATTGACTTTATTTTAGGGTACTTAAAAAACTTACTGCCTAAGCGTCCAGACTTAAAAGTTATAATTACCTCAGCAACTATTGATCCTGAGCGTTTTTCTAAGCATTTTAACGATGCACCAATTATTGAGGTATCAGGTCGTACTTTCCCTGTTGATGTTCGTTACAACCCAATTAGCGATATTAAAAAAGAGGGTATGGAAGCTGAAGGTGACCAGTTACAAGGTATTTTTGATGCTGTTGACGAGCTGTGCGCAGAAGGCCCTGGCGACATACTTATATTTTTAAATGGTGAACGTGAAATTCGTGACACTGCCGACGCGTTGAGTAAGCGAAATTTAAAACACACTGATGTGCTCCCATTGTATTCGCGTTTATCAAATGCAGAGCAAAATCGAATATTTGCGCCGCATTTGCGCCGCCATATTATTTTATCGACCAACGTGGCTGAAACGTCATTGACCGTACCGGGTATTCGCTATGTTATAGACCCAGGTACTGCGCGCATAAGTCGCTACAGCTACCGTACAAAAGTACAGCGTTTACCAATTGAGCCTATTTCACAAGCAAGCGCTAATCAGCGTATGGGCCGTTGTGGGCGTGTTGAAGCGGGTATTTGTATTCGCCTGTATTCTGAGGATGACTTTTTATCTCGCCCCGAGTTTACTGACCCGGAAATTCTACGTACAAACTTAGCCTCTGTTATTTTACAAATGCTTGCTTTGGGCTTGGGTGACATGGCGCAATTTCCATTTGTGCAAGCGCCAGATAGCAGAAATATCAATGATGGTTTGACTCTGCTTGAGGAGTTACAAGCAGTAAAGTCGTCTAAACGAGATAATAGAACTGCGTTAACGCAATCTGGTAGGGAGCTGAGCCGATTACCCGTTGATCCGCGTTTGGCTAAAATGGTGTTAACAGCGCATAAGTTAGGTGCACTTCGTGAAGTTATTATCATTGTGGCTGCTTTATCTATTCAAGACCCACGTGAACGACCTCAGGAAAAACGCGCAGCAGCGAATGAAAAACACGGCCGCTTTGATGATCATGATTCAGACTTTATTGCCTTTTTAAATTTGTGGAATTACTTAGAAGAGCAACAAAGCGAGCTGACAAACAGTCAGTTTAGAAAATTATGCCAAAAAGACTTTCTAGCCTATATGCGCCTGCGTGAATGGCAAGACATTGTATATCAAATAAGTACTGTGTGTAACGAAATGGGCATGAAGGCAACAAGTGATGTTGCTGATAGTGAAGCCGTACACAAAGCCTTACTAAGCGGTATGCTTAGCCATATTGGTTTTAAGGACGAAAAACAAGCTTACAAAGGTGCGCGTAATAGTCAGTTTCATATTTTTCCGGGGTCAGGTTTATTTAAAAAAGCGCCTAAATGGATTATGTCAGCAGAGCTTGTTGAAACGAGTAAATTGTATGCGCGCACTAATGCAAAAATCGATATCAGTTGGGTTGAACCTTTAGCCCAACATTTGGTAAAACGCAGCTACTCTGAGCCCCACTGGGAGAAAAAACCTGGGGCTGTTATTGCCTTTGAGCAACAAACTTTATATGGGTTGTTAGTTGTTAATAAGCGCCGCTGTGTGTATAGCAATATAGACCCTAAAGTTAGTCGTGAGCTGTTTGTACGCACCGCACTGGTTGAACAAGAGCTAGGTTTAAACGAGCGTTTTTTACAGTTTAACCGTGAGCTAATCGAAGATATACAAGTTCTTGAAAATAAGTCGCGCCGACGTGATATTTTAGTTGATGAACAAACCTTATTTGAGTTTTACGATAAAAAAATACCAAAAGAAATTAATAATCGAGCCGCTTTTTTAAAGTGGTATAAAACTCAAAAACAACAAAATAAACACTATCTACATATGACTCGCGATGAGTTAATGCGCCATGGTGCAAACAGTATTACAGAGTTTGATTACCCAGATACATGGCAGCAAGATAATTTAATATTACCGCTTACGTATCACTTTGATCCAGGTCAAGCGGTTGATGGTGTTGCGGTGCAAATACCCGTTGCCTTATTAAATCAAGTGCAAGAAACCGGCTTTGATTGGCATATCCCTGCGTTTAGGCACGAACTTGTTAGTGGCTTGATTAAATCGCTACCAAAATCACTTCGACGTAACTTTGTGCCCGCTCCTAATTATGCCGATGCTGTTATTGCGGCGGTAGAGCCGATGCAAGGCACGTTGCTTGACGCACTTACCACACGTTTGTTGAGAATGACCGGTGTACGCGTTGATCCTGAAGCGTGGGATTTAACATCACTTGCTTCTCATTTACGCTTACATTTTGAAGTACGCGATGAGCACAATAAACTACTTGCTCGCGGTCTAGACCTTGCGAAGCTCAAAGCAGAGCTTCAAGGAGAGGTAACCGAAACACTTTCTAAAGTTGCGGATGACGGTATAGAAAAAGCAGACTTAACACAATGGAACTTTGGTGAACTACCTAAGTCTTACGTTAAAAAGCAAGGCCAGTACGAAATAAAAGCGTATCCAGCGCTGGTGGATAAAAAATCAAGTGCTGCGGTTGAGCTATTTGATAACGAAATAAAGGCACAGATTGCACACCAGCAAGGCCTTCGCCGATTGGTATTATTAAATGTGCCTTCACCTATTAAATATTTACAGCAAAATCTGCCTAATAAGGCTAAGTTGGGATTGTACTTTAATCCTTTTGGAAAAATAGCCGATTTAATTAATGATTGTATTGCCGCGGGTGTTGATAGCTTATTACTCAAATATGGCGATATTAGAACGAGCAGTGAATTTGAAAGTGTAAAAGAAGAAATACGTGGCGAGCTAGGTGACGCTGTCGTCGATATAGCTACTCACGTTGAACAAGTTCTTAGCATTGCGCATGCGCTACATAAAAAAATGAAAGGGCGGGTTGATTTGACCATGATCACTGCGCATGGCGATATTAAGTCTCAGCTTGAGTCGTTAATTTTTAAAGGGTTTGTTAGTCAACATGGTGCGACTAAGCTGACTGATTTAATTCGTTATTTGAAAGCGATTCAAAAGCGATTAGAAAAGCTCCCTGTTGACCCAAACAGAGACAGAGTGTGTGTACTTGAGCTTGATAAAGTGGCAGCTGAGTATAAAAAGCTGACTAATAAAATACCCAAAGGTATGCCAATACCCAGCGAGATAGAAGCTATATTTTGGATGCAACAAGAGCTAAGAGTTTCATTATTTGCACAAACGCTAGGAACGCCTTACCCTATTTCGTCTAAACGAATTTTAAATGCTATAAAAGAAGTTGAATAATGCTTGCATTTATCAAGAAGGTTAGTACCTTAAAGGTAGGATTTATTTTTGTTTTGAGAAGGAAACGACATAAGCATGTCCTCGGTGATTGAACCTAAAACAAAACGACTATTAGTTGTAGATGATGAGTATTTTAATTACGAAATGCTTAAACCTGCACTAGAGTCTAAATTTGACGTTAGTTATGCTGATTCTGGTCAGAACTGTCTTGCGTCTGCAATTGCCAATCCTCCTGACATTATTTTACTCGATGTATGTATGCCAGGCCTTGATGGCTACGATACGTGCAGAATGCTAAAACATACGCCAGAAACTAAAAACATTCCTGTGGTTATGGTGTCAGGCCTTGAGTCTGAGCTTGAGAAGAAAACAGGGTTTGACGCCGGTTGTGATGCTTATGTAGTCAAACCGTTTGCCATAAGTGCACTGTTAGAGCAAATAAACACAATAGTTTAGAGGGAATTATGTTCACAGAAGATAAACGAAACTATAGACGCATGCAGGTAAACGCTACTGCAATGCTTACAACTATTGAGCCGGTTGCCGGCTTAACTTACACTGCTGAATGTGTAGACTTAAGTGCAACGGGATTGTCGCTGCATTTAGATGATTTATTAGAACCAAACACACTTTTGTCTGTTGATATTGCATCAACCCATCCAAGTATTGCCCCTTTAAAAGCGACCGCTAAGGTAATACGTGCCAGCAAAGAAGATGATGGCACGATTACGGCAGGGCTTGAGATAATAGAGTTTAATTAACCAATTAAATGTTAATTAATAAACTTTACAGATAAGCCCTTTTAAGTAAAAGCCTTCAGGGTAGCTGCCCGCAATTGGGTGGTCAGCTGCTTGGTTTAAACGCTCCATTATTAACAAGTCTTTACCCGCGTCTAGTGCTGCGTCTGCAACTACTTTCTGAAATAAGTTTTGTTCCATTAAGCCCGAGCAAGAGAATGTTAATAGTGTGCCGCCTGGCTTTAATATTTGCATGGCTATCATATTGATATCTTTATAGCCCCTGCATGCACCTGTTAGCTGTGCCTTGTTGTCGGCAAATTTAGGCGGGTCCATAACAATGGTGTCGAACTGTTTACCTTCGTCTCTGTACTGGCGTAAAAGTTTAAAAACATCTTGCTTAACAAAATCGACTTTATTTAAATCTAAATTATTATGCTCAACATTACGTTTTGCGGTATCGAGTGCCGGTTGTGATACGTCAACGTTGGTAACATGTGTACAGCCACCACGCAGCGCATAAAGTGAGAATGTCCCTGTGTAGCTAAAGCAGTTAAGAACAGTTTTATCTTTTGAAAAACGCTCAAGTGCTGCACGGCTATCGCGTTGATCTAGGTAAAACCCGGTTTTATGACCTTCTAAAATATCTACCTCAAGCTTTAAACCATTTTCTTCAATAAGCACTGGCTGCGTTGGCTCCGAGCCCCAAAGTACCCCTTTAATTGGCTCTAACCCTTCTTTTGTTCGTACGTCTACGTCTGAACGCTCGTAAATACTGCTGCCTGGAAATATAGCCATCAGTGCGCCTACAATTTCACCTTTGTGGCGCTCTGCACCTGCGCTTAGTAGTTGGCATACAAGTACATTATCAAACTTATCGATTGTAACACCCGGTAAGTAATCAGACTCAGCGGCACATAATCGGTAACCAGTTAATCCGCCTTCTTCAATTACTTGGCTACGAGCTTCAAGTGCTCGGCGTAAGCGTCTCTCAAAAAAGTGTTGATCTATAATTTCTTTTTCGTCAAAGCTCCAAACACGCGCTCGAATCTGAGAATGCGGGCTATAGGCTGCTGTTGCTAAATATTTACCTTCACTGTCGTGAATAGTTACCGTGTCGCCCAGTCCCGGTTTACCTTTGATCTTTTTAATGGCTTTAGAAAATAACCATGGGTGTTTTCTTTTTAATGATTTATCGCGACCAGCTTGGAGATAAACGGCAGATGACATAAGGCTTCTCGGTTGTATTAAATAAGCGCTGTATTTTAGTCAAGGCAGGGGCAACATACAATGAATGTTTTGCATGAAGCCTATAAAGCGCGGTAAAGTATGACTAATTCAATATGTTAATAAATTTTTGGAAACTACCTTGGCAGAAACCACGTTATCTCCCGCATTACAAATACTCTCTGGGCAATGTCGTGACTTTATTACATCGCTTAAACATGCTGATGTTGCTCATGATATTACCCATATAGAACGTGTGGTTAGAGTGGCAATACAACTTTGTGAAGCTGAAAATGCCAATATGGCGATTGTTTTGCCTGCAGCATGGTTACACGACTGTGTCGCAGTGGCTAAAAATCACCCTGACAGAGCCAAAGCATCGACTATGGCAGCCGATAAGGCGATTGGGTTTTTAAAAGGCTTAGGTTATGACGCAAACTTGTTTGATGAAATTCATCATGCAATAGCGGCACATAGCTTTAGTGCTAACATTAAAATTAAAACGCTTGAGGCGCAAATAGTACAAGATGCAGATAGAATGGATGCTCTTGGTGCCATTGGTGTTAGCCGTTGCATGAAAGTAGGGGGCTCTATAGGGCGTTTACTTTACAGCCCTGACGATCCTTTTTGTACAACTAGAGAGCCTGACGATAAAAAATTTACTTTAGATCATTTTTTTATAAAACTTTTAAATATTGCTAAGAGTATGAACACACCATCAGCTAAAGCTGAAGCGCAAAGACGCACCCACTATATGCATGCGTTTTTAGAGCAGTTAAAATCAGAGATTGGTGAATAATATGAGCAACAAAACCATGCCTTTGTTATCGGGGATTGATCACTGCCACATAAACGTAAATAACCTTTCGAATGCAGTGGCTTGGTATGAAAAAGTACTTGGCTTTAAAGTAGTTGAGGAGCTTGCGTTTTGGGACGAGACAGGCAAAGGTCCTTTAACACTCCAAGACCAAAATACCACAACACGCTTAGCATTGTTTGAAGGTCAAGTTCGCAGCAAAGGAATTGCGTTTGGTGCTACTGGAGAACAATTTATAGCGTGGCTTGCGCACTTCAAATCAATGGACATAAAAACAGTATTAGCTGACCACGGTGTTTCGTTCTCAATATATTTTAAAGATGACAGCGATAATAGTCATGAAATAACATCTCATGATTATGAACATATTAAGATGTTTTACCCATCTGTTGAGCAGGGATCACACAGTGCTAAAAAGAGTTAACGTTCTTGATTGCTTTGCTTGATATTGAGTATTTCGTCTAGTTTATTAACTAACAAATCAATAATAGCTGGGTCAAAGTGGCTACCAGCTTGTTCTTTCATATGAGCAACTGCTTTTTCTACACTCCACGCATCTTTATATGGGCGTTTAGATGTGAGTGCATCAAATACATCTGCAACAGCAACAATTCTACCTTCGATTGAAATTTCATCACCTTTTAAACCGTAAGGGTAACCTGTTCCATCCCATTTTTCGTGATGCTCTATTGCTAATGTGTGCGCGAGTTGAAGCAATGGAGAAGATGAATTAGCTAAAATTTTTGCGCCAATTAAAGCATGCTCTTTCATGTGTTCAAATTCTTGCTCTGATAACTTTCCGGGCTTTAATAAAATCGCATCGGGAATGCCTATTTTTCCAACATCATGCATAGGGGCTGCCTGATGTAGAAGCTCTGCTTGATTTTCTGACATGCCAATGCCTAACGCAAGAACTTTACTGTACTGGCTCATACGAACTATGTGCTCACCCGTATCGGTATCTTTATACTCTGCGGCACGCCCTAAGCGCTGAACTAAATCTATATGTGCTTGCTTTAATTGCTCTGCTTGTACCAAAGAAAGGTGTGTTTTAACACGCGCTCTTACAATAGCAGGGCTTATTGGCTTGGTTATGTAGTCGACCGCGCCTAATTCAAACCCTTTATACTCATCGCTCTCGTCACCAAGTGCTGTGACAAAAATAATGGGGATGTGTGCTGTTTTTGGATTACGTTTAACGTGTTCACATACTTCAAACCCATTCATATCTGGCATCATTATGTCGAGTAAAATGAGTTTAGGTAATTCTTTTTCAAGCAACGTTAAGGCTGCTTCTCCTGATTTTGCAAAGGACAGTCGGTACTGATTGCCCAGTATTTCTCGCATAACCTTAAGGTTTGCAGGTTCATCATCAACAATTAAAACCCGAGGCCTGTGTGTAGCAAAAATCATTTATATACTCATATATCGTTTAGTTTGTTTATCAATGTGTCTAATTTGAGAATCGCATTTTCAAAATCAAATTCATCAAATGCATCAGCTATTGCGGCAATGTCATCTGAAAAGGGTTCACCTGAAAACGTTTGCAGGTTCGTCAATGCATTATCGTTTAATTCAGCGTTTTGCGCTGAGTCATAAAGTGCTTCACACAGCTGTGTTAATTCATCAATTGACACTACATTGTTTTTACTTTCAGGTTTATCAGTTTGATCACCTTCTTTTGTCGTTAACAATTGTGAAATAACAGACAGTTCAGCTTTTATTGATTGTAAAATATTATCAACGTCCTCGCCTTGTTTAATAGCTTGCTCTAGATTGGATAAAAGTCTCATTAGTGCAATAAGACCAAGGTTTCCAGCAATCCCTTTTAAAGTGTGTATTAAACTATAGCTATTTTGAGTGTTTAGCTGAGGCTCGTTTATAAGTGTGTCGAAGCGTTTGTCATTGTCTTTAATAAATTTAGTGATTTCAGTCAGCTGTTTACACTTCGATCCCCATAACGCTAATCCTTTTTTAAAGTCGATGTGTTTTGCATTTGGATCTGTTTGTGCTATTTCTATTTCTTTCGAAACACCTAAACCAAGTACTTGTGCAATCTCTTGATTTAATTGATTAATGTCAATTGGCTTGTTTGCAAACCCATTCATGCCTGCTTTTTTAGCTAATAGTTTATCTTGCTGTAAAACGCTGGCGGTTAAAGCAATAATAGGAATATTTTTTAACTGTTGTTGTTTTTCTATCTCGCGTATTTTTATCGAAGCTTCAATACCGTCACATTCTGGCATGTGAATATCCATTAAAATGACATCAAAATCGTGTTGTTTGAAGGTGTCAATTGCCTCAAGACCATTACTCGCTTTTGTAACCGCATGGTGATCCCTGGAAAGTAATAACGAGAGAAGCTCAGTATTTTGTTCTATGTCGTCAACGACCAAAATTCTTAGGGCAGGTAATTGTGTATGAAGGCCATCAAAATAGTCAATTTTCTCTTCATCACCCACTTTAAGAGGAAGCGAAAAATAAAAGCAGGTGCCTTTATTTATTTCACTGACTAAATTTATAGTTCCCCCCATCAGCTCAACAAGTTGTTTGCTGATAGTTGTTCCAAGCCCTGTACCACCAAAGCGGCGGGTAGTCGTTCCGTCAGCTTGGACAAAAGGTTGAAAAATAGCGCTCACTCTATCCTTTTCAATCCCAATGCCGGTGTCTTGTACTTCAAAAAATAAATGCCCATTTTGTGTGGTGCTTACGGTAATGGTCACAGAGCCATGCTCTGTAAACTTAATCGCATTGCCAATAAGGTTAGTTAAAATCTGTCTTAACCTGTCTGGATCACCGTAATAGGTATTTTGCACTGATTCTTTAATAATAAGATGAAGTAAAAGATCTTTCTTTTTTGCTTCTAACCAAAACGTTGAAATGATGCTGTCTATAACGGGTTTAAGGCTAAAGTGAACTGCCTCAATGGTCAACTTACCACGTTCTAATTTAGCTGAATCGAGTACCTCGTTAAGCAAGCGAAGAAGCGAACGGGCTGCGTTATTAACGGTAACAAGGTGCTTTTGCTGCTCATTATTGAGTGGTGTATCCATGAGCAGGTCGCTAAAGCCGATAATAGAGTTCATAGGGGTGCGTATTTCGTGGCTCATATTAGCCATAAACGACTGTTTTGCTTGTGCGGCTTCTTCAGCGATGAGTTTCGCTTTTTCGAGCTTCTCTTCGTACTCTTTACGCTCGGTGATATCAACAAACACGCCATCTATCCACTGAGCTTCGTCTTTATTATTAAAGTAAAAACTACCTTGGTCTAATAACCATAAAACTTTACCATTTCTATGACGAATTCTATATTCGATAGAATATTGGCGCTTTTCTTTAACTGCTGAAGTTACTGCATCTATTACTGCCTGTTGGTCAGTTTTTAAAATAAGGTCGTTAAACTCTAAGCAATGCTCAGTAAATTCATCTGATTGATAACCTGTTAACTCTAAAATACTTGGGCTTATGAATAACATACTCCAATTATCATCTAGCCTACATCTAAATACAGCACCCGGCATATTGTTTATTAAAGAACGGTATTTTTGCTCTTTTTCAACAAGGCTGCGTTGTAATTCACGTTGTTCGGTTAAATCAGTGATATAACCAACATAAAGTGGGGTTTGTCCTGGCTGGTTAACTTCACCAATGCCTATTCTAATAGGAAAAAGATGGCCTTCTTTGTGTTTTGCAAAAATTTCACGGTTTACACCGAGCACCTTGTTTGAGTTAACATCTTTTGCATTAGAGAGGTATTCATCGTGATGCTTAGCGAGCTTTTCATCCATTAACATTTTTATATTTTTGTTTTTTACTTCATGTTCTTGCCAGCCAAAAATATGTGTGGCTGAGGCATTAAAACTTAAAATATGCCCTCTGTGATCAATCGTTACTATGGCATCGATGGCTGTTTCGAGTATGGCATTCAGACGAGACTCATCGGCAGACTTTTCTTCTAGCAACATTTTATAACGAACCATTCCGTTAATAACCGCCACGACGCTTGTAATAGCAACCGTTGCTGTAGCAACAGCAATTGCGACAAATGTAAGACCGGCGGATGCGTTAATATCATCGAATAGCAGTGGCGAAGTTGCAACAAAACGGGTTGCTGCCATGCCCATATAGTGCATTCCTGCAACAGCAAGGCCCAAAATAATTGCGCTTATGGTGCGGCTTTGTAGAGGCGTTAATGTAGGGAAAAATTTATCTAAGTTAAATCTACTATAAAGAGCAATAAAAGAAAGTGCTATTGCAACAAATATTGATAAAACAAACATAAGTGGGTCGTAGCGTAATAAAGGAGCCAACTCCATAGCGGCCATGCCGCTATAATGCATTGTGCCAATGCCTGCGCCTAATAATACAGAACATAAACCAAGTATTTTGAAGCTCGCTTTATTGTTAATTAAAATAGAAATTGCAAATAGGCAAGCAAAAAAAGCAGGAAGAAAAGACAATATAGTTATTGTTGGGTCGTATTTAATATTTGTGCAGAGCGAGAAGGCCAGCATACCGATAAAGTGCATACTCCAAATACCGGCCGAAAATATTGCTGCGGCAGTAAATTTTGCTAGGCGTTCATAATTATAAAATTTTGTTTCTTTGGCTAAATCAATCAATCGGGTTGTAAAAAAAGAAGCAAATATTGCTATTAAAACAGATATAGATACTAAAAGAGGGTCGTAAACGCCGTTAACTACTAGGCTAGGGTCGTGGTCTGTAATAAAAAATGCAGATAGCATATTGGCTCAAAAATTAGTCTTTAGGTAGCCAGTTTAATATATTCATCATATAAATAAATACTTAATTAACTAGAGCGGTATAAAAAATGAGTTTGTTTCAATTTTTTAACGTATAGTTTTCAAGTTATTATTTTTTATATTTATTTTGTCAAACTGATAGAGAAGCATTTTGCTATCATATGAATGACACAGATGATAACCAACATGGGGTTACATCAAATTAGTATATAAATATTTGTAGTGAATACTTAAAATTAGGTCAATGAGAGAAAGCAGTGTTTGATTACCAACTAAAAAAAAGTAAACGAAGAAAAACAGTCGCTATAAAGGTTCATGATCAATCTGTCACTGTATATGCCCCCCATTATGTTGCCCAAAAACAAATCGATAGCTGGTTACTTGAAAAGCAACCCTGGATTGAAGCACAATTAAAAAAGCAGCTTAATGCAGTCGATATTAAGCAGTATCCCCTTATACATAATAAAATTAAGATATTTTCTGACTGGGTTAAATTAAGTTTTTTAGAAAGCTCATTATCTGATATTCAAGAGCACAATAATGTTTTGTTAGTAACACACTCTACTAGAGTAAAAAATTACAATGGTAAATACGAAAGCTTGATTAAACAGTATTTAGAAGAGAAGTTGGCGGCGTATATTGAAATGCGTATTAACTATTATTGCAAAATAATGAAAGAAGAATTGCCTCAAAAATTAAGTATTGCCATATATAAGCGCCGTTGGGGGAGTTGCAACAGCAGGCGAGAACTAACTTTTAATTTACACCTAATAGGGGCTCCTCATGCCGTGATTGATTATGTAATTGTGCATGAACTTTCTCATTTGCAGTATTTAAACCACAGTAAGCACTTTTGGGCTAGAGTAGAGGCATTTTTTCCTGATCATAAAATTGCATCAGATTGGCTAAAAGCAAACGGAACAAGTTTACAGTGGGTGTTTTAAGCTAATTTGAATATAGGAATATAGGAATATAGGAATATAGGAATATAGAAGAAGTGGTGGAGGGAGCTGGATTCGAACCAGCGAAGGCTGAGCCGTCAGATTTACAGTCTGATCCCTTTGGCCGCTCGGGAACCCCTCCACACTATTTTTGTTACATTTGGCCCCACTTAACTTAGCGGTAAGAAAAGTGGTGGAGGGAGCTGGATTCGAACCAGCGAAGGCTGAGCCGTCAGATTTACAGTCTGATCCCTTTGGCCGCTCGGGAACCCCTCCAATGCAACGGCGCTGATAATAGCAAAATGTGCCTTTAAGTAAAGAAAAAAGCTAAAGAAAATTTAAATAAAGCCGATAAATATTCATTACTCATTCCAATCGGCTAAAGTCTATGCAAATCGATGATTTGTTAATCACAGAGCAGCAATTAAGTACTCGGTTAAACCAAAGTGTACATGCAGACCGCCGTGGTGAATTTTCATTGCTGTTAGCAATGCTTTCACAAGATGCTTTAGATTTTAGTCAATTTCATTTACCTAAAAGTGAAATTGAAGATAACACAACTCAAGAAGCGCAGTTAAGAGAGCAATTAGGAGCAGGACCAAAGCAGCCATTAGCACCCAGTGAATTTAATATGCTAATTGGGCAGTTTAATGCACAGCGTTTGTCTTCGGTTGGTGAGAATAAAGGCATGGCCGATATAAAGCTAAATCAGTGTTTAAACCCTGAGCCCTTTTCGATTAGAGATGATGTAAACCACATACCCCTACCCATTATAGATAATTGTGAACTTGCTGTGCGCAGGCGTTTACAAAAAGACGAAATAGAAATAGATAATCCTAAAATGGATGTCGCAGGCTTTTATGACGTTCTAACAGACGTAAATCAGCGTGAACCATTACATTTGACGATGGCATAATTTATGATTTCATCAAATAGTGTCTAGTTACACTACCCATCACTGATTAAATTTTACGACTGCACCAAATCCGAATTGACTAAAAATTGATTTAATGTAAAAAAAGCATCCAAAAATTAAATGCAATTGCTATAATGGCTACAAATGGTATGACATGAATGCCGTTATCATTAAACCAAGGTAATTAGGAACGTAATGAAGAAAACATTCACGCTAAATCACGAGAAAATCAAATACCCTCGTATGGTTGATGCTGCAAAGCATGAAGTGAAAAAATATTTGAAAAGAGAGCGCAACAAAACTCTACCAGAAGATGCAGATTATTGGGCATTTGACTGTAAGTTTGGTAAAACGGTTGAAGATGCGCAAGTGGTTCATGTAGCTGAAATCAGCAACTGTATTAGCGATATTGAAAAGCAAGAATTGATGTCTTTTTACTTAGAAATATTGGCAAAACCTGCACAGCGTCAACAGCTAGACCTTGATAACGACGAGTAATAATTAGCGTTTGTGCATATCAAATTATTTAAATGGGCCATTGGCCCATTTTTTATGCCTATAGATTACCTTCAAGCTTTTTTCTTTTGAGCTCGCTCAAAGTATTTTACATCGTTTTAGGGCTTTAACTGTTGAATTGTTATTAACACTACCTTTTCCCTCAATATTAACCACTTCATTAATAGGGGTAGTACTAAACCTAAAAGTTATAGAGGAAGTTGTGTTTAATAAATTTCCGAAGCTACGTATTAAATGTGAGTATTTAATTAGCAACGGAGTGAAGTAAATAATGTACTTCACTTAAAAAGAGGGGATTACGCGCTATGGCATTTTTTGTATTTTTTTGCGCTGCCACAAGGGCAATCATCATTCCTGCCAACTTTTATATCAGCGACCGGAAATATAATACCATCGAGATATCGCCACTGGTGTTGCTCTCTTATAAATTGAGAGCGCTCATGTAACACACAATATAGGTTTTGATAAAAATAGGTAGCTTTAAACTCAACGACCCCTTTATTTTCATCGCTGTTTGTTTCAATAACAGATAAGCTTACAAATCGACAACTGGTCGCAAATTCTTTAATTTCATTTACAGGGTTTTCAGCTTGCTTTTCACTTGCATATGTTTGGTATACGTATTTAGCATTTTTTTGTACGTAAGCTGTATACCTAGAGCGCATTAACTGCTCGGGTGTTTCTGCTTGTTTATCACCTAATAGCAGTGGTTCACAGCAATCTTCGTAATTTTTTTGGTTTCCACAAAAGCAAGTGTTGTTATTTAAATAATTCATAATTGTTACATAAGATTTAAAACATCATTTTAGCAAGCTTGCTGTATGTAAGGTATATCAAGTACGTCAGAATTTTTAGTAAAACAATATAACTTTGTTTTTGTGTTACTTAAGTTAAGCGATAAGTTGCTCAATAACTGATTGTTTAACATATCAGTCCATGTAATGACCGCTGCAAAGTTACCATTATGCAGTGCGCTACGCAGTACATATTCTAGATTTACTAAATGTTTTTGCCTAATGACTAATAGTTTACTTGTGTCTATTGAACATGAATCAAGCAAAGCTTTACTAGGAACATGATCTGGTGCGATTAACAAAGTCCAAGCATTTAAACTATTGTACTGGTGTAGCACCTTTAACAGCTCAAACGTTGCCGATATATCATCTTCGATTTGAATCACGTTAACACAATCAGATAGTTTGTCTTGTTGATAGCTTTTTACTGTTCTTACGGTTATTGGCTGTAACATATTATCTCGCTCACTGGGTTTATATACAGTACGCGTATACAGTAGTTTATACAGTGTTATGGCGCAAGTGTTTTTTTGCTATTTTTTTATACAAATTTATATTCTATTTTTAAGGATATATATTTTAATGTTTATATTGTTGATATTTATCGCTTTTATTTAAATTGGAATGTTAGTGGGTGAGTGTTTTTTATACAGGTTGAAAAGGTTTGCTTACGTTTTTTATAAATTTAAATTATAGCTCTGTACTGTATACAGTACTTTTACGAGCTAAGTTTCGGGCTTTTACTAAGGGGCAGGGGGGATTAAATGGGCATATTGTAATTGATGAATTTGTTCATATAAACTGGCTGCATAACATTGGGCATCCTTAAAACGCTTTGTTTCTATATATTTTCTTAAATCAGCAAGCGCAACTGTAGCTGGCTCATGACCCTGGCTACTCGATAAGCTAAGCCAAGCAACTCCATGAAATACACTTTGTGGAACACCTTGGCCTTTTACAAAAAACAAGCCTAAATAAAATTGCCCTCGGTGATCACCAGACATTGCCGATAAACGCATCCACTTTGCAGCTAAAGCAGGCTGGTTATTTTTTAAATAATATAGCGCCTTATTCAGCGTACTTTGTTGAGAGCTATCATTTTCAGGTGACGAATTAGTATCGCCTGGTTGTGTCACAAAAGACAAAATATTGTCTAATTGTTGTTCTAAATCATAACCTGTTGGTGTGGTTTTTATCATATGCTGTCATTCGGTACAGTTAACTACTTCAATAGTTTAGTATATCGCAAGGTAAAATGTCCTGAAAAATATACTTTTTATGATAAAATCTCGCTACTTTTTATTGTTGTAAGTTCATTATGTTAGAAGCTTTATTTAAAATTAACGAAAATGGGTCCACGGTTCGACGAGAATGCATCGCCGGAATGACTACTTTTATCACAATGGTTTACATTGTATTCGTGAACCCTGCGATGTTAGCAGAAGCGGGAATGGATCAAGGTGCTGCTTTTGTTGCTACTTGTATTGCTGCTGCAATAGGTTGTTTTATCATGGGGTTATGGGCCAATTACCCATTAGCTTTAGCACCTGGCATGGGGTTAAACGCCTTCTTTACGTATGGCGTTGTATTAGGTATGGGATACACCTGGGAAGCTGCGTTGGGCGCAGTATTTATGTCGGGTTGTATATTTTTATTATTAAGTTTATTTAAGGTTAGAGAATGGATAATAAATGCCATTCCATTAGTTTTAAAACGGGCTATTGCGACAGGCATTGGCGCATTTTTAGCCTTAATAGCACTTAAAAATGCAGGCATTATTGTGGCAAGCCCCGCTACATTTGTGCAGTTGGGTGACATAACATCTGCGGGACCGTTACTGGCTATATTTAGCTTTTTTATTATTGCGGCATTGTTATATCGTGATTTTAAAAGTGGAGTGTTGATCAGTATTTTATTGGTTACTGCTATCTCACTTGGTTTAGGTTTAGTTGAATACCAGGGAATTATTGCTGCACCGCCTTCAATTTTAGCTACTTTTATGCAGTTGGATTTTGCTGCTGCTTTAGAACTTTCAATGCTTAGTGTTATTTTTGCATTTTTGTTTGTCGATTTGTTTGACACGTCAGGTACTCTTGTAGCTGTAACGCAAAAGGCTGGTCTTGCAGATGAAAAAGGAAACATGCCACGCTTAGGACGTGCACTCAGTGCCGATAGCTCAGCTACCATTGCAGGTGCAATGTTAGGTACCTCAACAACCACATCTTATATAGAGTCAGTTGCGGGTGTATCTGTTGGTGGGCGTACAGGTTTAACTGCAGTGGTAGTTGGTTGCTGCTTTTTGCTAATGATGTTCTTTGCACCGTTAGCTAATATGGTACCAGCTTATGCAACAGCGGGCGCAATCTTATATGTTGCTGTACTTATGTTACAAAACCTAAAGTTTGTGGATTGGGACGATATGACAGACGCTATTCCAGTAGCCGTTGTGCTGTTAATGACGCCGCTTACGTTTTCAATTGCGCATGGTATTGCGCTTGGCTTTATTTCATATACGGCGGTTAAGTTGCTTTGTGGTAAACGCAGTGAAATAACAATTAGTGTATGGATATTAACCGTGTTATTTATTGTTAAATTCGCGTTTTTATCATAAATAACAAAGTTTTGTTTTGATATATAACTACCAGCGACGTTATGTGATTTATCCCTGTTGGGGAAGCTAAACTCTCGGTTATAAAATTTAATGCTAAAAAAGCCCATACACAGTATGGGCTTTTTTTATTATTCAGTGGAAAGCTGCTGTTACCATTTCTTTTTTGGAGCAAACAGCACATCTAAATCGTCTTGTTCTTGCTCGTTTTTCTTTTTTAGGGCGCTCGCGTTAGATGCTTTTAGCTCGACGCTAATTTCCTCTAAGTAACGTTCCACTTCTTGACGTTTAGCATTTACATATTCGTCTGAATAAGGCACTGCACTAAGCGTTGCGTAGGCTTTTTCAAAATATTGTCTAGCAGAGCCAACCATACTCGCAGAACGTGCCGAAATACCGCGTTTAATTTGGCTTTCTATATTTATTTTAAGCTGTAATTTCTCAAGTAGTTTGTCTTCGCCTGTAAATACTTGGCTATTAACACGGCCCTTAGTGTGTTCAGAACGTAGGATCACACGTAATTTTTTAATCCCTTGAATTAGCGCAACAAGCTGTTTGTCGTTACTTGGTAATGCTAGTGACTCACTACTGGTTCCTTGCACCGGGTTAGAGAGATGCTGTTTCATTTCTTCTAAGCGGCTCTTTAGCGCTTTTGAGGTTGGCGAATGCGTAACCATTGTTTTGAGTGCTTCGGCAATTCGGCTTTGTAGAACCCTAATAACGTTTTCAGATAGCGGAATATTAGCCTGGTTCATTAATGCTTCTTCAGTTTCTTCAATGATCGCCTTTTGTTTTGTGAGTTCTTTTCGGCGCTCATTTTCTTGTTTTTCTTTGTGTTGCTGAACAGCACTTACCCAAAGTGCAATCACAACCAAAGCAACTATAAGGACAATTATAATAGACACGATCATGGTGTAATTCTCGGATTCATAACCTAATTTTTTAATATTACATTAAATATAAGCCATCGGGGTAGTTTTGCGCGAATTAACTTCAAATTAGGTAAATTAACTGTCGTTAAATATAAGGACTATGAGATTAATTCGTCTAATCTTGGCTACCTCAAGTATATTTATTATGCTAGCCTTGAGCACCACTTCGATAAATGCACGCTATAAGCTTAATCAACGCTACCAGTAAAACTGATCTAGCTTTATAGAATTGCCTTTATTTATAATAAATTACAACGTAAAAATGCAACCATGAAATTACAACAACTCAGATACATAGTAGAAGTACAAAATCATAAATTAAATGTTTCAGCAACGGCTGAGAGTTTATTTACCTCACAGCCTGGTATTTCTAAACAAGTACGTATGTTAGAAGATGAGTTAGGTGTTCAAATTTTTGGGCGAAGTGGCAAGCATTTAACGCATGTAACTAGTGCCGGTGAAGATATTATAAATATCTCGCGAGAGATACTTTCAAAGGTAGAAGGTATAAAAGCGGTAGCTAACGAGCACACATTACCAGACCAAGGTAAGCTCAATATAGCAACAACGCACACTCAAGCACGTTATGCTTTACCTAGTGTGATTCAGGGGTTTATGAAAAAATACCCTGCAGTATCATTGCATATGCACCAAGGTACACCGCAACAAATATCTGATGCCGCAGCAAGGGGCGATGCCGATTTTGCCATTGCAACAGAAGCGCTTCATTTATACTCTGATTTAGTTATGTTGCCTTGTTATCATTGGAATCGCAGTATTGTTGTTGCAAAGGATCATCCACTTGCTAAAAAAGCCAATAGTTTAACGGTAGCAGATATTGCCGAATACCCGCTAATTACTTATGTATTTGGTTTTACGGGTCGCTCTGAATTAGACAAAGCATTTAGCGCCCATGGGTTAGAGCCGCATATTGTATTTACGGCGACTGATGCCGATGTAATTAAAACCTATGTGCGTTTAGGGCTTGGCGTAGGGGTAGTGGCTTCAATGGCGATTGATGAAATCACTGATACTGATTTAGTCTGCATTGATGCAAGTCACTTATTTGAAGCTAGCACTACAAAAATTGGCTTTAGAAAAGGCAGCTTTTTACGTACTTATATGTATGACTTTATAGAACGATTTGCGCCGCATTTAACTAAAGAGCGAGTGGAGCGCGCGAGTTTATTACGTAATCAAGATGATGTAGATAAGTTATTTGAAGATATAGAGTTACCTGTAAAGTAGCACTGGGTCTGATAACAAAAAAACCGACTATTTATTAATAGTCGGTTTTTTTGTTTAAGGTTAGCCTAACACTCGATAATGTTAACGGCTAAACCACCGCGCGCGGTTTCTTTGTATTTTGTTTTCATATCATTACCTGTTTCAAGCATGGTTTTTATTACTTTATCAAGTGATACTTTTTGCTCGCCACTACCACGAATGGCCAATCGAGAAGCATTGATGGCTTTTATAGCCCCCATCGCATTACGTTCAATACAAGGAACTTGCACTAAGCCGCCAACAGGGTCGCACGTTAAACCTAAATTATGCTCCATGCCTATTTCAGCTGCGTTTTCAACTTGTACAACATTACCACCGACAATTTCAGTTAATGCTCCGGCGGCCATTGAACACGCTACACCCACTTCGCCTTGGCAGCCCACTTCGGCACCAGAAATAGACGCATTTTTTTTATATAAAATACCAATTGCAGCGGCTGTTAGTAAATAACGCGTGGCAATGTCGCGGTCTACTTCTTTTACAAATGTATGATAGTACATAAGCACAGCGGGTAGAATGCCTGCAGCACCATTAGTAGGAGCTGTTACCACTCGTCCACCGGCGGCATTTTCTTCATTAACGGCAAGTGCAAATAGGTCGACCCAATCCATTGCTCTGAGTGGATCGTTGCTCACCTCGATATTCAGTTTTAAGTATAGGCTGGGGGCACGTCGTTTTACTTTTAAACCGCCAGGTAAAATTCCTTCAGTACGCATTCCGCGCTCAATACAGGCTTTCATTACTTGCCAAATATGAAATAACTCATCTTTTATAGCGTCTTCGGTTCGAAGTGTGCGTTCGTTTTTCATCATCAAGCTAGATACACTCAGGCCTGAGTCTTTACACATTTCAAGTAGCTCTTTTGCGCTACTAAAAGGGTATGGCGCTGGGTTTTCTTCTCTAATATCGAGCGCTGCTTGCTTTTCGTTTTCAAATTCTTCGTCGGTAACAATAAAGCCGCCGCCGATAGAGTAGTACACTTTGCTATAAAGCTTTTCACCATTATTTGAAGCAATAATCTCCATTGCATTAGAGTGCTTTGGGAGCGTTTTACGACGATGAAAAACAATAGCACCTTGCTTAGGAAAGTTGGCTTTGTGTGTTTGGTTTAAATAAATAACTTGTTCTTGCTCGATAGTTAATAAAATATCATCGACTAAATCGGCATCGATTGTTTCTGGGTCATAGCCTGCTAAGCCAAGTACAACAGCTTTGCCAGAACCATGACCTATACCTGTTTGACCTAACGATCCATATAGCTCTACTTTTATATCGGTAACACTTTTTAATAGCTGTTTTTCATGGAGTTCATTAACAAATAAGCGTGATGCGCGCATTGGGCCAACGGTGTGTGATGACGAAGGGCCAATACCAATGCTAAACATATCAAATGCACTGATCATAGTGTGTGTCTCTTATTAATTTACTCAGCCTGAGGCTGCTCTTTGAACGGTCGAGCATAATAACGCGGAATTGTTAGCATGTAACTATTATTAACGAAGATTTAAACTGGTAAGGCTAGTTGTTTTGTAAAGTTTTTTATAATGCTAGCAGTTGCTCCCCAAAGTAACCCATGGGGGGTAACAAACCCCTGCAGAGTAATTTCTTTACCAAAACGTTGAAATGGCAAAGGTTGCCAGTTAGCTTCAGTACTTAATTCATCTAAGGAGAGTAAAAAGCTAGCCTGTACTTCATTGTGATCGTTTACCCACTGCGTATTTTTATTCAAAACACATACGTAGGGACGAATACTAAACCCAGTTAAGGTGGAGTACTCTGGTAAATTGCCAAGGATATTTACATCTTTGTGCGCAATGTTTAACTCTTCTTTCAATTCACGTAGTGCCGTTGTACGAAGCGTTTTGTCGCTTGCCTCAAATTTACCACCGGGTAAGCAAATTTCACCTGGGTGATGATGCAAATAAGTAGGGCGCTTACACAGTAAAATATGTGCCTGTCCGGCTACATCTATAATGGGCAACATAACGGCACTGGCGCGTTTATTTCGAGAGTCTTTTATTTGATTTGGCGCAGCGGTTGGGCTTAATTGAAAGCGCGTTTTAATAAAGTCACTATTCAAGATCACCTACTCTTTAATAAAGGTAAAATTTTATTTACCTTATCGTAAGTCTCTTGGTATTCCAATTCGACTTTAGAATCAGCGACAATTCCGCCTCCGGCCCAACAGTAAATATGCTGCTTATAGCAAACTAAAGTACGAATAGTAATACTGGTATCCATATTACCGCAGGCACTTAAATAACCTATAGAGCCACAGTAAACGCTGCGCTGATGAGGTTCTAGTTCTTCTATAATTTCCATCGCGCGTATTTTGGGGGCCCCAGTAATAGACCCACCAGGAAAAGCGGCCTCGAGTTGATCAACGGCTGTTTTATTGATATCAAGTTCGGCGGTTACTGTACTTACTAAATGGTGTACGGCCGGAAAACTTTCAATTGCAAATAAAGAAGGCACTTTAACGCTGCCGGGTTTGGCGACTTTACCTAAGTCGTTACGAAGTAAATCTACAATCATCACGTTTTCAGCGCGATCTTTGGATGAGTTTGCAAGTTTTAACGCTTGCGCTCTATCTTCGTGGGCGTCAGCTTTACGTGCAAGTGTCCCTTTTATTGGTTTAGTTTCTACAATATTGTTTTGGATCGATATAAAGCGCTCAGGCGAAATTGACAAAATAGCGCCTGCAGGATGATTAATAAAACTTGAAAAAGGCGCTTTATTAGCTTCGCGTAATTTAACATACGCTGACCAAGGGTCACCGCTATATTGGGCTTTAAAGCGCTGCGCTAGATTAATTTGATAACAATCACCGCTTTTTAAATAGTCTTCAATTACAGCAAACTTTTTGGCGTATTGGGTTTGGCTCATATTAGAAAACCACTCAGACGTTAACTCAAACTTTGCGTCAATCGGAGTTGATGCTAGATACTTCTCGTAAAGCGAGCGTCTTTCAACATGTGGTTGTGAAACATAAAACCACGCATTTTGCTGTCTATCAAAAATGAGTGCATCTAAATAAAGGCCTACAGCCATTTGCGGTAAATTTATATCTTGCTCTGCTATAGTTGGCATTTTTTCAATTATACGACCCAAGTCATAGCCGAAATAACCTAACCAACCTCCATTAAAGGGCAAGTCAAAAGGTGCTTTTGTGTTACTGAGTTTGCGCAAATGGGTATTCATTATCTCAAAACAGCTTAGCTCACTTTGCTCGCCATTGAATAATGTTTTGTTATCGCTCACTTCAAGCAAGTGTTCAGGTTCTATAGAAATTATGTCGTAGCGACTATTTACATGGTCGCTATTAGCAGAGTCGAGCAGTATGGCATGAGGCAGATGAGAAAAATGCGAAAATACATCAATACAATTTTGTGTTATTGATAATTTTATACAATTATTTTTATTGTTTAGCATTTACTACCCCTATAAGAACTGGCTCCAAACGGGCTGGGAGGGTATCATAAGTCAAATTTTTTTGGCAGCGTTTAGTATAAAATCAACGTTGTAATTAAAACAGTACAAACCACCGTCACCGGTTTGGTATAGATTACGCTTAAGCGTAAAGCTAACTTAAGGAACCATTATGAGTACAATCCGTCAGCAAGACTTTATTGATAGCATTGAAGATGCATTGCAATATATTTCGTTCTACCATCCACTTGATTTTGTTCAAGCATTAGAAAAAGCATATAACAAAGAACAAAGTAAAGCTGCTAAAGATGCTATTGCGCAAATTTTAATTAACTCGCGTATGTCGGCTGAAGGCAAGCGTCCGCTTTGTCAAGATACAGGTATTATTACGTGTTTTGTAAAAGTGGGTATGGATGTTAAGTGGGATAAAACAGACTTAACAGTTCAACAAATGGTTGATGAAGGTACTCGCCGTGCGTATTTGAATCCAGACAACCCGCTTCGTGCTTCTATTGTTGCAGACCCTGCTGGTACTCGTAAAAACACAAAAGATAATACCCCTTCGGTTGTTCACATCGATTTGGTAGCTGGTGGCGAAGTAGAAGTCATGGTTGCAGCAAAAGGTGGCGGCTCTGAAAACAAAAGTAAAATGGTTATGTTAAACCCTTCAGACGATGTTGCTGCCTGGGTAGAAAAAACACTGCCTACAATGGGTGCTGGCTGGTGTCCGCCAGGCATGCTGGGTATAGGTATTGGTGGTACTGCAGAAAAAGCTGCAGTAATGGCTAAAGAGTCATTGATGGATCCGGTTGATATCCATGAGCTTATGGAGCGTGGGGCGGAAACTACAGAAGAAAAGCTTCGCCTAGAAATATTCGAACGTGCAAACAAACTAGGTATTGGTGCACAAGGCCTGGGCGGGTTAACAACGGTTGTTGATATTAAAATTAAAACCGCTCCTACCCATGCAGCATCAAAACCAGTGGTGATGATCCCTAACTGTGCAGCAACTCGTCACGTGCACTTTACTTTGGATGGTTCAGGTCCTGCTGATTTAAAAGCGCCTAAGCTTGAGGATTGGCCTGAAGTGACTTTTGAAGTAGGTGAGGGGACACGTCGTGTAAATTTAGACACGCTAACGAAAGATGATGTTCAAGAATGGAAAATGGGTGAAACCGTTTTACTTTCAGGCACCATTTTAACTGGCCGTGATGCAGCGCATAAACGTTTGCAAGACATGATCAACTCTGGCGAAGGCTTACCTGAAGGCGTTGATTTTGATAATAAATTTATATACTACGTTGGCCCTGTAGACGCTGTTGGTGATGAAGCAGTAGGCCCTGCAGGCCCAACTACAGCAACACGTATGGATAAGTTTACCGATATGATGCTAGAAAAAACTGGCATTGTAGGCATGATTGGTAAAGCAGAGCGCGGCCCTGCAACGGTTGATTCAATCAAGGAGCATAAATCTGTTTACTTGATGGCTGTAGGTGGTGCTGCGTATTTAGTATCTAAAGCGATTAAAAAAGCGCGTGTAGTTGCGTTTGAAGATTTAGGTATGGAAGCGATTTACGAGTTTGAAGTTGAAGACATGCCTGTAACGGTTGCTGTAGATAGCGAAGGTGCTAATGCACATACGCAAGGTCCTGCGATTTGGAAGGCAAAAATTGCTGAGCTTGATAGCAAATTAAAGTAATTGTTATCTTTGTTTATGAAGCGAGCCATGTGCTCGCTTTTTTATTTTAAAATCATCAATATTGAGTGGAAACTGATCTTACCAGTTGTGTGGTAATTGTTTATATAAATATAAATCATTAAATAACAATTGCTTGCGTGTTAATGGTAGATGTATTAAAAACTTTACGGAAAAATCACTGGTTACGCTAACGTAAACGTAAAGAAGTGTACTCTGGTGTTATTTTAGTTTTAATGTCTATTTTTGTAATTTATTTTAAATTTTTTATTTGTTAATAAGTTATAAGTTGATTATTTAATTTAATCACTTGGTGTTTGTTAGCTTTATCATCTTGATGTGTGGCGAACACTATCTTGAAGTGGTAAAGTCTCGACAATTTCCAGCGCGTACACCCTCTCACGGGTCAATTTTTCGGAGTATTTTAAGTGGCTGTGTTTAATCAAGTTGAATTTGATAACCATGAACAAGTAGTCTTTTGTTCTGACAAAGAGTCAGGTTTAAAAGCAATTATTGCTGTGCATAGTACCAAGTTGGGGCCTGCTGTTGGTGGGTGTAGAATGTGGGATTACGCTAAAGATGAAGACGCAGTGTATGATGTTTTGCGTTTGTCAAAAGGGATGACTTACAAAAATGCGGTTGCGCGCCTTCCTTTTGGTGGTGGAAAATCTGTCATTATTGGTAACGCCAAAGAAATTAAATCAGAACAACTTTTTCGTGCATTTGGTCGCCAATTAGAGCGTTTAAATGGTAGCTATTACTCAGCAGAAGACGTCAATATTACGTGTGCCGACGTTGCTTTAATGAACAAAGAAACAAATTACGTTCTTGGCCTTGAAGGCAAAAGTGGAAACCCATCTCCTTTTACTGCATACGGTACTTTTTTAGGTATTAAAGCTGCACTGCAGCATCAACGCGGCCACCAAGACTTCTCGGGCATTAAAGTAGCTGTACAAGGTTTAGGGGCTGTTGCTTACGGCTTGTGTCAGCACTTAGCTGATGCAGGTGCTAAGTTGTTTGTGACAGATATAAACCAGGTTGCAATTGATCGTGTTGTTAACGATTTTGGTGCAACAGCTGTTGGTATTGATGACATTTATGACTTAGATGTAGATGTGTATGCACCCTGTGCATTAGGCGCAACCATAAACGATGGCACTATACCTCGTATTAAAGCAACCATTATTGCTGGTTGTGCTAATAATCAGTTAGCACAATCACGCCATGGTGAAATTATTCGTGAAAAAGGCATTTTGTATGCGCCAGATTACGTTATAAACGCAGGGGGTATTATTAATGTTTATTACGAAACTGCGCCAGAAGGTTATACCGTTGAGGCCTCTAATAAACACGTTGAGGGTATTTTTAATACGCTAACAGAAATTTTTGCTCGCAGCGAAAAAGAGCAAAAATCGACGCACTTAATTGCAGATGAGCTTGCTCAAGAAATAATACAAAATGGCCTTTAGATTTATATTTAGGTCTTGAAGAAAGGGGACGCATTTGCGTCCCCTTTTTTGTTATTAATGCTATTTTTATGAAACAACGTTACACTTTATTTTTAATTAAGTGTGGTATGTATAATGACGTCAACTTCGAATATGCAGCCTATCGACTTTGATAGCTGGCCTCGTAAACAACATTTTGAACTATTTAAAAATTTTACCCAGCCATACTTTAATGTGTGTGTTCAGCTAAACGCACAAACACTGTTTGATTACTGTAAGGCTCAAAATATATCGTTTTTTCAAGCCTATGTTTATTGCACACTAAAAGCATGCTTCGCTTATGAACCAATTATGTTACGAATTATAGAATCCAAGCCCTGGTTACTTACAAGCATCCGTGCAAGTGTTGTTGAACTTGATGAAGACGAGTGCTTTGTATTTAGTTATTTTGATTATATGGGCTCTTTCAAAGAGTTCTCAGCCAATAGCGAAAAAGTAAGTAAACAATCTAAGTCAAACTCACTATTTAGTGACGCATTTGCCACTACAGAGGGGCAAGCTGATTTAATTCATATATCTGTTTTACCATGGCTTAATTTTAGCGCTTTTTCACATGCATTTAGCGAAGGGCAAAGTTTAGGGATCCCTAAATTTGTATTCGGTCAATACGACAAACAAGCTGGCACGATGCCACTATCTGTTGACGTACATCACTCTTTAATGGATGGTCTACACGTTGCGCGCTTTGTAAAGGTGTTACAAGCTGAGTGTGATCATTTTAAATGTAAATGACGGTAGTAAAAAAAGTATTTTAAAAATCTATAATAACCACAGCAGTTGAAAATTCATCCCGGTGAACATATTTATAAAGGCACATATATGTTTAGGGTATTGCCATGATAAATGGACTGTTAATTGGTGTTTTAGTGTTATTTGTGGCGATACTTTGGCAATGGCATTCTATTCAAGCCTTCCTTTGGCGCAATAAGTATCAACGTATGGGTTTAAGCTCTCAGCAAAAAGATATCTTACTGCGCTGTATGCCTATTTATCGAAAGATGACGGATGCTGATAGAGCCAAACTTGAGAGACATATTGTTTGGTTTTTAAATGAAAAGCGCTTTATTGGTTGCGATGGATTAAAACTCACACCTGCCATGAAACTTATTGTTGCTGCTGATGCCTGCGTACTCGTGCTTAACAAACCGTGGCCTCTTTATACTAATGTAAAAGAAATACTATTGTACCCAAGTGCTTACTATGCCCCACAAACCACGCGAGATAGCGCTGGCTTAGTCAGTTATCATAATACGGTGAGGCAAGGTGAATCGTGGCCTGGGGGAACACTGGTACTCAGTTGGCATGATGTATTAGAAGGAAGCCGCTTACCCAGTGATGGGCATAACTTGGTGTTTCACGAATTTGCTCATCAGTTAGATCAGGAAACAGGTAAAACAACAGGTACGCCACTTTTAAAAAGCTCGGCGGATTATAAAGAGTGGGCAAGGGTATTTAGTCGTGCCTTTACGCAGCTTAAAAGTCATGTGGCGTATAGTATGCCTCACGTTATTCATAGTTATGGCGCAACAAACGAGGCCGAATTTTTTGCGGTGATCACCGAAACCTTTATTGAAAAACCAGCAGAGTTACGGCGCTACGATCCAGAAATATATAGAATGCTGGTTAACTACTATCAATTTGACCCCATTTCTTGGCATTAAACGTAATAAACTGCGCTTTATCAAATAACGCTGGTAACTTTTGGTTGTTTTTGTTGCAATCGGTTAAAACACACAGCAACAATAATAAGCGAGAAAGTTATGAAGAAATTGCTGCATACGGCGTTGGCTTTGTCAGTGTCATTAGCTCTTGGGCAAGCACATGCTGAATCAACCGATAAAAAAGATGAACAAAAATGGCAAGTAGATTCTCCTAAAGGGCAATTTGTTGACGCTAAAATTAGCGTAGAACAAGGCACATGGATGAACATTGATATTAGCCCAGATGGCAAAACCATTGTATTTGACTTACTAGGCGACATTTACACAATGCCAATGAGTGGCGGTACAGCAACACAATTAACCTCTGATATAGCATGGCAAATGCAACCTCGTTTCAGCCCCGATGGTAAACACATTGCGTTTACTTCTGATCAAGGTGGCGGCGACAATATTTGGGTTATGGATTTAAACGGTGAGAACCAAAGTGCAGTAACCAACGAAACGTTTAGATTATTAAATAGTCCAGCGTGGAGCCCTGATGGCGATTTTTTAGTGGCGCGTAAACACTTTACGGCTAGTCGTTCACTAGGTGCTGGTGAAGTATGGCTATACCATAAAGCGGGTGGTAAAGGGGTTCAGCTGACTAAACGCGAGAACGACCAAAAAGATTTAGGTGAGCCAATGTTTTCACCTGATGGGCGTTATGTGTATTTTTCTCATGATGCTACACCAGGTAAAACGTTTCACTATTCAAAGGATTCTGTAGCGGGTATATATAAAATTAAGCGCTACGATCGTGAAACAGGTGAAATAGAAACAATTATTGATGGTATGGGGGGCGCAATTAGACCAACTCCATCGCCAGATGGAAAAACGCTTGCTTACATTAAGCGAGACGACTTTCAAACTAGTTTGTATCTTTATGATTTAAGCACGGGTGAGCACACTCAGGTATACGATAAGTTAGAGCGTGACATGCAAGAAACGTGGGCTATTCACGGTGTTTATCCTACAGTTGCTTGGACACCCGATAATAAAGAATTGGTATTTTGGGCGGGTGGTAAAATTCAATCTGTTGACGTGACTGACAAATCAGTTAGTCCGATTGCATTTAAAGTAGAAACCACTAAAAAGATTCAACCAGCGCTTCGTTTTACTCAAAATTTAGACACTGATGAATTTGACGTAAAAATGCTGCGTAATGTACAAGTAAGCCCCGACGGTGAAACCGCTATTTTTGAAGCGTTAGGTTATATTTATAAACGCGATTTAGAATCTGGAAAAATTAAGCGTTTAACAAAACAAACAGATCATTTTGAATTATTTCCGCAGTATTCTCGCGATGGTAAAAAAATAGTTTACACCACGTGGAACGATAACAAGCAAGGGCAAGTGCGCGTTGTATCTTCTCGCAGTGGTCGAGGCGACACAATTACACAAGAGCCAGGCAAGTATGTAGAACCAACGTTTAGCCCAAATGGTAAAACGGTTGTTTATCGTAAAGCCAGCGGTGGCAGTATTTTAAATCCTAAATGGTCATTGAACCCAGGTATTTATAGCGTTAGCGCAAAAGGCGGTGTAAGTGAACTGATTTCTAAAAGTGGATATCAACCACAGTTTGGGGCAGACAACGACCGTGTATTTGTAATGAGTCCATGGCCAAAACCATCGCTGAGTGTTGTAGAGCTAGAGAGCAAAAAAGTATCTAAACTTTATGAATCTGAGCATGCTACTGAATTTAGAGTATCTCCAGATGGGGAGTATCTTGCTTTTTCTGAGCGATTTAAAGTGTATGTAACGCCATTAGTTGAAAGTGGGAAGGCCATAAATATTGGACCTAAAGACAGTAAATTCCCTATAGAGCAGCTATCTGTGCGTGCTGGTGAAAGTATTAGCTGGAGTGCCGATAGCAGCAAACTTTATTGGACACTAGGGCCTGAGCTTTACCATGCAAGTTTAAACGGTGTATTTGCGATTAACAGTAAAAGCGACGCTGATTTTAAAGTTAAAAATGGCGAAAACATCGGATTTAGTAAGAAGGTGAATGAGCCAAAAGGCATGATTGCTTTAACTGGCGGTAAAATTATTACGATGAATGGTGATAAAGTCATTGAAAACGGAGTAATAATTACTGATGGCAAGCATATAAAAGCTGTAGGCCCAGCTTCTGAATTAAGCATACCAAAAGATGCAGACGTTATAGACGTTACAGGTAAAACCATCATGCCAGGTATTGTTGACGCCCATGCTCATGGTTCTCAAGGGAGCAATGAAATAATTCCTCAGCAAAATTGGAAAAACTTTGCAGGTTTAGCTTTAGGTGTAACGACCATTCATGATCCCTCTAACGACACCACCGAAATATTTACTGCAAGCGAAATGCAAAAAGCAGGCATGATTGTTGGTCCGCGTATTTTTTCTACAGGAACTATTTTGTATGGGGCTAATATGCCGGGTTATACCTCGCATATTGATTCGTTAGAAGATGCTAAATTTCACTTAGAACGCTTAAAGAAAGTCGGTGCTTTTAGTGTTAAATCATACAATCAACCCCGTCGTGAGCAGCGCCAACAAGTAGTTGAAGCAGGTCGCGAACTTGAAATGATGGTTGTGCCAGAAGGCGGTTCGCTACTGCAACATAATTTGAGCATGGTGGTTGATGGGCATACAGGTATTGAGCATTCCATTCCCGTAGAAAACATATACGATGATATAAAACAATTATGGTCACAAAGTGATGTGGGTTACACACCAACGCTTGTTGTTGCCTATGGGGGTATATGGGGTGAAAACTATTGGTATGATAAAACTGACGTGTGGAATCACCCTCGTTTAAGTAAATTTGTGCCTCAAAATCAGTTGCTGCCGCGTTCTATGCGTCGTGTTAAAGCACCCGATCATCACTATAATCATTTTAACAACGCACGTGTGTCGGCTGAGCTACAAGACTTAGGTGTTTTAGTTAACTTAGGAGCACATGGTCAACGTGAGGGGTTAGGTGCACATTGGGAAATGTGGATGTTTGCCCAAGGTGGCATGACGCCACTAGAAGCCATACGCGCATCAACACTCGATCCAGCTAAGTACTTAGGGCTTGATAAAAACGTAGGCTCGCTTGAAGTGGGTAAACTGGCTGATTTAATGGTGATTGATGGCGATCCGTTAATTGATATTCGCAGCTCTGATAAGGTTGATTATACAATGATTAATGGTCGTTTATTTAATGCAGAAACGATGAATGAGGTTGGCAAAAAAGCACGCCAGCCGCTTTATTTTGAAAAGTAAGAATTTTAATTAACGTCTTTAAAAAGCGGCTTTTATGCCGCTTTTTTATTTTACAAATTATAAACAGTAGGCATAAAAAAACCGCTTAACGCGGTTTCTTTTAAAATCATTAATGTTGATTAAACAACACCGCGCGGTAGGCGACAGTCATGATCTTTACGCGCTAGGATTACAATCCACAATTCTTCTGCGGTGTAACCATCTTCACTTTGTGTAACCACAGTGAATGGCGCTTTTTTCTGAGCAGTAACAGGCGCAGCTTTTTTGGTTTTAGTTTTTTTAGCTGGCGCTTTTTCAGCAGGTGCCGGTGTTGCTTTACCACTGCTTAATTCTTTAGTTAGCTCAGCTACGTCAGCTAGGCGTAAGTTTTTTCCGCCATCGATGCTGTACCAGCCTGGTTTAGTTGTAATTTCAGGTTTTTTACCATTAGCAGCTTCATACGCTGCTTCAAAGGCAGATAGTACTTCTGTTTTGTCTAGTTTGCTCATCAGAGACCCTATACGTTGTGAACACAGATAAAGAGAAGCTATTTATACCTATTTTGAATCAGTTTTTCAATTTTTTGCGATTTTCCTTCCATTTTAAAGCAATAAACGCCAAAATTTGCACAAAATTCAGTGCAAAGTAAGGTTACGCGTATGCAACGTCAAGAATTTAACCAATTATTAAATGATATTTTAAAGCCTCACAATATTAAGGATTTTTGCCCAAATGGATTACAAGTTGAGGGTAAAAATGAAATAAAAAAAATTGTTACCGGAGTAACAGCGAGCCAAGCTTTAATTGACGCTGCAATTGATGAGCAAGCAGACGCTATCTTGGTCCATCATGGTTATTTTTGGAAAGGCGAGTCTCAACCTATTACCGGGATGAAAAAGCGGAGAATAGGCGCCTTATTGGCTAACGATATTAATTTATTTGCTTATCACCTCCCTTTAGATATTCACCCAGAGATTGGTAATAACGCGCAGCTTGCAAAATTATTAGATATTGAAATTCAAGAAGGCCTTGAGCCTGTTGCTAACAGTGTAGCAGTGAAAGGGCGCCTTAAAACAGCGCTAAGTGGAGATGAATTTGCATCAAAAATAGCTAAGGTGCTTAATCGAGCCCCTCTCACAAGCTTAGTTCGTTCAAGTAAAATACAAACTATTGCGCTGTGTACTGGTGGAGGTCAAGGTTATATTGATTTAGCTGCGGAGCAAGGTATTGACGCTTATTTAACAGGTGAAGCGTCTGAGCAAACTATTCATAGTTCACGAGAACAAAATATTGATTTTTTTGCAGCAGGGCATCATGCAACCGAACGCTACGGTATAAAAGCTCTGGGCGAGCTACTTGCCCTGGAGTACGGTTTTGAGGTTAGCTTTATTGATATTGATAATCCTGTTTAAGCTACTGTGATATTTAAGATTATTAATTTTAGTACTCGTTATATTTTAAAATTTAAAGCCTTGAATTTAACGCCAGTTAAATAGGGGCGACAACGGATAGTGTACAAGCTCTGCTCTAATAGACTTTATTTACTTATATTGAAGTGAGAGCGTGTTTAAATTTGTTGTCTAGTGAGTTGAGTATAAATTGAGAGTGTTCAGAGCGTGGGAAGTAGACACGCTTTCTTTATATACACTGCTTAAATGAAAGCGAATAAAATAAACCGGTTGTAAAAGTAAGGTAAGTGGTTTGGTCTCTCATAAAGATCTTTTAATTTACTTAATTCGTTATGTATTTCTAGTTTTATTAAAAATGACCTTATAAGGACCGCAATGGAAGGTGTTTTAGCTCTACTTGAGCAGTACGGCTTATTTGTTTACCTATTGCTATTTGGCTATTGTGCATTGAAAAGCGGCTGGTTACCTTTATTTGCAGGTTATGCTGCTCAAATCGGCGCGCTTGATATTAAGTTAGTTATTTTAGCTACTTTTATGGGAGGGTATATTGGCGATGAGATACGGTTTGCTCTTGCAAGAGCTTATGGCACTTCATGGCTTGAAAAACCTAATAAAATTGGTCAACTATTTAAAACAGCGAGTGCGCTTGCTAACCGTTACGGCATGGCTTACATTTTTTTATATCGATACCCCAAAGGTATGCGCACAATTGGAGCGCTCCCTGTAGGGCTAACCGATATATCTTGGCCCCTATTTAGCACCTTAAATGCCAGTTCAGCTGCTTTATGGGTCATTATTTTAGTTGGCGGAGGCTATACTTTTGGAGCTACATTTGAGTCTATAGGTGTAGAGAGCTTAACCGCACTGAGTATATTATTGTTAGGGATATTTTTAGTTATACTCTATCGGCTTTGGACAAAACACCCACCTACAAAAACAACGACAGTAAAGTGACGTTATTGTTTAACAAAAAATCTAGCGAAGAGCTTTACCCACATATAATAAATTATTGATACTTTGTGTTTTGCTCGATAAACATTAAGTATAAACAAATCAAATTTACAGGTTAACAGTTGGCTTTATGCAAGTTGTTTAAAGTGCCTCAGGGTCTAGCCATCGACGGACTTTTATCCACGTTGTTCCTATAACTTCATGGCTGTATTGCGTTACGGCTAGTAGTGCTTGCGCATTTGGAACGAGCTGTTTATGAAAAGGAAGCGCTGCAAAATTGTGAAAGTCAGTTGCTGCAGGAATGCTTGTTACACCTTGGGCCGAAAACAAGTCCTGGGCTCTTGGCATATGCAATACCGAAGTTACTAACGCTACCTTAAAATCAACTAGCTTAGGCGCTAGTAGCGCAGCTTCTTGCGCTGTATCCATTGCCTTTGGGTTTTGCAAAAGCCTATTTTTATTAATGCCTAACTCAATGGCAGTTTGATACATCAAGCTGCTGTTAGTAATATTCTCATAACCGCCGCCAGAAACAATAAGCTGTGATTTTGGGTAGTACTTAGCGAGTTTGACTCCTTCAACTAGTCGGGTTAGCGCGCAATTACCTAATTGGTTATTAGCACTTAAGACAGAGTTAGGATTTATATCGCACCCAAGCACAACTATTTTGTCTAATTCTGGGTGTTTTGAATGGTGAAAAGAAAGGCTTGTTGGCTCGTTGTTTTTTAAAATTTGGTTAGCAACAAATGGTGTACTGATTGCCAACAATGTTGAAAGTCCAAAAAATGCAATTACTAAAGAAAATTTGCGCCCCTTGAATGCCAAAAACAAAGCTATAAGTGTAAAAAGACCAATTAAAGGGAGCGGCATAAGCAAGCCGCCAAGTAACTTTTTCAAAGCGAACATAATGAGCAACATAAAAGCTATAATTTAAGTTATGTTACTCATTAATGAGTAGTTTATCGACCGTTATTTAACTTACACGTATTTAAAAAGTGGCGATATACAGGGTTATCTTTCATATCTTTTTTCATCGCTAAGTACATTGGTCGAGTTAAACCTAGCGCACCTAGTGGAATCGATTTGATGAGTCCTTGGCTTTCATATGGTGTAACCAACCAATCAGGTAATGCAGCTACACCCATTCCAGCACTGACTAGCTGAAAAATTAGTAGTCCTTGATCTACGTTTTTTAACGTCCCGTCAAAACGTGCATTTTGAATGAAATGTTTAAATATATCTTGGCGTTCGCGCGGAATAGGGTAAGAAATAATGGTTTCATTCTTTAAGTCCAACGCTGTAACGTATGCTTTTTTAGCAAGATCGTGATCAGGTGCAACAATTAATTTTAACTTAAAGTCGAATAAATGGGCATACTCTAGCTTATCGGGTTCACGAATGTCTGATGTGAGTACTAGGTCTAATTCATCGTTAAGTAAGTCTGGAATTGCGTCATAACTAAAACCACGTTCATAATCAATTTTTATATCTGGCCAAAAGTTATTAAAATCTTTAATTGTTGGAAGTAGCCAGTGAAAACAAGCATGGCATTCAACACTTAAGCGTAATTGTGAAATTGGCTGATTAAGGCTCTCTTTTAAACGACATTTAGTTGCTTCAATTTTCGGCAGTATTTCGTGGGCTAACTCAAGCAATAACATGCCTTGCGGGGTAAAACGCACAGGCTGCGTTTTGCGTTCAAACAGCTGGCAGTCTAACTTGTTTTCCAAGTCTTTAATTTGATGTGATAAAGCCGACTGAGTTAAGAATAATTCGCGGGCAGTATTCACTAATGAACCGGTTTCTTTAAGGGTTGCAATAGTTTTTAAGTGTTTTATACCAATCATCTTTAATAATTCTCATGGAAAATTTGAGTAGTGCTCATTATTTTTCAATACTACGCTTATATAAAAAACGTTTCAACGTCTAGACGTCTAAATTAAGCTAATAAATATAGTTTTACTGATTAATGTTTTTATAGTTTAGCGTAAGTAACTAGATTAAAGCCGATTTTTTACTACTTGTATTAATTTACTTCATGTTTAAAGGTAAAGGGGCTGGTATAAAAAATTTTTACCTTGCTTAGTTAACGAACGCTAATAGATAGAAAAGTAGTGACCTTTGTAGAATATAAAAATACTTTGGAGTATATGAAGGTTGATCTTTGGTGATTGACTTTACAGCTGTCAGTTTTTTATTCAGGCAAACATAATTTATGTATTGTGGTCATTCCTAATAAATAACCAATAACGAAGAACAAACCCAAACGTATGCTGCCCTTTGGGTTATTTATGGGGCTATTCGCTCTTTGTTGCTGGGTATTTATTTATCCCACTGGGTTATATACCTCGCGCCGCGCTCTAAGTGCCCCAAGCCTTAACTTTACAGATGTGGGGCTAAAGTGGTTGATTAATTAGTAATATAGCTTCTTTTGCTGGAACTGGTTTTGACATTAAATAACCTTGTCCGTATTCACAATGCGTAGTTTGCAAAGTCTCTAGCTGTCCGGTGGTTTCAATTCCTTCAGCAACAACTTCAAGTTTTAACGACTTAGCAAGTGACAAAATAGCCTCAACCAAGGGATTTGTTGAATCTTGTACATGATCGATGAAGCTTTTATCGATCTTCAGAATATGAATGGGCAGCTGGTGTAAGTAGCCTAGTGCAGAGTAACCTGTTCCAAAATCATCAAGACATAGTTTTACTTTTAGAGGTGAGAGCCCTTCGATAATTTGTGTGGCGAGCTCTAAGTTTTCTATTAATCCAGATTCGGTTATTTCTAAGCACAAAGAACCTAAAGGCAATTGGTATTTGTTATAGATAGCGTGGACCTGAGCTACAAAATCTAGGCTTGCAAAATGACGCGATGATACATTTACTGTCACTTTTAAGAAACGATGACCTTGTTGGTGCCACTTTGAAATATGCTGTGCAGCTAAGTCGAGTAGGTGTAAATCTAGGTTAATTATTTGGCCTGTTTTTTCTGCAATAGGAATAAAGTCATTAGGTGAAACAAACCCTTTTTTTGGGTGGTGCCAACGAACAAGTGCTTCAAAGCCAATAACGTGGTTATCTAAAATAGTAAAAATTGGCTGAAAGTAGAGTTCAAATTCGTTGTGTTCAATACCGTGCTGTAGGTCGTTTTCTATGTCGGCGTGTGTTTTAAGCTTTTTTCTCATTGTGTTGTTAAAAAACTTAACTTGTCCGCGGCCTGTTGATTTAGCCTCGTACATAGCGGCGTCTGCTTGTTGCAGTAACAGGTATGCTTTATCGTCAACATTATCAGTATAGGCAATACCTATACTGGTAGAGGCTTGCAATAAATGGCCATCAACATTTATTGGTTTAGAAAGTGCTTCTTTTATACGCCCTAGTGCCTCTTTAACTTGATTACGATGAGTAATGTTTTCCATTAAAATAGCAAACTCGTCGCCACCCAAGCGTGAAAAAGTGTCGGTGTTACGAACTGTACCTTTGATCAACTCACAAATTTTAATTAAAAAGTGATCGCCAACTTCGTGGCCGAGCGCATCATTGATGCTTTTAAAGCGGTCAAAATCTAAATAAAGTAGGGCATGAACAGTGCCTTTTTTTACACGCGTTAAGCGTAAAATTGCATGCTTTATTCGTTCAATCAGTAATGAACGATTAGCAAGCCCAGTTAATCCATCATGTAAAGCTTTGTGTTCAAGCTCCTGCCTAGCTAACTGCCTATCTATTGCCATACTTATTTGCCTGCTCACATAGGTAAGCAAAGCACTATCGTGCTCATTATAATGATGTGCCTCATGATAACTTTGCACAACAATGACACCACTCATACGTTCATTGGCTTTAAATGGTACACCTAGCCAAGATTCGGCTTGACGACCAATTAATTTAAAATGACCTTGCTCTATATGATCAATGTAGTCTTGTTTTGTTAATAACATCGCTTGGTCAGCTTGCAATAAAAAGTAAGACGCGGTGTCTTTAAGTTGTTCTTTAGAGATTTTTTGATGTGTGTTTGTTTGTATTCCAGCTTCAACAATGTAAACAATATCAAGGATGTCGATTTGTTTATCGTAAAGGCCAATAAAGAAGTTATCAGCCCTTAATAAGCTATTAATAATAGTATGCAAAGATTCAAAAAATGTATCTAAGTCACTGGCTTTATAGGTTAAGTTGGCTATTTGAAGAAGACTGTTTTCAAGCTTTTGCGCGTCATTTAACTGCTCTACAGTCGATTGCAGGCTATTTACCATGTTAACTTGGTTTATTTTAGCGCTTAAAAGGTGTGCCACTGTTGTTAATATTTCAAGGTGTGCATTAGTAAAGTAGTTCATGGCGGGGTGTTCACAATCAATAACACCTAGAATACGGTCTTTGTATACAAGAGGCACGCAAAGCTCTGATTGAGCAGGACGCTCGTCTGCAATATAGCGGCTATCTTTCGTGACATCGCCTAAAATTATTGCCTTTTTTGTTGTTGCAACAAAACCTGATATTCCTTCGTTAAAATTAATTACTTTTCGTTGGGCTTTGTACTTATATCTTTGGCGATCGATTCCCATAGAAGCAACAAGGTTCAGTTTAGAGGCTGATTCATCAGCGAGATAAATAACACAGTCAACAAATCCAAGACGATTTACAACTTGAGTCGTTACATATTCAAATAGCTCATCTAAGGTGTCTAGCTGTAATAGGCTTGATGAAAACTGATTTATGATACTTAGCTGATCTGTTTTTACTTCAAGCGCTTTAGAGGTATCGATACTGTTCGACATAGGCAAAATTTATTATTCTTTTTTTATAAACACCACATTAAGTTAACCTAATATCAACTGTTCTACAAAATAAAACGATAAACGTTTTAACAAAGCTGTAAATAAAATAGGGCAAATTAGTAACCGATTATTTTAATAAAATCTTTACTCGAAAACATCATATGCCTATGATCACACAAATTCAGCTGTGGAATGAAGTGATGACCAGTAATAATACAAACTCTGTAAAAACGTTAACAATTACCCGACCTGACGATTGGCATGTGCATTTACGCGATGGTGATCAGCTTAAAGACACTGTGCGCGATATTAGCCGCTATATGGGGCGCGCTATTATAATGCCAAATTTGGTTCCTCCAGCGACCTGCACGGACACCGCTTTAGCTTACAGAGAACGTATAATGGCTGCTAAGCCACAAGGTAACTTTGAGCCTTTGATGGTGTTATACCTCACTGATAAGACAACACCTGAAGAAATAATTAAGGCTAAGGCATCAGGCAAAGTATTTGCTGCTAAACTATATCCTGCCGGCGCGACAACCAACTCTGATTCTGGTGTAACGTCCGTCAAAAATATATATTCAGTGCTTAGCGCTATGCAAGATGTTGATATGCTTTTGCTTGTACATGGTGAAGTGACTGATTCTTCAATTGATATTTTTGACAGAGAAAAAGTATTTTTAGACACGATTCTAGGTGATGTCGTTAATGACTTTCCAGAGCTTAAAATAGTACTTGAGCATATAACAACAAAAGATGCGGTTGATTTTGTCAATAATGCGCCAAGTAATGTTGCGGCAACGATTACTGCCCACCATTTACTGTATAATCGAAACCACATGTTAGCAGGGGGGATTCGCCCTCATTATTATTGTTTGCCTATACTCAAACGTAATATTCACCAGCAAGCACTTATGGCTGCAGCTACGAGTGGCAGTAAAAAGTTCTTTTTAGGTACTGACTCAGCGCCTCATTATAAAGACAAGAAAGAAGCTGCGTGCGGTTGCGCAGGGGCTTACACGGCTCATGCTGCTATTGAGCTTTACGCAGAAGCATTTGAAGAAGCTGGTGCATTAGATAAGCTAGAGGGCTTTGCAAGCCACTTTGGGCCAGACTTTTATGGTTTAGCGCGAAATAGCGATACAATTACATTGCAAAAGTCGCCTTGGACTGTGCCTGCAAGTTATACGCTTGGTGATTCTGAAGTCGTACCGATAAAAGCTGAATCTGTAATTGATTGGGCTGTTTTAAAGTAAAATTAAGTATTTGAAATCAAAGCCGCTTACTTAAGCGGCTTTTTTGTATGTAAATATTTAGGCTCAAGGCTTGTATGAAAAGGTGTAAATTGGCTTGTTACTTAATCATTATTTCTTGTTTGTTTTAGTATGAACAGAGATTAGCCTGTGAAGGGTTAACAATCGCTGTATTTTTATTAGGATTTCATAATAAATATTACAATAATATTTTATTTTTATTTATTTTAATCAATGTCTTATCTGTTTTTAATCACGGAGTAAGTTTTTTTAGAAATTATTTTCAATTAATAGAGCGAAAAAAAATAGAATGTGTTAATCTTACTTTGCTTTGAGTTTTTATGAATTGAATTTACGGATATTGTGCTGCGTTTAAGGTTACCAGTTAGGTTATTACTTGTTCCTGTACTATACCTCTATTTTTATGAGCATTGACTCAAGGAGGCTATTGCCACAATAACGTGGCAGAATTTTAATTATTGACTTACAGGAAAATTTAGTATGTCGGTTAACGGTAAAGTAAAATTTTTCAACGAAGCTAAAGGCTTTGGTTTCATTGAACAAGAAAACGGTCCTGACGTGTTTGTACACTTCAGCGCAATCTCTGGTTCTGGTTTTCGCACTCTTAGCGAAGGTCAAGCAGTGACATTCAGCATCAAGCAAGGTCAAAAAGGCCCTGAAGCTGAGAACGTTGAAGCAGCATAATTTTAATTATGTGAACTCATGTTCATCTTGGTGAAGCAGGTCTCTGTTTCACCATTATTCCTTGAAATTTCTCACATGCTCAGTAAGTTCCTCATATACCCATAAACCATTATACCTCCAATCATTAATAGCGTTCATTTATTATATCTAAACTCCAAAAGACCATTATGTGGTTTAATTTTGCTATAAAACCTAATTTTAATTAAATATGCTAAACAGAATTCTATGTATTATTAATTTTGTGCTGCCTATAAATTTCTAATATTTTTATTACCTTTTTAGATTAACTTGCAAGTTTTAGAAGTATTAATATTTAAAAAACTCAGCCTCAAACTGGATTATATGGATAAACGACAAAGCCTAGAGTTTGGATAGTGAGCTAATAAGTAATATACAGTGAACTTAGGCAAGACTCGGTTTGAACATCATAAGAATAATTAACTAAAAAAAGCTTTTTTTAATTTTGATTGTGCCCAACCCATTAATGAGGCCTTATTTCGTCTATCAGTGTAGAGCGTTGCTTGATTGTAATTGAGTGTCAGAAAACCTTCACAAATTTGATATTGAAACCCTTCTATTAGCTTTACAACTTTCAATATGTGTAACGTTTGATTTTTGTGCGTTAAACCGTTCCTTTTTTGAGTTAAAGTGCTTAAAAATGATAAAAAACCGTCAAATAGAGCCCCTAAAAGAGTTTTTTTTTAAATGTTTTTATTTTTTTTTTATATACATCAAGTTTGAACTAAATGTTGCATTTATGTTGTTTGTTTAGAGGTCTATCCAGTTAAACATCAACCTTATTGGGGTTTGCTAGGATTGTTGATAATACAGTTGGTTGCAATAATGTTAACATTTTATTGGTGCTACTTTAATGTAGTCCATCGGCAGGTGATTTATTTGCTAATTACACCTAACATCAAGTTGACAGCGCTTATTGCATTTAGCATTATTGAAAGGTTGATATCTATTAAAAGATATCAGGGTTGTTCTCCTCGGAGGATAATTAAATTATAAAAGTAACATTACTTAATTGGTTGGGAACTATGTCTGTTAAAATCAGAAAGAGTCTTGTAGCAACAGCGTTGGTTGGCGCTTTTGCATTTGCAAGCAGCAATGTGATTGCAGATCCTTTGAATGACGTGCAAAAAGCAGGTCAACAAATTCAAAAGGCTGCTGTTAAGTCTCAAACTAAAATTGACAATGTATATGGTCAAACTCAAGAGCTAATCGCTGAGTACCGTAGCATCGTTGATGAGACTGAACTTATGAAAGTGTATAACGATCACGTTGCACGTTTGGTCGCTGACCAAAATGCATCGATTGAGTCGTTTGATCGTCAAATTGCGACTATCGATAACACTAAACAAAACGTTGTGCCTTTGATGTATCGCATGATCGATACGCTTGAGCAATTCATCAAAGCGGACGTTCCATTTAATCTTGAAACGCGTCTAGGCCGTGTTGAAAGACTTCGTGACATCATGGCATCTGCCTCTGTTACTACGTCTGAAAAATTCCGTCAAGTTCTTGAAGCATACACAGTTGAAACAGCTTACAGCTCTGCAGTAACTGCTTCTCAAGGTACGCTTGAAATTGATGGCAAAAATATCAACGTAGATATCGGTCGTTTAGGTCGTATTACTTATGTTGCTCAGTCTTTTGACTTGAAACATGCTTGGGTGTGGGATAACAACACTAAACAGTGGAAAGAATTAGGTGAAGAATACCTAAAACCTGTTAAAGAAGTGATCCGCATGGCACGTAAGCAAGCGACACTAGAACTTGTTAAACTACCAATCTTTGGCGCGGAGTAATCAATAATGAAGAAACTATTTAAAGGTTTTGCTGTTGCAGCAGTACTATCTGTTTCTGCAGGTACCGCGCTTAACGCACACGCAAACACTGACGCTTTAGACAAAATTCTTGAGCAAGTTAAGCAAGAGCGTATCTCAGAAGGTAAGATCAATAAGCAACGTGAGCAAGAGTTCTTATCAGAACGTGCTGACAAGCAATCTTTACTTAATAAAGCTAAAAGCCAGCTAGCTGCTGAAAAAGCACGTGGTGAATCTTTAGCTAAGCAATACGCACAAAACGAAAACACTTTAGCGGAAAAAGAGCAAGCTCTTCAAAATGCTCAAGGTACTCTAGGTGAGATGTTTGGTGTTGTACGTCGTGCAGCGCAAGACGCTATCGGTTCTATCGAAGCATCTTTAGTAAGTGCTGAAAAGCCAGGTCGTGCTGAAGTACTTCGTTCATTAGCAGCAGCTAAAGAACTTCCAACAGTTCGTGAGTTAGAAGAGCTTTGGATTTCACTTCAAACAGAAATGACAGAATCAGCAAAAGTATCTACTTTTGAATCTGAAGTTGCTGGCCTTGACGGAAACACTGCGGTTAAGAAAATCACTCGTATTGGTAACTTTAACTTAGTTGCTGACGAAGGTTACTTAATCTACTCGCCAGAAACAAAGTCTATCCAGCCTTTAGGTAAACAACCTGATAGCTACATTTTAGATGGCATTTCAAACCTAGAAGCGACATCTTCTGATAGCTACGCGGGCGTTTACATTGACCCTACACGCGGCGCAATCTTACGTATTAATACGCAGAAGAAAACGCTAATGGAATACTACGAGCAAGGTGCTGAAGTTGGTTATATCATCACTGTACTACTTGCTGTAGGTCTATTAATCTTCTTAGTTCGTTTCATTGACTTAGCGCTTACTACTTCTAAGATCAAATCACAACTTAAGAACTTGTCTACACCGAATACAAACAACCCACTGGGTCGTATTCTTAAAGTGTACCATGACAACAAATCTCAAGATGTTGAAAACCTTGAACTTAAACTTGATGAAGCTATTTTACGTGAAACTCCACGTGTTGAAGCTGGTATCAACATCATCAAGATCCTTGCTGCTATCGCACCATTACTAGGTCTACTAGGTACAGTAATCGGTATGATTTTAACGTTCCAAACAATCACATTGTTCGGTACGGGCGATCCGAAGATCATGGCTGGTAACATCTCTCTAGCACTTGTAACTACAGCGTTAGGTCTAATTGCAGCACTACCACTTATTCTACTTCACTCTATTGTTGCAGGTCGTAGTAAGTCGGTATTACATATCCTTGATGAGCAAAGCGCTGGTATCATCGCTACTCACGCGGAGAAGGAGAAAGCCTAATGCTAGTCCTGATGGAGATATGGGAATCTATCAGGGATTTTGTTGGCACAGGCGGCCAGGTTTTATACGTGGTCGCGATAGCACTCTTTCTGATGTGGGTTTTAATGATTGAGCGCTATTGGTTCTTACTTGCAGAGTTTCCTCGTTTAACGAAGGATATTGTTGCTAAGTGGGATGCCCGCCAAGACACTACGTCTTGGTACGCACACAGAATCCGTGAAGCATGGATTTCTGAAGCGTCTGAAAAATTAGATCAGCGTATGTTGTTGATTAAAACATTAGTAGCTGTTTGTCCTTTAATAGGCTTACTTGGAACTGTAACGGGTATGATCGCGGTTTTTGAAACCATGGCAACTCAAGGTACTGGTAATGCACGTTTAATGGCATCAGGTATTTCAATGGCAACAATCCCAACAATGGCTGGAATGGTTGCGGCACTATCTGGAGTTTTCTTTAGCTCACGCCTTGAGGCAAGAGCGAGAATGGTGAAAGCCAAACTTGTAGATAGCATGCCTCATCACTAGAGAGAGAATTAAATATGGCACGTAAACAACGTTTTCGTGAAGAAGAAGAAGCAGCGGTAGATATGACACCAATGCTTGACATCGTATTTATCATGCTTATTTTCTTTATCGTAACTACATCGTTCGTTAAAGAGGCTGGTATCGAGGTCAATAAACCTAAAGCTGCCCAAGCTACGAAGCAAAAAAATGCAAACATTTTTATTGCTATACGCAGTGATGGCGCAATCTGGATTGATAAGCAGCAAGTTGACGTTGAACGTGTTTCAGCGAAAATTGAAAGCTTACTAGCAGAACAACCTACTGACGTTGTAATTTTGCAAGCTGATAAAGAAGCAAAACACGGAACAGTGGTTAAAGTTATGGACCAGATTAAAGCAACGGGCGATAACCTAAGAATTTCAATAGCTGGAGATCAGTAATGATTCGTTTTCTGTTTTCACTGATTGCAGGTGGGGCAGTTACTTTCGGCTTGTTCTACTTCATGGCTTACCTCATCTCTGGTGGGGCTGACCGTAATACGGAACAAAAAGAGCAGATCATAGTCGAAATTATGACGAATCCGCCTGAATCTAAGGTGCAGGAGAGGAAGCGTGTACCGCCTCCGCCTCCGCCACCGCCAAAGCAGCCGCCTAAGCCGCAGCCGCCACAGCCGGATACTAATCCTAACCCAGGTGCAATGTCATTTAATATGCCAAGCATCGACGTAGGGAGTTCTGCTGGTGGACTAAGTGGTCCGGGTGCATTTGGACGAGATGGTGATGCGACACCTATCGTTCGTATTGAACCAAAATATCCAACGCAAGCAGCGCGTGATGGTAAAGAAGGTTGGGTACAACTTTCGTTCACAATTGATGAGTTAGGTGGGGTTATTGACGTTGATGTAATCGACGCTGAGCCTAAACGTATCTTTGACCGTGAAGCTAAACGTGCACTTCGTAAGTGGAAATACCGTCCGAAAATTATTGACGGAAAACCACAAAAACAAGTTGGTTTACAAGTTCAACTAGAATTTAAACTTAACCAAGGCTAAGGAGGCGAGTAATGAGAAATTTATCTAAAGTAACTGCTCTTGCAATTCTTATGTCTGTGTCAGGTGCAACTTTAAGTTCATCTGTATTAGCGGCGCCAGATTACGCGAAAATTGAAGAGCGTAAGAAAGCAAAAACTAAGATCATGGGCGAGCGTACTGGTAAAAAAGTAATAAAAGCGTTTGACTTGTACAACGAAGATCAGCTTGACGAAGCCATAGCATTGCTTAAAGAAATTGATGCATCAGACGAGTTTGATAAAGCGACTGTAAATCGTTACTTAGGTAGCATGTACGCGCAGAAAGAAAACTACGTTGATGCAATCAAATACACTAAGCTAGCAGTAGCGCCTGATATTTTGAACTTTGCAGACCACGAACAGTCACTTAAACAATTAGGTGATTTGTACGCAGGTACTGAGAAATACAAAGAAGCAAAAAAGGCATACACAGCTTGGATGGACTTCACTGGTGAGGAAGATCCAACTGTATATACTCGTATTGCGCAAGCTAACTTTCAGCTAGAGCAATTCAGTGATGTTTTTGAGCCTGCTAACAAAGCAATAGCTCTTCAAAAAGAGCCTAATAAAGGCCCTTACCAGCTTAAACTTGGCGCATACTTTGAAACTAAAGATTATGCAAACATGGTTAAAGTGGGTGAAGAAATTGTTAAAGTTTGGCCTGATGATAAAAAAGCTTGGGTTGGTTTAGGTAAATACTACCTACAAACCGAAGAATATCAGAAAGGTCTTGCAACAATGGAAGTGGCTTTCAAAAACGGTTACTTTGAAAATGAAGTTGAATACAAAGTACTTGCTAACTTTTACTCTTTAAATGAAATTCCTTACAAAGCAGCAGTAACGCTTGAAAAGGCAATTAAAGAAGAAAAAGTTAAACGTACTAAGCAAAATGTCAACGCTGTTGCAAGTAACTATCATCGCTCTAAAGATATAGAGAAAGCTGCTAAGTATTATGAAGAAGCTGCTAAATTTGATGACGACGCTGAGCTTTACCGCAAAGCAGGTTCATTACTTTTACAATCTGAGAAATTCAGTGCTGCCGTTGTTCGCTTGAACAAGGCGTTAGAGCTTGGCTCTGACAAAAAAGGTACAATTTATTCAGATTTAGCTGAGGCGTATTACTACCAAGGCAAGTACAAGCAAGCTTATGCTGCTATTGTTAAAGCTATGGACGACCCACGCACACGTAAGTTTGCAAAAGGTTGGTCTACCTACATTAAAGATAAAGCCGCTCGCAACGGTGTTAAAATTTAATATTAGCTAACATTAGCAATTTTTAAAAAGCCCCTCTGGGGCTTTTTTTATTAGGATCACTATGTATAAAACGTTTTTTGTATCATTGTTATTGTGTTTAAATCTTGTTGGTTGTAATGATAAGAGTGATAGTTTTAGTTCTTTTGATGAGGCACGCAGCGCTTTAAAGTCTTTAAATACTGTGTTGATATTAGGTCAGGAAACAAATAATAAAAAAGTTACAGAAGAAAACATTGTTTACTCGAACGAATATCTTGATAAACGTCATGCTATTTATCAGCAATTGATGACGATGAAGTTAACACCTAATCAAATTACCCAAGTTAATTATTTGGTTATTGCAGAACGATTTCCTGAGCGTTTTTTTCCTTGGCCAGCCCAAGTAGACGTTCTACATAATATGAGTTTATTTAACCGTTCAGCTAGTACCGTTGAGCAAACTATTAGTTGGCTTAAATTTACACAAGCTAAGTTAGACATTGCAAAGCAAAGTAATCTAAAACTAAATAAGTTAGAGTATTCTTTATTACAGGAATATGTAGCGCAAGCTATCGTAAACAAGGCTACACAAGGTGCAATTAAAAGCCATATCAGAGCTTTTTCTAATTATTTGGATAATTATAAGCCCAGAGGGAGTGTTGGTTTAAGAGGGCTTTCTAATGGTTCAGAGTGGTATCAGAGTAAACTCAATTATTATGGCAACGCAGTTAACTCGCCTTTAGAGTGGGTTGTTATTATTAACGAAAAAATTAAAGCGCTTGAAAGTGCAGTTATTAATGTCAAATTTAAACAAAATCACACCAAATCATTTGTTGTGCAATATTTATCTAAAGAGCCATTGATTAATGGACTTGACTGGCAAACACATTACTTAGACTTGCCTGCTATGGCCAGCAATACAAAATTGTCTAATAAGGACAAGTTGCTCATGCTTACAATGATGGAAACAGATATAGGTATTCATTACCATGCATGGACGATTGAACAGGCTAAAGTTAATTTGTCAAAGCGTCTTAAAGTGTCAGAACAAACCGCGCAATATTTAGTTGAAGATATTATTCTTTATCCAGGACAATCGTTTAGTTTTTGTGGTCAGATTTGTTATTAACCTAGGGGTTGTTTATCTTCCTAAATGTATGGCAAGGCAAAACTTTAAGGTGTAGATGCTTATTTTTTAATACGCAATTACGTAAAGTATATTCTAAACATACCCTGTTACTTTTTTAAGTTCCTTTTGGGGAAGTTTATGTTTAGTTGTTTCTAGTCAATATAGGTAATGGGGATAAATCATGAGTAAGGCGCAGAGGTTTTGCTCTGTCTTTACTTGTCTACTGGCTCATAAACTTTGCACCCCGGTTAAACCAATTTCAAAACTAATATGCCTGCAGGCATTAGCTATAGAAACTTATAACTAAGACTTTATAAAGTTAGTTAGATGCCCGCTTAATTGCGCATTTTGTACAGCGCTGTGTTGCAGGGTCTTTTTGAAGTAACGCGGTTGCAATTTTTTCTTCACAATCACAACAATAGCCGTATTGACCTATATCAATTTGACTCACTGCGGCCTCTAACATAGTCATACGATTAATTAAGTTGGCATACTCAGGGCCGAGCCTTTTTGCAGCAAGATCTAACCATTCATTATTTGCTGTATGTTTTAATGTGGTGATCAAGCCTTGATGGGCGGGGTGGGGCGATTTAGAAAGCATAACAAGTATGTTTGATTTAACTTGTGTTAGTTCATCATGTAAGCGCTTTTGGTGGTTCATTATCAGTATAACCCTTTTACATTAACTGCTCGTTAAACTGATATTATCTATTTGCTTTTAATTATCTGTCATGATTTGAATCAAGTTGTGGTGCTTTTGCATATTTTTTTAAAACGGCAGATACGTCTTCTTTGGTTTTTAACCTACGAATTTCATCAAACAATGTTATTGCTTGCGGATATTGACGCTTTAAATAACCTAGCCATTGCTTAGTTCTAGATGCAAAATATTTTTCATCTTTAGCTGGATCATGATGAATAGCTGAGTGTATTAAGTGATAAAGAACATGCTCCCATTCTAAACCCTCGTAGTGCTCATTGTTGACATGCGCCTTTATTTTTTTTGCTAAATCAGGATGAGATAGGGCGCCTCTGCCAAGCATTAAGTCACTGCAACCGCTTCTTTTTTGGCATAGCATCGCATCTTCAACTTGCCATATTTCACCATTAGCAACTACAGCAATATTTTTACCTTTTATTATAGGAGGTATCTTTTCCCAATATGCAGGCGGGTTGTATCCATCGCGCTTTGTTCTTGCATGGATTGCTACGCTATTAGCGCCAGCACTTACAACCGCATCAATAATTTCTTGGCTGTTACTGTCGTCATCAAATCCTAAACGTATTTTTGCACTGACTTCATGTTTTGAATCTACCGCATCTCTAACCGCTTTAATTATGGTATACATATGCTCGGGATCTTTAAGCAAAACGGCACCACCGCGGCTACGGTTAACTGTTTTCGCAGGACACCCAAAATTAAGGTCAACACCATGAGAACCCAAATCAATCGCTCTCACTGCGTTTTCAGCTAATGGATTAGCTTCTTGTCCAAGCAATTGTATACGCACCGGCGTGCCTGCTCGGGTATAGCCATTATTATTTAGTTCAGGGCAGTATCGATAAAATACTTTTTCAGGTAAACGTGCTTGAACAACTCTTACAAATTCGGTCACGCATAAATCAAACCCGCCAAGGTCAGTTAGTAATTGGCGCATTTTAAAATCTACAACACCTTCCATAGGTGCTAAAACAAGTTTCATAAAGCGATTATATTATTAAAAATAAGGTCGCTAGTTTACCTGTAAATTGCATATTGATAAATCTGTAATTGTTACTCATAGTTAAAGTGAGAGCGCAGGGGGCAAATTTTTTCGATTAAATAAAAATAAAATGAAAGTTTTTATTTCATCACAGGTCTACTTAAACATACACGCAATTTAAAACGATATTTACATTGCAACGACTTACACATTGAGTATAGAGAGCAAAGATAATGAATACAGTAAAAAATAATACAATCGCATTAACATTAGGTGCAGTAGTCGTGGGTTCTGCGAGTTTAGTATCTGCTGATGTACAAGCAAACCCGTTTGAATTTCAGCAGCTTGTTTCAGGTTATCAATTAGATGCTGCCGAAGGCAAGTGCGGTGAAGGCAAATGTGGCGGTGACGCAAAAGGTAAAAAAGAAGGCAAGTGTGGCGAAGGTAAATGTGGCGGCGACGCAAAAGGTAAAAAAGAAGGCAAGTGCGGCGAAGGTAAATGTGGCGGCGACGCAAAAGGTAAAAAAGAAGGCAAGTGCGGCGAAGGTAAATGTGGCGGCGACGCAAAAGGTAAAAAAGAAGGCAAGTGCGGCGAAGGCAAATGTGGCGGCGATGCAAAAGGTAAAAAAGAAGGCAAGTGCGGCGAAGGCAAATGTGGCGGCGATGCAAAAGGTAAAAAAGAAGGCAAGTGCGGCGAAGGCAAATGTGGAGGCGATGCAAAAGGTAAAAAAGAAGGCAAGTGCGGCGAAGGTAAATGTGGTGGCCGTTAATTTCTTAATTTAATTAAGTTATGCTAAAGGGCCACGGGCCCTTTTTTGTTAATAGTAGAGGCAGTTATGACACAAATGCACAGTTCGGAATTTGGAATGGTTGGCTTAGGTTTGCGCCGTGAAATGCTAGATGAGTTATTAGAACACGTTCCAAAGCAAATTGATTTTTTAGAAGTTGCGCCTGAGAATTGGTTAAAACTGGGCGGCCGATTTAAAAAGCAGTTTAAAACATTAACCGATGCTAATAATTTTGTGTGTCATGGCTTGTCTTTATCAATAGGTTCGCCAGAGCCGCTTGATATTGAATTTATTAAATCGCTAAAAGCCTTTTTTGATCAGCACAACATTAAAATGTTTAGTGAGCATTTGAGTTATTGCTCTGGTCAAGGCCATATGTATGATTTAATGCCCATCCCTTTTACCGAAGAGGCAATAGCGCATGTTGTCCCCCGAATTAAGCAAGTGCAAGACATTCTTGAACGACCTATTGCGATGGAAAATGTATCTTACTACGGTGCGCCAGGCCAAGAGTTATCTGAACTTGAATTTACAACTGAAATTTTAGAGCAAGCAGATTGTAAATTGTTGCTTGATGTAAATAATATTTATGTTAATTCGATAAACCATGGTTATGACGCAAATACCTTTTTAGCTGGCTTACCTACAAAACGTATCGCTTATGGGCATGTTGCGGGACATTATAATGAGGCTAATGATTTAATAGTCGATACTCATGGCGCCGATGTTATTGATCCAGTTTGGGAGTTACTTGATAAAGCTTATAAGGTACATGGCGTATTTCCAACGCTTCTTGAGCGAGATTTTAATATTCCAGAGATAAATGTACTCACTAAAGAGCTTGATATTATTATTCAGTTGCAACAAAAGTATCTAAATCCTGAGCTTTCAAAACAACGAGCTTAAAGTTAACGCGAATCAGACAGTAATGAGTATCCAGCTATGAGTTTTATAGATGTTCAAAATGAATTTATGGCGCACATACGTGAACCAAAAAAAAATAAAAAGCCAACTGATATTGAAGATAGACGCATGGCTATATATCGCGACTTATTCTTTAATAACATAGAGGGATTCATTTCTTCTGGGTATCCAGTTTTAAAAACGCTTTATAGTGACAAACAATGGTACAAATTGATCAGGCAGTTTTTTAGTGAATATAATTGTCAATCACCATACTTTTTAGATATAGCAGGGGAGTTTATTAATTACTTGTCCAGTAGTTATAAAATGAAAAACTATGATCCTGCTTTTATGTTAGAGCTTGCGCATTATGAATGGGTAGAGCTTGACGTTTCAATAGCAAACGAAGACCCAAATGAGAGAAAACTACAACAAACAGCGTTAACTAAAAGTCCATTATTTCTATCAAGCGTAGCGAGAAATTTGAGTTACCAATATCCAGTGCAAACTATAAGTGACCAAGTCCGGCCAAAAGAACCATCGACTGTACCTAACTATTTTGTTGTTTATAGAGATGAAGAAGATGAAGTACAGTTTTTAGCAACTAATGCAATGACGGCTTTATTACTCTCTATCATTGAAAGCGTTGAGGGCATTACATTTGATAACCTCTGCCAACAGGTGATTATGCAGGCTCCTCAGTTTAACGAAGAGCAAATAACACAAGGGGCGCTTGTGACACTCAATGCGCTGATTGAACGCGGTGTAATCGTGACAAAAAATCAAGATTAAGGCCTTTATTGATGTTTTTACATCGTCTATCATGGCAGCCTTATTTATCGTGCTTAATAAAAGGTTGTACTATGTCAGATGATAAAGATTTTAAAGATCCGTTTAACGCTACTTATTTTATTGCTTTTCTAGCGGTATTTGCAGGTATTGGTTGTTTAAATGCAATTTTAGGTTGGATCACTAGCTTAACCTAAAACGTATTTATAGTTTAAGGCTGTTGTCAGCATCAGCCTTAATGCTTTGCTTTTCTATCCTCTATAACTGTTCAATATTTTCGTTAAAGTCACAGCAAACTCGCAATTAAAGTTCACTTAAGGTTATAATCACCTGCTTTGTAATATCAACCATTGAGCAGTAAAACTTATGACTCAAGTAACACCAGCAATTATTAAAAACAGCATTGCAACAATTGCTGATTATCCTAAAGCGGGCATTATGTTTCGCGATGTAACTACATTAATGGCCAACCCTGAAGCGTTCAAGGCTACTATTGATGCGTTTATAACCGAATATAAAGACCAAGGTTTTACAAAAATTATTGGCACAGAATCACGTGGCTTTATTTTTGGTGCGCCTTTATCTTATGCTTTAGGTATTCCTTTTATTCCAGTGCGTAAGCCTGGCAAATTACCGCGCGAAGTTATTCGCCAAGATTACCTACTAGAATACGGTGAAGACACGCTAGAACTTCATGTTGATGCAATTGTACCCGGTGACAAAGTACTTCTTGTTGATGACCTTCTAGCAACTGGCGGTACTATCGAAGCGACTGCTAAACTAGTTAATAAGTTAGGCGGTGAGGCTACTGATGCAGCATTTGTTGTATCATTGCCTGAATTAGGTGGCGAACAACGCATAGAAAAAATGGGTATCAAAATCTTAAAGTTGGTTGAATTCGAAGGCGAATAATCGATGAGTTATCAGGTTCTAGCGAGAAAATGGCGTCCACAAACCTTTCATGAATTGGTTGGGCAGTCTCATGTTAAACAAGCGCTTGTTAATGCGCTTACACAAAATAGACTGCACCACGCGTATTTATTCACTGGAACCCGAGGAGTTGGTAAAACAACTATTGCGCGTATTTTTGCAAAAAGCTTAAATTGCGACGAAGGTATTTCGGCATCTCCTTGTGGGCAATGTAGCAGCTGTACAGATATTGAAACAGGGCGCTACATTGACTTGCTAGAAATTGATGCTGCCTCTCGTACTAAAGTAGAAGATACGCGTGAAATACTTGATAACGTTCAATACGCACCTACGCGCGGGCGTTACAAAGTATACCTAATAGATGAAGTTCACATGCTTTCAAAGCATAGCTTTAATGCGCTTTTAAAAACGCTTGAAGAACCGCCAGAGCATGTGAAATTTTTACTCGCAACCACCGATCCCCAAAAGTTACCTGTTACTATTTTATCGCGATGTTTACAGTTTAATTTAAACGCTTTATCGCAAAGTGAAATTAAAACACAGCTTCAACACGTTTTGACTCAAGAACAACTGCGCTTTGATAACGATGCACTTAGCGTTATTGCAAAAGCTGCAGATGGCAGTATGCGCGATGCGCTTAGCTTAACCGATCAAGCTATAGCACAAACGAATGGTGATATTAATAATCAAGCGGTTCAAGCTATGCTTGGTTTAATGGATACACACTACAGCCAAAGTTTATTAGCAGCATTACTAAGTCAAGATGGCGCTGCGCTCATGAGCGAAATAGCAAATGTAGCGAGCAAAAACCCAAATTATATAGCGTTACTTGATGATTTAATTTCATTAACGCACTTAACCCAGCTTACCCAATTAGTGCCTCAAGCTGCTGGGCTTGATGAGACCAATGCTGATTACATAAAGCACGTTGCAGAGCACACAAGTGCACAGCAAGTGCAGGTTTATTACCAGTTACTTTTAAACGGTAAAAAAGATTTACAATGGGCCCCTGAGCCACGTTTAGGGTTCGAAATGATTTTGCTGAGGTTACTTGCATTTCAGCCTGCAGGAAACGAAAACCAGCAGGACGAGATAAGCACGCCTCAATTGTCGGCAGGTAACACTGAAAGCCGAGCCAATGCACTGCGTGATATTTTAAGTAAAAATAAGCCTGAAAGTACTAATAACGCAGCTAAACACAGCGACATAAGCGCTGTACAGCAACCAGCTGAAAAATCGATTATAAGTGCAGAACAGCATGAGCAAGTAACCCCCACTGTTACTGACACGCCTGTTGATTCTGAGCACGTAGCCCATTTACAGGTTAAAAACGAAGAGGCTCAAACTGAAACGAGCCAAAATACACCTGCGAAGCAAATAAGTGATGAGCAAGCACAGCGTAACAGCGAAAATGAAGCGTACATGCAGCACAATGATGTAGAGCAAACATTAGCTGCACAATTCGATGATGTAATGAGTAGCGCGCTAGATCAAGGCTTTAATCCTCAAGCTCAAAGTACATCGCAACAGGCTGAATCTCCAAGCGCTCCAGTCTCTTTGGATGCACCTTCACTGCATGATAAAGAGTCTCAGGCACAATCGGCCATTGCACGCATCTTACGTGACAGAAATATATCAGGTTCAGGCAGGTTATCGGGTAATAATATAGCTCAGCCGCCAGTGTCTGAAAAACCTGAAACTGCTAATAATGAGCAAAATAACAGGCTGGTTGGTTCGCCAATTGCAGAGCAAAGTGAAGCCACTAATAAAGATATACACACTCATTCTGAAAACACAGAACACCCTCAAGCGGCTTCTGTGCAATCTACTAACCCACCGCCGTGGGATGACTACAATACAGGCGAGCATGAAAAAAAGTCTGAGCTCCCTGATAGCGGGAGCCAAGCAAAACGCCCCAGTGTAGTCGCTACAAAAGCACAAAAAGTTGATTTTAAAGCTAAGCATCAAACAATCACTGAAAATTTAGCGCCTGAGTTACTAGAACAAATTAATCCTCAAAGTGTGCCTGCTCCAGCTCCACAAGAGGAAAGTATTCCGGTTCCAGATGATTTTCAAAGCCCAATAAGTGAAATAAAGTTTGCTCATCAGCAAGACGAGTGGGCTTATTTGATAAAACGTATGGGGCTGGGTGGACGAATGCGCCAATTTGCGCTGCATTCAATTTTTACGAAGCAGGGAAGTAACTTACATATAGATGTTGATGAATCGCAAAAACACCTAGATACGCCAATGCTTCGTCAAAAACTTGATGCCGCATTATCGAGTATTTACGATCACAATGTGTCGCTGAGTATAAAATTTGCTCAAGGGGTTATCGATTCGCCTTATTTAATTCAACAAAAAATAGATGCAGGGCGCCATCAGCAAGCAATAGATGTGATCACAAGTGACGAAAACATAGTACAATTTCAACAGTTATTTAGCGCCGAAATTGACGAAAACAGTATTCAGGCATTGTAATTACATACAATCGCCCTTATCTTCATGACAATTAAAGATTAAAAGAAAGAGAGAAAATTATGTTTAAAGGTGGAATGGGTAACATGATGAAGCAAGCGCAGCAAATGCAAGAGCGCATGCAAAAAGCCCAAGACGAAATTGCAACAATGGAAGTTGTTGGTGAAGCGGGTGCAGGCTTAGTTAAAGTAACCATGCTTGGTAACCACAATGTTCGTCGCGTAGAGCTTGATGAAAGCCTTATGGAAGACGACAAAGACATGATTGAAGACTTACTTGCAGCGGCATGTAACGATGCTGTGCGCCGTGTAGCTGAAGAAACGCAAGAACGAATGAGCAAAGTAACTGGCGGTATGCAATTACCACCAGGTATGAAAATGCCGTTTTAACAAACAATGCAACTTTCAGATAGTTTAAATCAGCTTATTGAAGCATTGCGGTGTCAACCGGGTATTGGCCCAAAGTCTGCACAGCGTATTGCATTCCATTTGCTTGAACGTGATCGCAAAGGTGGTACACAACTAGGTAGCGCGCTTACTAAGGCAATGACAGCAATAGGTCATTGCCAAACGTGCCGAACTTTTTGTGAGCAACCTCAGTGTGACATTTGCTTGAGCACAAAACGCCAAGACAGCGGTACGTTATGTGTTGTTGAGTCGCCTACTGATGTACTTGCCATTGAGCAAACGGGTCAGTATTTAGGTTTATATTTTGTCCTTATGGGGCATTTATCACCCATTGATGGTATTGGCCCTAAAGAAATAGGCTTAGATGTTTTAGAGCAAAAACTTTCTCAAGGCGGCATTAACGAAGTAATACTAGCAACTAATCCTAGTGTTGAGGGTGAGACGACTGCGCATTATATTGCCCAGCTTTGCCACAAAAATAATGTGGGCGCCTCGCGAATAGCGCACGGTATTCCGGTTGGAGGCGAACTTGATTTAGTTGATGGTAGAACCCTAATGCATGCATTTAGTGGTCGCCGCGTGGTTACACAAGAATAGTTCATTAAAGCGACTGTTTGAAAAGATATGTAAAAGCCTACGTAATTAATTTATGTAGGCTTTTTTGTTTTTAAGGTAAGCTAGCTAAAAATAGTATGCAGTTAATTTGACGGCTAAGTAATCAAAGCCCTTTTTGAGATAGGTTTATTTAGAGTTAAAACGTAAGGATCACAATGAAAACGCATTCAACAAATCAAAGCGGCTTACTTAATAGTAAGCGATTTTTACCTTTGTTTATTACCCAGTTTTTTTCTGCCGTTAACGATAATGTCTATAAGCAGTCGGTGCTTATTTTACTGGTTTTTCAAGCTGCAACATTGGCCGATGGTGCGCTCTATTCAAACATAGCAGCAGGCTTATTTATTTTACCGTTTTTTTTATTTTCGGGTATGGCAGGGCAGCTTGCTGAGAAAACAGAAAAATCAAAATTAATCAGGTTTGTAAAACTTTGCGAAATTCCTATTATGGTTGTAGGGGCACTATCTATTTATACCCAGTCTATTTGGCTTATGCTCACCACTATATTTTTCATGGGGTTTCAAAGTACATTTTTTGGTCCGTTAAAATATTCTATTTTACCGCAGCACGTTGCCCCGAACGAATTAACAAAAGCGAATGGGTTAGTTGAATCGGGTACCTTTGTTGCCATTTTACTAGGGACTATTTTTGGGACTTATTACATTACGCAAAACGTAGGCCCCGAAATTATTAGCATTGCTGTACTCGTGCTCGCAGTATTAGGTTATGTGAGTAGCCGCTTTATACCAATAAGTGCAGCGAATGAACCTAACTTAGCGTTTACCTACAATATTTATACCTCTACAAAAAATGTGTTTTCAGCACTTAATTCGCAAACAGAGTCTGTTGGAAAATCAGTCTTAGGTATAAGCTGGTTTTGGTTAATAGGCGCCATTGTGCTAACTACATTACCAAACTATGTTAAGCACGTAATGGGCGGTAACGAATTAGTAGTAACCAGTGCGCTGGTGGTATTTTCGTTAAGTATTGCTATTGGTTCTTTATTATGTGAAAAGCTTTCGCGTTCGCGTATTGAGTTAGGCATTGTGCCCTTTGGTGCCATCTTAATTACCCTATTTTTATACTTGCTCAGTACAGAGCCCGCTATTTTAAGTTATGGTGTGCAAATCGATGAATTATTAACCTTAAAGCAGGTATTAAATACTGGCGATATGCGCTGGCACTTTGTGTGGATGGCCGGTATTGGTATAGCATCAGGTTTTTATACTGTTCCTTTGTATGCTTTGATACAACAAAGAACAGAAGAGGCGTGTCGGTCTCGTGTTATTGCCGCTAACAACGTACTTAATGCACTGTTTATGGTGTGCAGTGCCATTTTAAGTATTGTGACATTGTCTATTTTAGAGTGGAGTATCTCAGAATTATTGCTTTTACTTGCAGGGTTAAACTTACTGATTTCATTGTATATTTATACCAAAGTACCTGAGTTTTTCTTGCGTTTTATTATCTATATTTTAGCTATTTGCATGTATCGCGTGAAAACCAGAGGCGAAATAAATATACCAGAGGAAGGTGCAGCGGTTATCGTTGCCAATCATGTCAGCTTTGTTGATTGGATGTTTATTTTAGCAGCGTCACCAAGACCAATTCGTTTCATGGTTTTTGCGCCAATTTATTATTCTCCTGCGTTGCACTGGTTATTTAAAATGGCTAAAGCAATACCGATTGATAGCGAAAAAGCAAACCCTGAAGCTTTTAAAAAAGCGTTTGACGATGTTGCAGAGGCACTTGAACGCGGCGAGCTTGTGGGTATTTTCCCCGAGGGTAAATTAACAGGTGATGGCTGTGTTGATATGTTTAGAAGAGGTGTAGAGAGAATAATTGAGCGAACGCCTGTTGCTGTTGTGCCTGTGCATTTAGGTGGGCTTTGGGGCAGTATGTTTAGCCGAAAAACAAAGTGGCAATTACCTCGTTTAAAGTGGTCGCTAGTCTCTGTATCTGTTGGTGAGCCTGTTGCGGCAAATAAAGCAAAAGCGGATAATCTGCGTCAACGAGTGTTAGATTTAAAACTACTTTACTCTAAAGATAATGATTAATAGGCATGAAAAGCAGCGAAACAAACCCTATTGTCGATAATTTTATAGCGCCAAAATGCATAGATACGTTTAGTATTTTGTATCAAGATAACGATATTTTAGTCATTAATAAACCCAGCGGGTTGCTGAGTTTATCAGGGAAAAATTCAGAAAATTGGGACTCAGTACATTATCGTCTAGTAAATGGGCAAAAAGGGTTAACGCCGGTCTTTTTAAAGGCTAAATTAGTTCATCGATTAGATTTAGGCACATCGGGAATAATGCTTGTAAGCCTAAACGATGTGAGCTCAAAACATTTAAATAAGCAGTTTCAATTACGTAGTGTAAAAAAGCATTATGTAGCAGTGCTGCAGGGGTGTATAAGCGAAGATAGAGGGCAAATTGATGCGCCCATTGCTAAAGACACACAGTTATTTCCGCGAGTAAAAATTTGTAAACTAGAGGGGAAGCCAGCTGTTACCGAGTTTAACGTTATTAAGCGCCTTGCTAACCCTGTTAGAACTTATGTACGCTTTTCTCCTTTGACTGGGCGTACTCATCAGCTACGCATACATAGTCATTTTATAGGCCACCCTATTTTAGGGTGCGACCTGTATAAGAATGCACAAAGTGAAAAGCTATCAAAACGTCTACAGTTGCATGCAAGCGATCTGTTTTTTGAACATCCCACTACAAATCAAGCAATTCACATCCATTGCCCAAGCCCATTTTAGTGTGAATTAACATTACATTTTTTAATTTTTTCCCTTGAAGTTCTATTAGCTCCCCCCATATTAAGTGCATAACGCAGACACTTTGCTAATTGGAGATATATAAATGACTGCAGCACAAAAAGAAACATTAGGCTTTCAAACAGAAGTAAAACAACTATTAAACTTAATGATTCATTCTCTTTATTCAAACAAAGAGATTTTTTTACGTGAGCTTGTATCAAACGCATCAGATGCAGCAGACAAGCTACGTTTTTTAGCGCTTTCAAATGGTGATCTTTACCAAGGTGATGCAGACCTTCGCGTTCGTATCAGCGCAGATAAAGAGGCCAATACCGTTACTATTTCAGATAACGGCATCGGTATGACGCGTGAAGAAGTGATTAACTCTTTAGGCACTATTGCAAAATCGGGCACTGCTGAGTTTTTCAAAAACTTAACGGGCGATCAGAGCAAAGATTCACAACTTATTGGTCAGTTTGGTGTTGGTTTTTACTCTGCATTTATTGTTGCTGAATTAGTGACTGTTCGCACACGTAAAGCGGGTGAAACAACTGCTTATGAGTGGGAGTCTAAAGGTGAAGGCGAGTACACGCTGCAAGAAATTGAGAAAGAAGGCCGTGGTACCGAAATTACTTTACACCTTCGCGAAGACGAAAAAGAATTTGCAGACGAATTCCGTTTACGTAGCATTGTGACTAAATACTCAGATCATATTTCTACGCCTGTACAAATGTACAAAGCAGAAGTACCAGAATCTGAAGGCGAAGATGGCGAAAAGATTCCAGCAGTACCGGGTGAGTGGGAAAGCATTAACCGCGCCACGGCATTGTGGACGCGTGATAAATCAGAGCTTTCTGATGAAGAATACAAAGAGTTTTACAAGCATGTGAGCCATGACTGGGAAGATCCGCTAAGCTGGGCACATAATAAAGTTGAAGGTAAAACTGAGTACACTAGCCTTTTATATATCCCTAAAAAGGCACCTTTCGATTTATGGAACCGTGAGCGTCAAAGTGGTTTAAAACTATACGTTCAACGTGTGTTTGTAATGGATGATGCTGAGCAGTTTATGCCAAGCTACTTACGTTTTGTGAAGGGTTTATTAGATTCAAACGATTTACCATTAAATGTATCGCGTGAAATTTTACAAGATAACAAAGTAACCCAAGCGATTCGTAAAGGGTGTACCTCGCGTATCATTAAAATGCTTGAGCGTATGGCTAAAAACAAAGCCGACGATTACCAAGTATTTTGGAATGAGTTTGGTCAGGTGATGAAAGAAGGCCCAGCGGAAGACGCTGCAAATAAAGAAGCGATTTGCAAGTTACTTCGTTTTTCTTCTACTCATACAGATTCACAGACGCAAGATGTGTCGCTTGAGCAATATGTTGAGCGCATGAACGAAGGGCAAGATAAAATATATTACGTGGTAGCCGATACCTTTACCGCTGCTAAAAACTCGCCGCATTTAGAGATTTTCCGCAAAAAAGGCATTGAGGTATTATTACTAAGCGACCGTGTTGACGAGTGGATGATGAGCCACCTAACTGAGTTTGCAGATAAGCCACTTCAGTCAATCACACGTGGTGACTTAGACCTAGGCAAGCTTGATGATGAAGAGACAAAGAAAGCGCAAGAAGAGTCTGAAAAAGAGATGGCCGGCTTAGTAGAACGCATTAAAACAGCCTTAGGAGAAGATGTTAAAGAAGTGCGTTTCACACACCGTTTAACTGACTCTCCAGCATGTGTTGTAAGTGATGACAACGACATGAGCTCGCAAATGCAAAAGCTAATGGAGTCTGTTGGTCAAGCGGCGCCAGAGGCTAAGCCTGTGTTTGAGCTAAACCCAGAGCATCAACTTGTGAAACATTTAAATGACGAACAAGATGAAGATAAATTTGCACAATGGTCACATGTCCTATTAGACCAAGCATTACTTGCAGAGCGCGGAACATTAAAAGACCCAACAGGGTTTGTTACACGCCTAAATAAATTAATGTTAGAGCTAAGCAAATAAATTTATATTAAGTTATTAAAAGTAAAAATATTGTACATATTAAAAAAGGAAGCCTAGGCTTCCTTTTTTTATGCGCTATAAACTAGGCAATTAGTATAAGTTGCTTGAGTATCAGCGGCGCTTATGGAAGAATTCAGGCTTTAAAAATAAACTCTCATACTAGGGGACAATGATATGCGCATTATTCTTTTGGGCGCGCCGGGTGCAGGTAAAGGTACTCAAGCTCAGTTTTTAATGGACAAGTACGGTATTCCACAAATTTCGACTGGCGATATGTTACGTGCTGCAATTAAAGAAGGCACTCCACTTGGCTTAGAAGCAAAAAAAGTAATGGACGCAGGTCAGCTAATTTCTGACGATATCATTATTGGTTTAGTTAAAGAGCGTATTGCTAAAGCTGATTGCGAAAAAGGTTTTTTACTAGATGGCTTTCCACGTACCATTCCACAAGCAGATGCAATGAAAGAAAATGGCGTAGTAGTTGATCACGTTATTGAATTTGATGTTGCTGATGAAGTAATTGTAGAGCGTATGGGCGGACGTCGTGTTCATCCTGGCTCGGGTCGTGTTTACCATGTTGTTTACAATCCACCAAAAGTGGAAGGTAAAGACGATGAAACAGGTGAAGAGTTAATTGTGCGCGCTGACGACACAGAAGAGACTGTGCGTAAACGTCTAGGTATTTACCATGAGCAAACTATGCCGTTGGTTGATTACTACCAAGCTGAAGCAGCTGCAGGCAACACGCAGTACCATAAACTTGACGGTACACAAGCCGTAGAAGTTGTAAGTGCACAGTTAGGTGAGCTTTTAGGTTAATTTAAAGCGCACAAAAAAACCGCCAGCTGGCGGTTTTTTTGTTTTACAGAAAGACCTATAAGGTTTTAAGCTTTTCTATTACGCTGTCATATTCTGGCTCGGTAGAGAGGTTACTCACTAATTGCTTATAAATCACTTTGTGGCTCTTATCGAGTATAAAAATAGAGCGCGTTAGAAGCCCCATATCTTTTATAATCACACCATATTTTTGGCCAAAATCACGCCATACCGAATCAGATAATGTGATGACTTTATCTATACCTTCTGCTTTACAAAATCGTTTTTGGGCAAACGGTAAATCAGCGCTTACAGTCAATATTTCAATACTTGGAAATTCTAGCGCAACTTTTTCGTTAAAGTGCTTAGTTTGTAAACTACACACACCGGTATCTAAACTCGGTACTACGCTAATTAGTAATGCTTGCCCTTTGTAGTTTTTGAGCGTTACAGGCGTAAAGTTACCATCAACTACTTTAAAGTCAGGTGCACTTTCACCTACTGAGACACCTTCACCCATTAAAGTAATTGGTTTGCCCTGTACTGACACTTTTCCTGCATCTAGTGTATTTTCTGGGTAATCTGCTGCCATAGCAACGGAGCAAAATGCACTCAGCACAAACGCGAACGTACGATACATAAGGTATTTCCTTTTAAATTAACGCAATAAGCGACAGTGTATTATACTGCGTATGAGTAACCAAGCGATTATGCGTTCTTGCTTGATAAGAATTAGTTATGAGATTTATAAATTGTAAACCGCTGAAACTTTGATTAACATATAGTTACAAAAAATATCTTAAATAATAAAAATAAAAGCCACTATCATTTTGTGATGTTAATACTTGGTTTAAAAATAGAGAGATAGTATGCCAACATCAGTATTAGTATGTGATGATTCCAAATTAGCGAGGCGCCAGTTAGCCCGCTCATTGCCGGAAGACTGGGACATAAAGGTTGAGTTTGCAATTAACGGTGTTGATTGCATAAAGCAAATAAAAGCGGTTGAACCAGAAATTCTATTCCTTGATTTAAACATGCCTGAAATGGACGGGTATGAAGTGTTGATGGCAATGAAAGAGTTAGGCTTAAATGTGCTTACTGTTGTGGTATCTGGCGACATACAACCTAATGCCCACCAACGAGTGGTTGATTTAGGCGCTATCGATTTTATTCAAAAACCCTGCTCACCAGAAAAGCTTGCCGAAATAATAGAGCATCATGGAATTAAAGACAAAGCTATGCGTGAACGCTTGTCCCATGCATTAGGTGAGCAAGTTGACCCTGACGTTCGAGACATCTACCAAGAACTGACGAATGTCGCAATGGGGCAGGCTGGTGACTTACTAGCAAGGTTACTCAATGTATTTGTCGAATTACCAATCCCTAATGTAAATATTCTCGAGGTGAGTGAGCTAGATATGGCACTTCGCTCCATAGATAATAATGCGTCTACTTCTGGTGTGTGCCAGGGCTTTATAGGTGGTGGTGTATCTGGCGAAGCATTATTATTACTCAACGATTCTAGTTTTAAAGAAATTGCATCTTTAATGAATTATGACGGTGTACTCACCGATAACGTTGAGCTTGAGCTACTAATGGATATTAGTAATATCCTTATTGGTGCAATTCTTACGGGTCTTTCTAAGCAGCTCGACATGTCATTCAGCCAAGGACACCCAATTGTGTTAGGTCAGCATAGGGATGTTTCTGAACTGGTAAAAGCAAACAAGTCTCGTTGGCAACGCACTCTTGCAATTGAAATTAGCTATGGCATTGAAAATCACAACATAAACTGTGATTTAATGTTGTTATTTACCGAAGACTCACTAAAAACTTTGAAATACAAAGTTGCTTACCTATTAGAAGATTAAGTTATGGCTGCTGATTTAGATATGAATGAGATCCATTGGTTAATGGATATGTTTAATACCGTTGATGTGGGTCTTGTTGTACTTGATAGAGATTACCGAGTGTGTGTTTGGAATGGGTTCATGGAAAACCATTCCGGCTTATTACCAAGTGCGGTAAAGCATAAAGATTTATTTGATTTGTTTCCTGCAATAGACGAAAAATGGTTTAGAAGTAAATCTGAATCAGTATTTGTTTTAAAAAATCGCTCATTCACAATATGGGAACAGCAACCTTATATATTTAGGTTTAAAAATTACCGTCCTATCACTGGTAAAGCCGAGTATATGTATCAAAATGCAACCTTTATACCTTTAACTAATATTCGTGCAGAAGTCAGTCATATATGTATTATTTTATATGATGTAACTGATATTGCGGTAAATAAAAAAGAATTAGAGGATTTAAATGCCCGCCTAGAGCAAGTAAGCCAAACAGATAGCCTGACTCAATTGTATAACCGTGGTCATTGGGAGAGTACGCTCAAGCAAGAGTTTTTGCGTACTAAGCGCAATGGCGGTTCTAGTGCATTGCTGATGTTTGATATCGATCGATTTAAAGTCGTAAATGATGAATATGGCCACACGTGTGGTGATGAAGCACTACGCCACTTGTCAAAACTTTTAAAAACGACACTACGCGAAACGGATATCGCAGGAAGGTACGGTGGTGAGGAGTTTGTAGTTACTTTATTAGATACCGATGAAAAGGGGGCTGAAATTTTTGCTGAACGCTTAAGGGTATTAATTGAGCAAAGTCCTGTTATGTATAAACAACTTGAAGTGAAAGTAACAGTGAGTATTGGTTTTGCCTGTTTTAGTAATGAGTTTAAAGACCATGAGCGCTGGATAGAAGCTGCAGATAAAGCTATGTATCAATCTAAAAAGAATGGACGAAATAAAGTAACTGCTTATGCCGATATAAAAAATGACGCTTAAGCGTCATTTTTTATTAATTATTTTTAGTCTGCCGCTCTGAGTTTAATCACTCGGTTGTATGTCGAGAGTCATCTTTAGGGCATTGTCCGATAGTCGTTATTTTTTCATTATTATCTACTTGTTCAAGTTTTACTTTAAACCCCCATAATCTATAAAGATGCTTAAGTACTTCCTCATGTGTATTTGCTAAAGGTATATTATTGTGCGGCACATACCTAAGCGTAAGCGCTCTATCCCCTCTGATATCAACATCGTACACTTGAATGTTAGGTTCATGATTACTTAAGTTATATTGAGCCGAAAGCGCTTCCCTTACCGCTTTATATCCATTGTCGTTATGAATTGCGCCTATTTCTAAATGCGGAGCGCTTGCGTTATCAATAAGTGTAAAAAGCTTAAAGTCGCGAATTAATTTAGGGGATAAAAACTGGCTTATAAAGCTTTCATCTTTAAAGTTTTGCATAGCAAAATGAAGGGTATCAAGCCAATTACTTCCGGCATATTCAGGGAACCATTTTTTATCTTCTTCCGTTGGGTGTTCACATAGTCGCCTAATATCAACCATCATATTGAAGCCTAAAGCATACGGGTTTATGCCCGAGTAATACTGACTATTGTAAGGTGGTTGATAAACAACATTTGTATGGCTTTGTAAAAATTCCAGCATAAATGAGTCGGTAAGTTTACCTTCATCATATAGGTGATTTAAAATGGTGTAATGCCAAAAGGTGGCCCAACCTTCATTCATTACTTGTGTTTGTTTTTGTGGGTAAAAATATTGTGATATTTTACGCACTATACGAATAACTTCACGTTGCCAAGGTTCTAAAAGTGGTGCGTTTTTTTCTATAAAATACAAAATATTTTCTTGCGGCTCTTTGGGAAAGTGGCGTTCTTTCTTTTTTGCTTCTTGGTGATGTTCGGGGATTGTTCGCCATAATTCGTTCACTTGAGATTGCAAATAAGCCTCGCGTTCTTCTTGGCGCTTTTGCTCTTCAAATAACGAAATTTGTTGCGGGCGTTTATAACGATCAACGCCATAGTTCATGAGTGCGTGGCATGAGTCTAGTAAGGTTTCTACTGCCGTCACACCGTATTTTTCTTCGCAGCGACGTATATAATTTTTAGAAAATACCAGGTAATCAATGATAGAGCTGGCATCGGTCCATGTTTTAAATAAATAATTACCTTTAAAAAAAGAGTTGTGGCCATAACATGCGTGCGCCATAACTAGTGCTTGCATCGGTAACGTGTTTTCTTCCATTAAATATGCAATACAGGGGTCTGAATTAATCACTATTTCATACGCCAAGCCCATTTGCCCGCGTTTATAGTTTTGCTCTGTTTGAATGAATTTTTTCCCGTAAGACCAATGGTTGTAACCAATAGGCATTCCAACGCTTGAGTAAGCGTCCATCATTTGTTCGGCGGTGATCACCTCTATCTGATTAGGGTAAGTGTCTAACCGGTAAAAGTCTGCAACGCGGGCTATTTCTGTTTGATACTCAGTTAACAAATCAAAAGTCCAGTCAGGGCCGTCACTCATTCGTTTAGTATTCATATTAATACCTCGCTTGGTTATGCAGCCCCTTGTTGTTGCCGACCTTTTTTAAAAAGCTCCCTAAATATAGGGTAAATGTCTTCAACACTTTGAATGTGCTGTATGGCAAAGTTGGAATGTGTTTGCGTAATATTTAAATATTCTCGCCATAGGCTTTGATGAGCACGTGTTGTGATTTCAATGTAGGCAAAATAGCGAACAGCATCTAAAATGCTATTACGTAATATTTGTCCGCAATGAGGAGTATCGTCAGCCCAGTTATCACCATCAGATGCTTGTGCTGCATATACATTCCATTCGTCTGCGTTGTAACGCTCTTTAATTATTTTATCCATCAGTTTAAGTGCGCTCGATACGATAGTTCCCCCAGTTTCTTGAGAGTAAAAAAATGTTTGTTCGTCTACTTCAGTCGCTTGCGTATGATGACGGATATAGACCACTTCAATGTTTTTATAACTGCGCGTTAAAAATTGATATAGTAAAATATAAAACCGTTTTGCCATATCTTTTGTGGCTTGGTCCATAGAGCCTGACACATCCATAATACAAAACATAACCGCTTTGCTGGTGGGGTGGGGGCGCTTCTCGTAATTTCTAAAACGCAAGTCGTAGTTATCAATAAATGGCACAGCTTTAATTTGCTGTTTAAGTAGGTTTATTTCTTTTTGTAAAAGTGCAACAGCGGCTTTATCGCTATGAGGTTCGTGTATTAATATTTTTAACTGAGCTTCTAAATCGGCTAAGCGGCGCTTTTTTCCAGCACTCATGGCAACACGTCGAGCAAGTGACCCTTGTAACGAACGAACAATATCAATATTACTTGGCATACCTTCACTGCAAAAACCGGCTCGGTGGGTTTTCATTTGTATAAGTTTATCAAGTTGATTTTCTTGAAGATTAGGAAGTTCTAAATCTTCAAAAAGTAAATCGAGGTACTCATCTTTTGAGATAGAGAACACAAATTCATCTTGCCCTTCGCCAGAGTCGCTAGCCTCTCCTTGTCCAGAACCATCACCTTGACCACCTTTTGGTCGCTCTATTTTATCACCTGTTGCAAACTGATCGTTACCTGGGTGTATTTGTTTTTTATTCCCGCCTTTACCTTGATGAAAGATAGGCTCGCTGATATCACGTTGCGGAATAGATATACTTTCCCCCGATGTAGAGTCGGTTACACTGCGTTTATTTATTGCATCTGACACCGCTTCTTTTATCTGTTTTTTATAACGTCTAATGAAGCGTTGACGATTTACGGTGCTTTTATTTTTACCGTTTAAACGTCTGTCTATAAAATGTGCCATAATGACCTCCTAAAACCACAACTATGAAGGTTATTGTGATTTTCTAACACGTAGGTACCACTCAGATAACAATCGGACTTGCTTTTGTGTATAGCCTTTCTCGACCATGCGATTAACAAAGTCTTCGTGTTTTTGCTGATCTTCAGCTGAGGTTTTAGTATTAAACGAAATAACAGGCAACAGATCTTCTGTGTTTGAAAACATTTTTTTCTCAATGACAGTCCGTAATTTTTCGTAACTCGTCCACAGCGGGTTTTTGCCATTGTTATGAGCCCGTGCGCGTAGTACAAAATTAACTATTTCGTTACGAAAATCTTTAGGATTAGAAATGCCCGCTGGTTTTTCAATTTTCTCAAGCTCTGCATTGAGTGCTGCTCGGTCAAATAATTGGCCTGTATCAGGGTCACGATATTCTTGATCTTGAATCCAAAAATCGGCATAAATAACATAGCGATCAAATATGTTTTGCCCATATTCTGAGTATGATTCTAAATACGCAGTTTGAAGTTCCTTACCAATAAATTCAACATACTGAGGGATTAAATAGCCTTTTAAAAAGCTCAAGTAGCGTTCTTCAACATCGCTGCTGAATTGTTCACGTTCTATTTGTTGTTCAAGTACATAAAATAAGTGAACAGGGTTTGCGGCCACTTCTGTGTTGTCAAAATTAAATACCCGAGATAAAATTTTAAATGCAAAGCGAGTAGAAAGACCCGTCATGCCTTCATCCACTCCTGCGTAATCGCGATACTCTTGATACGACTTTGCTTTTGGATCAGTGTCTTTGAGTGTTTCACCATCGTACACTCGCATTTTAGAATACAGGCTTGAGTTTTCAGGCTCTTTTAATCGTGAAAGAGTTGTAAATTGTGCCAAAGCTTTTAAGGTGCCAGGCGCGCAAGGGGCGCTATGAAGTTCACTATGCTGAAGAAGTTTGTCGTAAATTTTAATTTCTTCAGTGACACGCAAACAATAAGGTACCTTGACTATGTATACACGGTCTAAAAAGGCTTCATTATTTTTGTTATTTTTAAAGGTTTGCCATTCAGATTCGTTTGAATGAGCGAGGATCATGCCATTAAAAGGAAGAGCGCTAATACCTTCAGTCCCATTGTAATTACCTTCTTGCGTGGCCGTTAGTAGTGGATGGAGTACTTTGATAGGGGCTTTAAACATCTCCACAAATTCCATCAAGCCTTGATTTGCCATACAAAGTGAACCCGAGTAAGCATAAGCATCGGGGTCATTTTGCGCAAAATGTTCAAGCTGACGTATATCTACTTTACCTACTAATGCAGATATATCTTGGTTGTTTTCATCGCCAGGCTCTGTTTTAGCGATGCCTATTTGATTCAGAATAGATGGATAACGTTTTACCACTCTAAACTTACTTATATCGCCATTAAACTCTTTCAGTCGTTTGCCTGCCCACGGTGACATAATTGTTTTTAAATAACGTGGCTTAATACCGTACTCTTGCTCTAGCACATTAGCGTCTTCAATGGGATCAAACAGAGATAATGGGTGATCGTTTACCGGTGACCCTTTAATTGAATAGATGGGTACTTGTTGCATGAGGTACTTTAGCTTTTCAGCAATAGATGATTTGCCACCGCCGACTGGGCCTAATAGGTAGAGAACCTGTTTACACTCTTCAAGCCCTTGAGCGGCGTGTTTTAAATAAGAAACAATTTGTTCAATGGCATCCTCCATACCATAAAAATCGGTAAAGGCAGGGTAGCGTGCAACTACTCTATTTGAAAATAACCGACTGAGGCGTGCATCCGTTGCGGTATCTACCATTGTGGGTTCACCTATGGCCATTAAAAGGCGTTCTGGTGCACTCGCGTAGGCAGATTTGTCGGTTTTACATATCTCAAGAAACTCGGCGATACTGTACTCTTCTTCTTGTGCCGCTTCGTAACGTGCTTGGTAATGCTCAAAAATCGTCATAATAACCTCCGAAACCCGCTGTAAAAGGTGCTTACATTTTAAAGTTTAGTCGCGAAAGTCTATGTTTGTGGAATAAAATTAAAAATTTAAGTGAAAAAAGATCATGTTGAAGAAGGCTATTTTGTCAAATGACAGAGTTTAAAAGTATAAATAATAGGCATAAAAAAAGACGCTTTAGCGTCTTTTTTAAATTAGCGATAAGTGCTAATTAAGCGAAGTTTGCGTTTGCAAATTCCCAGTTAACAAGTGACCAAAAACCTTTAAGGTAATCTGGACGCACGTTACGGTAATCAATGTAGTATGCGTGTTCCCATAAATCTACAGTAAGAACAGGTGTAACGCCTTCGTCAGTAAGTGGTGTAGCAGCGTTAGATGTGTTAACGATGTCTAAAGAGCCATCGGCAAGTTTTACTAACCAAGTCCAGCTTGAACCGAAGTTATTTACTGCTTTGTCGTTTAATGTATCTTTAAACGCATCAAAAGAACCCCATTTAGCGTTAATTGCATCTGCAATTGCGCCAGTAGGCTCGCCGCCGCCATTTGGAGATAGGCTGTTCCAGTAAAACGTGTGGTTCCAGATTTGCGCTGCGTTGTTAAATACACCGCCTTCTGATGAACATACGATTTCTTCTAGAGATTTGTTTTCAAACTCTGTACCAGGGATCAAACCGTTAAGCTTAACAACGTAAGTGTTGTGGTGCTTACCGTGGTGAAACTCTAATGTTTCTTTTGAAATATGTGGCTCAAGTGCGTCGATTGCATATGGTAGTGACGGTAGTTCAAATGCCATTTTTTATCTCCATCTTTTTTAGTTGATAGTCCATTTGGTAATACGTAATGCCTGTTGAAACAGACCACTTACCTATACCAAGTGGGAATATAGTGTTACTATAATTGTTGAGTATTTTACTCAAGTTTAAGCAAACAGCAATGCTATTGCGAAAGACTATTTCAATTGTGGCTTTATTTGCCCATTTTAAGTTATATATTTATGGTCACGATGAGTTATTTTCAAGACCTAAGTATATTTAGCTATCGTTACTTTGAGGTTGTAGATGGAAACCATTGATAAAATTAAACAGCAAATTTCAGAAAACCCAATTATCCTTTTCATGAAAGGGTCACCTAAGTTACCAAACTGTGGTTTTTCTTCACAAGCTTCACAAGCACTTATGTCGTGTGGCGAACCGTTTGCATACGTTGATATTTTACTAAACCCAGACATTCGTGCTGAGCTTCCTGCTTACGCAAATTGGCCTACATTCCCACAACTTTGGGTTGAGGGTGAGCTAATTGGTGGTTGTGATATCATCATCGAAATGTTCCAACGTGGTGAATTACAACCGTTAATCACAGAAACAGCGGCTAAGTACAAAGAAGCTGACGCTGAGTAATCTTATTTTGTGAGCGCTATTTTTATAGTGCTGTTATAATAAAAGCCACGTTAAGTGGCTTTATTGTTTTTAGTTTTTTTAACAACAGCACTTATCTGCACGGCAGGGTAACTTGCACGTTTAAACCACCACTTAATTTATTATGTAAGCTTATTTGTCCTTTATGTGCTTCAGCAATCTCTCTGCACAAAGCTAACCCCAAACCACTTCCTGTACTTTTTGTAGAGTAAAAAGGTACAAGGGCATTAGCCATAACCTGCTCACTCATGCCTTTTCCGCCATCGCTTACATCTACTATGCAAGTATTACTAAAGAACGTTACATCTATGTTTATTTTAGACGGATTTGAGCCTGACTCGTGTGCATTTTTGAGTAAGTTGATAAGCAACTGCTCAAGTTGTGCCTGATCTGCATATAATATGCTTTTGGCGCTGCTTATTTTGTAGCTAAACTGCCATTGGCTATTCAGATCATTTAATGTGTTTTGCCAATTTATCGCTGATTTTTGTGGTGTAGGGAGCTTTGCAAATTTGCCGTAGCCTTGAACAAACTCAGTCAAGTGACTTATTCTTTCATCGATTGTTGAAAACACTCTTGCAAGGCGAGGCTCATCTACGCGGCTAGCTAAAAGCTGAGCGCTGTGCAGCATTGATGACATAGGGCCAAGAGAATTATTGAGTTCGTGGCTTATTATTCGAATAACTTTTTTCCATACTGCTACTTCTTGGCGGCTGAGTTCACGGGTAAGTTGTTTAAATATGTACAAGTGATGTTTTTGATTATTTAGCAAAAACTCGCCAGTCGATAAATGCCAAGTTTGAGAATCGTGACTATCTATTTCAATATTAAACAAGCCATCCACGCCTTGCTCAATAGCATTAGTAAGTTGAATAGGTGCATCAGACAATAATTCGTGAAGTTGCGTGCCTTCTAGTTGTGTTTTGCTATTAAATAAAGTGCGGCTGACTAAGTTACTAAATACAACAATTTTATTATCGTTAACAAGTAAAAGTGCTTGGGGAGAGCTTTGTAATACTTTATCTAACATTAACTCTCGTTGATAAATCCACTGTTTTTCTTGACGAAGTTGTTTTGCCGTTTGATTATAAAGCAGACATAGCTTTCCTAACTCATCGTTGTTTTTATAGGCTAATAAACTAGAAAGTTCACCATCTTTAAAATTAAGTAAGCCAGTTTCTAGCGATTGCAACCCTAGCTTAATAGGCTTTGTTAAGGCTCTAGCTAGCAAGAGGCTTATTAGCATAGCTGCTATGACCAATAACACAGAGTAATACAGCGGATGTTGTGCAATTATTGTAATGCTAACAACAGGTAAAAAGCTGCATAAAACACATATAGCCATTATTTTTTGAGTTAACGATAAGCCACTAATAAAATTAAACATTAGTAATCAATACCCATTTTTTGTAAGCGCCTATACAGTGCTTGGCGGCTTAAACCAAACTCTCGTGCTACTTTGGCTATAACCCCCTGATTAGCGCGTATTGATTGTTCAATTTCGAATTTTGTTGGTTCTTTTTTTACGTCGTTATTTTTTATTGGCGACGACGGGGTTAGGTCAAAATCTTCAGCACTAAGCAAACCATTAGGCTTGATTACACCAACACGTTTACAGGCGTTTTCAAGTTCTCTTACATTACCTGGCCATTGGTATCGATTAAGGGCTTGCTCTGCATCAATACTTAGCTCTCTATGTGGTAAAAAGTGATTAATGAGTGGCGCAATATCATCAACGCGTTCACAAAGCGCAGGTACGTTTAACTCAATAACGTTAAGGCGATAGTACAAATCTTCTCTAAAACGACCTTCGGTTATTGCTTGTAATAAATTTTCGTTTGTGGCTGATATAACACGTACAGTTACTTTGCGCGTTTGTGTGGACCCTAACCGTTCAAATTCACCTGTTTGCAACACTCTTAGCAACTTCATTTGCCCAGAAAGTGGCAAGTTGCCAATTTCATCTAAAAATAATGTTCCACCATCGGCTGCCTCAAAACGACCTATACGTTGCTTGCTTATACCAGTGTAAGCACCTGCTTCAGCACCAAACAATTCAGCTTCCAAAAGCTCTTGGGGAAGGGCGCCTGCATTGACCTTTATGAAAGGCTGATTTATTAGTGAAGAGTTTTTTTGAATAATAGTGGCAATACACTCTTTACCACTGCCATTAGGACCTGTTATGAGTGCAGAAATATCAGATTTAGCCACTTGCAATGCCATTGTGACTAATCGCTCCATTGCGGTACTTTTAAAAATAAGGCCTGCTAAGTTAGCAGTGTTATATTTATCCTCTCGCTCTTTTTGTTGGCGGTTGTGCGTGGCCACAAGTTGCTTAGTGCGCCCTAGCTCTATTAAGTTAGTAATACACGTAAGAAGCTTATGGTCGTCCCATGGTTTTGGAAGGTAATCGGCTGCACCTGCTTTAACGAGTTCAATAGCCGTTGACAATTCAGTCCAAGCGGTTATTAGTATAATAGGGAGGTGTGGGTTCTCTTCACGCAGCGCATAAAACAAAGTTTTACCTTCTTCGCCTGAGGTGGTATCGCTGGTAAAATTCATATCTTGAATAACGAGAGAGATGCGTTGGTACTGCACAATTTGAATCGCTTCAAAGGGCGTTGTTGCGGTAACTACATTAAAGTTATGTATTTCCAGTAGTAATGATAATGCCTCTAAAACAGCCGGGTTATCATCAACGATAAGTATTTTTTCCATGTGAATTTAATCGCTGTTTATTATTATTTAAATATTGAAAATGCTACACGGTGTTTAGCCAGTGTAGCATAGGTTGGAAGCTGCGTTATATGGTTCGGGTTGCGATACTGGGCGAAATATTTGCAGCACGTTTAGCTGGGCCAAATACAGCCAAAAGACTCATTATAAAAACCATAATGGCAGTCGCTACAACATAGCCCAAGGGTAACGCAGCAATTGAAAAGTGTTGCATTAGCAATTGCCCAAGTATGAGAGCAGCAATGACGCCTAAAACTAATCCAGCAATGCAAATCAATGCATTTTCAGCTAAAAAATAATTAACAATTGCAGATTTACGAGCGCCCAAAGCACGACGGGTTCCAATTTGTTTGGTGCGCTTATTTATATTAAATAAGGTTAAGCCAAAGATCCCTAAAGCGGTGACAAGTAAAAGTATAGTAATAAGCACAACTAACATACGCATCATCAATGTGTCTTCAGCCATATACTGCGCTTTGTCTTGATCTAAACCACGAATTCGAATAATCACACGCTTGTTATAATTTTTAAGCATAGCGTCTTCAATCTGTTTAGCTATGTCTGCACGCTCGTTGGACGCAGTGCGAACTAAAAAGTTGCCAGATATATTGGGATTAATGTAAGGAATTAATGCGATATTATTTGGGCGGCTGTCTTTTAACCAAGGCCCTTTTGCATGCTTAATTACACCAACAACTTTCAGTGGAATATCACCAAGAAAAATCGTTTTTCCTAAGCCCTCTTCATCAGGAAAAAGCTCATTGAGTAATGCTTGAGTGACAATTGTCGCATTGGCTCGTTGATCATTATCGTTAGTGACAACGATTTCATCTTGAGTAAAATTTCGTCCTGCAACAAGCTCAACGCCAAGTGTATTAATTGCATGGTCATCCGTAAAAAAGTAAGCCGTTCTTGCTGAAAGCCCTGGCTCTGGTGCAGAGTTAATACTGAAGTCAGATGAGCTGCCACTACCTGATAACGGTATGTTATTAATATATATGGCGTCTTTAACGCCGGGTAAAGCTCGAAGCATGGCTTCATCAAGTTCAAATTGCTGATGGCTTTGAACATCTTTACCAAAATGCATGACATGAAAAGCAAGTATTTCATCTTCCGGGTAGCCAGTTTCTTGGTTAAGGTAGGTTACTCTGTCTTGAATTATAAATGCTGCGTTACTAACAATTGCAGTGGTAATTGCTATTTGTATAAGTAGCAAAATTGCACCCACTTTAGATCGACACAGCGCATGAAAAATAGGTTTAATTTCTAATATCATTGTGTTCGTCCTTATTGGCTTTTTAGATAAATGGCAGGGTTGGTTTTACACACCAGCCAAGCAGGATAAAGCCCGGCAATTACACAAGTACTGATTGCAATAAGTGGGGCGCTTAGTAACATACTTAAATCCATAGTCGCTAAGCTTTCGTAATAACTGTAGCTCTGACGAACACCTAATAGACCAAACTGCGCAAATACAATCCCAAGTAGCCCGCCCAAAAGCCCTAACATAGCGACTTCAATGATATGTTGCATAAAAATCTGCCGTTTATTAGCACCAAGAGCACGACGTACTCCAACCTCTGGCGCTCGACGTAAAAATTTGGCAAGTAATAAGCCAAGTATATTAGCCAAACACACAGCCAAAAACATAAAACTTAGAGCCACTAAAATTTTGTTATCTTCACTAACCACATTATTGTAAGCCATCCATTGGTTAACATCTCGAAGCCCAAAAGCGAGCTCTTTACGATTAAATCGACCGAGCTTTTGCTGCTCTTGCATATAAGCTAATAAGTAATTTTCGTAATCATTTTTTTGTTGCTCGGTTTTTAACTCAACCCAGAATTGAATCCAAACCATTTCTGACTGTAATTTAGCAGTAAAACTTCGAACATCTTCATGCTTCCAACCATTAGTATTTCCCCAATTACCAAGTTGCTTTGCTTCAAGAAGGCTAAATGGCATAAAAAGTTGTTCGGGTTGGTTAAATGCACCATTGTTTAAGTCGTAATATTTGATGGTTAGTGGCCAGTTTTTTGTAACGCCAATCACTTCGTAACTAGCATCGTCAAGGTAAATAACCTGACCCACTGAATTTTTGCCAGCAAATAACTTATTGTTTAACTCCTCGCTAATGACAACAACGGGCGCTGCATTGTCTTCTTGTTGCTGTGACCACTTGCTTCCATGTAAAAATTCGAGGTCAAACATATTAAAAAATTCAGGAGTGGTAAGTCTTGCACTTTGACTAAACGGTTTTACTTTGTCAGAGTCTATGTAAACAGAAAAGCCACTTCGTACCATTTTTAAACGTTGAGCACCTACTTGGGATTGATAAAGATTTGCAGCATCTTGATAAGTTAGTTGAAGAGGCTGATTATCTGACGTCCACCATGTGCTTCCATCATCCATTATCTGTAATTGCACACTAAAAAGCTGACTGCTCTTGTGCGGGATTGGATCGGCCGACATCATGTGATACACACTCAGACTAGTCATGGTGATGCCTATACCAATTGCTATGGCAAGTACCATTAAAAAGCTTACGAGTGGTGTGCGCTTAAAGCTACGCCAACTCAGATCAATATAATGAACCAGCATGAATTATACTCCTTGTGCGACTTTTATTGGCTGTGTACCTTGGTACAAAGTAAAGTCAGCAAGTTGTCCATCAACTACTTGAATGTTGCGCGGTGCACGGCGGGCTAATTCGCTGTCATGTGTCACCATTATAATGGTGGCGCCATCGCGATTTATTTGCTCAAGTAATTCCATCACTTGGCGAGCCATTAGGCTGTCTAAGTTACCTGTGGGCTCATCGGCAAGTAAAAAACGTGGTTCGCCAGCAAGTGCGCGGGCTATAGCGACGCGTTGTTGCTGGCCGCCAGAAAGTTGTTGAGGTAAATGCTTAGCGCGGGAGGCTAAGCCTACTTGTTCTAAACATTGCTCTATTCTACGTTTACGTTCTTTTGCTTTAATACCTCTATAACGAAGAGGTACTTCAATATTTTCATAGAGGTTTAAATCTGGTATTAAATTAAAACCTTGAAAGATAAAACCAATTTTTTGATTTCGGCAATCGGCACGTTGGTTGTCGTTTAGGCTACCCACATTTACACCATCTAAAATATAATCACCTTCACTAAAGGGTTCTAACATTCCGGCAATATTTAAAAAGGTAGTTTTCCCAGAGCCGCTAGGGCCTGTGACAGCTATAAATTCGCCTTCATTTACATTTAAATTAAAGTCTCTTAATGCGTGAGTTTGAACCATTTCAGTTTGGTATACTTTACTTATGTTTTTCATTTGTAACATGGTTTTTCCTTAAATTGGCGCTGGTTGAGAGCGCTTCTAATTTAATAAAAGCGTGTCTACTTGGTTAAATTGGTTGTAGCTAGAAATTATTATTTCGTCGTTTTCATTTAAGCCGCTTAAAATTTCTACCGCGTTAATGCTGGTGGCACCTACGGATATAGGTATACGTCTTGCAAAATTTCCGTCTATTTTATATGCAACAATGCCGCCTTGTTGCATAAAAGCGCCTCGCTTTACCTGCAGCACATTTTGGCGATTGTCGAGTAAAATACGCGCGGTTAAACGTTGATTTTGGCGAATGTTATTGCTGTTGCTTGTAAAGCGAACACGAGTGGTTACTTCGCGATTATTAACTTCGGGTGATATAGCCGATAGCACCCCCATTATTGTTTCGTTCCCTAGCTTAAGCTCTACGTCCATACCTAACCCGAGTTCGTTTGCGTAACTTTCTGGCACCTGCAACTGTGCTTCAAAATGACTTAAATCAACGAGTGTCATCAGAGGCTGACTTTGCGTGACGGCTGCTTTTTGTTGCACAAGCAGATTACCAACAATGCCTGTCACTGTGGCCCGAATTGACAGCTCATTTACTTTTCTATGTAATTCATCAACGACCAGCTGCTGACGCTCTACATCACTTTTAGCAGCTTGCAATTCAAATGCGAGTGTATCTTTAGCAAGTGCCACCTCTTGCTGTGCGTGTTTATAGGTAAGCTGTGCACGTGATAAGTCGTCTATTGCTTTTTCAAGGTCTATTTGGCTTATTAAATGCTTTTTAATTGATAGTTTTGCGCGGCGATCTTCTCTTTGTGCTGCGTTTAATTCTACACTTGCCATATCAAGTGTTTTTGTAAGGGTTAAAGTGTCTCTTCTTGATTGCAGGTGTTGCCTTTTAAGTTCACCCTCTAAGCGTTGTAATACGGATTGTTGTTGTTTTAATTCATTGGTAAGTTCAGGGCTATGAAGAACAGCAAGCTCGTCGCCTTTGGTAACTGTATCCCCAGCTTTAACGTGCAAGCTTACAAAGCCTCTCTCTGGGCTGTAGATATGTGGTGCATTGGCGGCAACAATTTTTCCACTTGCGGCTACATCGCGAATAAGCGTTTTAATTTCTACTTTTGCTATTTGCACCTTTTCTTGGCTAAATGATTTAGTTGCATCCGAGCCTGACATAACTCCATAAGTAGCAGCAATAACAAGTAACAACACAGCGATAATTAAAAGAAAACGTTTTTTATGGTTTGCGAGTGTTTTAACTTGTATGTCTTGAGCACTGGTATCTTTAATCATTATTTAACCCTAACTAAATGAATTTATATTTTTTTCAAACATGACATAAAGTAGTGCTGCAAAAATGGCGGCTAGTGGCGAGAGTAAAAATAAGCTTAAAGTGAACATAATTCTTCCAAATAATAATTACTAAATTACACTATACGATTAGCATGCCAAAATTTAACCTATTGATATTAATATACTTAATAATTTATTTATTAAAGTAATATGTCCGCGGACACTTTATGTGTCCGCTTCGGACACATAAAAAGCAATATATAAAGAGTAGATACTGCGTTGCGGGTACAAGAAAACCAATAACGTCGGCTTTACAGTGAACTCAATGTGTAAGTGTATTTTAAAGCTAAGCTACTCAGGTGATTAAATAGCGGGATGACATTTAAGCTTGAACTGGTGTAATTTTTTTATTTACGAATAATTAATCACAGTGATGAGTGGTTAAATGACAGTTTTTAAGCTGAATGAAGCATAAGGAACATAATTCTACCTTTATTTATCCCTTTTATAATTCGTTAATGAAAAGGGGTAATATTATTTGCATAATCCCCACATTTTATAAATTCCTTTAATTGAATATTTATTCACTAATATTTAGGTTTACGTTTACGTAAACTGTGTTTTGATTTAGAGCTATTTTTACAAAATGTTAAACTTGACACCAGTGTCATGAAAAAATAGCGATGAAAACACCGCTAAATGTTAATAAAAATGATAAAAAAGAAATCTTGCTATGAAGTGAGAAATATTCAAGAATGTGAATATGTATTCAAATTACTGTTGACTCTATTTGATATAGAGGCTAGTTTTGACCGGCTGTTAGCAAATCGTCGAGCAGTTCATTAACGCTAACAGTGAAGCAAGGGGAGGGGTCTATGTTATACGACTCGAAATTAGAGAAAGAAAATTGTGGCTTTGGCTTAATTGCCCAAGTTAATGGTCAGGCTAGTCACCGGCTTATTCGTACTGCTATTACTGGGTTGGATCGTATGCAACACCGTGGCGGTATTTCTGCTGATGGTAAAACAGGCGATGGCTGTGGTTTGCTTTTGCAAAAACCAGATAGTTTTTTCCGTGCTATTGCAAGTGAGCATAACTGGCACCTTGGTAAAAACTATGCAGTAGGCATGATCTTTTTAAATTCAGATCCTGTTTTAGCACAAGCTGCAAAGGAAATTCTTAGCGAAGAATTAGAAAAAGAAACGCTAAATATTTTAGGCTGGCGCGAAGTGCCTACCGACCCATCAATGCTAGGTCCAATTGCTGTGCAGCAATTACCGGGCTTTGAGCAAATTTTTGTAAGCGCACCTGAAGGTTGGCGTTCAAAAGATTTAGAACGTCGCTTATACGTAGCGCGCCGTCGTGCTGAAAAACGTTTAGCAGACGATGAATCATTTTACATTGCAAGTTTATCTGGATTAGTGACTATCTATAAAGGCCTTATGATGCCTGCAGATTTACCTAATTTTTATCTAGACTTGGCAGACATCCGTATGACCAGCGCGATTTGTGTTTTTCATCAGCGCTTTTCAACAAACACACAGCCTCGTTGGCCACTTGCTCAACCTTTCCGCTATTTAGCGCACAATGGTGAAATTAACACCATTGAGGGTAACCGTCAGTGGGCTCGTGCTCGCTCGTATAAATTTTCGTCTCCACTTATTCCAGATTTACAAAGCGCAGCGCCGTTTGTTAATGAAACAGGCTCAGATTCGTCAAGCCTCGATAACATGCTAGAGCTATTTTTAGCCGGTGGCATGGATTTATTCCGTGCAATGCGCATGCTTGTGCCGCCTGCATGGCAAAAAAACCGTGCTATGGATGACGATTTACGTGCATTTTATGACTTTAACTCTATGCACATGGAGCCATGGGACGGTCCTGCGGGGATTGTTATGTCAGATGGCCGCTTTGCAGCCTGTAACTTAGACCGAAATGGTCTTCGTCCTGCGCGTTATGTAATCACACAAGATGGTTTTATCACTCTTGCTTCTGAAGTGGGCATTTGGGATTACACCGCAGATGAAGTGGTTGAAAAAGGCCGAGTGGGACCAGGTGAGCTTTTAGTAATTGATACCAAATTGGGGAAAATTTGGCACTCAGACGAAATCGACCAAGATTTAAAATCTCGCCATCCTTATAAGTCGTGGCTTGAAGAAAATGTTAAGCGCTTGACTCCCTTTGAAGAATTAAAAGAGCAAGATGCAGGCAATCGTTCATTTGACGATGAAACGTTAGCTAAATATCAAAAAATGTTTGGTTATACCAATGAAGAGTTGGATAGCGTTATTCGTGTAATGGGTGAAAACGGGCAAGAAGCAACAGGCTCAATGGGTGATGACACTCCGTTTGCTGTGTTAAGCGAAGGACATCGTTCACTATACGATTATTTCCGTCAAAAGTTTGCACAAGTCACTAACCCGCCAATTGATCCTCTTCGCGAAAACCATGTTATGTCTTTGGCTACGTGTATTGGTAGCGAACAAAATGTGTTTAACGAAACAACAGGGCACGCTAAGCGCTTACAGTTCGATACACCTATTTTAATGTATGCAGACATGCAGCAGCTTCTAAATGCAGATGAAGCGCATTACAGCTATTGTAAAATTGATATTACTTACACTGTTGAAGAAGGCTTAGAAAACGCAGTTAAACGCATTTGCGATAAAGCAAAAGAGAAAGCAGCTGCTGGCTCTATCATGCTTATTTTAACTGACCGTAATTTTGACGATGTAAACCTACCTATCCCTGCCGCTATGGCTGTAGGTGCAGTGCAAAAATGTTTGGTCGATAACAATTTACGTTGTGAATCAAACATCATTATCGAAACGGGTAGCGTAAGAGACCCTCATCAATTTGCAGTGTTACTTGGTTTTGGCGCAACAGCTATTTACCCATACCTAGCGTATGAATCGTTGGTAGCGATGAGTGACAGTAAAATCATCGATAAATCTTACTGCGAGGTAACCCTTGCTTATCGTAAAGCAGTAAACAAAGGCTTATACAAAATAATGTCGAAAATGGGCATTAGTACAGTCGCTTCTTACCGTTGCTCAATGTTATTTGAGGCGGTGGGTTTATCAGATGCTGTTGTTGATATGTGTTTTAAAGGTGTGGCTAGCCGCATTAAAGGCGCATGTTTTACAGACTTTGATGACGATCAACAAAGCTTACATAAGCTTGCCTTAAGTAAACGCAAGTTACTTAGCCATGGCGGTTTATTTAAATATGTACATGGTGGTGAGTACCATGCATATAACCCAGATGTAATCCAAACACTGCAGGTAGCAGTTCGCTCTGGTGAATATAGAGATTACAACGAGTATGCAAAGCTTGTTAATAATCGCCCTATTTCAACATTACGCGATATGCTGGCACTTAAATTACCAGAAAATGGAATTAGTATTGATGATGTAGAGCCTGCAGAAGCGCTTTACAAACGTTTTGACTCAGCTGCAATGAGTATTGGTGCTTTATCGCCAGAGGCTCATGAAGCACTCGCAATTGCGATGAACCGCCTAGGTGGTTGTTCAAATTCAGGTGAAGGTGGTGAAGATAAACTTCGTTACGGCACAGAGAAAAACTCACGTATTAAGCAAGTAGCTTCAGGTCGATTTGGTGTTACACCGCATTATTTACGTAGCGCAGATGTAATTCAAATTAAAGTAGCGCAGGGTGCAAAACCAGGTGAAGGCGGGCAACTTCCAGGTGAAAAAGTAACACCTTACATTGCTAAACTTCGCTATTCGGTACCTGGCGTGACGTTAATTTCACCGCCACCGCATCATGATATTTATTCTATTGAGGATCTTGCTCAGCTAATTTTCGATTTAAAGCAAGTAAATCCAAAAGCACTTGTATCAGTAAAACTAGTGTCGGAACCAGGTGTTGGCACCATAGCAACGGGTGTAGCTAAAGCATATGCTGATTTAATTACTATATCGGGTTACGACGGCGGCACAGGCGCAAGTCCGCTAACATCTGTAAAATATGCAGGCAGCCCATGGGAACTAGGTCTAGCTGAAACACAACAAGCCCTTGTAGAAAATGGCCTTCGTCATCGTATTCGTTTGCAAACAGATGGTGGTTTAAAAACAGGTTTAGATATTATTAAAGCTGCTATTTTAGGTGCTGAGAGCTTTGGTTTTGGTACAGGCCCAATGGTGGCATTAGGGTGTAAATATCTACGTATTTGTCATCTAAATAACTGTGCAACCGGTGTTGCAACGCAAGACGAAACACTTCGTCAAAAGCATTACCATGGCTTACCTGAAATGGCGATGAACTACTTTAAGTTTATTGCACAAGAAGCGCGTGAAATCATGGCAAGCCTAGGTGTTGCAAACTTAACAGATTTAATTGGTCGTCTTGATTTACTTGAAGCAATTGAGGGCAAAACAGCCAAACAGAAAAAGATAGATTTATCTTCTGTTATTGCGCAGCCAAACAATCCAACAGGCGAAACGTTATTTTGTAGCGCGCCAAATAGCTCACATTATTTAGGCAAGCTTAACGAAAGCCTATTAGGAAAAGCGCAAGAAGCGATAGATGCTTCAAGTGGTATTTCACTTGTTAGCCGAATTTGTAATACAGACCGTTCAGTTGGTGCAATGTTATCTGGCTACATCGCTGATAAACATGGAAATCAGGGGATGGCGGCTGACCCGGTAGCAATCGAGCTCCATGGCACGGCTGGTCAATCGTTTGGTGTTTGGAACGCAGGTGGCCTTGAAATGACCCTCGTTGGTGACGCTAATGACTACGTTGGTAAAGGCATGGCTGGTGGCAAGTTAGTTATTCGTCCGCCAGTGGGTTCATCATTTGAAAGTCATAAAGCAACGATTATTGGTAATACCTGTTTATACGGTGCAACGGGCGGTAAATTGTTTGCTGCAGGGTGCGCAGGTGAGCGCTTCGCAGTTCGTAATTCAGGCGTGCAAGCAGTTGTTGAAGGCGTTGGCGATAATGGCTGTGAATACATGACCGGTGGTGTTGTGTGTGTGCTTGGTAATGTAGGTGTTAACTTTGGGGCGGGTATGACCGGTGGTTTTGCCTATGTTTTAGATGAGCGAAACGACTTTGAAAAACGCATAAACCCAGAGCTTGTTGAAGTTGTGACATTAGAAGCATTAACGTCACACCAAGAGCACCTACGTGGATTAATTGCTGAGCATTTAGAGCTAACAGGCTCATGCAGAGCAGAAAGTATTTTAGCTAATTTTGAGCTCTACTTACCTATGTTTAAATTAGTAAAACCTAAATCAAGTGACGTAAAAAGTTTACTCGGGCATCGCGCCCGTAGTAGTGCCGAACTACGTGTTCAGGCGCAATAAGGGGGCAGTATGAGCGAAAATGTATATCAATTTATAGACGTGCAGCGTGTAGATCCACGCAAAAAGCCAATTTCGTCACGTAAAAAATCATTTGTAGAAATTTACGAACCCTTTTCAGAAAATCAGGTTAACTCTCAAGCTGATCGTTGCTTGGATTGTGGTAACCCATACTGTGAATGGAAATGTCCGGTACATAATTACATTCCACAGTGGCTTAAACTAATTCGCACAGGGCGTATATTAGAAGCTGCGGAGCTTTCTCATCGAACAAACAGTTTGCCTGAAGTATGTGGCCGTGTTTGTCCTCAAGATCGGTTGTGTGAAGGCTCATGTACGCTCGATGAAGAGTTTGGCGCGGTAACGATAGGTAACATTGAAAAATATATTACCGATACCGCGTTTAAAATGGGCTGGAAGCCAGACATGTCTTACGTAACATGGACGGACAAAAAAGTAGCTATCATTGGTGCAGGGCCCGCGGGCTTGGGTTGTGCGGATATTTTAGTTCGAAATGGTGTTAAGCCTGTTGTGTTTGACCGTCACCCAGAAATTGGTGGATTACTCACATTTGGTATTCCATCTTTCAAACTAGAGAAAGAAGTGATGCAAAAACGCCGTGAGATTTTCACTGAAATGGGCGTAGAATTTAAGCTGAATGTTGAAGTAGGTGTAGATATCACTATGGATGATATTTTAGCCGACTATGATGCAGTATTTTTGGGCGTGGGTACGTATCAGAGCATGCGTGCAGGGCTTGAAAATGAAGATGCGCCGGGTGTTCACGATGCGCTGCCGTTTTTAATCGGTAACACTAACCGAGTTATGGGTTATGACGAAGCGAATCAAGCTTATATTGATATGGCGAATCAGAAGGTCGTTGTATTAGGTGGTGGTGATACTGCGATGGACTGTGTAAGAACGTCTATACGACAGGGTGCTGCAAAAGTAACGTGTGCGTACCGCCGTGATGAAGAAAATATGCCAGGCTCTAAGCGTGAAGTAAAAAATGCTAAAGAAGAAGGGGTTATATTTACATATAACGTTCAACCTAAAGGCATTGTGCTAGACGCTAACGGCCATGTTGCAGGCGTAAAAATGGTTAAAACTAAGCTGGGTGAGCCAGATGCGAATGGTCGTAGCCGCGCAGAAGAGGTCGCCGGTTCAGAGCATGTTATTGAAGCAACTCAAGTAATTATGGCGTTTGGTTTCAAGCCACACAAAATGGACTGGTTAGAAAAGTATGACGTAGAAATAAACCACTGGGGCGGTATTAACGCACCAGAGCAAGGTGAATTTACACATCAAACAACTAACCCTAAAATATTTGCTGGTGGCGATATAGTGCGTGGTTCGGATTTAGTAGTAACCGCTATTTTTGAAGGCCGTAACGCAGCTGAAGGTATTATGGATTATTTAAAAGTTTAATTTAATATTTTCAGAAATCGACAATTTAAAAGCAAGCCAAGTGGCTTGCTTTTTTGTGCTTGAAACGAATTAGGTACCATTTATTTTTAACCATTTTATTTTCGATGATAATTTGGTTGTATTACCAAGCTACACTCATGAATAGTTTTAAGATTCACAAAGTTAAAATTATCTAAAAAAGGTACTAGTACTAATTTTACATCAGTCATACTTTAATCTTGATTTAACTGTTGAAAAAGGGGAGTATTGAGTGTTACTCAGAAAAATTGGTCATAACTTTGCTGAAAATTAACTCAAAAATATAAGAAAAATCGCGCTTATTATGCATGAACATTTAAATAATCCAGAAAGAAAACTGATAGTTAGGTTCTTCTCATCAATAGGCTTTATAGCAACCTTGGTGATGGGCTGCATTGCATTGACTAGCAGCGATTATTTTTTATTTTTTACTTTAATATGTTCTTCGCTAATTTACGCATGGGCGCTTAGTGTTTATAAGAACGTTGAAAAGTCAGCTAGTGCTATCCTTTATAACCTTTATGCATTGATGATTTACCTTGTTTTAACTGGAGGCGCGCAGGGAACCGGTCCGATTTGGATATTCATAGTTTCGCCAGTCACATTTTCAATTAGAGGCTTAAAGCGCGGTATCGTTGATATTGTTTTGTTTTTATTAGCGGTTATATTAGCTTTTTATTGTGCGCATACCTTTAGTATTTATAACTATCAACCGGATCAATTTCCCTATCGAGTTATATTTTCATTTATTATTGTCGCAATGTTGAGTGGCTTTTATGAAAACTCAAGGGAAAAATACAATCAAAAAATATTAGCACTGAGTAAAAAAAATGAACTGTTGGCGACTATTGACCCTTTAACGGGGTTACCAAACAGACGCTTTACAATGAATAAGCTTAGTGAATTTAAATTAGCGCTCACGAAGGAGCAAACACCGTTTGTACTTATTTTGTGCGATGTAGACAACTTTAAAAAAGTTAACGACGAGTACGGACATAGTTTTGGTGATGAAGCGCTCATACACTTAGCTAATATTTTAAAGCAACATATTCCTAATAATGCCGTTGCATCACGCTGGGGCGGGGAAGAGTTTTTGATTGCAATTCCTAATGTATTTAACGCAAAGGGCGTAGAAATCTCAAATAAAATACATGCCGCGCTAAAACAATTTCCGGTTAATACATCTTTCGCGAGCTTAAGCTTAACGATTAGTATGGGGGTTGTTCAATCCCATGAAAGCGATTCTATAGACATTGATATCAAGCGCGCAGATGAATTGCTTTATAAAGCTAAAGAGCAAGGTAAAAATAGGACTTGCTCAGAGTAGTTTTATTATTCCATTGAGAACGAATCAAGTGTTGACTTAACTTTAGCAATACGTCTTTTTAAACTCATGTAACAAAATACATTACACAGTATTTGGGTGAGCAAAACACATGTATAACTAAAAATTAAATTATTCGAATTACCATCCTGGTAACTCATTAAATTGTAAACACTAAGAATAAGCTGAACGAATAACGTTACATTTAAAAAGCTCATTAAGTGTTTCTTGAATTGTGTGTGTTTATATCGGCTAAATAAAGTTAACAATATACTAATTAAAACCAGTAGCCAGCTTACAATAATAAGAATTAAAGCAGTATTAGTAATCATATAAAGGCCTTGCTGAAAATTGAAACCCTAGTTGGTTATTAATTAAACCTAAATTACACATGCGCTTTTTATTAACTCTTTTGCGTTTGCTTTTGCTGTTTTACTAACATTGTCGCCGCCAAGCAACCTTGCTATTTCGTCTACTCTACCATCTTTTGTTAGTGCCAGCATATTGGTAAAGGTTTCACCTTTAGCAATTTCTTTTGCTACAAAAAATTGCTGATGCGCACTACTTGCAACCTGCGGCAAATGGGTAACACAGATCACCTGAGTCGATTTACCAAGTTGCCTTAATAACTTTCCAACAGCAGAGGCTGTAGGTCCAGAAATACCTACGTCTACTTCATCAAATATCAATGTTGGTGTTGTTACTTTTTGGGCAATAATAACCTGAATAGCTAAGCTAATACGCGAAAGCTCACCACCAGACGCCACCTTAGCCAAAGGCTGAAGGGGCTGCCCTGGGTTGGTCGATACTAAAAACGAAACGCTATCATGCCCTAAAAGATTGGGGGCGCGCTCAGGATCTTCAGTAAGCGATATTTCAAATACACCATTTTCCATGGATAAATTTGCCATACTTTCGCTTATTAAGGTGTTTAAGGTATTAGCATAACTTCTGCGGCTAATACTTAGCGCTTCACTTGCTTGCTTGTAGTCAAGCAATGCATCGTTTATTTCAGAGTCAAGTTGCTCCAAACGCGAACTATTATTACTAATTGACTCGAGTTCTTTTGAAATTGACTGATGAAATTCAACTAATGCTTGCGGTTTTATATGGTGCTTACGAGCTAAGTCCATTGCGCCACTTAACCTATTTTCTATCTCTGTTAAACGGGCTGGGTCTAAATCAACTTGTTCCGTATAATTGCGAATTTCTCGGCTAGCTTCTTCTACTTGAACAGCAGCTTCTTCTAGCATTGCTGCCACACTTGCTAAGCTTTCATCATATTGTGCTAAATCTGCAAATTGTTGTGCGCTGTGCTGTAAAACAGAACACGCGCTTTGTTCTTCACCTTCATATAGGTATTGCAGCTCTTTTTGACATGACTCTAAAATGGTTTGGCTATTACTTAGCTTGTAATGTTCGACTTCAATTTGTTCAAACTCACCGTCTTGTAACGCAAACTCGTCAAGTTCTGCCACTTGGTATTCTAGTAGCTGTTTTTGAGCGGCTTGTTGTAATTGCTGTTGCTCAAGCTGTTTAAATTCTTTTTGAAGATTGGCGAATTGTTTATAACTTTCAGTTACTTTTACAACCAAGTCTTGATGGCCAGCATATGCATCAAGTAGTTGTAATTGATGTTCAGCTTTTAAAAGGTGTTGATGAGCGTGTTGTCCATGTATAGAAATTAAATACTGGCCAAGTTCTTTGAGCTGAGATGCAGTTACTGAGCTGCCATTAATGTAGCTTTTACTGCGACCATTTTTGCAAACAACGCGTCTAAGTAAGCAATCATTATCAGTACTGGTCAGAAAATGTTGCTCTAAAAAAGCCTGAGCGAGCGGGAGTGCGCTTATATCAAATTGAGCACATACTTCAGCTTTGTCTGCAGAAGGTCTTACAGCAGAGGCTTCAGCGCGCTCGCCTAAACACAATGAAAGTGCATCAATGGCAATCGATTTACCCGCGCCGGTTTCACCCGTGATCGCCGTCATGCCGTTATGCCATTCAGTGCTTAAGTTACTTACAATTGCAAAGTTTTTAATTTCTAAACCAACTAACATACTGTTTATCCATCCAGTTAATTAACTGGTAATTTATACAGTGTTTAGCTTTTTTGCAAATTAATTTTTTATTATTTAGGCAATATTAACATGTTGATTGAGTTGGTTGTTTGGGTCTTGATTTTCTGGGATGTATTCATTTTCTTCATTATCAAGGGGTTGTAGCAAGTCGTTGGTTTTAATTAATTCGATAAGGTTTGGTAACGCCTCTGAGTAAAACGTTTTGTTATACGAGATACCTTGCTGTGGAAGTTCAGACACAAAATACTGGATATTTTCTTCCAAGCTTTGGCCACTGCCTATTTGGTTCGCTTTAGTCAATTCGTTAGATAAAGTATTGATTAATAGATCAGATACATCTTCAAGGGTTTGTAAATTCTCGTCAGTATGCTTTTGAACTACAAAAAAGTTGGAAACGATTGCTTGAATTCGAGGTGCGTATTTAGGGCGAAGAATTTTCGCTTCTACTAGCTCATTTAATTTTGACTTTAGACGGGCGCCAACTTGTGATACACGTTCGTTAAATTGCTTTTTTTGAGCTTCAATTGCTTTGCGACGATTGCTTTCTATTTTTAAGTAGGTTGCTAGAAGTGTAATTAACAGTAGCAAGGCAAAAAAAACGACATATGTCATTGCTATTTGTTCCTAAAAATTGGTGTATTATTGTTGTAATCTGCATTTTGCGCTAAAGACAACGCTTTAGCAATAAAATTAGTATAAACGACTGCCCCAATTTAATTTCGTACGTAAAACGTTGTAGTAAGAGTAGTTTTTTGGATGAATTAACCGCAATTTTTTATCTGCTTTTTTAATGACGACTTCATCACCAGGTAAAACGGCAAGCACAACGTGGCTGTCGCAGCTGACTTGCAAGCTGTCTGTATTGTCTAAACTAAGTTTTAGTCTCACTTCGTTATCGGCATCTACCACTAATGGCCTGCTTGATAACGTGTGCGGAAACATAGGCACCAAAGATATTGCATTTAGTTCAGGCGTTAATATTGGACCGCCACCAGAAAGTGAGTAAGCAGTTGACCCTGTTGGCGTAGATACAATTAGCCCATCGGAGCGCTGAGAGAATACAAAGTCGCTATTTATAAAGGCCTCAAACTCAATCATATGAGCCACTTTATCTGCATGTAATACGGCTTCGTTTACCGCTAAGTTGGCACTTTTTAATTCATTGTGACGATAAACTTCTACTTCCAATAAAAAGCGATTTTCTTCAATATACTCACCACTTAAAACATGCTCTAGGCTAGCTTCAAAACCTTCAGGGTTTAAGTCGGTTAAAAAACCAAGGTTACCTCGGTTAACCCCAATTACAGCAATGTTAAAACGAGCAAGCACGCGCGCAGCTCCTAACATGTTTCCGTCACCGCCAACCACAATTGCAAGGTCGGCTTGCTCTCCTAAATCAACCAGTTTAACAAGGTTTTCTTTGGGTACATCGACTAACTGTCCGCCAGTGCGCTTTTCAACAATCACTTCAAAACCAAGTGCCAGTAGAAATGTATGCAAACGCTGCAAAGTGGCAGCCGCTTTTGGGTGGTTTGGTTTGCCAATAAGGCCAATAGTATTGAAAGGAGAGTTCATAATCTGCACACTAAAAATTTTGATGTTTGTAGAGTAACTCAAAAGCAAAGTGTTTGAAAATACAGATTTTACCTAAATGAGTATGATTCAATTTAGTTTAAAATAAATTTGTTTTATATTGTTCAACAAAGGGGAAGTGACTTGAAATAGCAGCAAATGCCCCGATATACCTTTCATGCAACAAGATGTAGATATCATGAAATTAAATCCGCGCGATCAGCAAATATTTTCAGCTGTAATGAACATGTACTGTAACGGTGAGGGATTGCCCGTTCCATCAACAAAAATTGCCAAGCTAAAAAGCATGGCTGTGTGTTCAGCAACCGTTCGTAATGCAATGGCCCGTCTTGAAAAAGTAGGTTTATTGTATTCCCCCCACACTTCTGCTGGACGAGTACCTACAGATGAAGGGTTTAATTATTGGTTTGATGAGTTTTTTCCATTATCAGATATTGCTAGTTACTGGGAGCCAGAGCAAGCACAACTAGTTGAATTGGCACATGGCTTGAGTCAAAAGTATCAGGTATGCTGTTGTGTTGGTTTACCGCAAGTGAGCTCACAGCATGTATTTAGGGTTGAAGTACTTGATTTTGATTCTACCGATTGGCTTATTTTATTGCTCGATCGAGCAGGCCAAAGCCATAACATTTGCATTGATAAACCACATGATGCTTCAGATACGGTTCGTTACCAGTTTGCAACGTGGTTAAATACAGTATTTAGTCAACAAACATTGATGGAAGGCTTGTATAGAATGCAAGCAATGGCAAACACAGCGCCTAAAAACTGTCATGATTCACTTACTCAATGGACACGGCAGCTAAGTCAAAAGTTAGGTTCAGACAATAGTATTGTTGTGGGTGAAAACTACCTTTATAAAAAAATAAATTGTGAGCAAAGCCTAAATATAGGCGTGTCATTTCTAAATTTTGTTGAAGATGCACTGGCATTTAAAAATGGTGTTTCGGTGATCAGCGGTAAAAAACTTCCGTTTAGTGAATGTAACGATCTAATAACCATCAGCGTTCCTTACTTTCAAAACCAAGAATACCAAAGCCGCTTTTGTATAATCTGCCCAAAATCAGCGCAAATAGAACAAATAATCCAAGAATTTAAATTAATTGAGTCATCGAACTCTTGAATCTTTTGATTCAATCCCCATAATTACCGCAATTGAAAAGAATTGGAGCATGTATTTTATGTCTGAGCAGACACAAAACCCAGAGCAAGAAGTAGAACTAAACGAAGAAATTGAACAAATGCAAGCAGATGTAGAAGCAGCCGTGGATGCCGCTGAACAACATGCAGAAGAACAAAGCCCTGAAGCTGAAATTGCGATGCTTTACGCAGAGCTAGAAGCTGCTAAGCAAACTATTGCAGACCAAAAAGACGGTGTGATCCGTGCCGCTGCTGACGTTGACAACATTCGCCGTCGTGCTGCACAAGATGTAGAAAAAGCACACAAATTTGCACTTGAAAAGTTTGCTAACGAATTACTTCCTGTGATTGATAATCTTGAGCGCGCTATTGAGTTTTCTGATAAAGAAAACGAAACGTTAAAGCCGTTGCTTGAAGGTATTGATATGACGGTTAAAAGCTTTAACGATGCTGTTGCTAAATTCGGTGTTGAAATTGTTAACCCACAAGGCGAGCAATTTAACCCAGAGTTCCATCAAGCTATGTCAATTCAGCCAAGCAACGATGTAACACCAAACACTGTGCTTGCTGTTATGCAAAAAGGCTACACATTAAATGGACGTTTATTACGCCCGGCAATGGTTATGGTTTCAAAAGCGGCTGACGCTTAATTTAGCCGTTTAACACTTTAAAAATGCCTCAAATTGAGGCATTTTTTTTGTCTTTTTTAAAATGAATTATTTGCACTAATATCGTCAGTAGTACCGCGCTAAACATGAGGCTCGAAAATGGCACAGAGCTTTGAGCATGCATAACAGCAAGAATGGGGCCTACCAAGGCACCGCTGCCAAACCTAAGCGTACCAATAACGGCAGTAGCCGTGCCGGTGTTTTTTTCAAACTTCATGAGTATTAACGAATCTGCATTACTGGCAGTGACCCCTAAACTCATCATTAATGGTGCAATTGCTGCCACTATATAATAAAGCGATAAATGTAAAATACTAAAAGTTAAAAGGCACAATCCTGATATAAAGCCGCATACCAATCCAATATATAACATTTTGCGTGAACCAATACGCGGCACAATACGCGTATTTAAAAAGTTACCAAACATTAATGCCATCACATTAAAGGCAAATAATATCCCAAACAGTTGCTCCGACACTTTGTATAAGTCTAAATAAATAAAAGGCACTGAGGTTAAAAAGCAAAAAAAGCCAAACGATACAAACATTGAGCTTAAAATATCTGCGCGTGCATCGGTATTACTCAAAACAGTTTTATAACTATCAAAAAATAAGGCTAACCCTTTTTTTTCACTGGTATGAATAGGTATATCAATTAAATATACTTGCACAAACACAAGTATTATAAAGCTGTAAGCTGCTAATACTAAAAATATGGTAGACCAAACAGAAAACCCTAAAATAAAAGAGCCTACAGACGGCGCTATTAATGGTGCAACCATCATGATCATCGATACATACGACATACCTTTTGCCGTATTTTGCTGATAAATATGCCTAATGATTCCTGGCACGACTACCGTAGCAGCAGCACCAGTGAACGCTTGTATTGCCCTTAGTGCCCAAAAAGTATGAATTTCTGTTGTGAATGCTAACGCAGTAGAGGTTAAACCAAATAATGTTAAACCAATTTTAGCCAGTTTCCGGCGGCCAATTTGATCCGCTATAGGGCCAAAAAATAACATGCCCAATGAGTAACCTGCTAAATATATACTTAGCGATATTTGTACATTTGGCATACTAGTTTGTAAATTGTTCGCAATAACCAACATTGCGGGCAAATACATATCAATTGCAAGGGGTGTAATAGCGACAATACTTGCCAATAAAGGTAATAAAATACGGGTATTAAAAGACGTAGACGAGGCGCCCATACATAAACTCAAGGTAACTAAAACAAGGGCTATAGTGTAGCAGGGCATTGTATATGTATAAACGTAGTTTAGCCGGAACGTTACTTACTTCACCGCAAAGTACTTACCTTAAACCAATGATTTTAAACTGGCACTGTGTTTGCTATCCTACTTGCAGTATAAATGACTTAAGGTAATACAATGAAAAAATTGGTATTGGCACTAGTAGCAACGGCTGTTTTAGCAGGGTGTAAAACATCGCCAACAGGGCGTACTCAAATAGCGCTTTATTCGGATCAGCAAATGAGCGAAATGGGTACAGCTAGCTTTGCTGACATGAAAAAAAATCAGCCAATTAATAAAAATCCAAAAACCAATACATATGTAAATTGTATTGCTGAAAAAGTAATTGCCGTTTTACCTAATGAGTATGCGTCTCAAAACTGGGAAGTGGTGGTATTTGAAGATGATTCAGCAAATGCATTTGCTTTGCCTGGCGGTTACATTGGAGTTCATACCGGGTTACTAAAAATAGCGACTAATCAAGATCAAGTCGCCACCGTTTTAGGGCATGAAGTAGGACACGTAATTGCAGAACACTCTAATGAACGTGTATCACAAAGCTCGTTGTTAAGTACGGGAATGCAATTGGGTAGTGTTGCGCTTGAAATGGGTAACGTGCAGTACCGTAATGAAATTATGCAAGGGCTCGGATTAGGCGCTCAATATGGTGTGGTTTTACCGTTTAGCCGTTCTCATGAATCTGAGGCCGACACCATTGGTCTTGATTTAATGGCAAAGGCGGGTTTTAACCCAAAAGAGTCGGTTACGCTTTGGGAAAACATGAGTAAAGCGGGAAGCGGTGCAACGCCTGAATTTTTGTCTACACACCCAGCACCAACGAGTCGTATTAATAATTTGCAGTCGCAAATGACAAAAGCACTAAGTGAGCAAAGTACTGCAAACTCGCAAGGAAAAAGGCCACAGTGCTCACTTTAGTTGAGCTTTTAACAGTATAAAGCAGTGGCGTATAGTGTTGATGCGCTAATAAAATAAAACCCCTGAATGTAAATACTTTCAGGGGTTTTATTTTATCGGTTATGTGTGTTATCCAGCAGCGAGTGCTTCTTTAAATACAGTTTTAAAACGTTCAAAGTCTTCTATATGTGGTAAGTGGCCTAAATTATCGAGTTCATATAATTTAGCATTGGGGATAAGCGAAACGGCATTTTTGCCTAACTTATCGTATCGACCTAGCTCATAATCTACACCGGTTTTTTTCCAGTTTCGGCCTGGTCCTGTTCTATCACGGGTACCAATAATTAACTCAACTGGCACGGCAAAGTCTTTAAATTCAGTAATAACCGGTTGAGTGAAAATCATATCGTATGTTTTAGCATTAACCCACGCCATGTGAGCTTTATCCGGCCCTTGTATTTGCCCAGTAATAAAGTCTGTTAATGCTGAATACGTAGCGTTCCATTTACCATCGTAATAGTTTTTTTGCTGATATTTTTTTACGCCCTTGGGCGTTTTAGCAAGCTCATTTTTATAAAAGAAGTTGGTGTCTTTGTATTCAACATAATGTAAGTAGTTTTCAAGCCCTATAGGGTTAAGCAAAACCAATTTAATTGTTGTATTGGGATACATTAAAGCAAAGCGACTTGCCAACATGCCGCCCATAGAATGGCCAACTACAATTGTTTGTTTTAAGTTAAGGTAGGCAATTAACGCATGTGTATGGTGGGCAAGCGATGCAAACGAATATTGATAGTTAGTGGGTTTGGATGATTTACCAAAGCCAATTTGGTCAGGAATTAATACACCAAAGCCAAGCGACTGCAAGTACTGCGCTGTAGTCGTCCAATAATCAGCATTAAAATTTTTGCCGTGCATGAGTGTCACTGTAGGCATCTTTTCTTTGGTAGGCTTTAGGTAAATATACGCCATCTTTAAAGACTGCTTTTGTGATTCAACGCTAAAGTAATTTACTTTAAAGTCATATTGATAACTGCTTAAAAGGGCATCGTAAGATAGGGACTCTGTATTTACTTCACTACTTGCTAAAGCATTATTAGTTAAAGCTAACAGGGCAGCAAAACACATCACTTTAATTGACATCATTTCATTATTCCTTCAAAGGTAAAGCATGAGGCTTAAAAGAAATACGACAATAACTAAGTATTTACAGCCATTCAATTAAATACTTTTATGGCATAAAAAAAGGAGCGCTTAATAGGGCTCCAATTTATGTGATTTTAACGCAGTGTAATTGCTTAAAAGGTCCACTCTACATGTATTTGCGGAACTGACTCTGTCACTTCAGTTCCTAGCTTGTTATGCCAGTATTGAAGCTCCATGCCGAGTAGCAACGTATTTTCTTTCATTTCAAGGGCATGGCCCATGTCCCATACTAAAATAGGTTGTGCGAGTATCCATGCCTCTACATCGTTTCCAAATTCGTCTTCACGTTCTGCAATGTATTCTGCATGCCCTTTAAAGCTGAACTTTTGTGAGCCAATAGTAAAAGGGTATTCAAAAGCTACATCAAACATCCAGCTATTTGTTTCTATGGGGGCGCCGCCTTTAGCAACACCTTCGCTGTCGTCAATATAGGCTGTTACTATTGTTTGAAAGAAGTTAAAACCTGGTACATCCCAGTTTAATTTAACACCTGGCAGGTATTTCACCATTTTAGCATCGCCAGCAATATTTATACCGCCAGTAAGGCCAACATCTAATAACGCACCGGTGCCAATTTTTTCACCGCTGAGCGCCGATAAGCTAACAGTTGAATACCATTCGCCGTAAAAATCGCTATCTTGATAGCCGTCAGCTTTATCGTCTTTACTGTAATCAATGAAAAAGAAGTTGTCGCCGTAATCGTAACCCGATGCATGTTGAACTGAGTAAACAGTGGTATCTGACTTTTGCTCAGTAAAAGGGTTTTTTTGGTCGCCATTGTTAATGTGTAATTCTGTGCTGCTCCAATTAGCGGCAAAAGCAGAAGACGATAAAGCAATGGATGTAAGGGTAAAAAAGGAGAGTATTTTATTTAATTTCATAATTTGTATTTAACTATAACTTGAGTGACACGCGAAAGCGCGCATTATAGCAAAAGTGATTAATATGTAGAGTAATATGTTGCAGCTTGTTTTTAAGCTGCAACAATGGGGCAAAGGTTTTAAGCTTTATTACGACGCAAACAAATTATTGCTATAGCGGTAAATGCTAAAATGAAACAATAATAAGACGATGTTGAGACTTCCCAAGGGCTAATTTTAAACGTAGCGCCAAGTAAAAGTGCTTGTGCTCCATAAGGTAAAGAGCCCTGAGTTACACAAGCAAAAATATCAAGTAGGCTTGCAGAGCGTTTGCCACTAATTTCACCATCGTCAGCGAGTTTTTTAGCAATAGGACCCGCCACAATAATTGAAACGGTATTATTGGCAATACAAATGTTACTTGTCATGACTAGGGCTGCAATGCCAAGTTGGTCAGCTACTTTACGGTGCCATTTAGCAATTACTTTAGTAATGGCTTGAATTTTTTGGGCAATGTAATCAAGGCCACCGTTAATGCGAATAAATTCTGAAAGACCACCAATAAACATAGAAAGTAAAAATATTTCCTGCATATCGGTAAAGCCTTGATAAATATCTTTAACAAAGCTAGACCCTTCGTAGCTACCGGTAAAGCCCATTAATGCAGCAAATATAATACCGCTAAATAACACAACAAATACATTTAGGCCTGCTACGGCGAGAACTAAAATAAAGGCATAAGGTAGCACTAACCAAATATCGTAATCTTGGGTTTCGACCACTTGCGCTGCAGGCGTAAGGTAAAACAATAAACCGATTGTTAAAATTGCGGCTGGTACTGCAATTTTAAGGTTTTCTTTAAATTTATCTTTCATTTCACAACCTTGCGTTCGTGTAGCCGCAATAGTGGTATCTGAAATAATTGATAAGTTATCGCCAAACATAGCGCCAGACACAATAGTACCCGCCATAAGGGCTGGGTCTATACCTGTTTTGATCGACACCGCATAAGCAATTGGGCCAATCGCCCCAATAGTGCCCATTGATGTGCCCATGGCTGTAGATACAACCGCGGCAATTAAAAATAAACCAGGAAGTAATAAAGCAGGCGGTATGAGTGATAAACCCGCATTAACTACGGCGTCAACACCCCCTGTTGCACTGGCCACTGCAGAAAAAGCACCAGCAAGCAGGTAAATTAAACACATGGTAATAATATTGTTATGCCCAGCCCCTTTTATAAAGGTTTCAACACATTGATTAACAGTGCCTTTATTAAGTATAAAGGCAAGCATAATGGCGGGTAATATTGCCACCGGTGCTGGGAGTTGATAAAAAGCATAATCAACCCCTTGCGATTGCAGGTATAAACCAGAACCTAAAAATAGGGCTACAAATGTAAGAAGGGGTAGTAAAGAAAGTATTGCTTTGTTTTTATTAAATGATGGCTGCATCATAATCCTCGAAACCAATTAATTACCACAGCCAAAAATTCCTCTTTTAGCTGAATTTAGCAAGTCTATCTACGTTGTTAAAAGCTAACAAATAGTAGAACAATGCAGCGCCCGCAAGCCAAAGACCAAATCGACGCGAAGGGGAAGTTTAAATGTATAGATGGCTAAAGTAAACTGGTATTGTTATTATTCTTTTATTAAAGGGTTGACTGACTATTACATGACTTTTAGATAAAATCTACTAAGTACGTTACTTTCAGTGATTGATGTTAACTGAGCGGTATATACACTCAATATATACAAAACGATCGGTTTACGGTTTAAACAAAAATAAATTAAGGCATAGTGATGATTCGAATAGGTGTTTTTGGTGCTAATGGCAGAATGGGTTTAGCTTTATTGGAAGCCGCAACAATAAAAGAGCAAACACAACTAACAGGCGCCTATGTTCGCAGTGGGTCATCGTTAATTGGAGTTAATGTAAACCAAATAAATAGCGCTGCCGATAAGAGCGTATGTTTTAGCGACGAAAACACGCTCGAAAGTGTTGATGTTTTAATTGATTTCACCCTGCCAGACGGTATGCGTAGCCACTTAAAGCGTGCTGTTGAACAATCTCTCCCTTTAGTTATTGGCACAACAGGTTTAACGGCCGATGACATGGCATTATTAGAAAATGCTGCTAAACATATACCTATTGTATTTGCTCGTAACTACAGTGTTGGTGTAAATGTGTTACTAAATTTAGTTCAAACGGCTGCCACTAAGTTCGGTGACGATTTAGATATTGAGATATTTGAAGCGCATCACCGTCATAAAATCGATGCGCCATCGGGCACGGCTCTGGCAATTGGTGAGTCAATTGCAGATGCAAAAGGATGGAACCACGAAGAGGTTGCTGTATACGATCGAAGCCAAATTGAAACTGAAAAATCTCAAAACGAAATTGGTTATTCAGTCCTAAGAGGAGGTGACATAGTAGGTGAACATACCGCATATTTTGCCACAATGGGGGAAAGGCTTGAATTAACGCACAAAGCAAGTTCGAGAATGACCTTTGCGCTAGGCGCTATAAGAGCTGCAAGCTGGTTGCAAAATAAACCGGTAGGACTTTATGACATGCAAGATGTGCTCGATTTAAAGTAGTTTAGTATCTATTTTGGGTGTTTGGGTCTAATTTTAGCTAAAAGCACTTATTTGTTATGATTTACCAAATAATGTTAGACCTAAAACTCAACATCATGTAGTATACAGCCAATTTGCCAAAAATTACTAAATGCGTGTTTCCAATTATACCCAAGTGGCTAGTAAAATCAGGGGTTCAGTGGGAATGATAAGAGTTTTAGGCAAGAAAAAATGTTGAAGATTTAGCGGTTATATCGGCCTCATTTAAGACTGCGTAAAACAATTTAATCTCATACAAAATCTGGTTTTGACGATCCCTCTGGGTATTGGCGGGGTGATAAGCAATTTGCTTACTCCCGTTTTTTACTGTTAGGAGGTTTAACTTGACTAAATCCGCTCTGTTAGTCCTAGAAGACGGCACAGTGTTTCGCGGTACTGCAATCGGCGCTGACGGCATGTCAGTCGGTGAAGTGGTATTCAATACGTCTATGACTGGTTATCAAGAAATTTTGACTGACCCTTCGTACGCGGAACAAATCGTAACTTTGACGTACCCACATATCGGTAATACGGGTACCAACAGCGAAGACGAAGAAGCGAATCAAATATGGGCTAAAGGCCTAGTGATCCGTGATTTGCCACTGCTAGCAAGTAACTTTCGTAACGAGCAATCGTTAGATGATTACTTGAAAGAACGTAATATTTTAGGTATTGCGGACATCGACACCAGAAAGCTAACACGTATTTTGCGCGACAAAGGCGCTCAAAATGGTTGTATTATTGCTGGTGACGAACTAGACGAACAAAAAGCGCTACAAGCCGCGCAAGCCTTCCCAGGCTTAAAAGGTATGGATTTAGCAAAAGTTGTCTCAACCAAGGAAAATTTTGAGTGGCGCGAATCAAGCTGGACATTAGGCGGGGGGTTTAAAACCTTAGATACCGCCGATGAAAAGTTTCATGTTGTAGCCTATGACTTCGGTGTTAAGCGTAATATATTACGTATGCTTGTTGACCGTGGTTGTAAACTTACCGTAGTACCTGCACAAACTAGTGCTGCTGACGTACTCGCATTAAACCCCGATGGTATTTTCTTATCTAATGGCCCTGGCGATCCTGAGCCATGTACATACGCAATTGACGCGATAAAATCATTTTTAGAAACCGACATACCCATTTTTGGTATTTGTTTAGGTCACCAGTTATTAGCGCTTGCTTCAGGTGCTAAAACAGAAAAAATGAAATTTGGCCATCATGGTGGTAACCACCCAGTTAAAGATCTAGACCGCGATGTAGTGATGATCACAGCGCAAAACCATGGTTTTGCAGCCCAAGAATCAAGCCTACCAAGCACGCTTCGTGCAACACACAAATCACTGTTTGACGGTACGCTTCAGGGTATTCATCGTACAGATAAGCCAGCATTTAGTTTTCAGGGTCACCCTGAGGCAAGTCCAGGCCCGCATGATGCAGCCCCATTATTTGACCACTTCATCGATTTGATGCAAGCGCGTAAACACTAATTTAACTGGAGTAATAATGCCAAAACGTACCGACATAAAAAGCATTCTTATCTTAGGCGCAGGCCCAATTGTTATTGGTCAAGCTTGTGAATTTGACTACTCTGGTGCACAAGCGTGTAAAGCACTTAGAGAAGAAGGCTATAGAGTTATACTTGTTAACTCAAACCCAGCAACGATTATGACCGACCCAGAAATGGCTGATGCAACATACATCGAACCAATTCACTGGGAAGTAGTAGAAAAAATTATTGAAAAAGAAAAGCCAGATGCAGTCCTGCCTACAATGGGCGGCCAAACAGCATTAAACTGTGCACTTGATTTAGACAAGCACGGTGTATTGGCTAAGCATGGCGTAGAGTTAATTGGCGCAACAGCTGATGCAATAGACAAAGCCGAAAACCGCGAACGCTTTGACACTGCAATGAAAAATATTGGTCTTGAGTGTCCTCGTGCAGAGATAGCACACTCAATGGAAGAAGCTAAAGATACAATGAGCCGCATAGGCTTACCGTGTATCATTCGTCCTTCTTTCACCATGGGTGGCACCGGTGGTGGTGTTGCTTACAACATGGAAGAGTTTGAAGAAATTTGTGAGCGTGGTTTAGACTTATCACCTACTAACGAATTACTAATTGATGAATCACTGATTGGTTGGAAAGAGTACGAAACAGAAGTTGTTCGTGACAAAAAAGACAACTGTATTATTGTTTGTACTATTGAAAACTTTGACCCAATGGGCGTGCACACAGGTGATTCAATCACAGTTGCACCAGCGCAAACGTTAACCGACAAAGAATACCAAATTATGCGTAATGCCTCTATGGCAGTACTGCGTGAAATTGGTGTTGAAACCGGTGGCTCTAACGTACAATTTGGTATTAACCCTAAAGATGGCCGTATGGTTATCATTGAGATGAACCCACGTGTATCGCGCTCATCGGCACTAGCCTCTAAAGCAACGGGTTTCCCAATTGCTAAAATTGCAGCAAAGCTTGCAGTAGGCTACACGCTTGACGAACTTCAAAACGATATCACTGGCGGTAAAACACCAGCCTCTTTTGAGCCTTCAATTGATTACGTTGTAACTAAAATACCTCGCTTTAACTTTGAGAAATTTGCCGGTGCTAACGACCGTTTAACCACGCAAATGAAATCAGTGGGCGAAGTAATGGCAATTGGTCGTAACCAACAAGAGTCATTACACAAAGCATTACGTGGTCTTGAAGTTGGAGCAACGGGTTTTAACCCAATTGTTGCACTTGATGACCCTAAGGCAAAAGAAAAAATCATCCGTGAATTACGTGAGCCAGGTGCTGAGCGTATTTGGTACATTGCAGATGCAATGCGACACGGTATGAGCGTTGAAGATGTTTACGAGCTGACTAAAGTTAACCGCTGGTTCTTGGTTCAAATTGAAGACATTTTAAAAGATGAGGCAAGAATCGCTGAAGGCGGAATGGCTGGCCTTAATGCAGATTTTTTACGCAAGCTTAAGCGTAAAGGCTTTGCCGACCCGCGTATTGCTGAAATTGCCGGCGTGTCAGAAGCTGAAATTCGTAAAAAACGTCATCAGCTAAATATTGTGCCAGTGTACAAGCGTGTAGATACGTGTGCTGCTGAATTTAGTTCAGACACCGCTTACATGTACTCATCGTATGATGAAGAGTGTGAAGCAAATCCAACAGACAAAGATAAAATCATGGTTATTGGTGGCGGTCCTAACCGTATCGGCCAAGGTATTGAATTTGATTACTGTTGTGTACATGCTGCGCTTGCACTTCGTGACGACGGTTACGAAACCATCATGGTTAACTGTAACCCTGAAACCGTATCTACCGATTACGATACATCTGACCGACTTTACTTTGAGCCAATTACACTTGAAGACGTATTAGAAATTGTACGTGTTGAAAAGCCAAAAGGTGTTATTGTTCAATACGGTGGGCAAACACCACTTAAACTAGCACGTGAGCTAGAAGCCAATGGAGTGCCAGTAATTGGTACTTCACCAGATGCAATTGACCGTGCAGAAGACCGTGAGCGTTTCCAACAGTTAGTAGAGCGTTTAGACCTACTACAGCCAGAAAACGCAACGGTTACATCAACTGAAGAAGCTATTTTAAAATCAGCTGAAATTGGTTTCCCGCTGGTTGTTCGCCCATCTTATGTATTAGGTGGCCGTGCAATGGAAATTGTATACGACGAGGACGATTTACGTCGTTACATGACCGAAGCAGTTCAAGCTTCAAATGAAGCGCCTGTTTTATTAGACCATTTCCTAGATAACGCAATTGAAGTTGACGTTGACGCAATATGTGACGGCGAGCAAGTAATCATTGGCGGTATTATGGAACACATTGAGCAAGCTGGTGTTCACTCTGGTGACTCTGCCTGTTCATTACCAGCACATTCTTTATCGCAAGAAGTGCAAGATGTAATGCGCAAGCAAGTAACCGATATGGCTCTTGAACTGGGTGTTGTAGGCTTAATGAATACACAGTTTGCAGTAAAAGATGGCAAAGTGTATTTAATTGAAGTTAACCCACGTGCTGCGCGTACGGTTCCATTTGTATCTAAAGCCACCGGCGTTGCACTTGCAAAAGTAGCTGCACGTTGTATGGCGGGCCAATCTTTAGCGAGCCAAGGCATTACTAAAGAAATTATCCCTCCTTACTACAGCGTTAAAGAAGTGGTTTTACCGTTTGCTAAGTTCCAAGGTGTAGACCCTATCCGTGGCCCTGAAATGCGCTCAACAGGTGAAGTAATGGGTGTTGGTGATACTTTCGCCGAAGCATTCGCAAAAGCACAATTAGGTGCAAGCAATACTTTACCACGCGGTGGTCGCGCGTTATTATCTGTTCGTAATAGCGATAAGTCACGTATTGTTGAATTAGCTAAAATCATGACTGAGTTAGGTTTTGAATTAGACGCAACAGGTGGCACAGCCAAAGCGCTTGAAGAAGCGGGTATTAACGTTCGCCGTGTAAATAAAGTTTACGAAGGTCGTCCACATATTCTTGATTACATTAAGAATAAAGAATACAGCTATATCGTTAATACCACCGAAGGTCGCCAAGCGATCGAAGATTCGAAGGTGTTACGTCGTGGTGCATTGCAAAATAAAACCAACTATACGACTACCTTGAACGCGGCATTCGCTAACTGTACTGCTAACAAAGCAGATGACCGCAGTAAAGTGGCGTCAGTTCAAGAGCTACACCTGCGATTGAACTAAGGAAATGTACCAAGGCCTAATTAGGCCTTGGTGTTAAGTGAGAAAATATGCAAACAATTCCGATGACAGTTCGTGGCGCAGATTTACTGCGTAAAGAACTTAACGAATTAAAAACAGTTACCCGTCCTAAAATCATCGCTGATATTGCTGATGCGCGTGAACACGGTGACTTAAAAGAAAACGCTGAGTACCACGCTGCGCGTGAGCAACAGGGTTTTTGTGAAGGTCGTATTCAAGAAATTGAAGCTAAACTTTCAAATGTTCAAATAATCGACGTAACTAAAATGCCTAATACGGGCAAGGTTATTTTTGGTACCACAGTAACTATTGTTAACGTAGAGACTGATGCCGAAGTTAAATACCAAATAGTTGGCGATGATGAGGCAGATATTAAAAATAACTTAATCTCTGTTAACTCACCTATAGCTCGTGGTTTGATTGGTAAGCAAATGGATGATGCAGTCACCATTAAAACACCAAAGGGCGACGTTGAATACGAAATCATTGAAGTTGAGTACCTTTAATATATCCTCACTTTAGCGTTTACATAAAAGCCGATGTGATTACATCGGTTTTTTTATGCCTTTAATAATCTCGACTTTGTTTACTTTATTGGGTACGTTAGGTTGACTATATCCTAATGATTGAGAGTACTGATGTCCTTAATTAATTTTCCTGAGCCACTTAAACCTAATGATAATATTGCAATTTGTGCGTTTTCTTCAGGTGTTGATAATCACTTTCAAACACGATTAGACACTGTGCTAAATGGTTTAAAGTCGCTAGGGTATAAAGTAATTGAAGGTAATAGTGTGAGGAAAAATATTAGCGCTAAAGAGCGAGCTTTAGAGCTAATGCACTTTCTTACCGACGATAATATAGCAGCAATTATGCCGCCATGGGGTGGAGAGCTTGCTCTAGACGTTTTGCAATATATTGACTTTAACATAGTGAAAACGGCTAAACCTAAGTGGTTGGTGGGGTTCTCTGATGTTAGTACATTAGCGTGTGTGCTCACTTCTCGTTGTGGTTGGGCAACCCTTCATACTGCTAATTTAATGCAGCTACATCCAAATGAAACTGATCATAATTGTGTAAATGTTTTTCACGTTTTAGCGCTCACCAAAGGCGAGCAATTTGAACAAGTACCTTCAGCATCATACCAAACTAAATTAATTAATTATGAGAGCGACCCTGATGCGTTGTTTGAACTTACTGAGCCAACGCAATGGCAATGTTTAAATTACAACGATGCGCGTAAATTAGAAATAACAGGCCGGCTTTTTGGCGGTGGTTTAGACACGCTTAACTTGCTGCTTGGCTCGCCTTACCTCGATTTACATCGCTTTAAACAAGAGTATGCACCAGAGGGCCTTGTGCTCTTTCTAGAAAACGCAGAGTTAAGCCCAACAGCCGTAGCACGAAGTCTCATTGCGTTAAAACTAAATGGCGTACTTACTGATGTAAACGGCATTATACTTGGTCGCAGTGCCGTTTTTGATAGCCCCCATAAGCAGATTGATTATTACCAAGCAATAGAATTAGCACTTGGTAAATGTATATTCCCCGTACTGTTTGATGCTGATATTGGGCATGTTGCACCTAATTTAAACTTAATTAATGGTGCAAGCTGTACGATTAACGCAGACATAAATGAAGGCAAAGTGATTAAGGCATCGCTAAGCACTAAGCTGTGTTAATTATTAAGTCGCTCTTATTGGTGGCTAATCATATAAAAGTAATGGATAAATTAAGCTCTCTAATTTATTTTAGTTAATCATTAGTTTTTATACGTATTGTATATTTGAAAAGGAATCGCTAAGTTGAAAATTACGGACGCTCATTACTCATACTTTTACGCAAAAGACTCCGTCACTAAGCTATTTGTTTCACTTTTCACATCGCTAGTTAGGTTAAACTGATGCGATCACCAAAATTGAATAAATCCTATTATGGCTAAATGTGCCTCTAAGATAAACCTTGATCTTAGAGGAACGATTTCCTATTTACTGGTCACGTTATTCGTGGAATTATTAAGCAACTAAAATGCAATTTATGCAGAACGTGTAAACAATTTTAGCTTAGGAGTAATTATGTGGGATGAAAGGTATAACACTCAGCAATACGCTTATGGCAAAGAGCCAAACGATTTTTTAGCCCAGCAATACAAACAATTACCTAAAGGCAGGGTTATAAGCTTAGCCGAAGGCGAGGGCCGAAATGCGGTATTTTTAGCAAAAATGGGTTATGAGGTTACTGCGGTTGATGGCTCGAAAGTAGGCCTTGAAAAAGCAGCAAAACTTGCAAAAGAGCATTGCGTAAACATTGAACTGATACATGCCGATTTAGCAGAATTTGATTTTGGAAAAGAAATATGGGATGCAGTCGTCTCTATTTATTGCCCTTTACCGAGCGCAGTTCGCTCTGCGGTATATAAACGTGCTGTAAAAGGTTTAAAGCCAGATGGAGTATTTTTACTCGAGGCCTATACACCAGAGCAAGTAAACTATAATACCGGCGGCGGCCCAGATGCAGATACTAAAACCTCAAAAAGCGATTTAGAGGATGACTTAATAGGGCTTAGTTTTGTACATTTAGAAGAATTAAAACGAGAAGTGTTTGAGGGCTCGTATCACACCGGTTTAGCATCGGTCTTGCAGGCTATAGCTAAAAAATAAATGTTATATAAGTTTAGGGCGCTTGTTATAGCGCCCTTTATTTTTATGGTTTAAACAGAGGCTAATTTTTCTTATCTGATAATTTCTCAACCAATTCAACTCGGCGATTAAGCTCACGCCCTAATTCGTTATTGTTTGTGGCAACCGGTGAATATGGGCCTGCGCCATGAGCGAGCAGTCTTGATTTTGACACGCCGTAATTAGTTATTAGCGCCTTAACAACAGCATCAGCCCGGCGCTTAGAAAGGTTTAAATTATATTCAGCTGACCCTTTATCGTCTGTGTGCCCAACTACATATAAGCTCAGCTGTTTATTTTTATCTAATACTTGTGCAATGGTATCTAAAGCCTGCTTAGACTCTGGTTTAATACTGGCTTTATCATAATCAAATTGCACACCGTATATTGATGCTTTTCCTTTTTGCGCTAACTGCTCTAGTACTTTGTCGCTATTAGTTTCGATTAAACCAGTTTGCAATGGAGTGGTTTGCATAACCACGAGTTGAATACGTGAATGGCCTTGATAATTCCCTATAAAAAATGCAGCGTAAGTCGTTTGTTCATTAAGCGTTTTTTTCATAACCTGATAGCGAGGTTGCCCTGAGTAGTTATAAATTAATTTAACCGCTAAAACATCACCTAACTGATTTATATCTTCTCTGATTTTTCTTTTATTAGTATTTTTACTACATGAGCTCTTTTGGCACGAAAATACAGTTTCAAACCCCTCTTTAACTAATGCGCCAACATAGTTGTGGTAAATTTTAAGAGAGGATACGTTATTTACCACATAAGTAATCTGAGTTATGTCGCCAATCACATCAAGTGTTGGGATCTGTTTTGTTTTTTTATCTACAACACCCACAGGAATGTTAAATTCTTCGTAGTCTACTTGCTTAAAATCCTCAATATAACTACCTGGATAACGACTCAGCAAAGGGTGATCTTGAGTTCCTTTTTTATCTTTTCTTGGAGCTTTATTACTATTTTTATGTGTTGTTGTTTTAAGTGCACTGAGATCGGCGGTTATTAAGCCGGTTTCAATCTCTTTTATATCTATAGTGGTTAACTGCACACCCGTTTCATTTTTATATTGCCCTACATAAAGAGCAACAGCAGCCTCAAGTTTGTCAGTGCCTTTGGTTGCGAATATATAATAGGGGTTTCTAAATGCACTACCAAGGTTAAAATAGCTAGATTTTTCGCCTAACCGCTTTTTATCTTCGTACTTATCACCTGAGTAACATTCATCTAGCGAACACATATAGTTAATAGTAAAGCCGGCTTTATTAAGTGCTTCTTGATAGTTTTTGGTGACCTTTAAAGAAGCCACATTTTTTATATCGTAAGAGTAATGGCTCGCAAAGCCAATAAATGAGTCAAAAGTAAATTGTTTGGCCTTTGTTTCATTGCGATTAAACTGTGTAACAAGGCGAGTTTGTTCACCTTCTAGTACCACTTTATTTTGTAATTTTGCACCAGGATAAGGTGAAAGAAACGGCTTAGCGTGAATATAAAATGCACTTAAGCAACAAGTGAAAATGATGACTAATTTATTTATATTTTTCATTAAAATTTCCTTTTTATATTGAAAGTATTCCGCGACTATAAAACAGCTGATTTTTAAAGTCATCCTACTTAACTTATAGTTTTGCTTCATTTATTTTTTATCAACACAAAATACAGAGAACGGGCGGTTTGAAAACTAAAGCATTAGTAAGCTGTTTTGGTTTACGTTTATTTGATGACGATTGCTCAGAAAAATGAGAACCTTATTAAAGTCACTTTCATAAATAAGTTATTAAGCCTTCCGCACCTAAATAATAAAAGGAAAACAATGAAAATAGATGACATCAGAGTGTTTGTGCCGTGTAAAAACTATCAACAATCGTGTGCATTTTATCAGGCGATGGGCTTTAATGTTGAGCAGGCATCAGCTGATTTAAGTATTGCAACATCAGGTGAATGCAGCCTCTTTTTACAGCGTTACTACAACCAAGAATTTGCTGAAAATTTAATGCTGCAAGTGTGCGTATTAAACATAAATGAAGCCTTTGACATTATTAGTAAGCTCACTAACTTTGATATTCGCTTTGAAGGAATAAAACAAGAGCCGTGGGGTAAAGTGATTTATTTATGGGGACCATCAGGCGAGCTTTTACACATAACTGAATTTAATTAAAAAGGAATAATAATGAAAAAAAATACGTTTTTTGTCATTTTGATGGTTTTTGTTCTGACCTCATGTAGTGCGCTTGTGAGTAATAATGCAGGTAAAAATACGCGTTCTAGCAGTTTGGTTGACTTTCTTTATCCAAACAAAGATAGCCGTGCTACGTATAAACCAGAAATTCCAGTGTTAAAATTACCTGTTACAGTGGGCATTTCATTTGTGCCTTCTAAAGATTGGCGAGCAAACGCAATTGAAAGCCAAAATGAGGTAGAGTTGCTCGAAAGAGTTAAAAAATCGTTTTTGCAGTACGATTACATTGACCGCATAGAAGTAATTCCAAGTACGTACCTTAAAGGTGGAGAAGGGTTTTCAGCGCTTGAACAAGTAGGGCGACTATACGATGTAGACGTAATGGCATTGGTTTCTTACGATCAAGTAACGCAAACCTATGAAAATAACGCCGCATTATTGTATTGGACCATTGTAGGTATGTACGTTATTCCCGGTAACGAAAATACGATTCAAACCTTCGTCGACACTGCTGTTTTTGATATAAAAAGTAAAAAAATGCTTTTTAGAGCACCAGGCATCAGCAAGCTTGAAAAAAGAACCACCGCTATTGGTATTGACGAAACGCTCAATGAAAAGTCACTTGAAGGGTTTAATTTAGCGGTTACCGATATGAGCCTAAATTTAGATGCGGAATTAGCACGCTTTAAAACGCGGGTTAAAGAAGAAAAAATAGCAAAAATAGAGAATAAAGATGGCTCAAGCAGTGCTGGGGCATTTAGTGTGTTTATTCTGGTTTTTATATCGCTACTTGTTTTAAAGCGCAGATATGTAAATAACTAAACATCTATATAACTAAGTCGCTAAATAATTAAATTTAAAACGCCACATTATTCAACTTATGCGGCGTTTTTTTATGGTGTTTAGCTTAATTTTTCATTAAAAAACGCTAAGGTACGCTGCCAAGCAAGCTCTGCTTTTTGCTCATCATAACGCCCAGTAGAGTCGTTATGAAAACCATGATTAGCACCTTCGTACATGTGCATAGTGTACTCAACATTGTTAGCTTTTAAGCTTTTTTCATACTCAGGCCATGTGGCGTTAACGCGTTTATCAAGTTCACCTAATTGAATCAGTAAAGGGGCTTTAATATTTTTGTGTAAGCTTTCACTTGCAGGTGTGCCATAAAAGGGCACTCCCGCGCTGAGTAAGTCACTATCAACTGCGGCTAAGTAGTTAACAATATAACCCCCAAAACAAAAGCCTACGGCGCCTAATTTGCCGTTGCTGCTAGGGTGGGCTTTTAAAAAGTGAGCGGCGGCTACAAAGTCGTTTTGAATTTTAGCTCTATCCATTGTGCGTTGCATTGCACGCCCCTCATCATCATTGCCCGGATAGCCACCAAGCGGGAAAAGTGCGTCGGGGGCAAAAGCAATAAAGCCTTTTTTGGCTAAGCGCCTTGCTACATCTTTTATGTAAGGGTTTAAACCACGGTTTTCGTGAATAACTAATACAACCGGCAGTTTACCTTCAATTTTGCTAGGCACCGCTAAATAACCTTTACCCTTACCATGCCCGTTTGGCGAATCAAATTCCTCGTAGGTGGCTTTAATATCGTCATCGTTAAACGAGACTTGCTCTGCAAGTGCGTAGTTAGGTAAAAGCGCGCTGGTGAGCACACTCATTGAAATTCCCAGTGCTGCAAGGCCACCTAGTTTTTTCATAAAAGTGCGACGGTCCATTAAACCATGGGCATATTCGTCATACCAATCAAACGCTTCTTGAGGAATGTGATCTATTTGAGGTGAATTCATGGTTTTCCTTAATTGTTATGCTTTTTAATATTAAGTACCTAAACGTATCGGGTATAAAAAACGAGCACTAATTTTACTATTTAGTGTATTTTTGCCGTTAACTATTAATAAGCTGACAGGCTATGATCAACCCCCATCATAAAATCTAATCCTGCAAAGGCAAACGCTACAACAATGGCACCCAATAACATTAAATTACGGTTATTTTTTCTGTATCCAACAATGGTTAGTACTGCAAATATGATAAATAAAATAAGTTGAAATGTACCCATGGTTAATCCTTTAAGAAAGTAAACTGAGAGTCAAAATACCTGTGAAAAGGGGAAGTTAGCAAATAATTGAAGGTTATTTTTAACTATAAATAAAAAGCTCGGCATGTTGCCGAGCTTTTTTTTGGTTGGGGGTTTTACTTAATTAGCTATTGGTCGTTGTTGGTTGGCCATCGACAATAGGGTGTTTACCACGCCACTTACGAATCATTCGTTTTGTATCTTCAAGTGCGACATACTGACACGGTATAAGAATAAGCGTAATTACGGTGGCAAATAGCACACCAAAGGCGAGTGATACTGCCATAGGTATTACAATTTGTGCCTGTAAACTCGTTTCCATAATAATAGGTAACACGCCAATAAAGGTGGTCACTGAGGTTAGCAATATAGCTCTAAAACGACGAGCTCCCGCTTGCATAACCGCTTCTTTTATAGGTACACCTTCAGCACGCGCTTTATTTACAAAATCAACCATAACGAGAGAGTCGTTAACTACAATACCGGCTACTGCAATAATGCCAAACATTGAAAGGCCGCTCATGGTCATTCCTAATACCATATGCCCAAACATTGCACCGACCACACCAAATGGAATAACCGACATAATGATCAATGGTTGTGAGTATGAGCGAAGCGGAATGGCTAATAATGCAAATATAATCATTAGTGAAATTGCAAAATCACGTAATTGCTCATCAGCGCTTTCCATTTCCTCTTGCACTCGACCAGCGACATTACTGGTAACACCTGGGTAATTTTGTAAAAGGGTTGGTAAATACTCGTCAGTGATTTCTTTTACAATGGCAAAAGGTTCAACTTTATCAGTATTAATGGCTGCCCATACATTAACTGTTCTGTTTGCGTTTTCACGGCGGATTCTGTTTACACCATCTACAATGTTGATTTGTGCAACTTCACTTAACGGCACCTCAACACCTGTTGGCGTGATAATACGTGTGCTGTGTATGTTACTAATAGAGTTACGTTCGTTTTCAGGGTAGCGGATCATCACTCTGATCTCTTCGCCTTCACGTAAAATACGTTGTGCCTCTAATCCGTAATAACTAAAGCTAACTTGCGATGCAACGTCTGCAAGGGTCAATCCCATGCTGTATGCAAGTGGTTTTAAATCAAGTTGCACTTCATCGGTAGCGCTTTGTAGTGAGTCGTTAACATCGCCTACGCCTTCCATGCTTTGTAATTTAGTTTTTAATAACGAAGCAACTTCTTTTAGTTTGTCGGTATCTTTACCTTGCAGTCTAAAACTTACGTCGCCGTCATCTCGTCCGCCACCAAATAAGTTATCTTCAATGGTCAACGTTTTAACGCCCGGCAATGGTGGCATTTTTTCACGCCATAATGAGCTAAGGGTGAAGGTATCAATAGGGCGTTTATCAGGTTCGATGAGCACAGCCATTAATTGTGCAGTGGTACGGCCACGAAGGCTTACCGAGAGGTCACGAATCATTTTTTGACCGTATTGTGCTTCAAGCTCTTCATCTACACTAAGAAGTACCGCTTCAATTTTTTTAGCTGTTTCAAGTGTTGCTTGCTCTGATGATTCAAGATTCATTTCTACAACCACACGCGGAAAGTCATGTTGTATTTTAGGGTTTGGCACAAATTTAACTAAACCGCCTGCAAACATGCCTGCGCTCATAATTAAAATACATATAAACCCAATAATTACGGTATAGCGATAATGAATACAGTGCCCTATGAAAGGCGTGTAGTAATTTTGAACAAACGATTTAAGACCTTTATCAACAACCATACGCACCTTGTGTAATGGGTTTTTAGGATTAGGTTTACGTGGGTTCATTGCGGCAATATGGGCCGGTAAAATAAGTTTTGATTCAATTAACGAAAAAATTAAACACAGGATAATAACGACACCAATCGCTTTAGAAAATGCTGCGCCGGGCCCTGATGCCATAGCTTGCGGTAAAAAAGCAGCAATGGTGGTGAGTACGCCAAATGTAGCGGGCATTGCAACACGTTTAACACCACGGATTACGTTATCGAGTGAGTGGCCGTGTTTTTCTATTTCGGCACTTGCCGATTCGCCCACAACAATTGCATCGTCCACCACAATACCGAGTACAATAATAAAGGCAAACAGCGACACCATATTAATGGTGATATCTAAAAAGCCTATCGGCATGAACAAAAAGGCACCCAAAAAAGAAACCGGTAAACCCATCATTACCCAAAATGCTAATCTAAGCGGTAAAAACAATGCCAACACCAGCATAACTAAAACACCACCCCATACCATGTTATCGATCATCATATCGAGACGACCTTGCAGGTAGTAGGTTAAATCAACCATAGGGGTTAGTTTTACGCCTTGTGGTAATTTGGATTCTTTTTCGGCCATGTAATTTTTAAGTACTTTGGCAACGTCGGTAATGTCTTGATCTTTAGATGCTGCAATATCAAACATTAACGAATTTTTACCATTGTATTTTGAATATAATAAGCCTTCTTCAAAACCATCGTTAATGGTGGCTACATCGCCTAAATAAATTTGTGCGCCATCAGCAAGGGTAATTAAAGGCAGCTGCTCAAACTCATTGCCTTTATATGCTTGTTTTTCAACACGCATAGAAATATACCCATTATCTGAACGGATTTGGCCAGCCGACATATTAGTTGAAAAGTTTCTTACAGCGTTTGATACATCTCTAAAAGTAAGGCCGTATTCACGCAGTTTGTCGGGGCTAATCTCAATGCCTATTTCATAATTTAAGCCGCTAAAAAAACTGACTAAATTAACACCAGGTAAAGCGAGTAATTCATCTTCTAAATCGGTACCTAGTTCTTTTAGTTGGGCATAGGTCATATCCCCATATAGTGCAATAAACATCACTTCTTGTTGAAACTTATCGCGCTGAATTATTGGTCTTTCCATACCTGCTGGAAAAGAGTTAATAGAATCTACTTGGGCTTTTATTTCGTCTAAGGCTTCTTGAAGGTCGTATTTTTCTTCAATTTCAATCCATGCCTGTGCATAACCACGGTTAGAGTAAGTTATAAAGCGTTTAATGCCCTCTAATCCCTCAAGGTTTTCTTCAATTTTTATTGTAATGCCTTCTTCAACCTCTTGCGGTGCGGCGCCAGGGTAAACGGCTTGAACACTCACCCAGTTACTTTCAAATTGCGGAAATGCTTGCTTACGAATCGTTAAGGCTGTTAATAAACCGCCAACCAGAATAAAAATCATGATTAAATTTGCTGCAACAGGGTTGCGAGCAAACCAGGCAATTAGGCCCTTTTCAGAGGTACTCATAGGGTGTCCTCTTTAAGAGCAAGCTGTGTTACTTCACCTTGTTTGTCATCTTCATCCGTTTTAACAGCCATTCCTTCGCTTGGGTATTCTAGTGCTGAGGTAATCAACTGTTCACCTAGTTGTAATCCTTGATCGGCTATTACCATGCCATCTTGTTCACGAACAATATTCAGTGTTTTAAAGCTTAGAGTATTGTTCGCGTTTAAAATGGCAATTTGTTTATCTTTAACAAGGTGATGCGGGACAATAATTGCGTTATCAAGGGCTCTGCCCTCAATGGTTGCATTAATGTATGAACCAAAACGTAGTGGCTTAGTGTTATCGGCGTATGGCGTTGGCAGTTGCGCAACTAAATAACTCATGCGGCTCACTTGATCTATTACGCCTTCGCTGCGCACAACTTCGGCCTGCCATGACGTTTGCTTGCCGGCAAATTCAGCATTAAGGGTAACGGTTGCACCAATGCCTCCATTGGCTAGGTATTGCATTTCGCTATCTGCTACAGGTAAACGTACTTCTGCCACCGATGTGGCACTTAATGCGCCAAAGCTACTGCCCGGGTTTACTACAGAGCCTAAGCTTATTGTGCGTGCGTTAATAATAGCGTCGTATGGGGCTTTTATATAAGTGCGTTCAAGGTTACGCTTTGCACGTTTAACACTGGCTTGGGCAGAGCGGTAACGCGCTAGCTTTTCGGCTAATTGCGGTTTACGTAAATAAAGCTCTGATGCAGTTGAGTCACTTGAGTCTGATTTAATACGTTCCCATTCAGCTTTTGCTACATGCGCTTGGGCACGTTCTATTTCAAGGGCTGAACTTGCTTGAGCAAGGCCGGCTTGTGCTTCAATAAAATCGGCTTCGTAATCATTTGGATCAATTCGTGCTAATATGTCGCCTTGTTTTACAAATGCACCTTCAACAAATTCATCTGCTACGGAAATAACTTGGCCACTAACTTGTGCAATTAGCTCGGTACGGTCTTTAGGTTTTACAACTCCGTACGATTTTACGTCGAGTGTTATTGCATCAATGTTGACTGTTTGCGCAGCAACCAGTGGACGAGTATCTTGCGCTGGTTTTTCTTCAGGCGGGGTTTTCATATTTGAAAAGCCAATTGCCAGTGCAATTCCGGCAGCTAAAACTGCGATTGGAAGAACAATTTGTTTTTTAGTAGCCACAAGGCATTCCTTCATAAAAGTGGTGATAGGGCAATAATAAACAATAAAGTGTTTACAAAGCGTTTGAAGATGTAACAAAGCATTACATATGTGTATTACAAATAAATATTTGGCTCTAAAAAGGAGTCTGTATTGTTAAATATGTGGTTAATTTAAACTGAGGGTGTTATGAAAACAGAGTCAATGGCGTGTCGATTAGGCTGCGGTGCATGTTGTATTGCGCCAAGTATTAGCTCGCCAATACCGGGTATGCCAAATGGCAAAAAGGCCGGAGAACGTTGTATTCAGCTAGATGAGAACAATTTATGTAAGTTATTTGGTGATGAGTCTCGACCAAAAGTATGCAGTGATTTTACTGCCACAGTTGATGTATGTGGGTCAACTAATGCAGAGGCTCTAGCACTTATCACAGAGCTTGAACAATTAACCTAGCTGGTGTGTTCAATACACACATAGTTACATTTAACTACTACCGAGTAACTTTTTTAAGTTATTAAAAGCTGCGCTTTTCACGCGAGCGAGCTCTGCGTCTACTACAAATGTGCAGTTATACGGCTATTTTATAGACGTAAAGCATGCTTACGTTATTGGCAAAGACGTAAAAGTGATTTATTCACAAAGAGGGTAAGAGGCGCTGCGCTTTTAGAGAAAGTGACAAACATAAAAGTTGATCATGAGTTTAGGTTTACTCTTTTACTCTTCATTCATTTCTCTTTGTGCAGTAATTTTGTCTTTGCCATAGTAAAAGGCGAATACTTTCAACTTGATGGATGAAGCCATTAAAGTGAACGATTCACAAAGAGGATAAGAGGCGCTGCGCTCTTAGAGCAAAGATTAATTGAATAAATCTTAACTATTCTTTCAGGTTTAATTTTTAGATTTTGCTCAAAACGAATATTCGCATATGTGGCATGAGCAGACATCCAAGGTTTTTAATGTCTGAAGTCAAGATTTGACCCCATTCACCTCATTAATGTCTGAAGTCAAGATTTGACCCCATTCAGACCCCCAAAACGAATATTCGCATATGTGGCATGAGCAGACATCGAAGGTTTTTAATGTCTGAAGTCAAGATTTGACCCCATTCACCTTTTTAATGTCTGAAGTCAAGATTTGACCCCATTCACCTTTAGTGCCACAGTTGATGTGTGTGGGTCAACTAATGCAGAGGCTCTAGCACTTATCACAGAGCTTGAACAATTAACCTAGCTGGTGTGTTCAATACACACATAGTTACATTTAACTACTACCGAGTAACTTTTTTACGTTATTAAAAGCTGCGCTTTTCACGCGAGCGAGCTCTGCGCCTACTGTAAATGTGCAGATATACGGCTATTTTATAGACGTAAATCATGCTTACGTTACTGGCAAAGCATGTAAAAGTGATTTATTTACAAAGAGGGTAAGAGGCGCTGCGCTTTTAGAGTAGTCATTAGCTTAAAGTCTTTTGGCTTTTATTTTCCTCATTCATTTCTCTTTGTGCCATATGTTTTTTCTTTGCCAGAATAAAACGAATACGTTTAACTTGATGGATGAAACCATTAAGTGAACGATTCACAAAGAGGGTAAGAGGCGCTGCGCTCTTAGAGCAAAGATTAATTGAATAAATCTTAACTATTCTTTCAGGTTTGATTTTTAGATTTTGCTCAAAACGAATATTCGCATATGTGGCATGAGCAGACATCGAAGGTTTTTAATGTCTGAAGTCAAGATTTGACCCCATTCACCCATTCACCCATTCACCCTAAACGGAGTTCTAACTTTTGCTAATTGTTCCCTTGGTAAACTCATATCTTCCCTCGTCTTATAACGCTTACAATAACGGGAAAATCCGAGTGCTTTGGCACGAGGTGCCAGCGAGGATTTTTTCCAATGAGCGAAGCGAATTCTGTTAATTGTTTTGTTAGTTTCCATTTTCAACAAACTTATTCAACAACTTTTCAGTTAGCATTTGCGCCTGTTCAATATCTTGAAATTCCATATTTTGATGAATACGCTGCTTGATAAAATCTAATTTCAAATAAATATCGTTATCCTCTACTATTTTTAACCCAAAGTCTGCATATGCTATGACTTTTAAATAGTTTGGGTTTCCAGTGTCAGGATCGTAATTTTGATACTCTTTTACCAGCCTTAATATTGACTGCTCTCCACCAGTCAAAGCAACACTTTCGGAAAGGCGGTATTTCAATTTATTAAATTTAACTCTTTGCTTTATTGTGTCTTCTCTGCTTAATTCATCTAAGCCTTTACTTTGAAAATATTCTCTATCCGAAACAGCCCATAACTCTGCTACGGCATTATCGGAACCTAATTCAATTGCTTTAAAAAGTAATTCAACAAAATCATCAGATATAAAATTAAATTGTGAACAGCGCTCAAAACGAGACAAAACCTCTTCGATATACTCGTAGGGCTCACCCACCTCATTTACTTTGCTCATCCATTTATCAAGTTCATCTTGAGTTTTGGGTATTGCGCTGCAACGACGTATTTCTTTTGCTTCAAGTAAGTATTCTTCTGCGGATGCAAGTTCACTAACACCTATATCAGTTTCAATCGTTGATTTTTCTTTGCGCTTTAAGTCTTTAGAAACAGCGTTTTCACTATCATTTTTATCGCTAAACTTTTCAATTTCACTATGTTCTTTTGTAATAAAATAGAAAACAACTAAGGCCAAAATTGATATAGCAAGAGCAAATTTTTTCACGAAACCTCGACAGGAAACTAACGCCTCACTAAGAGGCAAAAAATAGTTGGTTAAAATAAGCAACGAAGGAGCAAAAACCAACTGTTTTTTGTCCTTTTGAGTGCCTTGTTAGTTTGCGATTATCACAACCTCAGCAGAAGGTAATAATTGCTTGGCTTTAGCGACGACTTGTTCAACTTCGCCGTTAGTTACGACAATATCAATAGCGTTACCGCTTTTATAAAACAACGAGACGCATGATGCTTGTTGTATTTTTACAATTTTATTTTTAGGGATTTTCTTAAATGGAAATTTAAAAAACCTTGAGTCGGTTGTTGTCCTTACCCCTATTTGATCACCCAAATCTACGAAAATGCTCTCAGGATCATTTAAGCGCTTAGAATTATTTATGCGGCTAAGTGCTAGCATTATAAGAATACTACTAATGCATGTAATAAATAGTGCCACTGAACTTCCTTAGCAAACTAACGCCGCAATAAACGGCTTAGTAATAGTTGGCTAAAATGTGAAGCGAAGCGGAACCGAGCCAACTGTTGCGTGTCCGTTATTTAATTGCCTTGTTAGCAGTGCATTACGCAAGTGCTAGAATTTTCGTTTATATAACCATAACCATCAATGTTCACTGATTTTGATTCCAAACCATAAGCAGGAATTGATGTTGCTACGATTGGAAAGTTAAGCTTAATTAAATCGGCTTTACTTGGTTTAGAGATACCGAACCAAAAACTTACAACTTCATCTTTTACAAACATACATGGTTGAGAGTATTCAATTTCAGTTAAACCATGATTTATAAAACCTACAAACTCAGTACCAATTGCATCAATAAATTTAGCTTTGACGATAATGTTTGAATTAGGGTTTAACGCATCGTTTTCACTTGCAGGGGCAATAATTGTGTCATCAAAACTATCATCTTTCCACATAGGAAATTGCCAAACAGCATGTTCTGATAAGTCATGAATTGTGATATCCCAAATATGCTTGCTCATAACTTCCTTGCACTGCTAACGCTTCGCATAAACAGCGGAGCAAGTTGGACGCTTTTTTGCGCCGTGTATTTTGCAAAAAACCGGCCTGCTTGCGGAGTCAGGTTTAATGCGTTTGTTAGTTCCCAATATATGACCTCAATAAGCCCATTCTAAAAATTGGAATGGACTGCTTACTTAGCCCAAGCCCAACTAGCTTGTCCACATGGGAATCAATTTCATCGACAGAAACCCTTTCTCGCAAGTGTTTATATAAAAGACCGTAATAGTGAGCCATACCATCAAGTGACAAGTGCTTCTCAGAAGAAAATGATATTGGGAAAGTAAAGGATTTTAAAGAGCCTACAACATCTTCAACTATCTTCTCTTTATTTTCTTCCATAAATTTTATCTTATGCTCTATTAGGGTTGAAACTGCTTCAAAATCTAAACTTGTTTCGCTGCCATTTTTTTCAATGATTGGATTAATAGTTTCACTAAAGAGTAAGAATTGAATGTTTATATCTCTTGTGCCCTCAACATCCTGTTGTAATTCCCACATAGGATGATGAATAAGTCCCCATTGAACACAAATGATGTTTTCCCGTCCAGCCTTACCAATAAGAAAACCTAAGGAAAAATCGTTGGTAGAAGGTTTAAGAAAGCGAGACATGGCTCCCTCGCTACTGGCTTGTTTGAAGCCACTTCCTTTAACGATATTAATCAGTTTAGATTTCACAAAAAAGCCCTGAGGTTAATGGGAACTAACATGTTTATAGCGAGCGAATCGCGCGTTCTTCTACCACAGCGTCGCTCGTTTGTCTGAATTACTCATTTGTAACAAACTTCTTAACTATTTGCCAGCACTAGCAAAATATAGCAGTTCTGGTTTGTACTTAAGGACAAAAACGAGCGATTAGGTCGTTTTCCTGACTATGGAAGCAATATACTTTGACGAAATTAAAAAGTAACTGTTAACTACCGCTTATCGCTGTCTGTCATATGAAGTCTAAATCTATTCCATTAAACTTTAAGATAAGATATGAGCTAGTGCAGATTAATTAAAAGCATTGGCTGATTACGTTTATCTCATTTACTCCTCATTCGCTTCTCTTTGTGCGTTTTTTAGCTTTGCGTTATATAAAACGCGCTACTTTTATTGGTTGAAGCTCATAAAGTGAATAATTCACAAAAAGGGTAAGAGGCGCTGCGCCTTTAGAGGAAAGATTAATTTAAAGCATTGGCTGATTTACGCTTATCTAATTTACTCATCACTCATTTCTCTTTGTGCAAGATTTTGCTTAAAAAACATTTTTATATAAACCAACACAGCGTTTACAAACTAAGGTAAACATTAAGTTTGTAAACGCTGAATTTAATGTCTACCAGCTATACGTTGCACTTAACGTATATTGCTCACCGCGCCCTGGTGTGCCGGGTATTTCTTCAAACGATTCATCCCACACATTGTCTGCAGCTAACGTAATAAATAAATTATTAATAACGGTTGGCGTAATTTTTAGCGACACTTGCGTAAATAATGCGGTGTCTTTGCTACTGCGCAGTGCGTTTTCGTGCTGTTTACGCCACTCGTTATCAATCCTCATTTCTATTAGGTCGTTTGGTGTCCAAATTGCACCTAAGGTAACACGGTGATCAGGAAAATTTAACGCGTAAAAGCTGGCGTCGATATCTGCATCACCATAGTTTTCTGACTTATTTAAGTAGGTGTAGCTTGCAATGAGTTCGGTTGTATCAAAATACTTAGTCGCAAAAAATTCAACGCCGGTGGCGTCTATGTCTACCGGATTAGCAAAGCGGGCAGAGCTAGAGTCAAAACTAAAAGTCCAATCGGTTAGGTTGTTATCCTCTCGGTAAAAAACTGCTGAATTAAGCTGCCAGGTTTGCTCTTGTATTAAATAGCCAAGCTCTAGGTTTTTAGTTGTTTCGCGCTCAAGGTTGTAATTACTTCTAAATAACCCGCCTTGATCACTGCCACCAATAGCGGTGTAGCCTGCAACTTGGCTCGCTTGCGCATACGATAAGTAAACGGTTTGCTCAGAGCCATCACTGTTTTGAGTGTTTAGTGAAATATCGCCAATGAGCGATAACTCAGAGTCATCTCGGTTTGTGTCGTCAAAAGCCGCACCTAGGCGAAGTGTTAATAGCTGGTTTTGTTTAAGGTCGATTTTATATTCAGGTAATACGCTCAGTTTGTAATAAGTGCGTGAGGTAAAATTATTCTCAAGTGTGGTCGACTCTATTTCATCTTCAATATATTGCGCTGAATAATTTACTGCAAACGCGGTGTTTTGTGCATGGCTTCCTGATACCGCAATCGATTTTACTTTAGTTTCATGAAAGGCTTCAAAGGCGCTTGGATTCTCACGAGAAAATACATAATGGTCGTTGTGTTTTCTGTAATAGGCCGACACCTCAAAACGGCTATTGTCAGCGTAATTTTGCTGGTGGTTAAGCATGAGTAAGCGGGTTTCTAGTTCTTCTGTTTCGTTTACGCCAAATGGTGTGTACATATTTGGCCAACCAAAAAACTTTTCTTGTGAGCCATACAGCACATCGGTTTGCGAATCCGAACCTATTAACTGTATGCGCGCAGAGGCGCGATTAAAATCGTGATCGCCGTTTTCTATTGAGCCGTCACTTTGTGAATGAGAATATTCGCCCTCAAAGCCAAGCTGCCAATTTTTAGCATCATCAATTTCTGTGCTTATTCCTGCGTAAATACTTTGTAAGTTAAAGTTGTTTGTACCTGTGCCTACAGAGACATTGCCGCCAGTTTTGATGGGTTTAAAACCAAACGAAATCGATCCCACAGAGCTGTTCATACCGTTTAAGGCATTGTCGGCTCCGGTTAAAACGTAAGGTCCAGTTAGCATTTGCGGTGCAATTGGGAGCTCAGCAACGTAATGACCTGTTTGAGGGTCGAGTAGGGTAGCACTGCCGACTCTAAACCCTGTGTTTTCGAAAATACCGCCACGAATTGTTACATCAGCCTGGGCTTCTGCCATATTACGTGATTGTAAATCAACACGAGGGTCGTATTCTAAATTAGAGACGGGGGAGTCAAAGGTACCAACGGGTAATTTATTTGCCGTGGCCGATGCCTCAACAGTAATTTGTTCTATTGCTGTTTCGGTGTTGCTTGTAGCTTGCGCATAAGAAAAAGGTGTAACGCTGCACAGCAGTGCAGAAAATATAAAATGCTCAGTGCGATTCATGGTGTATCTCATAATGTGTTTAGGCACTAATAAAAACTATATAAAGCGGGTGGGCTAGCTTAATTTAGTCAGTGCAATTTTGTGCGCTATTGTACAGTAATTATAAAAATCTGCATTTGATAATCATTTGTATAATTAACGCGTTACAATACACATGTATTTTTAATTAACTTTATTGAGTTAGATAAACGATGACAGTTCAGCAACACAATACACTTTATTTTGCCGGCGGCTGCTTATGGGGCGTGCAAGAGTTTATGAAACATTTACCTGGCGTTATAACAACCCAAGCTGGGCGTGCTAACGGCGCAAGTAATACCACGCAAGGAGAATACGATGGTTATGCCGAGTGTGTAAAAGTAACGTTTGACTCAAGTGTTGTTTCACTCAATCAACTGTTTGACTATTTTTTTGAAATTATCGACCCCTATAGTGTTAATAAGCAAGGGGAAGATGCAGGCCCAAAATACCGTACAGGCATTTACAGCAAAAACCTAAGTCATCTAGACGCAGCAAGCAATTATATAAATAAGCGCAGCGATGCCGATAAAATTGCGGTAAAGGTGGAGCAGTTAACCAATTACGTACCAAGCGATTCAGAGCATCAAGACCGATTAACTAACCACCCCGATGATTATTGCCATATACCATTAAATTTATTGTATAAGTATAAATTGTCATAGAATTATACTTGGATTATAGGTCACTCAGGCCTTTCAAAGCGATACAATTTAAATGAGCCAGTTTGAAGTGTTGTACCTTTGTGGTTTGAATACATATAGCCTTTGAGTTCTCGGTTGTCTTTATGAATAATTAGTTTATTTGCGAAGAGTGGATTGCTGGTCGTGATTTCCAGTACGTTGTCTTTTTCTTTAATATCTTGTGGCATAAACGTGGTACTGACTATGCCATCACTTATAAAATAATTGAAATATGACTCTTTATTGGGATGAAATTCAATACTTGCGAGTTTCTGATTGCCGTCTAAATTTAATAATCCTATCCAAAAACCATATAAGCCTGACTTTTCTATTGTTGCTAACTTATCTATTTTAGAGCGGTATTTATCTATAAATGTATGAACGGTAGATTGCCGTTCTTGTTTTTCCAACCGGTAAGTTTTTGACATGACAAAATCATCTTCTGCATTAGAATAAATTTCTAATACCTCAAATGAATTATCTAAAAAACGGCTTAAAATTAATGTAAATTGCAGATGTTCTTTATTAGGGCTAATAAGTGTAATAGTGCAATTAAGGCGACTGCATTTAATATCGTTATTATTAAACGCAATTGATTTATTTCTATGAAATGCACTGGCGATATTTGCAATGATTAAACGGTGTTCTCCGTTTTCTTTTATTTCCAGTACATTGTATTCAAAATTATTTTTGTAAATGCCTTGCCACAAACCCGGAGTTAATTTTAAATTTTCCGCATGTGCGGGGAGCGCAGCAAAAAAAGCGAGTAGAGTGACTGTAAAGTACTTTAAAAAAGCCAAGGTATGAGTCCTTTGTTAACAAAAAAGCTCACATACTGTGAGCTCTTTAAAACTAACTTTAAAATTACTGCTGCTTTTGCGGCGGGAAGTTACTTAAAATATTTGCGACTGTTTTTTTAATTGACGCTTCGCGTTGCTCAGGTGTTTGTTTTTTCTTTAATCGGCCTTCTTTAGCACCGCGCCATATTAGTTGATTGGATGCACTGTCTACAATATCGATAACCAATGTACCCACTTCGTATTCACGCGCTGTTGTGTCTCGTTGAAAACCAGTACCCCAGTAACCCCAACGGTTACTGTAACCAGTATTAAATGTATCTACTTCTAATTCTTTATCTACCGACGCATGATAGTTAACAAGTACGTCAGCTTGGGCTGCATCTACTAATGTCATACCAAGGGTGTTTGTAAGCTCATTATTTACCGCAGTACGCACACGTTTTTCCATTAAACCGTTAATTTGGTAGTTGTTGGTGTCTTTAGTTAAACTCGCGTTTTCTACCCAAGCAAATGTTTTAAAATTACTAAAGTTAGCTGATTTATCGTAATCCCAATCTGGGGTTTGAGTACAAGCGCTAAGTAGTGCTAGTGCTGCAACAATAAGTATATTTTTCATTACGTTTGCTCCAATAAAATGCATTACCTTAAAATAACACACCTTATATAAATGTGTATTATTAAAAGGTTCTAAAAATTAGTTTAGTGTGATGAATATGAATGACTAATTAATACTAATTAGCCACTCAAAAATTTAATGCTCTACTTCTATCCAATCTTTTTCATCTACCCAGTTTTGTGCGCCATCTTTTACCGAACGAATCGGCACAATGTAGTCACAACTTATTTGCGGCTTAACTGAGGCAAATATAGGCACAAAGCCAAAGCTTAATGCGGTTTCTATAATTGCTTTTTGGTTTTGCGGGTCAATGTCGGCCGCTTCATCAATATAAATAGGTATACGGTACAGGTTTTGTTCCTGATCGCTTAATAAGTAACGAATAAACAACATGCCACACAATAACTTAATAGTAATACGTGTGCCATTTGAGCCGGCTGAGTCTATTTTTTCAAAGTGTTCGGTTTCACCTGCGCGGTTTACCACTTCAAAACGAATATCGAACAAGTCAGTTAATGTAAGGCCTGCTTTGTCTGAGGCGAGTTTTATTAAGTGATCTTTTGCTTCGTTTACCGCGCTTTCGCTGTAAGGTTCTTGGCTCAGTAAATCAAGCGTGTCGCCTTGTTCAAACTGATGCGACGTGCTGATAATAGTATCAATACTATCAACCAGCATTTTGCGTGGTATTACGTTAATTTTAAACGCTTGAAGGTTAGAAATACGGTGCTGGCTTATGCCTTTATTAAAGCTGTTCATTTCGCGGCGAAGGCGGTCTAAGTCTTCACGCAAGCCCTTAATCGTGGCGGCTACTTCGGTCAGAGCTACACGGCCTTGGCGCTCAACCGCATCGCGTTCGTTATCAAGGTTATGAAATGCGCTAATAAGCTTTTGGTATTTAGTAAATTCGTCGGTTTCGTTATCGAACTTAGTAATGCCTGCGTTATATACGTGCAAATAGGTATTACGCACGTTTATGTCAAAGTTGCGAAGCTCTTGGCAGTCTTTATTAAAGTGATGTACTAAGTCACTTAGGTTATCAAAGTCGACTGTTATATCAATCATGTACGGGGTCACTTTACCGCTGTATAAATCAAGCGTGTGATCAATTCGCTCACTTTTAACTTGACGTAGGCGCTCAGTTTGGCGATTAATTTGCTCTTGTTTCGATTTAATTAACGAGCGTCTATCTGCAATTGAGCCACTATTTTTTTGAATGTCTTGCAGGTAATCGTCAACTTGTTCGCGCTCTGCTAATAATTGCTCTTTTAGCATGGCTTGCGCGTCTACCGACTGCTGCATTACTTCAAATTGCTCTAAACGTTTTAGTGCTCCCTCAAGACTCATTAGTTCATCGTAGAGTGCGTCTTTTTCTTTTTGTTTATCGGCAACATTGGCTGCCACTTCGCGCTGTTGTTTAAACTCTTTTAACGCGTGTTCAAGCGCACTTAACTGCGCGGTTAATTGCTCTTTGTTTTCGCCGCTTTGCATGTGTACTGGCGAAAGCTTTTTAAGTTTAATACTTGCGCCTGGCAAATTAAGCACACCGCCTTTAACGTTATCGCTTAATAACGATAAAAATTCCCCAAAGGCATCTTCGTCATCAATGGTTATATCGCCATTAGTGGTGGTTGCAAAAGAGAGTAGGTCGGGGTTTAAAATGCGTGATATTTCTTCCACTTCTTTAAGCGATAGGTCTTCGCGCATACGGGTGAACAAATTAAACTCCAGGTTTTTAAGCTGCAGTTTTAAGCTTTTAATTTGTTTTTGCGTTTCGCTAATGCGGTAATCAAGCGTGTGCAAGCTTTGCCCTTGTGCGCTGGTAATAGAGTGCGAAAGCGACTCGTAGTCTTGCTTAAGTTGGCCAAGGTTGGTTTTCATTGTGGCTTTATTTACCAGCTCAAACTCGCTTTTAAGGGCGCTGTAATCTAAAAACCATTGCTCAATTTGAGTTTGTTTGCGCTCTATATCGCGCGATTGCTGTACGTATAGGCTTTGTTTTTGCTCAAATTCGTGCTTTTCGTGTTCAATGTCTTCAAGTGCTATACCCAGTTCATTGAGCTGCTCTTCTTGGTAGGTGTCAAAGTCAATGAGTGCTTGGTCAATTTTAGGCGCGTACGCTGCTAATTTACCTTTAAGCACGGTTTGATTTTCAAGCATTGATTCAAGTGCGCTTATTGGCTCTTGCATTGATTCAAGGGCTTTTAATTCGCGCTTAGCCCGGTTTACTTTGTCAAACGAGCGACGCCATACTTCGTAAAAATCAACCTTTGAGTTTGACATATGGCGCTCAAACACACGTAGCATAAAGCGTTTAACATCGCTTGCGCCCAATTTATGTAAGTTAAGAATACGCCTAAAAATTTCTTTATAAATAGCGGAGTCTTGCACGTTATTAAGCGGGATCATTTTTAAATTAATGTCGCCGTCAAAAGGCGTTGCGCCACCGGTAAGTAGGGCGTTTAGCTCTTGTGCTTTTAGCTCAATAGGATTGTAATTAAGCGACTTTAAATGATTAAACAGCTTGGTAAATTTAATTATGGTATTACCTTGCGTGTACTGTCCTAAATCGAGCTTGCCTTGATAACAAAAGTACTGGTGCGCGTAACCGGCTATTTTACCCAGACCCGCTACACCAATAACCACCGAGCCATGGGGGAGGTTGGCTTCAAGTAAAATGTACGACTGATCCGATGAAAAATAAAACTTACGGGTTTCATCTAAATCGTGCCCGTCCCATTCGGTAAGGCGTAAATCGTTTATAAGCGGAAATTGTAGGGCGTTAATAACCGAGCTTTTACCGGTATTATTTGGCGCACAAATAGAGCTGCTTTTATCAAGCGGGATCACACACTTTGCATAACCTGCGGTATTAAGTAGGGCGAGTTTACTCAGTCCGTATAAGTTGTTCATTCCTCGTCCTCCGTCATGTAGGTTTCTTCGTTTACTTCCATTAATGCGTCAATGTAGCGGTGAATAGGGGCTTGTAGCATAAAGCCGCCTTCTACTTCACGGGCAAGGCCTAAACGAACCATACGTAGGTAAACATCTTTTCGTAAATCTGAGCCCGAAAATATCTCAAGCTGATCAAACAAGTGCTTGTTTATTTGCACTAAGGTTTGCATCAGTTCTAAATCGTTTACTTCATCAAACAGGGCGCGCATTGGGTCTTTACCTGTATTGGCAAAGTGCTCAATTAAAATGTAAATAGTGAGTGCGATAGCGCGAGATATTTTACCCATATTTGGCGTACTTTCGTCGCTGGCAAAATAGTAAAAGCCACGGCTATCGTGTTTTATGTCATGGCCTAATGCGGTAAATAGTGCGCTGTAAGATTCAATGTGTTGGTCGAGTTCTTGCCACATTACGTTGTCTTGTTCGCAAATGTGGTAACCCGCAGTTAATTTTTTATTGATTGCTTGCAGGTGAGTGAGTTCTTCTAGGTTTATATGTGTCATGGTAATTACTTATCTGCCTCAGTATTAGGCTGAGTTGCTGAATCTGATGCCTGAGAATTAAATGGGTAAAGTGAAAAGTGTTGGCCGGCAATTTTAACTCGGGCTTTTTCATCGCTTTGACTAATTTCAATGTCGCTATCACTGACTAATTTTTGATATAAAAAGAGCATTTCGTCGGCGTCTAAGTCGGGATAGCTTTCATCTAAAAACTGCAGCAGCGGCTGTGGTTTTTTACGTTTTTTGTTAAAGCGTTTAGCAAAGCTTGTTTTTACATCGTTGTAGTCAGGAATGTTAGGCGTTACAAATGCGGGTACATCTTGTTGTTCGGGAAGTTGATATTCTTCGTGTTCAAATTCTACCAAGCTTGCCATGTACGCGACAATATGGCGTTGTTGCCCAAGCGAATAACGCTGAGAGTCGGTTACAAAATTAGGTTGTACAGCGCTTAGCATGTTGTCTACGCCATTTTTACGCACAAGGCCGAGCACTTTGGCAGCTTGGCGTGTAACTAAGTTATTTCGGCGTAGCTCTTCGCGCAGGGGCATGAGCATATCGGCACTTTTACGTAAACTCTCTCGGCCCATTAGGTTCATTTCGAGTATGCGAGTTCGTAGCTGTTCTAGCATGCGTTTGTCGGTGTATGCTTTACCAGAGCGTTCAATAAATTCGATTTGTTTACTGATTTGCTGCTCTATTATTGTAAAGCAGGCATGAAAATCGCCCCTAATATCGACCATTTCAAGCATGGGCTCTATATATTCGTCAAAGGCTTCAATTACTGCTTTGTAGCGTTTTTGTAGTGATTGCACCGCACTGTTTGATTTAGCTTGTTCAACAATATTTAAAATGGCGTTTTCGTTGTGCGCGTAAAGTTTCATTATTTTACGTACCCGATCATCCATAATACGGCTAAATCGGCGTAAATCGTCAAAGTCTTCCATGCTACCAGCGTTATCTAAACGATTACCTAAACGGGCAAGATCGTCTACTAACACGCTAATTTCTTGTGCTAAGCCCAAATGCTCTTCTTGCAGTAAAAAAGTAGCAAAGTCAGCAATTGCACGGTTAATTTCAAGCTGTGATGATTTAGCCAGTGGAATTAAAATATCTTGATTGAGCAAACGGTTTGTTTCTTTGTAAATGCGCTCGTTGTTCCACGTGGGTTGTTTTTGCTTTATCGCATTTTGCACGTCTTTTAGGCTAAAGTCGGCCATTTTAAAACGTTTAAATAGTAGCTCTAAAACTCCCCAATGTTCGCTAAGGGTATTTAGTCGCTTTTTAGCTGGGATCATAAGGTGTTACAACATCCTAGTAATTTATTATTGAGAATTTAGAAGCGTCTCATTATTACGTATTCTAATTAATCTAGCCTGTATATGGTATTCGTTTTTAAGACTATTTAATAATAGTTTTTGTATAGCCGCAGTGCTAACATTCGCGCCGAAAATAGGCACGTCGAGAGGGACTTTGCGTGTGTTCTTTAAAACAATATCAAAGGTTATTTAATACCCATGGTTTCCACGATTATTCTAACCCTGATAGCGATCGGATTTTTATTGATTGTTATAGAAGATATCATCCATGTAAATAAAGCTAAAACCACGCTTTTTTTTGGCACGCTTTGCTGGATCCTCCTGTTTATTTTCCCTTTGCATGGGCAAAGCCCAGAGCAAGTACAAGAACTCCTTAACGAAAATATTTTAGAGATAGCATCGCTGTGGTTGTTTTTAATGGCCGCCATGACCTTTGTTGCTTATTTAAATTCAAAAGGGTTTATCGAAAATATTGTGCACAGAGTAATGCCAACAAGTATTAGCGAACGCAAGCTGATGTTTTTGGTTGGGGTATTTGCCTTTTTGTTTTCGTCGGTTTCAGACAACGTAACGGCTACGTTAATATCGCTTGCTGTAGTTATGTCGTTAAAACTACCGCCTAAAAAGCTTATAAAATATGCCACACTTATTGTGTTTGGTGTTAACTCCGGTGGTGTGTCGTTAATTACCGGTGACGTAACAACCTTAATGATATTTTTAGATGGCAAGGTAACCATTGCTAACTTATTACTGCTTATTGCGCCTGCATTTATTAGCGTTATGCTGTTAGCAGCAATGCTAAGTGTTGGCATGAAAGGGGATGTAATCTTTTCAAAGTCTGGAAAAAAACGCATAGAAAAAACCGATATCACCATTGCAGTTATTTTTGTATCTACAGTTATAAGCATACTTGCGCTGAGTGTAATTTACAGTGTACCGCCTTTATTAACTTTTTTATGTGGCCTATCAATCATGTTTTTAGTGGCGCAATTTTTAATGCGCAAAAAAGACATAAACAAAAACATTATCGACTACGTACGCGACATAGAATACGACACCTTACTGTTTTTCGTCGGGGTTTTATTATTGGTAGGTGCTTTAAAAGAGATTGGAATGCTAAGTAAGTTTACCGACCTTTACACCGTTATGGCGCCACAGTACGCTAACTACTTAATGGGTATTTTATCGGCTGGGGTTGATAACGTTCCGCTCACTGCTGCTTTACTAAAAGCTAATATAGTAATGAGCCAGCAAGATTGGTTATCGTTTACTTATGCAACCGGTGTTGGCGGATCTATGCTAATTATTGGATCGGCTGCGGGTATTATTGCTATGAGTAAAGTAAAAGAGCTAACTTTTATGAGTTACTTACGTTTGTCGCTCTATTTGTTAGTAAGTTATACCGTGGGTTATGCGGGCGCTTATTACATGGGCGGGTTTGTTTAAGTTTTGCTTAACAAACCGCATTAAAACGCTTGACAGCTAGACGTCTAAACGTTAACTTTCAAACCCCACTTTATAGTGGGGTTTTGTTTTATTAGCCATTGGTTAATACAACATTCAGAAGAGGTGCGATACTTAGGTATTTAATGGTAGGTGACGAACGCCCATAACCATTAAAGAGGGAAGTACTCGCCGAGAAAACCAACGTTACGTCGATGTTGTTTTTCGGTTTATGGGGCTGAATCCTCAAAACTGTCACCAATCTAGGTGGAGAGCTTCTGGCAGTGGATTTACCTTCAAGCATTCACTTGCCAAGTTCTTCTTGTTTTATCGCGGTTTGGATACCGCAAAAGGAGACTAAATGACTACCCAATCAGTGCCGCAAACAGTATCGGACGTTAAATCAGATTACATCGTTGCCAAATTTGGCGGAACCAGTGTGGCTAACTTTGATGCGATGAGTCGTTGTAGCGAAATTATTGTTGCCGATAAAAGCGTGCGTATTGTTGCTGTGAGCGCCAGTGCCGGCGTAACTAATCATTTGGTTGCACTGTGTAAATCAAACATTACCCCAAAGCAGCGCCAAGAACACATTGACGGCGTGCTAGCCATTCAACACGCTATTTTAGATGAGTTGTCGCTTGATGCCGATTTAGCAGTAGGTTTTAACGAAACGTTAAAAGCATTTCAAACGCTAGCGCTTGAAACACTGACAACTGATCAGCAGCACGATGAGTTACTTAGCTTTGGTGAACGTTTATCGTCGTATTTATTTGCGCAAGTGCTGCGTTTAAAAGGGTTAAATGCCGATCGCTTTGATGTACGTCAAGTACTTAAAACAGATAGTCAGTTTGGAAAAGCAACGCCAAATGTAAGCGCAACAGCACAAGCTGCTAAAGAATATTTGATCCCATTGTTAGATGATCAAGTTATCGTAACCCAAGGTTTTGTTGGTAGTGACGAATTTGGACAAACAACAACGCTTGGCCGTGGTGGGTCTGACTACAGTGCCGCTTTACTTGCTGAGGCAATAAACGCCAAAAGCGTACATATTTGGACTGATGTTGTGGGTATTTTTAGTACCGATCCGCGATTATGTGTAAAGGCATCGCCCATTGCTCGCTTAAGCTTTGATGAAGCCGCTGAAATGGCTACCTTTGGTGCAAAGGTATTGCATCCTGCTACTATTTTACCCGCTAGCCGTAGTCATATTAATGTGTTTGTTGGTTCAAGCCGCGAGCCTGAACGTGGTGGTACGTGGATAGAGCGTGAAAAATCGCAGCAGCCAGGAATTCGCGCGGTAACCCAGCGTAAAAATCAAATTTTGCTCACCCTTAAAAGCCCTGAAATGCTATTGGCTAGCGGCTTTTTAGCTCGTGTATTTACTATCTTAAGCGAGTTTAATATATCGGTTGATTTGGTAACTACGTCTGAAATTAGTGTAGCAATAACGCTTGATAATGCGCCTAACGCGTCGCGCCCAGAGCTCGACCAAGCGTGTTTAGATAAGCTTGCTGAATTTTGCCATGTGTCGGTTGAAAACAACTTAACACTGGTGGCACTTATTGGCTCTGAGATTCAACTTCGCCAACACGAAATGAACTTAATGCAGGTATTAAGTGACTTTAATATTCGCTTAATTTGTCATGGAGCAAGTAAGCACAACCTATGCTTTTTAGTCGAGCAAAGTGAATCTGATAATGTGGTTCAGGCTATTCATAGCCGTTTGTTAGAAGCTTAACTAGCAATATCAATTCGCAATAATACTTAATCATTTTTAGGGCTAAAAGTGTCGCTATCTGCGTTAAAAAATTCTCATTTAGAACAACTAAATAACGAATTTTTTGCCTAGCTATCAACACGTTTATCTATCCTCAAAATAGATCACTTAATTTAGCGGATTGTTATAAGCGAGAGATCGGTTAACACAAAGCACCGCCAGTCGGTGCTTTTTTTATGCACTAAGGTTAAATCAAATGTCTCTGTTTGTGTGTTTACTACTTGGCTGCTTGCGACCAAGCCTACTAAGGTTAATTCGTCAAATACGTTGGGGCTAAGTAATTTGGCAATAGGGCGACCAGTTGCTTTAGCTAATGACTCTTTTAATGTCCAAATTCTAAAAAAGGTATTGGCTTGGCTTTGCGTATTAGGTTGAGACGTAATTAATGTAACTTCGTCTGTGTGGTAAAAATGCTTGGCTAGTTTTTCAAACGGGCGCGTTAAGCTAATTTTTTCAAGGTCGAAGCCAAACCCCTCGCTTTCTAAATTTAAAGCAACCCCAACAAAACCATGAGAGTGCGATATACACGTATTAATAACGCACTCGTTAATATGCAGCTCTAATTTGGCTGTGGATTGGTTAAAGCTTGTGTTAATGGCATTTAATGGCACATTTGAAAATTCAGGGAGGATGGATTTTACAAGCAATTTTAAAAGTAAACGGCTTGCTACATATTCTTTTTTAGCTATTTGGTTTTTACGGCGGTTAATAACGGTTAATTCAAATTCGCTGAGTAAGCTTGCCAAGTTGTAATTAGCCAAATTAAGAGTATTAGCGTCGAACAACAAAACGGTACTTTTGCCTTTAGGTAAATTGGCAAAATTTGTTGGCGTTATAGTTAAGGCGTTATTAAAAAAATGTGCGGTCATATTAGCTCAAAAAGTAAAAAGTCGTTGTTATTGTGAGCAGTTAACGCGACAAACAAAGGCTGAATACAATTTTATTACTCAGCTGGCATTAAATATGGTTTAATTCACAACAATCAAAATAATAACAGATTTGTAGATGTATGGCACAAATGCGTGATGGGTTTCAAAGCCGACTTGGTTTTGTTTTAGCCGCTGCTGGCGCGGCAGTGGGTTTGGGTAATATTTGGGGGTTCCCTACACAAGCTGCTAATCATGGCGGTGGAGCTTTTTTACTCGTCTATTTTCTGGTTATCTTTTTATTGGCTTTACCGGCGCTATATACCGAGCTTTATTTAGGCCATAACGCACAAGCAAACCCGGTAAAAGCGCTGGGTGACGCATGGCAAGATAGCAACCGTAAAATAGGCGCAGCTGCGGGCTATATTGGCCTTGCGGGTGCAGTGGTTATGTTGAGTTTTTATTCAATTGTGGCAGGGTGGATGCTGTCGTACGCAATTGAGCCAGTTACAACGTTCGTTGGTTTGCACAGTGTGAGCGAGTTTTTACACAGTGACTCGCAAGCCCGTAATTTTGTATTTACACCATTAATGCTTATTTTAACGGCCTGCATTATTTTAAAGGGGGTTAAATCGGGTATTGAAACGTGGTCGCGCCGACTTATGCCTATGCTATTGGTGTTACTTGTTGCGCTAATTGCTTATATAGCCACTTTGGATGGCGCAAGCGAAGGTTTTGCAGCGTATTTAATGCCTAACTTTAGCCAAATACTCGATCCAAATTTAATTATTGCCGCTATGGGACAAGCGTTCTTTTCGTTGTCGTTAGGGGTGGGTTGTATGATGATTTACGGCTCGTATTTACAGCCTGATGCCAATTTACCAAAACTAACGGCAAGTGTTGCATTACTTGATACGAGCGTTGCATTTTTAGCTGGTTTACTTATTATTCCGGCTATTTATGTTGCACAGCATAATGGTGTTGAGGTGTTTAGTGGCGGTAAATTAATAGGTGAAGGGCAGCTTATATTTGCCATTTTACCTGAGCTATTTAATACCATGGGAGAAATAGGGTTACTGGTTGGTTTATTGTTTTTTGTTTTGATGTCGATAGCGTCTGTGACCTCGACTATTTCGTCTACTGAAATTCCGGTTGCGTTTTTAGTTGAAAACCACAATGTAAACCGAACTAAAGCCACGTGGTTGGTAAGCTTAGTGGTTTTAATATGTGCGAGTGCAATTATAGTAAACTTCGATTGGTTATTTGGTTTAGTTATTATGGTGTTTACTCAGTACCAACTCCCGTTAATGGGGTTGTTTTATTTTATAACGGTTGGCTGGATGTTCAAACGAGGTAATAAGTTACACCAAGCTAGCACCGGCGCGCATTTTTGGTTTGCCCAGTATATTCGTTTTGTATGCCCAATATTAATGACCTTGGTGTTTGCAAACGTCGCGTTTGGTTAATGACTTAATGCAACGAGACTAAAAAGCCTCCGTCGGGGGCTTTTTGCATTTTAAAATGCTGATCGTGATATTTAAAATATTGATATAGCTTACTTACGCCTAGCTGCTTTTTTGTAATGTTGAATATTCGATGAAGGTAGGTACCAACATCCACTGTTTCAGAGAGTCCAGTTTTTGCATGTTGTGTGTTCTCAACGGCTTCTTTCACCAGTGCTAAATGGTAGGTATCAACAGAGGCAATAATTTTATTTTTTACTTTAGGTATGGTGTTTTGTTTACCTAAAATATAAAAATCATCAAAATAGTGTTTAGCGCTCGCTGTGTTATTACCAAACCCTATTACTTTTTTACCATTTAGTCTTAAAAAGTGCACTAGAGCCGCAAAGTCAGAATCAGATGACGCTATTGCAAAAGTGTCAATCGGCGAGACATACAATGACTCCATAACCCCGACAGTTAACGCAATATCGGCAGCATTACTTTTCGATTTTACAAGTTTTTCTTGGTACACCATTTCTATAGCAAAGCGCGAGCATATATTCACCCAAGGTTTCAGCTGTACAGCTCCAAAGTTGCCATATGCTTTTTTAACCTCAATATGTTCAAACTTAGCCATTATTTGCTCTATATATTTATGGCTTATATTTTCTGCATCTATGAATAACGCTGTTTTTTCCATTTAAACACCTGCTAAAAAAGCCATTAAATATAACTAATTGATACCACTGCAATGCATATTTTGGCAAGTGTAAATGGCTATAAATGTTAATTTTTAAAAACGGAGTTAGTAAGCGGTTTACTCTGTTCAACCTCAAGAGCATTTGTAATGGTGGTGTTTGCTATTTCGTTGAGCGCTTCTTGAGTAAAAAAGCCTTGATGCCCGGTGATCAGGACATTTTTAAAACCAACTAAACGAGAAAATATATCGTCTTGGTTTATTTCGTCGCTGTGGTTTTTAAAAAACAGTTCGGATTCTTGCTCGTATACATCTAGTCCTAAGTAACCTAGTTTTTGTGTTTTAAGTGCTTGTATGCAGGCTTTGCTGTCGAGTAATGCACCACGTGAGGTGTTGATAAGCATAACGCCGGGCTTCATTTTAGCGAAAGCATGTTCATCGATTAAATGATGGGTTTGATCGTTTAGTGGGCAATGCAGCGAAATAATATCGCTTTGGGTAAGTAACGTGTTTAGGTCTGTAATGGAGTAGTTACCCGGTATTGCATTTGGGTCGCACACTAAAACGTTTGCGCCAAATCCATTGAGTATATTACACAGTGCTAAGCCAATTTTTCCGCACCCAATAATGCCCACTGTTTTGTTATGCAAGTTAAAGCCAAGTAACCCGTTTAGATCAAAGTTGTCTTCGCGCACGCGGTTGTAGGCTTTATGTGTTTTTCGGCTCAGTGTAAGCATAAGCGCAATACAATGCTCAGCTACGGCTTCGGGACTGTATGCTGGTACACGCAAAACATGAATGTTATGTGTTTTTGCCGCATCTAAATCAACATTATTAAAACCGGCACAGCGCAGTAATATAGTATTTACACCTTGAGCTGCTAATAACCTTATAACTTGAGCATTAACTGTATCGTTTACAAATACACACACTGCATTGTAATTGCTTGCTAACACCGCAGTTTGCTCGTTAAGCGATTGCTCAAAATAGGTTATTGCTAAGCTATTATGAGGTGTAATGCTGTGTTCAAAAAAAGATTTTTCGTACTTTTGCGCGCTAAAAAAAGCAATGTTCATGGTGTGGCTCCAACAATTTGGTGCGTTTAAAATAGTAAACCTGTTTAAATTAAACTACGTTACTGCCATGTGCTCAAGTAGCGATTACTTTTTATTTACAGCGCTGTGCGCCTATTTAAAGCAGACATAATGGGTGTTGCTTTTATGTCACTTGATTCAACGGCTTTCTGTAGGTGTGTTTCGATAACCTGTTTAAGTGTTTCAGGTTTAGTACGCGGTGCATAGCGTGCGACTAATTGCCCCTGTGAGTTAATTAAAAACTTTGTGAAATTCCATTTTACTGCACGGTTTTGTGAAATACCGCGGGTATGGCATTTTAAATAGCTAAATAAAGGGTGAGCGTCTGGGCCATTTACCATGACTTTACCAAATACTTTAAACGAAACACCAAACTGCATTTGGTAAAAGTCTCTGATAGCTAAATTATCAAGTGGCTCGTTTTGCCCAAACTGGTTACATGGGAATGCAAGTACCGTAAAGCCACGATCCTTGTACTCTTGATATAGCTTTTCGAGAGCATTTAATTGCATTGAAAAACTACATTTACTGGCTGTATTGACAATGAGTACGGTTTTGCCTTTTAACTCGCTTAAAGAAAAATTCTCACTGTTATAAAGTGGTGCATTAAACTGATAAATACTATCCATTGGTTACCTACTTAATTTCCAATTGGTGGAAATTTTACAAAGACTTTCATTCGCTTTTTTGTTGGCCGGTTGACATAATCGGGACCTAGTTTCTAAGTTAGCAGTTAAATAGGTCATTTTTATGTCAATGAAAGTCGCATTTATAGGTTTAGGCGTAATGGGTTACCCAATGGCGGGGCATTTAGCCAATAAAGGTCATAGCGTATGTGTATTTAATCGTACGCAATCAAAGGCGCAAAGTTGGGCTGAACAATACAAAGGAAGCGTTGCAGATACCCCACGCGAAGCTGCTCAAGGCGCTGATATTGTGTTTATGTGTGTGGGTAACGACGACGATTTACGTTCTGTAGTTTATGGCGACGACGGTGTTTTGGCGGGTATGTTACCGCACACCATATTAGTTGATCACACAACAACCTCTGCAGAAGTTGCCCGCGAAGTAGCTGCAAAAGCGGCGCTGCAAAATATTGACTTTATCGATGCGCCAGTGTCCGGCGGACAAGCGGGTGCAGAAAATGGCGTTTTAACAGTAATGGCTGGTGGCAATGAAGCCGTATTTGCAAAAGTACAGCCTGTAATGGCGGCGTTTAGCCGTTTTAGCCAATTGTTAGGTGGCGTAGGCTCGGGTCAGCTTTGTAAAATGGTTAATCAAATTTGTATTGCCGGTGTTGTACAGGGTTTAGCCGAGGGCTTACATTTTGCTAAGCAAGCAGGGCTTGATGGCGAAAAAGTAATTGAAACCATTTCTAAAGGTGCTGCAGGGTCGTGGCAAATGGAAAACCGTTACAAAACAATGTGGGCAGGCGAATACGATTTTGGTTTTGCCGTAGATTGGATGCGCAAAGATTTACGCATTGCGCTTGATGAAGCTAAAAACAATGGTGCGACGTTGCCAATGACTGCAACGGTCGACCAATATTACGCTGATGTACAAGCACTTGGCGGCGGCCGATACGATACTTCAAGCCTACTTGCACGAATAGAAGCGCTGCATAAAAAATAACTATGTATGTGTTTTAAATTAAACAGGTTTCGCGTTTTTATATGCGCTGACCAATACGCTTAAAGCAAATTACATGCTTTGCGCGTAGTTATAAAGCGCTTTTAAAATAGTCAGGTTTTTTTCGCTGTCGTCGTGTTCATGGGCCAAATTTTCAAGGGTGATCATAAAATCTTGTGCACTAATTGAAGGTTGATCTTCCCCGTGCATTAATTTGTTTTGGCAATACTGGCGCCATTGATCAAGTTCTTGCTGGTTGAGTGTTTCTGGCCAGTTTCGCGCGCGGTATCTAAACAGTAATGTATTGAACTTTTTATCTTCAAAATCTAAATTTAAACCCGCTAGCTCGTCTGGCTTAGCATCGCGAATAATCGCAAATTTAGCTTTGTCGGCGTGGCTTGTAAAGCCATCGTAAAGTAAGTAATCAACATTAGTGGTTGCGCTGTAATCGCCCTTTTCATTAAAAACTTCAGTTACTTTATCGCGAAGCTCGGTATTGGCTTTTAAAATAGCTAAATTAGCGAGGCACTGCTCGCGGTCAATGCCTAAACGGGCTGCGTTTTCAGGCAATAATGTTTTTGCAGGCGCTAAAATAGGGCACTTGTTTAAATGCACCAGTTTTAAGCCAACAGGTAAATCGCCCTCGGCTAAATCTACGCGTTTGGTGTATAAACGTTTACGTAATTCTTCTACATTTAAATCAAGCAACACTTGCGGGCTTTGGGTTAAATCAAAACAAATAACCGCGTTTTTATTGACCGGATGAAAGCTCATAGGCGCCACCCACGTTGTACAACCTTGCGTTGCAGGAATACGTGACGAGGTATGTACCAGCGGCGTCATGTTAAATACATCAACTAAATCACCCAGCGCTTTTTTATTCCGCAGCCCAAAAAAGAAGTTATACAGCTTAGGTTGTTTTTCTTTTATTAGTTTAGCCAGTGCAATAGTGGCGGTTACATCGCTTAGCGCATCGTGCGCAGCAGCGTGTTCAATACCGTTGGCTACTGTTAAATGCTCAAGCTTAAAGCTTGGGCTACCGTCTTCTTTTAACGGCCATTCAATACCCTCAGGGCGTAGCGCATAACACGCACGGACCAAATCTATAATATCCCAGCGGCTATTATTGTTTTTATATTCACGCTCGTACGGGTCGTAAAAGTTACGATAAAAACTATAACGGCTTACTTCGTCATCAAAGCGAATACTGTTATAACCTGCCACACAGGTGTTTGGCATACTAAATTCAGCATGAATTTTTGCTATAAACTCAGCCTCAACCAAGCCTTTTTTCATCGCCACTTGTGGCGTAATACCGGTGATTAAACATGCCTCAGGGTGGGGCAAGTAATCCGCTTGCGGCTTACAATATTCAATAAGCGGCTCGCCAATAATGTTTAAATCAAGATCGGTACGAATACCTGCAAATTGGCTCGGCTTATCCTTTTGAGGGCTCGCCCCCCAAGTTTCATAATCGTGCCAATAGATTGTTGCTTGATTTTGCTCTTGATATGCCATAGTAAACCCTGAGTAGTTAACTTAAAAACGCCTAAATATGCGCCAAGTTACTAAAATAATGAATTATTTAGATTATGGCATATGGGCGAGGGAGTTTATAGGTACCTTAATTTAAACTTTAGAAATTTTAACTATTACCGCTGGAAGTCATATTTAATATCGCATATGGTATTTTTTAAATTAACTTAAGTAAAAAATATGATGAGAATACTCTTTACCGCAATCATTTTTTATTCGCTTTTCATTCCATACGGTGTAATAGCCAGTACGGCTAAGGTTCAAGTAAATGGTTTTGACGTTGAATACGAATTAGCAGGTGATGGTAAACATACCATTTTACTTGAAGCGGGCGGCTCTGCTGGTTTAAGTGATTGGGATCCGATTTTTGAATCACTTACCAAGCACGCGAAAGTTATACGGTATTCTCGTATTGGTAATGGTGGCTCTGCACAAATAAAGAAAAACTATAGCTCAGAAGAATACGCTGCTGAGGTTGTATTATTACTCAAAACACTGAAAATAGAAGAGCCTGTTGTATACGTTGCGCATTCTTATGGTGCTTATATTGCGCGTGTATTTGCTGCAACATACCCTAATCAGATTAAAGCGTTAATGTTAATTGAGCCTGCATCAGAGCACGATGTAGATATTATGCGCGCAATTGATTTGCCCCGTGCTGAAAAAGAAATTGCTGCAATAAAGCTCGATGATATGAAAAATGGAATGTCGAATCAGTATTTAGATTTTTGGGCAAAACGCCCGCTACCTGATTACCCTCAAATTGCTGATATACCCGTGACTGTTATCGCCTCCGTTAAAAAGTATAAAAAGCCATCTGTATTATTTTTTACCGACAAAGCGCGTGAAATGTGGGGTGTCTTACATTCAAAGTGGGCTAATGCATTTCCTCAAGGTGAAATAGTAATAACGAATAAGAGCTATCACTATCCGCAAAATGATGAACCAGAAATGGTTGTAACCCAAGTAGTTAAGTTACTTGAACGCACTCAATAAGTTTAAATTTTTGGTTGTTTTGATAAATATCAATTTTCGAAATTAATAGTCGGCATTAGACTAAAGTCTATAGGTTAGATTTCTTCACTTATTAGGTTTGTTTTTATCGTTTGTCGGTTTGATGGGAATTCTCTAAAGTTCAGTTGTCGGCAACAAGCACGACTTAACCAAACAGGATTATGACCATGAAAACTTTTATCAAAACTATCGCTCTTAGCTCACTACTTACTTGTTCAGCTGCTGCAATGGCTGATCAAAGTGATTACAAATTAATGGTTATCGAAACTGCAACAGCGCCGCAGCCACTTGAGCAATCATTTAATAGCTGTGCACTTAATGTTAAGTCAAAAAACTATGCACAAGCTGAAGAAGTTTGTACTAAAGCAATTGCGCTTTTAAAGGATGCTGACGCACCACGTTTTAAAGTACGCCAGCTTACTTCATACGCACTAAGCAACCGTGGTGTTGCGCGTTTGAAATCGAATAACGAAACAGCTGCTTTAGCCGATTTGTACGAAGCTAACCAAATGTCTAACAGCACTATGGTGTCGCACAACTTAAATCGCGCTAAAGAAGAGCTTTCTTTATAACCTGCTTTAGCAAGCATATTTTAAAAAAAGCCCCAGCTAGGTTTAACCTGCTGGGGCTTTTTTGTGTTTATTTAAGGCGCTTAGATTGTGTTTTTGTCAAATAAGCCAAAATTATTTTTAAAGGATTTTTGTTTCGGTAATTGAGCTGATTGAGATGTTGAACAGCTATTATTTGTTAATAGGTAGAGCGCTTCGTTTAAAAGAGGGTCTTTTGTATCACCCCAATCTACGTTAATGGTGTCTTCGGCGTAACAATCTGCAGGTAAACCGTTAAAGTAGTCGCCATACCCCTCAGAATTCACCATTTTAAAGTTGATAGCGAATACTACATGGTCGCATAGCTTATTTATATCCATGCCGACGGGTTTACCTCTAGTGCTAGTCCCTACAACCTGAACGTCTATGTGAGGCTTTAGTGCATTAATTACTAGTTCGCTAGACGATGCTGTTTGCTCAGTGGTTAATACCACAACGCGAGGTAAGTTTAGGCGTGGTTTGTTATTACTTAATTCAAAGTTTACGTTATTAGCGCTACGATTTTTATTGTACTCATAGCTAAACATAGGTTTACCTAAAACTTGCTCTGCGGCTATTTGGCTTGCTAGTTGTTTTGCTATATTTATGTAACCACCGCCGTTGTAACGTAAATCAAGTACAAGCTCGGTTATGTTTTCCTGTTCGAATAATGAAAATGTCCCATCTAGGTCTTGTGCACTGCGTTCTACAAAACTATTGAATACAAGGTAGCCAACTTTACCTTTAGTGGTTTCTAAAATGCGTGTATCTAGTATTGTGTTGCTGTTAACGGTTGAGCGAGACATGGTACCTGTTTGTTCCTCACCGTTTAGATCTAACCAGGTTACATCGACTGTGTAGCCTTCTTCATTTGGGCCTAATACAGCATCGTAATCAAAAGTGTTGTTAGCTATTGCCTCTTCAATATTGATGCCATTCATAGTGGTGATTAATGAGCCTCTTGTTAAACCCATAGCAGCAGCATTACCATCATCAAAAACATATCTTACAAGTAAACCGTTAGCCATAACTTTATTTGATAGACCATAACCAAAGTAACTCGCATTAATATATTGGTCTTCATATTCCTGCGCAGTAACTGCATAGCTGTATTCATCTAGTTCTACTTGCGAGCGAACTTCGGTCAATAAATCGTTTAATGATTCAAATGTTGATGGATTGGTTGAGGTATTTAACTGATCGTTCCAGAGGTAATCTGCTTGAAGGTAATCCCACAAAGCTTCGTTTTGTGCAGTTTGAGATTCACATACAAGCGGATCAGAACTAATTACTTTCCCTTCGTTTTCTGAACCACCACACGCGCTTAATATACATAATGTGCTTGCAAAGAAAATATTTTTGTTTTTTATCATGACATTCCTTGTTAATTTTTATTACAGAAAAAGGTACATGATTATTTGTTAATTAGCGACTAATTTTTTGTGACTACCTGTTTATTTTTTAGTTAGTTCCAACACATTTTTTAATCAATGAGCAAACATAAGAGTGCAAGCCATAAGACTAAAGTCTATAGGTTAATTTTATTCACTTATTGAGTTTGTTTTTATCGTTTGTGAGGTTTGAGCTTTTACTCTAAAGTTCAGTTGTCGGCAACAAGCACGACTCACTTAATTAGGAAAGGCAAACCATGAAACGTACACTTTTAAAAACCATCGCTCTTGGCTCATTATTAACTTGCTCTGCAGCTGTAATGGCTGATTCAAGTGACTACAAATTAATGGTTATTGAAGCGCAAACTGCGCCGCAGCCGCTTGAACAATCGTTTAACAGCTGCGCACTGAATGTTAAGTCAAAAAACTACGCACAGGCTGAAGCTATTTGTACTAAAGCAATTGCACTTTTAAAAGATGCAGACGCACCACGATTTAAAGTACGCCAGCTTACCTCATTCGCGTTAAGCAACCGCGGTGTAGCGCGTTTAAAAGCGAACAACGAAACGGCTGGTCTTGCTGATTTATACGAAGCTAAATCAATGTCTAACAGTACAATGGTGTCGCACAATTTAACACGTGCTAAAGAAGAGCTTTCTTTATAATAAGTATTACCGCAGTGAAAAAGCCGATGTGAGAGTGATCTTGCATCGGCTTTTTTGTGTTTACTGTTTTTTAAAGTGCTCATTATCTATTCATCATTGCGGGTTTATAATACATTTAATTGTTTAACTCAAAGCAGAATCCTATTTTGAAGCCTATAAAAATATTACTACTTAGCTTAGTCGTTATTATATTAACCATAGTACTAGCCCTGTTCGTTTTGCCTGAAAAAATCACTAATCCCGTATTAGGGGCAACACTCAAAGATTGGAATCATGCTACTTTTTGGTATGAGCCATGGGGGAAGTCGGGTGTTCATAAAGGCATTGATATATTTGGTAAAAAAAATACGCATGTTGTTGCACCGGTTAATGGGGTTGTTGTGTTTAGCGGTGAGCTTAAAAGAGGCGGTAAGGTAGTTGCAATACTCGGGCCTAAATGGCGGGTGCACTATGTAGCGCATTTAAATAGTTACAGTGTAAGTGAAGGCGACATTGTGAAGTTAAATGAAAATATTGGTTTATTGGGTAACACAGGAAATGCAGCGGGTAAGCCACCTCATGTTCATTATTCAATTGTGTCTTTATTTCCACTACCTTGGCTTGCAACAAGTGAAAGCCAAGGTTGGAAAAGAATGTTTTATATCAACCCACATACAAAACTGATTAGCCGGTAATGGGCAGTGGCAAATCACCACGCTAAATGTTAGTTATTGAATAGCAACGGCAAGCTGATGGTAAAGGCCAATACCTACAATTACATTGAACGGAAAAGTAACACCCAGCGAGCTAAGCATGGCAAGGCCTATATCGGCTTTAGGAATAGCGGCTTTGATTGCTGCAGGTGCTGCAATGTAAGAGGCACTGGCTACTAAGCTACCTAGTATAACCACTGAACCAAGTTCTAATCCTAATAAAGTACCTACGCCCACACCTACTGTGCCCAAACATAATGGGGTAATAATAGCAAAAGTCGCTAACTTCCAATGTTGCCATGGGAAAGGGCGCAGTGTTTGTGCAGCTACTAATCCCATTTCTAGTAAAAATAAAGCGAGAACTACTTTAAAACTGCTTGTTAATAAGCTGGTAACCTGGCTGCCTTGCGATGTGCCGTACATCATGCCAATAATTACACCACCGACTAATAAAATAACACTTTTGTTTGTGAGGGTTTCGTGCCAAAGCGCTTTTAATGAGAGAGTACTTGTTTGACCTGGGTCTTTATCGAGCTTGCGATAAAGTAATAAGCCAACAATAATAGCAGGAAGCTCTAGCATAACTAAATAGAGCGTTACTTCAGCGCCAACGGCTAAATTTGCAGATTCGGCATACGCTAACGCAACCGCGAACGTACCGGCACTTACCGAGCCATAATGCGCTGCAATACTTGCGCTGTTAGCCACCGATAATTTAATAACGTATTTTAAAATGGGGTATAGCATTAGCGGAATAAGTGCACCTAAGAGCATCACTGTGCCCATTTCTGGTAGCAGTTGCCAGCTTAAATTGCCGTGAAGTACCATGCCGCCTTTTAAACCAATAGTTAGCATGAGTAATAAGCTTAGTGTTTCGTAGGTTGCTTTAGGAATGGTTAAATCAGAGCGTAATATTCCCGCTACTAATCCTAAAATAAAAAACATAACAACTATATCAGGCACAACATTTCCTTTTAAATATGAAATTAAGTGGCGCTATTGTATTTAAAACTTTGTATAGTAAATAATAAAATAAATACTAGTTAGGTATAAATAATTATCTATAGGTGGTGATTGTGGATTTACGACATATTTCATTTAGATTGCTCGAAGTGTTTATGAGCGTAGTAAAAACAGGCTCAATTAGTGAAACCGCGAGGCGATTGCACTTAACTCAGCCTACTGTATCGCTGCAAATTAAACGCTTACAAGAAGCTGTAGCTGAGCCGTTAATGGTTATGCAGCATCAAAAAATGCATGTGACCGAAGCTGGACTTGAGCTTTATAAAACCTGTCAGCAAGTATTTGGACACTTTGAAGATTACCAAGACTTTTTAACAGAGCTAAATGGTGGTGAACGAGGTAGGTGTAAAATAGCCATGGTGAATACCGCACAGTATATTTTGCCTAAATTATTAGGACCCTATAGTAATTTACACCCGCATGTAGAGCTTCCACTTGAAATTGGTAACCGTGCAGAAGTGCTAAACCGATTTGAGCGTGGTGAAGACGATATTTACGTATTCAGCCATCCTCCATCGCTTGAACATGCGCAAGCTGCACGTTTTTTACATAATCCGCTTGAGTTTATTGTGCCGCTTAATCATCCGCTTGCACAAGTAGAGTCAGTAAAGCTCAGCGACTTAATGCAATACCGATTTTTATTACGTGAAAATGGCTCGGCAACGCGCATGTTATTTGAAAGCGAGCTACAAAGCCGTGGTTTAGTACTGAGTGATTCAGTGCAAATGGCCAGCAACGAAGCAATTAGAGTTGCGGTATCGTCTGGTATGGGGATAGCCGTTTTATCTCGCCATGTACTCGCAAAAGACGATGCAAGCTTTAAGGTATTAACTGTTACCGATACTCATTTAGCTAGCCATTGGTATTTTGTTATGCGAACCGACAGGCATATATCGCATGCTGCACGAAACTTTTTAAAATTTGCACAGCAACATTTAGAGCAATACCTCGATTCGCAGTGGGTACGAAACGAGTTAGATAATTTGCAACTAAATTAATTTATATCCGGGGTTGAGTCTCTTAAAATTAGCTTAGGCTCAAACACCTGAGTAACCGTTATGCCGCTTTTTTTATAAATATCTTTAAGCACTAAATTTGCTGCTGCACGGCCCATTTCGGGTACTGGGTTATCTATTGTGGTAAGCGTAGGGTAAAGGTAATTGGTAAAAATAACGTTATCAAACCCAATTATTGCTAAATCTTTAGGTATATTAAAGCCATGCTCGCGAGCGTATTTCATTGCACCCGATGCCATTTCGTCATTGGCGCACACAAGAGCCGTAATTTGCGCTTTATTTTGAATAAAATGACGCAGGCCATCGCTGCCACCGGTTTCTTTAAAGTCGCCCACATAATACAAGCTTTCGTCAAAGGTGAGGCCATATTCTGCAAGCGCCTTTTTGTGGCCTTTTAAACGATCTGAGGCATCTTCTTTAAATTGTGGACCGGCAATATAAGCGATACGTTTATGCCCTTTATTGATCATAGCTTTTGTTGCAAGGTAGCCACCCATAACATTATCGAGACTAATGCAGTTTTGCTCTATTTCTTTAACGTAGCGACTCATTAAATAAATAGGGGTTTTACCTTTACTGAGCTCAATTAAATACTCGTTAGATACCGCTTCTACGTGAGCAATAATGGCGTCGCAATTACGGCTAATTAAAAATTCAAAACCGTTTTTTTCTTTTTTTTCATCACTGTGGCCGGGCGTAATAATTACGTGTTTACCAGCTATGCGCAATTGCTCTTCAATGGCCGACATCATTTGTCCAAAAAACGGGCCGTCTAACTCAGACACTAAAATGCCTACACTGTTAGTGCGGCTTGATGCTAAAGAGCGTGCAATAGAGCTTGGCTGATAGCCGAGCTCTTTCATGGCCTCTAATACCTTTTTTTTAGTTTTTTTACTTACGTAGTCGTTGTCGTTAAGCACCCTAGAAACAGTTGATAAAGACACTCCTGCCATTTCTGATACTTGATAAATAGTCGCCATTTATATCCTAGCTTGTACGCATTTGTTTTAAATAAAATTTATAAAACATAAATTGTGATTAAATGTTAATTTACACATTACTGCGCCTAATTGCTAAATCTTCTGTTATTTTTTGGGTTATTGCAGGTGTAAGCGGATAAATAAGCATCAACGCGGCGCCTAAAAATGCAAAAGCAGCAGGGATCCAGCTCATTAACAACTGCATAGCGGAAAGGGTTTGGTTAATTGTAAGCTCATCCATACCGTTATACCCATAGCTTGCAAGTACCACTAATACGAGTGCCCCAGCAAAACCACCTCCCGTTTTTTGTACAAAGGTGCCTGCAGAATAAATAAGCCCGGTTGCGCGGCGTTTATTTTTCCACTCGGAGTAGTCGGCAGAATCTCCCAGCATGCTAAAAAACAAAGTAGGCATCATAGCGGCAAAAAACTCAGCCGCGCAGCCAAACGTAAATACAGCGACAATATTATTGCTAGGCACCCAATAAAATGCAGTGGTTAATAAGCCGCTTAGCAACAACGATGCAATAAATAAATTGCGTTTGCCCATAATTTCAGCCAGCTTGCCTGTAGCAAGTGCACCAAATATAGATACTATTAATAAGGCAATAAAATATTGCCCTGCCATGAGTTCATCTGCAACGTGGTACTTAAAGTAATAGGCAATAACACCATATTTTATGCCGTTAAACATCATGGTTAAAAAGCCAATACCCAATAAAACGAGCCACGGTTTATTTGTTAGTAAATCGACCATATCGCGCTGCGAACCGGTTAGGTTTTGTTTGTTTTTATTAAGTAGTTTTTTTATAACAACAGTCATTGCCGCCATAACTAAAGCAAAAAATAATCCGCTGTATAAATCGCGATAGTAAAAAAACAGCGTTGTTGATAACAAAGGTAATATTATAAATGGTAGGTTTTTAGTTAAATCAAACAGTTCTGATTTTAAACACCCTTGCTCTGAAGCTGGGGCTATTACACGCTCTTTAGTGCTTACAAAGGTAATAACCATAAGCGCAATAAGTAAACTTGCGAACAAATACATAGTGAGCTGATAGCCCTTGGCGTTATCACCGCCTCCAAAGTAAGCGACTAAATCGGGTAAAAAACCCATCACTAATAACCCGCCGGTAAACGCGCCTGCAAATCTGAATCCTGATAGCTTTGTGCGCTCGGTGTCATCGGGGGTCATTACGCCCATAAGTGCAGAGTAGGGTACGTTACTGACTGTATAAGCAAGTGTTAAACCAATATAAGTAACGTAGGCATAAATAAGTTTATTGGTTTCGTTAAAGTTAGGTGTGGTAAAGCACAGCACCATAAACAAACCTAAAAAGGGCGCGGAGTAGAGTATCCACGGCCTAAATTTTCCAAAGCGTGACTGCGTTCTATCGGCAATCATGCCCATAATTATATCGGTTACACCATCGGATAATCTAACCACTAAAAACAGCATGGCGGCCGCTGCAGCCGATATGCCAAAGGTGTCGGTATAAAATACCGCTAAATAGGCCAATGCGCCACGCCATACTAAATTAGCACCCGCGTCACCCATGGCATAACCGACTTTTTCGTATAAAGGGAGTTTGTTCACAGTGTGTGTTCTTATTGTTATAAGCCGATAATTTATCGGCTTGTTATGAGTTTAGTGTACGCTTTACCACTGGCTTTAACAGTTCGTTTTTGTGTGTTGTAGTCTACGTGTACTATACCAAAGCGTTTTAAATATCCTTCTGCCCATTCAAAATTATCCATCAGGCTCCAAGCAAAGTACCCATCTACCTTAACACCTTGTGCTGTTGCATTATGTAGGGCATTTAAATGCTCTTGGTAATATTCAATACGATCGGTGTCTTTCACTTCACCGTCTTTAAATTCGTCAGCCATGGCTGCGCCATTTTCGGTAATATAAATAGGTGGTAGGGTGTATTTTTCGTTTAACGATACAAGTAACTCTGTAAGCGCTTTAGGGTAAATTTCCCAGCCAATATCGGTCATTGGGGCTTTGTGTGGCAGCTCATGATAAAAGTCTGTTTCGCTTGCTTGATAATGCATACGGGTATAAAAATTCACACCTAAATAATCAAGTGGCTGTGCAATAATTTCCATATCGCCTGGTAAAATATCAGGGCGCTGGGCTTTAGGTAATTGGTTAATAATATCAGGGTATTGACCTTGCATTACTGGCTGCATATACCATTGATTTATGTAGTCATCAGCAAATGCAGTGGCGTTTAAATCTTCTTCGCATTGGGTAACTGAGTAGCAAGGCGTAAAGTTAAGCACAATACCGTTGAGTGAATTAGGGCTATTTTTAGCAAGCACTTGCATCGCTAATCCGTGGCCAAGTAGTAAATGATGGGCAGCTTTTCGCCCGTGTTCTCGACCTACAATACCAGGTGCATGTACGCCAATTTCGTAACCTAAATAAGAGCTACAAAATGGCTCGTTTAGTGTTGCATAAGAATGTACTCGCTCACCAAAGGCTTGGGTAATTAAGTCTGCGTAATGTGCAAATTCGTAAGCCGTGTTTCGGTTAAGCCAGCCGCCTTCGTCTTCAATATGTTGTGGTAAATCCCAGTGGTACAAAGTAACAAATGCTTTAATATTACGACGTTTTAGCTCATCTAAAATATCGGTGTAAAACTTAACGCCTTTAGGGTTTAAATGGCCTTTTTTTGTCATTACACGGGGCCAAGAAATAGAAAGCCTGTAGGCGTCTACACCTAGCGACTCAATTAAATCTATATCGTCTTGCCAACGAGTGTAGTGCTCGCAGGCAACATCACCATTCGAATTATCAGCAATTTTACCCTCTTTACTACAAAAGGTATCCCAAATGCAGGGGAGACGATCTGCTGCGCCACCCTCAATTTGAAAAGACGCTGTGGCCACACCGTAAGTAAAGTGTTTGGCTAAAAGTGGTGAGCCACTAGGTAAAGATAATTGTTTCATTAAGCGAAAACCCCTGGTTTATTTTTAGTAAATTTGCTTTTATAAAGTTAAATTTGGAAGCGCTTCCATAATTAATTTGATTAATCGCTGGGTATAGTATTTAATAACTTTCAGGAAGCGCTTCCATATTTAGGTTAGTGGCTATTGTTAAACAGGTCAATAGTTATATTTAAATAAGCAAATTACATTATAAAAACGCACCCAGACAACACAGGGCCATAACAATGAGAAAAAGCTTAAACACAAAAGCATTAAAAATACTTCCCCTTTTGGTGGGAGGAATATGCGTTTTAACAGCCTGTAATAAACAGCAAACGCAAGTTAGTAACAATCATACTAACGCCTCGGAGCATGAGCAGGGCGATATAACACTTTGGCCAACACTTAAAAACAAAGTACAAAAAAGTGCCGAGATTGAAAATACAATTGCCGGTTATTTAAAGTCGATGACGCTTGAGCAAAAAGTAGCGCAAATGATCCAACCAGAAATTCGCGATATAACCGTTGAAGATATGCGCAAATATGGGTTTGGATCTTATTTAAATGGTGGAGGCTCGTTTCCTGATGCTAATAAGCATGCAACTCCTGCTGACTGGATAGCGCTTGCAGAGGATATGTATCAAGCATCGGTTGATGATACGCTTGATGGCAGTAAAATCCCTACCATGTGGGGCACCGATGCCGTACATGGACACAATAACGTCATTGGTGCGACGTTATTTCCACATAACATTGGTTTGGGTGCTGCTAATAACCCTGCGCTTATAGAGCAAATTGCAGCGGCAACAGCGGTAGAAGTAATGGCTACAGGGATTGATTGGGTGTTTGCACCTACCGTAGCTGTAGTGCGCGATGATCGCTGGGGCAGAACCTACGAAGGCTATTCAGAAGACCCTGCAATTGTTCGCAAGTATTCAGCCGCTATTGTAAATGGCTTACAAGGTAGAGCCGATGGCGACTTTTTAAGTGATAAACGCGTAATTAGTACTGTTAAGCATTTTTTAGGTGATGGCGGTACAGTGGATGGCGACGATCAAGGTAATAATATAGATACCGAAAAAGATTTATACAATATACATGCGCAAGGTTATATAGGTGGCTTAACGGCAGGTAGTCAGTCTGTTATGGCGTCGTTTAATAGCTGGCATGGCAAAAAAAATCATGGCAATAAATACTTACTTACCGATGTACTCAAAACCAAAATGGGTTTTGATGGCTTTGTTGTAGGAGATTGGAACGGCCACGGGCAAGTTGCCGGCTGTACTAACGAAAGCTGCCCACAAGCAGTCAATGCGGGGCTTGATATTTTTATGGTGCCTACAGATGCTTGGAAACCACTTTATAACAATACAATAGCGCAAGTAAAAGCGGGTACTATTCCCATGGCTAGAATAGATGATGCCGTTGCGCGTATTTTACGTGTTAAATTACGCGCAGGATTATTTGAAAAACCAAGCCCTGCCAAGCGTAAATTCTCAGGTAAAGTAGCGCTAATTGGTGCGCCAGCACATCGTGATATTGCCCGCCAAGCGGTGCAAGAGTCTTTAGTACTGCTTAAAAACAATAACCATATATTACCGATTAACCCATCAAGCAATATACTTATAGCAGGCGATGCGGCCAATAATATTGGTAAACAATCGGGCGGTTGGAGCATTACGTGGCAGGGCACTAACAATAAAAATGAAGACTTTCCTGGAGCCACCTCTATATATGCCGGATTAAAAGCGCAAATAGAGGCTGCTGGCGGTAACGCTATCTTAAGCCCAAATGGCATGTTTGATACTAAACCCGATGTAGCCATTGTTGTATTTGGCGAAGAGCCATACGCAGAAGGGCATGGCGATAAAGACAACCTTGAGTTTGAACGTAATAATAAACGCTCTCTTAAAATATTAAAAACATTAAAGCAGCAAAATATACCAGTTGTTTCTGTGTTTATATCGGGCAGACCCATGTGGGTTAATAGCGAGCTTAATGCATCTGATGCGTTTGTAGCTGCATGGCTTCCTGGCACTGAAGGCCAAGGTATTGCTGATGTATTACTAAGCGATAAACAAGGGCAAGTACAACATGACTTTAAAGGTAAGCTATCGTTCTCGTGGCCCAAATCGCCACTACAAACGGCTGTAAACAAGGGCGATGAACATTATGCACCGCTACTACCTTATGGATTTGGGTTAACCTATAAAGATAAAAGTACCCTTACCAATAACCTAAATGAAGACTCAGGTGTTGATGTAAGCAACCTTGCGCCGCTGTCTATATTTAATGGCAGCTTTAAAACACCATGGCGTTTGTTTTTAAACTCTAATAACCAGCAGCATCAAGTGGCTAGTAATAGTGTAAAGCTTGGCGGCATTACTTATCGTACTGAAGATAAGACCATTCAAGAAGATGCGATGACGTTTAATTTTACAGGCTCTAGTACAAGCTACATCGAAATTAACAGTAACTTTACTGAAGACAAAGTAGCTTATAGTGAGGCCAATTCAGCGCTTAGTTTTAGCTATAAAATAAATACAATGCCAACAGAGCAAGTGCAACTAGGTATGAAATGCGAGCAAGGCTGTGGTGGCGAGCTTAATATTACCAATGAGCTTAAAAATTCAGCTTTAAATACATGGCAAACAATGAGTGTAGATTTAACCTGTTTTACTAAAAAGGGCGTTGATTTTGCCAGAGTAACCAGCCCATTTATTATTAAAACGGCAGGAGAGCTTAGCGTTTCAGTTGCAGATATTAGCTTTGAACCACAAAGCGCTAATAGCGCCAAGGTTAAGTGTGAATAATAAAGCGTAAAAATTGTTGTGTGTACCCAAAGCCCTTTTTTAAGGGCTTTTTTCATGCAGGGCAATAGTGTTTTAAAAATTCATGATGCGGCGGTAATTGGCTAACGCGCTGTTCTATTTGCTGTTTAATACCGTGTAAAAAACGGGCGAGTTCTTCATCGCTCATCATGCTGGCTATTAAATGGTGCTGTTCAGGCACAATACCTTGACCAAGCATAACTTGCACCCACGAATCGACTCTAAAAATATCACCATCGTCTAAAAATACACGGCCAGTTTGTTTAAACAAATCAATTTTATGCTGAAGTGTTTTTGGCACTTCCATGGCGCTACAGTGTTGCCAAAATTCGCTGTCATCGCGATTAGTCACTTTGTAGTGCAGCACAATAAAGTCGCGAATATTTTCAATTTCGCTTTTAAGTTGTTTGTTGTATTCGTCAATGGCGTAATTAGTAATGCCATTAAACGGAAATAAACGCATAAAGCGAATAATACCCGACATAATTAAATGAATGCTGGTGGACTCAAGTGGTTCAACAAAACCGCTTGCAAGACCAAGCGCAAGGCAGTTTTTGTTCCAGCCTTTTAAGCGCCGCCCAGTTTTAAATTTAATAACACGGGGTTCAGTAAGCGCTTCACCTTCAATGTTATTTAGCAATAACGCTTTAGCTTGTTCGTCATCCATATATTGGCTGCAATACACTAACCCATTGCCTACACGATTTTGCAGCGGTATACGCCATTGCCAACCACTTTTATGGGCAATAGAGCGGGTAAGTGGCAATACGGTATCGCTTGTTGATTTTGTTTGTACTGCAATGGCGCTATTGCATGGTAATAAGTGCGACCAATCTTCGTAGCCCGTATGCAATGCTTGCTCAATTAATAAGCCTCTAAAGCCGGTGCAATCTATAAAAAAGTCGCCGTTTATTTGCTCGCCACTATTTAAAAGTAATGATTCTATGTGGCCTGTATTAGCGCTTTTTACTACTTTTTGTATTTTACCTTCAACACGCTTTACACCTAATGGCTCTGAAAATTCACGTAAAAACTGCGCGTAGCGGGTAGCATCCATATGGTAGGCGTAGTTAATAGGGTTTTGTTGGTTAAACGCAAATTTACCGGCTTTAGCCGCTTGCAGCTCGTAACAGTAATCGCCAAAAGGGTTGTTTATTCCTAAAGTTTTGCCTTGTAGCCAAAAGTGATGAAACTCACCCGCCCAACATTCTTTGCCTGTTGCGCCAAATGAGTGAATATAACGCGTGTTTTCATCGCCCCAGTTTTCAAAGCTAATACCTAATTTAAAGCTTGCTTGAGTGGCTTTCATAAAAGCTTGCTCGTTTATACCTAGCAATTTATGAAACGTACGAATAGGCGGAATTGTTGCCTCGCCAACGCCTACACTGCCAATATCGTCAGATTCAACAAGGGTAACGTGTATATTTTTGCCAATTAATTTTGCTAGTGCAGCCGCAGCCATCCAGCCTGCAGTGCCGCCTCCCGCTATTACTACATTTTTAACTGCATTTGTTTTAGTCATTATGTGGCTGCCTATTATTAGATAAAAGATCATTTAAAAGCGCGCGGTTACTCGGTAAGCCTTTTAAGTATTGCGCTATTTTTTCACGGTTTTGTTGATAAAAATAATCGCCAGCTTGAGCGCTGGTAAACGCATTGTGTGCTAGAGGTGTTTGTGTATTAAAGCCCATGCCGTATAAAACATACTGGTAACTACTTGATGAAAACACTTCTTCGTTTTCAATAAAGTCAAAGCGGCTAGGGGGCTGAAATTGCCAAAGTTTAAGTAAGTTTTGTAGGCGCTCTGGTGCAGTTGTTAAATCCCGAATATTTTGCCAGTAAGGGGTATCGTCGCGTTCGCTTAAAACATAATGGAGTTTTAAAAATTCGACAACACGTTGCCAGCGCGTGCTAAAACGGTCGTTAAAGCGATTTGCAAGTTGGCTCATATGCGTGCGGTTTTGTGGTAGTTGCTCGCTCAGCATACTAATTGAAAGTTCAACCATGGCAAGTGCAGAGGCTTCAAGTGGCTCTAAAAATCCAGCCGACATACCCACGGCAACACAGTTTTTAATCCAAAACTTTTGTCTGTACCCTGGGCTGAATTTTAATACACGGTAGTTAAGCTGCTCAGCTTGTTGCTCGCTGGTACTTTTAGCTATGTAGCTTTTTAAAGTATCAGTTGCGCTTTCATCGCTTTGGTATTTACTACTAAATACATAACCTGTGCCACGGCGTGTGGGTAGGGCTATATCCCAAATCCAGCCGTTACTTTGCGCAGTAGAGAGCGTTGCAGAGGCAATTGGCTGATTGATGTGTGCATTAGGTACTTGCGCTGCAACAGCGCTGTTGTTAAATAAAATATGATCTTGCGCTATAAACTCACTATTAAAATGCTCACCAATTAAACGCGCACGAGAGCCTGAGCAATCTATAAATAAATCACCTGTTATATCGCCATTTTTATTTGTTTTTAATGAGGCAATATAGCCATGCTCGTCGTTAATAACGTGGGTTACATCGTCAGTAATATGTGTAACATTTAAGTTTTTAACACAGTGGCTTTTTAAAAACTCGGCAAATTTACCTGCATCTAAATGATAGCCATAGTTGGTGACTGCTGCGTATTCGGGTGTTTGTAATTGTTTTGGTGCAAGTGCTGCTTGGCATACAAAACTTTGCATATTAACAACGTCAGCAAACTTTTGGTTAGGTGCAATACGTTGCCAATTTGCGTGTAAATTGGTTTGCTCGTAGCCTTGAGGGTCCATAAAAGGGTGGTAGTAGTTTTCTCCCTTACTTAGGTTGCGCCAATTTATAAATTTAGAACCTTGCTTAAAGGTGGCATCGCACTGGGTTATAAAATCAATTTCTTTAATGCCAATACGCTGTAACGTATTACGCATTGAAGGCCACGTGCCTTCGCCTACACCTAGTATTGGTACGTTTGCTGACTCAATTAACGTGACACTCAAATGTGGATGCTCAGCAGCTAATAAACCCGCACTTAGCCAGCCGGCTGTACCACCACCTAAAATGACTATTTTTTTTATTGGTTTGGTCATGAGTTAAAACCCTAAACTTGATAACACGTAAACTATATCGTTTTAAATACAAAAAAGCCGCTAGTAATAACTAACGGCTTTGCTTGGTATTACCTTTAGAAGTTGTAACGCATACCAATATTGTAGCGTGCGCCTAGTTGTTGTAAATTCCATAATTGCACTGATGTACGGCCATGTTCGCGGCTGTTTTGCTCAGTAATATTTATACCTTCAACAAAAAACGAAAGCTGTTCGCTGTAGTTATACGCAACGTTAAAGTCGATTTGATAATACTCTTCAGTAAAACCAGGTTCGTTAACGTAACGCGCAGCACTATTTAAAAACTTATCCCGCCAGTTATAGGCAACACGGGCTTGAAAGTCATCGTTTTCGTACATGGCAATAAAGTTGGCTGTATCGCTTAGCCCTACCAGTGCAAACTGCGTTGTAGAAGGGTTAGCATTTACATCAAAGTCTATATCACCATTAACGGTAGTGTAGTTTGCTTGAACGCCAAAACCGCTTTCACCAAAAAAGTGTTGAAATGCAATTTCAAAACCATCTATGGTGGCGCTTTTATTATTGGTTGGTACTTGTGCAGTAAAATCGAGTAGTGGGTCATCGCTGTTAGCAATAACATCGTACGCTGCTTCAAATTCTTCGTAAGTCATAGAATCAAAATCTACCCCATTTTCGGTAGCAGCAACCATTTGGAATAAGTTTGAATCTGTAACAGCAAGCCCACGGGCTTCAAGCTCTGCAATGGCAGCTTGCGCGCGAGGGCCCGCAGTTGCATCACGTAAACCATAGTAATTTTGTGTCATTGGCGTTAAACCAATAAAGTTTTCGATATCTTTTGTGTAGTAACCTACCGATACATAACTTGTTTCTGCAAAATACCATTCTGCCGATACATCAATGTTATCTGACTCAAGCGGCACTAAACCAGGATTACCTGTTGACGCTGTTGCTGGTGACGAACCAGGCAATAAGGTTGGCGCTCCCGGTACACCGACAGTAGCGGCAGAACTTAAGTTGTCATACGTTGGACGGGCGATAGTTGTACTGTAAGAAAAGCGCGCTTTTACGTTTTCGATTACTTCTATGTCAAAGTCTAAGCTGGGTAAAAAATGATCGTAACTAGATTTTAGTGTGAAATCTTGCTTATCTGAGCCAAAGCGTACGTTAAAATCGTTGTTGCCTTCCCAAGCAATGGCATTTGGCAGGTCGATATTAGCAGTTGAAGTAATATCTGTTGACTCGTGACGTGCGCCAACAACGATGTTGTAAGGCATGTCATTAAAATAACCAGTATAAGTGAACTGAACAAAGGCCGCAGTAATATCTTCTTCTATGGTGCGGTTTGTAGCAAAAGCGCCATCGGCAGCGAAGTTAAATCCATATTGCTCGCCTGCCCAATAACCTATTTGCGAAGCGCTGCCCGTATAGCCTTGATTAAATGAACCAGACGTATCGTAATCGTCAAACTCAGCTAAAAAGTTGGTAGGATTTAAATAACCGTCAGGTAATTCACCAGGGTTTTCAACTCCCCAATTTCCCATCGTGTTACGAGTAAGTGACTGAAGTGAATGGCTTTCCATAGAGCGAGATTCTACGCCAAAGTCAATTACACCGTTTTCCAGCTCATATTTACCATGAAGCCTAAATTCGTTCACTTCAGATTCTTGGCTTGCAAAATTAGAGTCTAATATCGAGGTACCTACATCTGCAGGGTCGAGCGTATTGTTACAGTTTAAGTTAGCGCGTCGACAGTCGTTAAAATCTATACTCATAGAAGGAAGTTCGCGGCTAAAGTCTACTTCTTGTGCATTAATAACATTTGCACCAAGGCCTGCATTAACCCAGCTGCCGTATGGTGCGTCAGGTTTACTTGTGGCTTTTGAATTGTGCGCATCAAACATAAAGCTCAACTCAGAGTTAAAGTAATACTCTACATTTAAGCCGATTGAATCGTTTTTATTTACCTGATTTAACTCTTGAAATGCTAAACCTAAATCACGCGTTTGTAGATCGCGGCGCTCTTCACGGTAATAGACAGGTGTTTTAACGGTGTTGTCATCAAAGGTTAGCGCACTTTTGTAATTGTCCATCCAAAGAGACTGCTCAGCACGTGCTTCAAATAAATCTTGTTTAGAGTAGGTGTAATCAAGTGTGGCTGTTAAATCATCAATTGGGCTGTACTGAAATGTTAATTGCGCATTTGTACGCGTACGCTCTCTGTCGGCTATGGTATAACGTAAATCTGATGGCATTGAATAAAGCTGGCCAATCTCTGGTGCGTTAGTTAAAACAATATCGTCAGCTGCTTGAGGAATAGTGCCGTCAAAAGCAGATGTATTCCACTGATTTACAAATGCACCTGTTGATGAGCTATCGCGCTGTTGCATGCTTGCCGTTAACGATGCGCCAAATTTAGCGTCGCTGTCGGTCCAGCTAATAATACCCGAAAGCTCAGGTGTAATGTCATCGCCTACGCGATTAGTTGTATCGTGAAGTGCTTTAACACCAATACTTGAAATAAATCCAGGGTTGTCGAGTGGCCGGGCAGTGTTAATGTTAATAGTTGCACCAATACCACCTGAGGCAATACTTGCTTTACCTGTTTTATAAACTTCAACTGATTTAACGCTATCAGATGCCAAATTAGCAAAATCAAATGCACGAGAATTGGGAGTGCCTCCACCTGCAGGAAGAGAAGCTGCCGGCATAGTACGACCATTTAGGGTTACCATATTGTAATCGGGGCCAAAACCACGAACAGTCACTTTAGACCCTTCACCGTTTGAGCGATCAATCGACACACCGGTAATACGCTGTAGCGATTCGGCTAAATTGGTATCGGGAAATTTACCAATATCTTCAGCAGAAATGGCGTCTACCACACCTGCGGCATCACGTTTTAATCGAGTTGATTCTTTAATGCTACTTTTAAAGCCGGTGACCTGAATTACTTCAACGTCTTGATTTGCTTCTTCTTGTGCAAGCAACGGTAAAGATACAGATGCGCTTAAAATCAAAGATAGGCTGGTTGCTATCTTTGTTTTTCTTACAATATGGTTAGCCATTCGGTTTCCCTCGTACTTTTATCATTATTATTAACAGCTTGTATGAGGCTGTTATTGTGTAAATGTTAACATTGTCAAATGTGTGGAAGCGCTTCCAGAAAAGAAAATTAAAAATCGCCTGTGTGGAAGCGCTTCCAGAAATGCTAGACCAATTTCATAGAAGGATCAACTAATGTTTTAATAAAATGAAATATATTTGTTTGAAAAATGTAATTTATACTGTGAGTGAAGGGGTTGGTTAAACTGCGTTAAAGTTAAGCCAAATTAATATGCTTTAAAAGTGGTGCTAGTAATTGAATCTCGCAACATGTAATTATTAGGCCCTTGATATATCTGAGTAGGTTGTCATAAATTCGAGTTATTGTGCAAGTAAATTAACAAATAATGTTAAGTTGAAATACAGTTAAAAACGGAGCAATCAAATTTAATGAATTATTTGAAATTAGCAAATATCGTTGGGTTCCAAAAAGTGAGTACGATTGTTAAAGAGGTACCATGAAAGCGCATCAGCAAGCAGTAATAGAGCAAGGGCAATGGTTTAAAAATCGTAGCCCCAAGCTAAAAATGTTTTTATTAGCTCACGGTAAAGTACTTACTTTGAAAGCCCAACAATCGCTATTTTTACGTGGCGATGCGCATGATGGAATATACGTTGTTTTAAGTGGCGTTATGCGAATTAGTGGCGTAAATAGTAATGGTAAAGAGGCCGTTTTGAGTTTCATAGATGCATCGTTATGGTTTGGTGAAGTAACGTTATTTGATAAAGGCTTAAGAACCCATGACGTTTACGCACAAACTGACGCTCAGTTATTTTACGTACCACAACGTTCATTAGAACAACTATTAAGTAAACACCCTGAGTATTGGCAGGAGTTTGGTTTATTATTGGCACAAAAATTACGGCTTATGTTTTCTTCAATGGAAGATCATGCATTGCACAGTGCAGAGCAAAAGGTATGTAACAGATTATTAATGCTGAGTGAGCAAACCAATTTTTCTGCGCCATTGGCATTGTCTCAGCAACAATTAGCGGATATGACCTATTTAACACGGCAAACCATAAATCAAATACTACAAAAGCTGGTTAAAAAAAATGCCATTAGTTTGGGGTATCAGTGCATTACAGTGTTGGATGTAAGTAAACTGCAGGCGCTTGCTAGTTAACTCAAGCGCTGCACAATAAACCTTCAGTTAAAATTTAAATTTTTGGCCAAATAAAAACAAATCCAAAACTGTTTAACCCAGATTTTTGGTTGCCTAGCTTTAACTTAGTTTATTTTCACCATTTTTTGGAACCAAAATTGCTACAGATAATACTTTGCAGCAATGGATTTAAGCTAATGATGATAACTTCTTACATAAATCAATATAGTCGCTATGTAAGTGACACTAATGCGGCATTAATAAATAAGAGTGCGGCAATAGATGTCCCCATTCAACAAACCACCCAACAACCGAAAGAGTCGAATGAGCCAAAGGTTGCTAATAACTTTTTACAAAATGCCCAAGAGGCATTGGTTTACCAACGTTTAGGTATCGATAAAGACAAAATAGCAGAGATAAAAGCATTAATAGAAGCGTTATCTGAGCAGTTACAAAAGCAAGGCGCTGACAGTGATTCAATTAACAAAAAAATGGACGAACTACAAAAAATGCTCGAACAGGAGCATAAAAATGGACGTGAACGAATGGATACCCAACCAGAACGAGAAAAGGGAAGTATTATTTCGGCGTTAGCTTAAATTTACAAATGTCGGGTAGGTGACATTGTTGTTACGCGTTTATTTGTTATGTTTAGTGTTTAGCTAAATATTTATTGAGGAATACACAATGCAAACACTTCAACAACAACTTGGCAAATATGGTTTATATCACCGCTCTAAGCGCAATGTGCTTACTCATTTTTTTGGTATCCCACTTATTGTATTTGCCGTTTTATGTTTACTTGCCCGCATTGAAATACCACTAGGTGGCGTTGTTATTAATGGTGCCCAAATGTTTGTTTTAGCTTCGGTAATTTATTACTTCATGTTAAGTCTATCGCTGGGTTTAATTATGGCTATATTGTTTACTGCATTGCTGTTTGCTGCTGAGCCTATAGCAGCTATGACATTTTGGCCTTGGTTAAGTATTGGTGTGGGGGTATTTGTGTTTGGTTGGGTGTTGCAATTTATTGGACATTATTATGAAGGCAAAAAGCCCGCGTTTGTTGATGATTTAATTGGCTTAATTATTGGCCCATTGTATGTAACTGTAGAATTACTATTTTTAATGGGCTTTTACAAACAGCTCGAAATAGAAGTGAACAACATAGCAGGGCCAACAAAGGCGTAAATTCACTTACTCAAATCAAAAGCTTCATTGAGCAAAGAGGTGCCTATGAATTTTAATAATAAAACAGTGTGGGTTACAGGCGCATCGTCAGGCATTGGCAAGGAGCTTGCGGTTCAACTTGCGAAGCTAGGCGCACGCGTCATTTTATCTGCCCGCAATGTTGAAAAGCTCACCGAAGTAAAAGCAACGCTTGAAGGTGATGGGCATTTAATTATACCGCTTGATTTGTCAGCGCCTGAGGCTGTTTTGACTCAGGTTACTAATTTACTGCACACTTTACCTTCTATCGATATTTTAATTAATAACGGCGGTGTGTCGCAGCGCAGTTTATTTTTAGAAAACGACTTTAATGTATACCGCCAGCTTATGGAGGTTAATTATTTTGGTTTAATAGCACTGACAAAAGCGATATTACCTTCAATGGTTGCAAGAAAAAGCGGTTCAATCGTGGCTATTAGCAGTGTGGCAGGAAAGGTTGGTTCAAAGTTTAGAACGGGTTATTCAGGCTCAAAATATGCGGTAGTGGGCTTTATGGATTGCCTACGAGCAGAAGTAGCAGAGCACAATATTCATTGTTTAACGATTTGCCCAGGTTCGATTAAAACCGCGATTGCACATAACTCGTTAAACGAGCAGGGCGTCGCACAAAATAAACCCGAAGAATCAATTGAAAACGGCATGGCAGTATCCTGTGCGGCTGAAAAAATGATTAAAGCGATTGCTAACAAAAAAGACGAAGTTATTGTTGGGCAAGGATTAAGTGGTTGGGCACCAACGATAAAACGATTTTTTCCTACTTTATTTAATCGGTTAACGGCTAAAACTAACTACAGATAATTGCACTTTTACTATTAATTAAGCTAAATAACAGGCGGTGGTTTTATTAATATTGAAAAGGTAGACTGTATTAAAATTAAATAAATAAGGTAAGGATACTCGTGAAATTTGCATGGCTAAGCCTTTTTTTTGTTGTGTTAATCTGGTCTGGTATTAACCCTAAAGATCAATTTACTTGGTTACTTGAAGTTATTCCCGCAATGATTGGTTTAGCACTTATAGCAAGCACGTACAAATACTTTAAATTAACCTCTTTATTGTACTTTTTTATTTTAGTGCATTGTATTGTGCTGATGATAGGTGGTCATTATACCTACGCAGAAGTGCCTTTATTTGATAATTTATTTGGCAGCGAACGCAATAACTATGACAAAGTAGGGCACTTTTTTCAGGGATTTGTACCCGCTTTGCTAGCGCGCGAAATACTGCTACGAAAGCAAGTTGTAAATGGCCGAGGTTGGTTAACTTTATTTGTTATATCTGTCAGTTTGGCGTTTAGTGCGTTTTACGAATTAATAGAGTGGTGGGTAGCAGTACTGACCGGTGAAAACGCTGAGGCATTTTTAGGGACGCAAGGGTATGTGTGGGACACACAGTCTGATATGGCATTAGCGTTATTTGGTGCTATTTGCTCGTTACTGCTGCTTTCAAAACTACACGATACACAGTTAAAGAATGTAAAAAACTATTAAATACTACACTGGATAGTTAAAAATGACTCAACAACCTCTCAACTACTCAATTAGTACAGACAAGTCTAAGCTTAACTTTAACGTTATTTATAACTTTATTGCTAATAGTTACTGGGCAAAAGGCATACCTAAAAGTGTGATGCAAAAAGCGATTGATAATTCAATGTGCTTTGGCGTGTATAGCCCTAATAACGAGCAAGTTGGTTTTGCACGGGTAGTTACCGACAACGCTACTTTTGCCTACTTGGCAGATGTATTTATTACCCCGCACCTACAAGGGAGTGGCCTAAGCAAATTACTCATTAAAACAATAGTAGAACACCCTGAGCTACAAGGCCTCAGGCGTTTTTTATTAGCCACATCGGATGCGCATGGCTTGTATGCGCAATATGGGTTTAAACCGATAGATAAGCCAGGGCTACTAATGCAAATAAACCCTGCAAATGTGTATGAGGGAAATACTTGAGAGGTATAGTAAAGGGGGGAAGAGCAATGTTTATTTTAAACTCCTTACAGGCCCCAAACTCTTAAAGCTGCTGTATGAATTTCATTTAAAAGTAATAACCCTGCAATACTACCAAATAGCACCCACTTTTTAGATTTTTCAGCTTCCTTGGAGCGCCTGTAAGTAACGTAGCCAATAAAGGTTACTAGTACAATAACGGCTATTAATGATAATTGATTCTCTTGATTCAACTTAAAATTCCCCTCAATTATATGATGAGAGAAAAATGAAATAACCCAAAGAGTGAACAAAACAGTAAGGCCAATTACATAATTAATAATCTTAAATGTATTAATTGAAGTACCACAAACAGGACAAACATAACTTCGTTCCCTAGCGTTGGGTGTTTTAACCTTTGGGGCAATTGTTGAATTACATTTTTTACAAACTAACAGAGACATAAACTCGATTCTATTTAGGGCTTATAACAAGACTGTAGAGTAGCTCCAACAGCCAAACTCAATTAAAAAAGGGTTCCTGTAATTAACTCTAAATGTTTTTAAAGCATTAGGTAATGCTATTTGGGACCCATAAAACGGGCTTTTTTTTAAATGAGTAATTCTAGAGCTTCAACGCCTCATTATATGCCGTTTTTATTAGAGCAGTGTTTAATTATGCTATTTTTAAAAGCTTTCGCAAGAGCGTCAGTTTTACGATAAAACACACCGATATCTTCATCTAAATGCTGGCCATCTATATCAATTTCAAAACTAGTTTTAATATCAGTTTGCTCATACATAGTTAAATTGACTTCATATTCATCGAGTTCAAAAGAAAAACTTGAGCCATTTGTAATTAAGTTTTGAGTATTTTGAGTATGTTCAATTGCAGACTTCATGCATTCTGAAGTTACAAGGAAATCCACTTTCATTCCTAAACCTATACGGTTGTCATTTTCAATTTCGCAACCAACAATAAAGATTGGTAATAGTAAAACTAATAATCGATTCATAATCTTAGGCATATAGACATAATGACTCCCACACGGTGTTAGCCTCCGCTTTTCGTGGGTTAGCTTAATTCAAAGCCAGAGCCATAATTAGTTTGTCAATTAACTAAACAGCAGAGGCTAACATGAATAAACATAGCATA